>JAANMU010003440.1_pt1 | contig 10123 bp, 5 predicted proteins | sample 7279701 | NCBI WGS metagenome assembly JAANMU01 (sample SAMN14094539, study PRJNA606508) | bioreactor metagenome | isolation source: A lab-scale SPAN reactor treating ammonium-rich wastewater day 57 | place: Ireland: Galway | collected 2017-03-13 | reverse complement strand
GGTGCATATGGGCAAATTTCCGGCACCCAGCATAAAGTCGCTAATACTGTTCGGGTCGCTCAAGGGATCAATCATTTCGTGGACCCAGGTTCCGCTCTCATTGTTTGTATACCATGACTCCGTGCCGCCGATCGATTTCGTGTAAACACCGTGAATGACGTCGTCGCTACCAATTTCCATATAAATTGTGCCGTAATTGTTTCCTGCATGCACATTTTCGATGTCCCAGCCCGTTTCGGTCTGAACGGCGTGGCGAAGCGTCGCCGTCTCGTCGTTCCCATAAAAGACGTGGGCAACGCCCTGGGAGTCGAGACGGACCACGGCGTTCGAGAGCCCATACTCCGCTCCGCTGTCTTCGATGAAACTCTCCGTCCAGCCATCCTGAGTCATGACACCGTACGAAATCGACTGCGAGGTCCCCTTCACGATCGCGGCGTGCAATCGCCCCTGTTCGTCACGAATCGTTGCGGTGGCTCCGCCGTTGGCGGCACCGGCCAACGCGATGGACTTCCAGTTGCCGTCGGCATTGGTGGTAAAATACAGCCGGTCCTGCGCGCTGTCCGGTCGGCTGTAGTGGAGGATGCGGAGCACGCCATCGGGGCTCACGTCCGCGGCGATCTGCCACGAATCGTCGCTGTAGCGCTGGAAGAGTTTCGTGAAACTCCAATCCCCCGTTTCGTCGGACACGATGTACATTTCGTCATAATTGCCATCGGTGTAGACGAAGTGCGTGTGCCCCGCCGCGTCGCGCATCATGTTGACCCAGGCTGCTGCCCGGCACTCGTCCACGGGCTCGAAGGACCAAGCGTCCCCGCTGCGCACGACCTGGAACAGGTGGCCCTCGGCGTAAGTCACCGCGGCGATATGAGGCACGTTTTCCGCATCGAACAGAATGGCGCGCGAAACCATATCGAGCGCGAGCAGTTCCCGGTTCCACCCTCCTTGGCCGTCGGGCGTGAGATACCACATCCCATTGGGATCGGCGTAGACCAAGTGCGGCGAGCCGGCGGCGTCGAGGGCAACGCGACTTCCCACGCGACCTTCGACGTCGTTCCCCTCCAGAAGCGTCGGCGTGAAGGTTTCGCCATCCCACGTGGCGTAGTACTCGCTCATGTCGTCGAAATCGACCTCGTTGTAGATCAGGTGCGCCACGCCGTTCGCGTCCACCGCCATGTCGAGATCGGGGGTGTCGCCGTCGACCGCCAGCAGCGTCGTCACCTCCCAATCGCCCGATTTGTTCGTCGCGAAGCGAATTTCTTCCACCCGCTCGCTGCTATTCGGGCGATAGGTGTAGGCGAGGTATAGATGGTCCACGGCGTCCTTCGCCAGGATCTTGCGTTCGCCGCCGAGCGGATGGATCACCTCGCGGGTCATCGTCCCGTTTTCGTCGATGGCGATGTGGTCGAGCGAGGTGCCGTCGCGGATCACGAGATGGACGACCCCGTCACTCGTCACGATGACATCGCTTGGGCCGGTGTCGTAACGAACTCCTCCGGCGATCTGCTGGAGCGAGACGCCGTTCAGCTCGAACGCGGGCCAAGGGCCGTAGCGCGGCGCGACGGTGACCTCCGACGTTCCGAGGAACGGGTTGCACGCCGTGCCCGGCGGGCCGATCGTGGTCGTCGTCGTGCTCGTGGTGGTCACATGGGTCGTGGTGGTGGTGGAGTCGCCTGTTCTGGTTGTTGTCGTCGTCGTGGATGTCGTTCCCGCGTCGTCGTCGACAAGGGAATCGTCGTCGATGACCGAATCGTCATCGGACTTCGCATCGCCCGACGAATTGGGCGACGTGCAGTCGCAGGCGGGAGTGAGCAGAAGACAAATCGCGAGTAGACAATGGAGCGCGAGTCCTTTGTTTGCCGAAGCATGCCGTGTTTTCCGAATCGATTTCATTCGACGAAGTGCCTTTATCAGGCCGGCTCGAACGCGTCACCGACGAAACTATGCTGAGGATGACACAATCAAACGGGTTCCGTCAACAGAAATCTTTGTGAATTTGGAGTGGCGCGGCCAACGCATCGGTCGCGTTGCGTGCTCGACTACGCTAACGTTCGCGTCAACGGGAGCGACGACTCGTTTCCCCAATGGCGAGTCGAGGCCAGTCCGTGCCGGCCGGGGCTTGCCCTCGGCGCGCGAATCGGCCACTAGTGGGGCTCCACGCGAGGAGGAATTCCATGGTTGACGAACTCTCGATTTATGTTCCCGACCGAGCCGGCGAGCTCGCCCGCATCCTGCAACTGCTCAAAGACGCCGACGTCAACATCCTCGGCCTGACGATCGACGAGGTGCAGTCCGTCAGCATCGCGCGGTTCATCGTCGATGCGCCCGAGATCGCGAAGAACGCGCTCGAGGAGAAGAACCTCACGGTCAGCGTGTCCAAGGTCTTCACGGTGCGTCTCGCGCATGCCCCCGGCGCGCTCCACGGCATCGTCGCCACGCTCGCCAAGGCGAAGATCAACATCCGCTACATCTACGTGATGCAGCAGAAGAACAGTCCCGATCCGGTCATCGTCCTGCGCGTTCCGCCCCGCAAGGAGAAAGAGACGAAGGACGTGCTCGAAAAGCACAAGTTCGCGCACGTGCGTCTGAAGGATCTGATGGCGTAGGTGGAGTTCCCAGAGACCGGTCGCGAGCCGTCGGCGAGGGCCGCCGCACAGGCGCCGGCGTGCCGGATGGTCCTCCCGGCCATTGGTTGACGGATGCATCGACGACGGTCGCTCGCCAAGAATTTCGCGTTCACGGCCACGGCCGTGCTCCTTAGTCTCGCGGTGCTCGGCCTCGGTCTGGAGCTGGGGCTTCGTGCTTTGGGGGCGTTGCGTTCCAACCGCCACCCGACCCGCGTCAGCATCCCGTTCGACGTTCGGGAACCGGCCATCGACATCGTGTGCACGGGGGACAGTCACACCGAAGGGATCGGCGCGCCATCGGGCCGGGACTATCCGTCCCAATTGCGTGCGTTGGCGGCCGAGCAGGTTCGGGACGGACCCGTTCGCGTTCACAACGTTGGACTTGCGGGCAACAACTCGAGCCAGGCCGTTGACGCGGTGGCGGCGTTCATCCATCAGACGGGCGTCGCCCCGGACGTTGTTTTGTTCAACGCGGGGAAAAACAATCCGCACAATTTCACGAACGTGCGAATGCTCCCCGAGGATATTCGCGGGGAGTCGCGCGCGATTCAGGCGCAGTATCTGCTCCGCAACAGCCGCGCGTTTCGGTTTGGGACGCTCACTGTGGCGAGGCTGGATCGATTGTCCCGCCGGACCGACGCCCCGCCCGATCTCGAACACGACGGCGTTCTCGACCTTGACGGTCAGCCGGAGCAGGAGTTCCTCGCGGACTGGATCGTTCGTGACGTCCAATCGCTTCGCGCCTTCGTCGGTCCTTCGGTCCATCTCTTCGTCATCAATTACTGGGAAACCGCGAATCCCTGGGTGGATCGCGCCATGGAACGCTTGCAGGACGAGTCCGTCGCGACGTTTATGGATGTCCGAAATTTCGGAATCCCCAACGCGACGAGGTGGAGTGTCAGGCCATATGTCGTGTATGGCGACTGGCATCCGAATGAACAAGGCTATGGCCTGATCGCGCGTCGTGTCCTTGCGGCGCTGCGGCACGGCGGAGCATTGGTCGATACACAAGCCGCATCCGCGAAGAGCACCGAGTCCGCCGGTGAGGAGTTGCTGGGCAGCAATCCCTGACCTGCACGTCGACCTTCCTCGCTACCCGGTCATCCCGACCAGTATGTTGCGGATTCATTTCGCGCGCCTTTGACGCACGTCAAACGCATGGACGCGGGCGTGTGGGATAAGGCCCACGACGGAACACGTCGTTTTGCGGATCTCGCCCCGCCACCTCGATGCTTCGTTGTCGGTTGTGGGGCGTTTCGGTTTCCCGGGTTCGACATCCCATCGCGAGCGCAGGAGGCGACATGAAGGAATCATCCGGCAAGGGGTTTTCGAGGCGGTGTTTTCTCACGCACCTGGCCGCCGCCGGCGCGGGGACGACGCTGGTCGCGGGCAAGGCCGCCGCGGCCATGAACATGCTGCGTCCGGTGATCGTCGACAACCCGCTTTCGCAGTACCCCAACCGCGAGTGGGAGAAGGTCTACCGCAACCTCTACAAGTCCGATTCGTCGTTCACGTTCCTGTGCGCGCCCAACGACACGCACAACTGCCTCCTGCGGGCTTACGTGAAAAACGGCGTGGTGACGCGCATCGGGCCGACGTATGGGTTTCACAAGGCGACCGATCTGGACGGCAACGCGGCCAGCCGCCGGTGGGACCCGCGCTGCTGCCAGAAGGGCCTCGCGCTCGCCCGTCGATTCTACGGCGACCGCCGCTGTCGCAAGCCGATGATCCGCAAGGGCTTCAAGCAGTGGGTCGAAGACGGCTTCCCCCGCGATCCGAAGACCGGCGCGGCCGATCCGAAGTACATGCAGCGCGGACGCGACTCCTGGGTGGCCGGGACGTGGGACGAGGCGTTCGAGCTGTCCGCCAAGGCGATGATCAACATCGCGAAGACCTACACGGGTGACGAGGGCAAGAAGCGCCTGCTCGCGCAGGGCTACGATCCGGTCATGGTGGACGCGACTGGCGGCGTGGGCACGCAGGTGCTCAAGTTCCGCGGCGGCATGCCGCTGCTCGGCATGACCCGCGTCTTCGCGCAGTACCGCCTCGCGAACTCGATGGCGCTGCTCGACAACAAGCTGCGCGGCGTGTCGCCCGATCAGGCGCAGGGCGGTCGCGGCTGGGACAACTATAGCTGGCACACCGATCTGCCGCCGGGACACCCGATGGTGACGGGCCAGCAGACGGTCGATTTCGACCTGTGCAACGCGGAGCACGCGGGGCTCGTGATCGTGTGGGGCATGAACTGGATCACGACCAAGATGCCCGACAGCCACTGGCTGACCGAAGCGCGCATGAAGGGCACCAAGGTCGTCGTCATCGCGTGCGAATACAGCGCGACCGCGAGCAAGGGCGACGAGGTGCTGGTGGTGCGACCGGGAACGACCCCGGCGCTCGCGCTCGGTCTCGCGCAGGTCATCATCGCCGAGAAGCGATACGACGCCGACTACATCAAGGCGAATACCGACCTGCCGCTCCTCGTGCGCATGGACACGGGCGTGAAACTCCGCGCGTCGGACGTATTTCCCGACTATCAGAACTCCGAGTTGTCGAACCGCAGCAGGGTTTTGGCCGCCGGCGAAAAAGCGCCGCCGATGTTCGAGCAGGCCGGCCCGACGATGACGCAAGCCATGCGCGATGCTTTCGGCGACTATGTGATCTGGGATCGGAAGAAAAAAGCGCCGGTCGCCGTGAATCACGACCAGGTCGGCGAGCACTTCGCGAAATTGCGTGTGGATGCCCAACTCGAAGGCGCGGTGAGCGTGAAGCTGGCCGACGGCAGCACGGTCACGTGCCGCACGGTCTTCGACGTCACGAAGGAAATGCTCGACGGCAGCTACCGGCCCGAAGACGTGGAAAAACTGACATGGGCGCCCGCGAATGCAATCCGCACGCTGGCCCGACAGATCGCGGCGAACAAGGACAAGACGCTGTTCACGATGGGCATGGGCCCCAACCAGTTCTTCAACAACGACCTGAAGGACCGCGACGTCTTCCTGGTCGCCTCGCTTACGCGCAACATCGGCAAGTTCGGCGGCAACGTGGGCAGCTACGCGGGAAACTACCGCACGAGCTTCTTCAACGGTATCGGCCAGTACATCGCCGAGGACCCGTTCAACGTGCAGCTCGATCCGGCGAAGCCGTCCACGGTGAAGCGCTACTTCAAGCCGGAGAGCGTCCACTACTTCAACCACGGCGACCAGATCCTGCGCATGGGCGACACGGTGCTGACGGGCAAGTCGCACGTGCCCACACCGACCAAGTCGTTCACGGTCAGCAACTCCAACTCGCTGATCGGCAATGTGAAGGGTCACTACGACTTCGTCATCAACACGCTCTCGCGCGTCGAGTTCATCGGCGTGAGCGACTGGTGGTGGACGGCGAGCTGCGAATACGCCGACATCGTGTACGCGGTCGATAGCTGGGCCGAGTTCAAGTACCCCGACATGACCGCGAGCGTGACCAATCCCTTCCTCTACGTCTTCCCGGTCACGCCGCTCGAGCGCATCCACGACACGCGCAGCGACGTCGAGGTGGCGGCGGGAATCGCCAAGGCCGTCGGCAAGGAGACCGGTGACGACCGCTACGACGCCTACTGGAAGTTCATCGAGGACGGCCGCGCGCGTCCGTACATCCAGCGCGTCCTGAACGCGTCGAACAGCACCCGCGGCTACAAGATCGCGGAGCTGGAGAAAAACGCCGAGGCGGGCATTCCCGGCATCATCCAGACGCGCACGTATCCCAAGGTCGGCGCGTGGGAGCAGGGCAACGAGAGCAAGCCCTACTACACCAAGTCGGGCCGCCTCGAGTTCTACCGCGACGAGCCCGAGTTCATGGACAGCGGCGAGAACCTGCTCGTGCATCGCGAGCCGATCGACTCGACCTTCTACGAGCCGAACGTGATCGTGGCGAAGGCGCACCCCCTGCTGCGCCCGAAGACGCCCGACAAATACGGCGTCTCGCCGGACAAGCTCGACGCAGACACGCGACAGGCGCGCCACGTGGTGCGCACGGTGGACGAGCTGATGTCGACCGAGCACCCGCTCACGCACGAGGGCTACAAGTACATCTTCCACACGCCGAAGTACCGGCACGGCGCGCACACCACGCCGATCGACACGGACATCGTGGCGATCTGGTTTGGGCCCTTCGGCGACATGTTCCGCGCCGACAAGCGCATGCCCTTCATCAGCGAGGGCTACGTGGATATCAACCCGCTCGACGCGAAAGACCTCGGCCTCGAGGACGGCGACTACGTCTTCATCGACGCCGATCCGCACGACCGGCCGTTCCGCGGTTGGGAAAAGTACCCCGAGGGCTACAAGGTCGCGCGGCTGCTCGTGCGCGCCCGCTACTACCCCGGCACGCCGCGCGGCGTCACCCGCATGTGGCACAACATGTACGGCGCGACCTTCGGCTCGGTGAAGGGACAGGCGCAAAACGAAAACGGCCTCGCGAAGAACCCCGAGACCGGCTACCAGTCCATGTTCCGCGGCGGAAGCCACCAGAGCTGCACGCGCGGCTGGCTCAAGCCCACCATGATGACCGACACGCTCACGATCAAGCAGACCTTCGGGCAGGAGATGAAGCAGGGCTTCGAGCCCGACGTTCACTGTCCGACCGGCGCGCCCCGAGAGTCGATGGTGCGCATGACCAAGGCGGAGGACGGCGGACTGGGCGGCAAGGGCCTGTGGCGTCCGGCGCAGCTCGGACTGCGTCCCGGCTATGAGAACGACGTGCTCAAGAAATTCCTGGCCGGCGCTTACGTGAAACGCGCCTAGCACCAACGGAGGCATCGACCATGGCGAAGCGATTCAATTGGCAGATCGGCCGGGAGATGGATTACCCTTACGACTCCACTCCGCCCAAGCGGCAGGTCGCCTACATCTTCGATACGAACAAGTGCATCGAGTGCCAGACCTGCACCGTGGCCTGCAAGACTTGCTGGACCAGCGGCAAGGGCCAGGAGCACATCTTCTACAACAACGTGGAGACGAAGCCCTACGGCGGCTATCCGCTGGCGTGGGACCAGAAGTTGCTGGACCTGCAGGGGCCCGGCGAGTGGCAGAAGGTCACTTATCTCGGCAGCACCGTCTTCGAGAACCACGGCCCGCTCGACCCGCCGACGGGCCATCGCCCGGTGATCGAGGACTACGCCGCGCCGAACATCGGCGAGGACGACACCACGGGCCTTTTGGAGCGCGGCGGATTCTTCGACGGCGTGCACCCGCACTGGATGTTCTACCTCGCGCGCATCTGCAACCACTGCGACAACCCGGCCTGCGCCGCTGCCTGTCCGCGCAAGGCGATCTACAAGCGCGACGAGGACGGCATCGTGCTCGTCGATCAGGAGCGCTGCCGCGGCTATCAGGAGTGCGTGAAGGCCTGCCCGTACAAAAAGGTCTTCTACAACGTCATCGGCCGGGCGAGCGAAAAGTGCATCGGCTGTTTCCCGCGCGTCGAGGAGGGCAAGGTCGCCCTGTGCGTTGAGTCGTGCATCGGCAAGATCCGCCTGCACGGATTCCTCACCACGCAGGACGAGCCGCGCGAGGACAATCCCTTTGACTACATCGTCAAGATCCGCAAGCTCGCGCTGCCGCTCTATCCGCAGTTCGGCACCGGGCCCAACGTGTACTACATCCCGCCGATCCACGTGCCCGACGGGTTCCTGGAGATGATGTTCGGGCCGGGCGTGGAAGAGGCGAAGGAGCTCTACCGCAACCTGCGCAAGGACAGGAAGCTGCTCGGCGCGCTCATGCTCTTCGGATCGACCGAGTACATCATCGACCGGTTCGAGGTGCAGGGCGACGAGGTGGTCGGCTGGAACGACAAGGGCGAGGAAGTCACCCGCGTGCCGTTCACCGAGCCGACGGTGATCCGCGAACACCGCGACGAGCGCTTCGGCGCGTACCGTCACAACACGAACTGAGGGGCAAACGATGTCGATGCGAACCATCATCGTCGGTTGTGTCGCGCTGATCGCGCTCGTATCCGCCGCCGCGTGCGCGTCCACCTCGGCGCCCGAGGCGGCACTGGACGACGCCCGCGCGCCGGTCGCCAAGGCCCCGTGGCCGCCCGCAGGCTCGTTCCCCACCATCGCGCCGACGCAGGCGGACAAGCTCGTCGTCGTGCGCGCCAAGGCCGACCTGACGACGGACAACCCCTACGCCGAATATTGGAACAGTGTTCCGTCCTATCGCGTTCCGGTCATTCCGCAGCTCATCACGATGCCGCAGCTCCTTCCCGAACAAAAAGCGGTGGACCAGATCGACGTTCAGGCCGTGACCGACGGCCAGACGATCGCGTGGCGGCTCACGTGGGCCGACGCCACCGCCGACGGCAACGTCGACACCGCTCGGTTCACCGACGGCGTGGCGATGCAGTTTCCGCTGGCCCCCGGCGCCGCGCCCATGATGGGCCACCGCGAGACGGGCAAGGTGCAGATCGTCCACTGGAAAGCCCTTTGGCAGAAGGACCTCGACGTGGGCTTCCAGGACGTTCAGGACCTGCATCCGAATTACTGGAGCGACCTGTACTGGTTCGCGGAAGGCCAGTTCCCTTATCCCATCCCGTCCGCCTTCAAGGACCCGCGGTCCATGCAATGGTTCATCGCGAATCAGGCGGGCAACCCCATGGCGGTGTTCTCGCGCACGCAGCCCGCGGAAGAGCTGATCGCGGAAGGCTTCGGCACGCTGACGCACCAGAAGGAATCCGTCTCGCGTGCCAAGGGCGTGTGGGCCAACGGCACGTGGTCTGTCGTCTTCTCGCGGCCGCTCGCCTCGACCGATCCGCTCGACTACCAGTTCCAGCTCGGCGGCGCGGGTCAGGTGTCGTTCGCGGTGTGGGAAGGCACGCACGAAAACGTCGGCGGGCGCAAGCACTGGACGAACTGGGTGCCCTTCGAGGTGCAACCGTGACTAACGTGGTTTTCAACAACCTCGCACCGCTTGCGCAGGCCGACCTGCTGGGCGTGCTGGCCGACGCTTTCAACAATCCGGTCGCGGCTTACGCGCTGCGCGAAACGAAGATCGAAGAACTGCGCGCCCTGATTGACACGGCGGGTTTCGCCGGAGCCGAGAGTCTGGTCGCGGCGATCGACGAGCTTCACGCGCGGGTGTCGGCGGCGGCGCTCGACCAGATCGAGGCCGAGCACGCCCGGGCGTTCTGGGCGCAGTCCGACTGCCCGCCCTACGAATCGGCGTTCGTGCGACGCGACAAGGGCGCGATCCTCGGCGACATCGCCGGGTTCTATGAGGCGTTTGGCTTTCGGGCCGACCAGCCGGGAGAACGCCGCGCCGACCACCTCGTGTGCGAACTGGAATTCCTGGCCGCGTTGCTGGTCATGGCGGAGCGCTCGAAGGCCGAAGGCGAGCCCGAGCGCACGACGATCACGCAGACGGCCATCGACAGTTTTGTGTGGGAGCATCTCGGTGACTGGCTGCCGTCGTTTTGCGAGCGGCTGTCGGCCACGATCCCCGGCGGCGTGCTCGACGCGGCGG
>JAANMU010003437.1_pt1 | contig 10137 bp, 8 predicted proteins | sample 7279701 | NCBI WGS metagenome assembly JAANMU01 (sample SAMN14094539, study PRJNA606508) | bioreactor metagenome | isolation source: A lab-scale SPAN reactor treating ammonium-rich wastewater day 57 | place: Ireland: Galway | collected 2017-03-13 | reverse complement strand
ACCGCGACCAGGTACAGCAGCCGCTTCGCCACCTCCTCTCCGACGTAGCCCAGAGCGTCGATGTCGGCCGCGGCCAGGTCGAGCAGGTCGGGCCGGCGCAGGAAGGCGAGAGCTTCCTCCCGCTCGGCCGTAGACATCGCGGCGATCGGGTCGGGCTTCTCGTCCTGCGCCTGCTCCGCCCTGGCCGCGACGGCTTCGGCGTCGACGACCAGGGCCAGCAGAGCCGCTTCGACGTGCTCGACGTCGGCACCGGTGACCTTGCTCGCCTTCTTCGCGTACTCGGTCCGGCTCCGGCTCGCGTACAGGTCCAGCGTGTCGACGTGGAAGGCGTCGCCCTTCGTCGCGCGGACCGTCGCGCGCAGCCGGCCGAGGATCACCGGGTAGACGCGAGCCGTGTAGGTCACTCCCTCGCGCGAGAGCGTCAGACCATCCGTGGGTTTTTCACTTAAGGGAGAAGAGACAGGCTGCGAGGGCGTGGGCTCAGGGCGAGGCTCGGCGTCGTCGAGGACCTGCCGCAGAGCATCCACTCCCCTCGAGACGAGGAGAGCGTTCGGGTCCTTCAGGTCCGCCGGGAAGGTAGCGACACGGACCGCCAAGCCAGCCTCGGTCAGCTTGCCCTTCAGCGCCTCGGCCGCCTTCTTCCCGGCGTCGTCGCCGTCGAGCGCCAGGATCACTTGCTTGACGCCCTCGCGCTTCAAGGTGTCCAGGTGCTCGCCGGTGAATCCGTTCGTGCCGTAGAGCGGGATCGACGTCGAGATCCCGGCTTGCTGGAAGCTCAAGGAATCGAGGATCGACTCGGTGAGGACGACCTCTTCCGAGATCCGGGCAGCCTGGAAGTTGAAGACGCCACGGAAGGGGCCGGGCAAGTAGCAGTGGCGATCCGCCTTCACGCCACGCCCGTACAGGCTCACCCACTGACCCGAGAGCGGGTCAGGGATCGGGATCACCACGCAGCCGCCGAGGAGCTCGCGACCCTCGGCGGTGACGACACCGAGAGACACGAGCTGAGACCGCAGCTCGCCCGTCTTCGGCAGCAGTTTCAGAAGCGACCCGTCGGCATAGCCGGTCTTCACTGCTCGTAACAGGTCGGGATCGCTCAGGCCACGGCCGGCCAGGTACTCCTGGGCGTCCTTCCGCTCACAGAACGTCCGGTGGTAGTGGTCGACGACACGGCCCAGGAGAGCGGAGCGGTTGATGGGCTCGAGGGTGTCGTCGTGGTGACCGTTGCCGTTGACCGGACGGGTCAAGGGCGTGCTGGGCAGGCTGGCCAGCGTTCTCGGCTGGTCCTGCATCAGCTTCTGGAGATCGAGACCCGCTCGCCTCGCCAGCCGCTCCAAGGCCGTCGCAAACCCGACCTTGTCGTACTTGGTCACGAAGCCGATCACGTCGCCGGCAGCACCGCACCCGAAGCAGTGATACAGACCCTTGCTCGGCGTGACCGTGAAGGACGCCGTCTTCTCCTCGTGAAACGGACACCGGGCGACAGCGACCCGGCCACGGCGCTTGGTCTCGATCCCTCGCTCAGCGAGCAGCGAAACCAGTTCGTTCGCCGCCTTGATCCGTTCGATCCCGTCCTTGCTGACCTGCACGCCTCTCCTCCTTGCGGATCGCCTGAAACGCGACATCCTTCAGGCGTCTCACCTCGGTTTTGAGCAGGCGGAGATCGACCACCGCTTCACCCCTGTGGTACTCACGCTCGGCCGAGTCGACGCCGCCGATGGTGAAGACCGCCACCGGCCGCCGGCCGAAGCTGCGCACCTCCACCGACACCAGCTCGCCGCCGCGCAGCAGCCCGTAAGCACCCAGGAAGATGTCGTCGGTCTGGATCACCGCTCCTCCTCCTCGCACCCTGGGGGCCTATGCACGCTGCCGGACCTGTGGACGCCCGGCGGTTACGAACGACCGGGCGACCACAGGTCCTTGGACGCGGCGACAGTCACGACGACGCCGCGCCCACAGCGCGCACAGGCCGGCGAAAACGGAGGCGGATCGGTTAACGTGAAGTCACGAGTCGCGAAGTCCGTCCCGCTTCCGTCTCCACGGACCGGCGCCGGTTCCCCGACCAAGAGATCCCGACGCCGGCCCGTCCTTCCCGCCTCCACCCCGAAAACCCTGTCAAGAGGCTCGGCCCGACTTTTTCGCGAGGTGTCGACGTTCCCCTAAACCGTAGGCAGTATATACCTCGATTGATAACGATCAAGACCATTCGACCAGTTGCCCGGCCCGGGCGATCCGAAAAGCGACCCGATACTGCCGACGTGCCACGCCCCCCGAAGAACGAGGTGTTCACCAAGGCCGAGGTCGGACGCCGAGTCCGCGAGCTCCGCGCGAGCCGCGGACTCACCCAGGCTGAACTCGCGCGCAAGCTCGGCATGCCCCAGCCGAACGTGTCGGAGATCGAACGCGGAGGCCGCGGGCTCACCGTCCACCAAGCCGTCCGCCTCGCGAAGGCTTTGGGCGTCACGACAGACGCGATCCTGCAGGGCGCCACCGAGGGGACAGCGGCGCGGCCAGGGACCAGTCTGAAACTTCGACGGCGACTTCAGAAGATCGAGGAGCTACCCGAAGCGCGACAGCGGGTCGTCCTGAAGCTCCTGGACGCACTGCTCTACCAGGAAGCGTCCTGAGTCGATAAGGAGGGCTGCACCGTCACGCCCGCTGCACACCGGTAACGGACGGGTGCAGCGGTCGCGCCGGCGCAGCCGGGTCGTGAAGGCTTCGCCCGGCGCCGGTGGTGGTGGCAGCCCCACGAAGCACCGGCGAGCCGGTTGTACCGGGCACGGAGGAGTTCGGCTTCGCCCCGATAACCGCCGCTTACGTAACCCATCCGCACGGGCGCGCGCCGGCAACGACTCCCGCGCGACGGAGCGGCTGGGTCAAGCTCCGCGCGCTGCCAGACGCTACGGCTCCGCGGCTACGGCCGCTCCGCCTCCGCTCCGGAGCAGCGCGCTCCGTACGTAAGCGCGGTTATCGTCTCCTCCGTGCCCGCCGGCTTTCCCCTCGCCGGTGCCCAGCTCCCCACCACCACCGGCACACACGCGCGCCCGACCACCCGGCCTGGCACTCGGCGTGCCCTCGTTCACCGGTAACGGCACGCCGACCGCCAGGCCGCCCACGCGCGCCAATCATCAAAGGAAAGAAACCGTCCCTGTGTCCGCGGGCGCGGCCCGGTCACGGGCGAGGCCGCGCCCGCGGCTCGCTGCCCGCCGCGAGCGGTCCTAAGGCTCGACGCCGAGGGCGTTAGGCTCGGCCTCGGCGCCTCGGTAGACGCGTGGGCAGCTCGACGCCGTCGCCGCGCGCACGCCGGCTGCTATCGGCAATGCCGCACTCATGGCAGCCAGGGATATCGGCTGGCTCGTCCCATTCGACTGCTCGCCCGAGTGCGTCGTGTCTCATGTAGTCGAGCGCTGCTGTCTCGCGAGTCAGGCCCGTCACGGCGAACAGGAAGTCATTCGCGGCATGAGCCGCAGCCACGGCGTTCAGCGTGATGACGCTTGGTGCGAGGACCTCGACATCATCGACGTAGCGTTGAGCCCGCCGTTCGGATTCAGAGAGGGTTTCCTCCTGCAGTTTGGAAGGGGACACCAGCCCGCTGCACCAGAGACAGCCAGAGGCTGGGTTGATCGGCCGCACCACGCTGAAGACCTGAACGAGTCGCCCCGTGGCGGGGTCGGGCGTTGCCTTGGCTCCCATCTGGACTCCCGGAATCAGGTACTGGTGCACGATGGCATTCGCAACGAGGCGAGCCTGCATGCTGTCTGCCGCCAGGAACAAGTAATCCACGTCAATGAAACGAGGAGCGACGTCGGCATCAACAATGTCGCCATCGATGCCGGTGAAGGCGAGGTTCGGGTTCGCCCGCAACGCGACACGCCGTGCGAGCTCCACCTTCTTCGTAGCGAACCGGCGTCCCAGGCGACGCAGCCACTCCGGTCGTCCCTCGGCCGTCAAAACGGCCAAAGCATCCCACTGCGTGGCCCCGGGCATACGAGGCAGATTCGTCAGATCGACTCTGTCGGGGTCCACCACAATCATGCTTCCGACACCGAGACGCGCGAGATACTCCACGAGCAAGGAGCCCACCCCTCCAAGGCCGATGATGCCGATGCGCAGATGCCGGAGAATCTCGTTCCCATCCGCGCCCAACAACCTGACCTGACGGTCGTACTTCAAGGGCGATGTCGCCGACAGCGTGCGCGGTGATGCGGCCAGGTGTCGAATGCGGCGCCCGACGATCGATGCCGAACGAAGCTCCGTCCGTTCGCCGCCTGGGAGCCAGATATCACCGGCGACTGCTTCGCGCGCGAACACGAGCGCACCCACTGGCATGCCGGCCGCGATGTCGAGCAGGGCGGGATAACCGCGCTCGTGCGAACGCAGGTCGTCTCCCGAGAACTCGACCTCGACTTGCCCGCCGTGGTTGTGAACTGCCAGGTAGGACAGGCGCTGGTCACGCGCCCGTAGAATCAAGTCACGGATGAAATCGGCCTTCAACATCCGATAGCCCCGTTGGCCGGGCACGTAGTCGATGCCATCCTGCGCGAGGTGGATCTCACGGGCGAGGAGCCGCGCCCCACGCCGATCTCGGGCAACGCCGGCCAGGACCACGGCACCGTGCTCATCGCCGTCGCCTGGGAACAAGTGAGCTTGAAGTCGCTGGTAGAGCGGCTCCGGCAGGGTCAACGTCCACGGACCGGTCAGGGTCTTGACTTGAGCCATGCGAGCACCTTCTCCAGTTTCAGGACAGCGGTTTGAACTGTCGGATCGAGACTGTTGGATCTCCTCGACACCTGTACAGCCGAGCGGCCCTCGTAGGTAGCCATGGACATGCCCTCGCCGAGCGGCCGTCCGTCCAGCCTCTTCAGGTCTCCCCTGACGAAGTGTGGGTAGACGTCAGCATTCGGGTACTGAAACCCGATTCGGAATGCCATCCAGGTCGTGGCCTGCTCGTAGGGCGCCCCGAGCGGAAGTGCCTCGAACATGACGGCTGCCCCGCCTTCGCCGTCCGGTCGGCAGCTGAACCCAGTGTCGGGAAAGGCGCGCTCCAGCTCCTCCAGAGCGCGCCTCACGGCAGGCTTGTACTCACCGTCGATCGCCATCTTCGGTCGTTCAGGAGTTGTCGTCGTTGGCGATCGCTACGAACTTCTGGTTCGGGTGGACAGGAATCTCCTTCTCGTCAGGGACGGGCTTGTTCTTCCCCGGCACCTCCTCGTACAGCAGGAAGTCGCTTCGGATGGGCACGCCCTGGGCGATGGCCGCCTGCTTGATCTCGAGGCCCGTCGCCTTGGGCCCGTCGATCGATACCGGCCGGCCGTTCACAGTGACCTCGATGAGCCGCTGCGGCTTCCCGGCGGCGGCAACTGGTTCCGTTGACATCACTTCTCCTCCTTGCTACCTTGTTCTCGGATTGCACTCTCGCAATCCGCATGGAGAGAGTACCAGACTAGGAACCCGATTGCTAGATCGCAATCGGGGTCAGGAGGCGAATGAGTCAAGGATGGTTCGACACGGCCGCCTTCTACGCCGCCCTGGACGCTCAGCGGGCGGCCCGCAAGCTCACATGGAAGGATGTCGCCGCCCAGGCCAGGATCAGCGCATCGACGCTGACCCGTATGGCGCAGGGACGGCGACCGGACGTCGACCGCCTCGCAGCGCTGTGCACCTGGTCGGGGCTCAAAGCCGACGACTACGTGCGATCAAAGCCATCCGCAAAGGGGCAAGCAACACCGCTGGCGATGATCTCCACGCTGCTGCGTGCTGATCCCAACCTCACCGACGAGGGCGCCGAGATGCTGGAGCAGCTCGTCAAGACTGCCTACAGCCAGATGCGGAAGAAGGGCCAATCATGAAGTTCCGGCGTGGGTTCAAGACGGAGGCCAACGATGTCGCCCGAGCGATCCGGCACGAGCTGGGATTGCGATCGACCGATCCTCTTGACCCACGCCGGCTCGCCGCGCACCTGGAAATCCCGATCACGCCCCTGAGCCAGCTCAAGGCGAGCCCGGCCGCCGTGTACTACTTCACACGGAAGAAGCCAAGCGAATTCTCGGCAGTGACAGTTTTCGACGGAACAGAGCGGCTCATCGTCTTCAATGACAGTCACTCGCCTGGGCGCCAAGCCAGCGATTTGGCCCACGAGCTCGGGCACGCCCTGCTATTCCACGAGCCCACACCGGCTCTGGACTCGACGGGATGCCGGGATTGGGACCAGACCTGTGAACGTGAGGCCGATTGGCTGGGAGCCGCCCTGCTCATCTCCGAAGAGGCCGCGCTCCAGATCGCCACGAGCGGGATGGGCTTCGAGGATGCGGCCGCGTTCTACGGCGTGAGCGCACCCCTGGTTCGCATGCGGGTCAACGTAACCGGCGCCCATACACGCGTCCAGCGGTCTGGTCGCTACGGCTTGCGGCCGGGTCGTCGCAGCGCGTACTCGACGCGCAGAACCTGAGAACACCGCTTATCCGGCGGCGGTGACCCTCCACTTCGCACCGCGGCGCTCAGTCGCGGTTCAGCATCGCTTTCAGCAACCGCGTCAGCCGAACGCCGCTCGTTCCGTTGAGCGCGATCAGCTTATCGGGTTCCGATGCAATCCAGACGAAGGAGTTCCAAGAGACCGCCTGGAAGCTCTTCCGCATCGCGGCGTGACCTCGGTCGAGGAACGCGGTTACAAACGCCACCTGTGTGGGGTCGAAGCCGGCGGCCTCCGTGAGCTTCATGAGCTCCGCCCGCCTCTCCTCGGTGACCGGCCCATCCGTCGCCACGACCTCGACGAATACCAGCAGCACGCCGCTCGAGCCCTTCGGCCCGAGGTCCACGAGGATGATGTCGGGCAGGTTGCGCGAGGGATCGATGTGGAGGCCGATCTTCTTGGCCAAGAGATCGTCTCTCTCCACGACCTTGTTCCCGCTCTCGCTGAGCCACAAGACGACAGGGTCATCGAGGAACGCAACCGCGAAATGCTCGATGACTCCCTTCGCGATCCTCGAGCTGTCTCCTGGCGCCAGGCGCCGCGTGTGCTTGTCCGGAAACTCGACCAGCACGCCGCTCGCATCCTTGCCGGTACCTGATCGAAGCAGGTTCACCCGCGCGAGCGCGGACGGCGTCAGGTGGTTGGCTCGCCATTGCTCGATGGCCTTGTCGAGAGCTTCGCCGCTGAGGTTCGGATCAAAGAGGCCCACGAAGTCCACGGCCAGCGCATACCGCGGCTTGGCCGACGTCGTCGGCAGGTCTTTTCGCTCGATGACCGCGCCGACAGGAATCAAACCGTGGCGCAGGGTCTCATCGCGGATCGGCTCGCGGGTGGTATCCGCATACCAGGCCTGCCCGCGCGGAACGGAGCCGGGTATTTCCGATTCCTTCACGTAGCCGACGCGTGCATCGTCACTCGTCAGCATCGCCTGGTCGTTGCTCATACGGTAGACGTGCTTGGGTGACGAATAGCGGACACCCTCCACGGCGCCCACGTAGATCATCGCGAAGACCGTGGCGCCGGCCATCTCCCGCGTGCAGTAGCCGCGGTTCGGGGCCCCTTCAGGGAAGATCTGCTCCAGTCGCTGCTTTACGAACTCACGAGTGACGTAAGGCGGAAGACTCATCAGGCTGTTCCATACGCCGCGGCAAAGATCGCCGTCGCGGCGCCCACATCGCCCGCGGCGGCCCGCTGCATGACATCGGGATTCGGAAGAGGCATCGATTCCAGCTCGTACGCCGACACCGCCACACTGCCGCTGATACATCGAAAGACGCGGTCCGCAATGGCGCTGTTGAGAAAGGCTGCAACAGTGGCCGCCTCCACCACAGGGCGAGGCCCGATCGGCACCACCATGTTGAGGTGGTTCTCGATCACCACCGCTCCATGCTCGCGCACGAAGTCGAGCGGCAGTTCCGCAGCGATGATGCGGCGAGGCTGCTCCTTCGCCGTCGTTCGCTGCACGAGGATGCATCGGCCCGTGACGAGCAGCCACTCGTCCCCATCGCGAAGCGAGAAGTAAGGGAGATGGTTGCGGCGCGCCGACCGGAAGGCGAAGGTTCCGTCGGGACCGACCGATTCCGCCCAGATCAGCGGCACCGTCGACGCGTCGGGCTTCAGCCGGAGCCTCGTCTTGAACCGGTTCCACACCAGCGGCCCGGTACTCACCTGATAGCCCCAGTGGCGCAGCCTCGTCGGCATTTCGGCGAGCCGTTCGACGAGGGCTACGGCCTCTTTCGTGCGTGGCAACAGCCAGGGCGCATCGCTTCGCGGGGCGAGCTTCAGGGCCGGCGTGCGCTCGACCTGAAGTTGTCCCTCCGAACTGCACTGGACGAGGCGAACCTTCGGCCTCGGCGCATCCGACGGCTGCTTACGGAAGACGGCAAGCATCGTCTCCTGCAGCACGTCATCGAAGACGCCCGTACGGTCCGAGATGAAGTCGAAAGACAGCGGGGTCGCTTCGGTCACAAGCAGTTCGCGCAGCCGCTTGAAGTACTCGCCGCCCAGGAAGCCCGTGGGAGTCACGTACCCCACGATCCCGTTGCCGCAGACACGCCGAAGCGCGAGGTCGAGGAAGAGCCCGTACTGGTTGGCGTGGCCGAAAAGGCTCCGCTTGAACGTCTCCCGCTGCTGCTTGGTCAGCGCACAGCGGCCATACGGCGGGTTCCCGACGACGAGGTCGTGCTCGGGCCCATCGAGCCGGGTAAGGCTGTCACACACCTCCACGACGCCCGCCAGCTCCTCCGCCGGAATCCGAAGGGTGGAGCTGACCAGTGCATCGAGGAAAACCTGCGACATCCACGCCGCGAAGGGGTCGATCTCGTAGCCCTTCAGCCGGCCAGCGATGTTGCGCAGTGCCATCCGTGGATCGCACCCGGCCAGCGCCTTCAGCATCCGCCCAGCCATCGGCGCAACGAAGGCACCCCCGCCGCACGCGAGATCGAGTGCTCGCACCCGGCTCCAGTCGACGCCGGCCTCAGTGACGGAATCGAGGAGCTGCTCGACGACGGCGGGCGGCGTGTAGAACACGCCTCGGTCGGACCGCAGCTCGGGCGGCAGCATGATCGCGTAGCTGCTCCCGATCAGATAGCTCGCCTCTTCGATGCTCAGCCCGCGAGCCGCAGCTTCAAGCGCCTCGATGACCTCGAGCGCTTCCCGTCGCAGCAACGATGGAGCGAGAGGCGCCGGCCGCAGGTTCATGAACGGCCGCGGCTGCAGATTCGTCCAGTAGCGGGCGATGACCGCCGCGCAGAAGCCCTGCGCGTATGACAGCCGCAGCTTGAGGGGGGTCGCGTCCGCGAGCCGACGCGCCGCAGCCTTCGCCTGCTCCCCAGCAGGAGAGACGCGAATCGAATACGGCGACACCGGCTCCGCGACCAATGCAGGCTTTGCGAAACGGGCCAGCCTTCCGCCAGCCGTTCCCGTCCAGAGACGATTCCCAGTCCCGATCGCCATGCGGCGTAAACCTACCACGCACAACGCCTTAATCGGGTCCGGCGAGTTTTCATGAACCTCCCGTCTCGGCCTGCGGGCTCTTCACTCCCCGAAGAGCCCGCAGGACGAGACGGGCACCACACGAGAGCGCCACGCACGGCGACCGCTCGCCGGGACTGCGGCGGCCGTGCCGGCGGCGCACCGCACGTTGCCGGCGACGCTGGCGCGGACGCTGCCCGCGGCGAGCGGACTCAGGAACAACGCCGAGGCCTCCAGAGCGGGCCAGGGCCTCGGCGCTCCCCATGGGCAGCCCAGGCGCGGTCGTCGGGCGCCGGCGCGAGCACCGCCACCGCGAACCGCACAGCGGGCGCAGTGCCGGCGACCGCCAGGCGCGGCGGAGACGCGAGCGGAGCCCGTGGGCCGGCGCGCCGTGGAGGCACGTGGCCACGGCGCGACGGAGCACGGGCGCAGGCGAGCCTCAACGACGACGGCCGCGCAGCGGCCCACGACGAAGGGCTGTTCGTGGCCGCGTTGAACCACCACTACAACCGGCTGTCCGCGTCCCAGGGTTACAGAACCGCTTCTGTAAAGGAGCGCCGCCAAGACGACACGGGACCGCGACTCAAGACCAAGCCGCCGTTGCTCGTGACCGGCGGCGGCTACCCCGACCGCGGGACCGTCACCTCAGCCGGCGCGTCCCGAGGGCCTGCGCGCCGCGGCTGCCGACAACGTAC
>JAANMU010003435.1_pt1 | contig 10144 bp, 10 predicted proteins | sample 7279701 | NCBI WGS metagenome assembly JAANMU01 (sample SAMN14094539, study PRJNA606508) | bioreactor metagenome | isolation source: A lab-scale SPAN reactor treating ammonium-rich wastewater day 57 | place: Ireland: Galway | collected 2017-03-13 | reverse complement strand
GTGGAATCAGCCGTAGCGATCCCAGTATTCGTCCAGGGCGGCGTCGGCTTCGGGAGTGTCGAGCTGCTCCAGGATCCAGACCGCGTAGTGGGCCAGGTCCGGGTCGTGGTCGTCGCCGAGGAGCAGGGCGCGGAGCTGGGGCAGCGCCGGCTCGCCGATGTCGGCCAGCAGTTGCGCCGCTTCGTTGCGGGTCGGTTTCCATGGGTCGGCCAGTCGGCCGATCAGGTCGCGGATGGTGGCGTCGTCCATCGGTCGGGCACCCCGGCGATCCGTATCATGCGCGACGGTGGTCATTCAGGCAAGCCGGGAGCGGAGAAGGAGTCCGGCGGGGAGCGGCCAAACCGGCGGCAGACTTCGTCGGGACGTGAAAGGGCTGAGCATGGGCGAGACGGTCAACTTCGCGGTGATTGGGGTCGGCGTGCCAGGTCAGAACCTCGGCGGGCACAGCGTCTACAACGGCATCGGTGACGTGCACGGGCACTTCGTCACGGACACCGAAGGCGCGCGGCTGGTCGCCTGCTGCGACCTGAACGAGGCCAACGGCAAGGCTTACGCCGCCAAGTACGGCTGCGAGTTCCACCAGGACTACGACGCCATGCTGCGGCGCGACGACATCCACGCGGTCAGCATCTGCACGCCGTCGGGGCTGCACGGGGACCATGCCACGCGGGCTATTCGGGCCGGCAAGCACGTGATCGTCGAAAAGCCGCTGGAGGTGACCACCGCCAAGGTGGACGCGATTCTCGAGGAGATCGACCGGGCCGGGGTGCGCGCGGTGGTGGTCTTCCCGACGCGCTACTACAAGGGCTTCGTGGCGGTCAAGGAGGCGCTCGACGCCGGGCGGTTCGGCACGCCGGCGGTGATCCACGCCCTCTGCCGCCGCTACCGCGACGACATCTACTACCGCGGCTGGCGCGGCACCTGGGCCATGGACGGCGGCGGCGCGTGCATGAACCAGGGCATCCACATGATTGACGCGCTGCTCTATCTCATGGACGACGTGGAGACGGTGCAGGCGCGGTTCGACACCCTCGGCCACAACCGCGAGCTGTGCGAGGTGGAGGACACGGCGGTGGCCATCCTCCGCTTCAAGCGAGGCACGCTGGGCATGATCGAGTGCACCACCTGCGCCTACAACGACCACGGCGACAAGATCGAGCTGCACGGGATGAAGGGCAGCGTGCTGCTCTCGGGCGGCGGGCCGGTGGCCTGGGACATGCGCGACGAGCCCGACTTCAAGTTCGCTCCGGAGGACTTCAAGGAGACCGTCCACGAGGAGTTCCACGGCCACCGGCTGCTGTACGGCGAGGCGGTGCCGTACTTCCGCGACGGAACGCCGTGCCGGTGCGAGATCAAGACCGGCCGCCGGGCGGTGGCGCTGATCAACGCCATCTACGACTCGGCCCGCAACGGCGGCGCCGAGGTCCGGCCGGCGTTGTAGGCGGTCAGTACCGGGTCAGCTCCCCACCCTCGCCCAGCCCCAGGCCGGAGGCGGTGGAGCGGGCCGTCCCGAGCATGAAGGCCAGGTCGCTGCTGGAGGCCAGGAAGCGCCAGCCCTCGGCGACCTGGCGGTGGACGTGGTCGAGCCCGCCGCAGTGCATGCCGGGCGCCACGCCGTGCCGGTCGCAGGCCTCGCGGATGGCGGTCATCGCCTGCTGGAAGGTCGGATTGTCCGACTCCATGATGGGCGGGTTGATGCCCATCGACATGCTCAGATCGTTGGGCCCGACGAAGACCGCGTCGACGCCCTCGACCGAGACGATCTCGTCGACCTGCTCGACCGCCTGGACGTGCTCGATCTGTAGGACGATCAGAATCTCGTCGTTGGCTTGCTGGTAGTAGTCGGCGCCGGTGGTGTTCCAGCTCAGCGCGTGCTGCCAGCCGCCGGTGCTACGCCGGCCGCGCGGCTCGTGGCGGCACCAGTCGACCGCCCGCTGGGCCTCGGCCCGATCCATGACCATCGGCACCACCACGCCCCAGGCCCCGTTGTCCAGCGCCTGCTTGAACCACACCCCGTCGTTCCACGGGACCCGGACCAGCGGCACCCCACCGGCGTCGCGCACGGCCATCATCATCAGCGTGGCGGTGTCGATGGAGATGGGCCCGTGCTCCATATCGACCGTGTACCAGTCGAACCCAGTCCGGGCGACGGCGCGGGCGGTGAACGGCGAGGGGATGGCCAGCCAGGTGCCGATGCTCACGCCGCCGTCGCGGAGCTTCTGCTTGATGGGGTTCGCGCGCATGAGGCGCCGCCTTTCCAAGACTCAGGTCAGACGCGGGTGCTCGTGGTGGATGTCGAAGACCGAGCCGGTGACCAGCTCGCTCTCGTCGCTGACCAGGTAGGTCACCACGTAGGCGATGTCGCGGGGGGCCAGGAGCCGGCCAAAGGGATTGGCCCGGGCGGCCTGATCCATGACCGTCGGGTCGGTGCCCAGGGAGGCCAGCAGCCGGCGCTCGCCCGGAGTATCGACCCAACCGGGATTGACGATGTTGACCCGGATCCGGTCGTCGATATACTCGACCGCCATCTGCCGCATCAACATCAACATCGCCCCGCGGCTGGCGCAGTAGGCGGCCATGTTCCGTTTCGGCAGCACGGTGTGGGCCGAGCCGATGTGGACGATGCTCCCGCCGCCCGACTGCTGCATCGCGGGGACGGCCGCCTTGGACAGCAGGAAGGCCGCGGTGGCGTTGGTGGCCATGACCTGGTTCCAGGTCTCGAGGCTGGTGTTGACCACCGTCCCGCGGGTGCTCAACCCGGCGTTGTGGACCAGCGCGTCGAGCCGCTGGTAGCGCTCGAGGGTGTGGTCGACGATGCCGGCGCACTGCTCCGGAACGGTCACGTCGAGCGGGCAGAAGACGGCCTCGCCGCCGTCGGCGGCGATGTCCGCCACCACCTGACGGCCCAACTCCTCGCGCCGCCCGGTAACAACCACCCGGGCGCCTTCGCCGGCCAGGTGGCGGGCGATTCCCTCTCCGATGCCGGAGGTCGATCCGGTGACGATGCAGACCTTCCCCACGGCGCGACCCGGCATCTGGACCTCCGTCAGCCCGACGTCACTCGTCGTCCTCGAACAGGTCGAAGGCATCGCTGGCCTCGCGCATCTCCTCGAACGAGAGCGCCGGCCGCCCCTCTCCGGCCCAGAACAGGATGGTGTTGCAGTTCTCGCACTGCTGGACCCGCCGGCCGAAGTGCAATTGCCGCAGCATGTAGCTGGTGAGCTGGGTGTGGCAGGCGTCGCAGACGTCGGCGGTGACCTTGACCACGCCGGGGTCGCCGCGGCGGAGGCGGATCCGCTCGTAGCGCTGGAGCAGATCGCCGGCCACCTGCGCGGCCTGAGCGTTGCGCGCCTCCATCAACGTGGCCAACTCGGCGTCGATGTCCTTGACCTCTTCGGCGAACTTGGCCTGTAGCTCGGCCAGCTCCGATTCCAACTCGGAGACCGTCCGCTGCTCGTCTTCCACCTGGCCCTCCAACGGCTCGATCCGGTTCTCGTAGTCGAGCAACTCGATCTCGATCTGGTCGAGTCGGTTGGCGGTCGCCTGAAGGTCCAACTGCAGCGCCTCGGCCTCGTGCTGGGTGGGATTCTCCTGCCACAGCCGGTGCTGATTCTTCTCCCGCCGCTCGCTCAGGCTATCCCGCTCCAGGCGGCGGTCGATCTTCCGGCCGCGCAGCTCGTGGAGCTGGTGATCGACCTGCGCCAGGCGCGTCCGGGCGCGGTCCAGTTCGGCCTGCTTCCCCGACCCGTCGTCGAGCTCGTTGCGCAGCCCCAACAGCTCGGCCACGCGGAGGTCGACCTGCTGCAGATCGTGCAGTTTCGGCAGCTCCTCGATCAGCGCCGTCTCGTCCATCTCGTGCGTTTTCATCCAGATGCACTCCGCGCCCGTGACCTGCCACGGGCGCCGCTATCGAGCGAACGGCTCGCCGTCCACTTCGGACTCGTCCACCGGCAACGCTGGCAGCCGCGCCCGCAGCCAGGCCGCGGTGCGCGGGACGACGAACCGCTCGGTGGCCCAATGGCCGGGGTCCACCAGTCCGAGCCTCAGCCGCCCGGCCAACAGGGCGTCGTGATGCTTCACGTCGCCGGTCACGAACACGTCCGCGCCGGCCGCCGCCGCCGCCGGCAGGTAGCCGGCGCCGCTGCCGCCGACCAGGGCGACCCGCCGCACCAGCCGGTCCGGAGCGCCGACCCAACGCAGGTGCAGCGCGCCGGTCACCTCGCCTACCCGCCGCGCGAAGCCGGCCAGCGGCTCCGGCTCGCGCAGGTCGGCCAGCCGGCCCATCCCGAACTCCGTCTCGTTCAGCAGCGGGTACAGGTCGTAGGCCACTTCCTGGTACGGATGGGCCAGCACCATCGCCGTCACCACCGCCGCCGCGCGCTCGCGCGGGACCAGCATTTCGAGCCGAATCTCGTCCACCTGCTCCAGCCGGCCGACCTCGCCGACCGTCGGGCTGGCCCCGGCCAGCGGCCGGAAGGTGCCCTGCCCCGCCAGCCGGAACCCGCACTCGGCATAGTCGCCGATCCGCCCGGCGCCGGCGGCGGCCATGGCCGCGGCCACCTGGTCGACCGCCTCGGCCGGGGTGAACACCGCCAGCTTGGCGTAGCCTTCGCTCCGCGTCCGCAAGACGCCGGTGGTCACCAGACCCAGTGCCTCGGCCAGAAAATCGCTGGTGCCCGGCCGCGCGTTGTCGAGCGCCGTGTGCGTCGCCACCAGGCTCAGCCCGGCCCGCACCGCCCGGTGGACCACCGCCGCGGCGGGGTCGCTCGCGGTCACTCGCGCCAGCGGCCGGAAGATGGGGGGATGGAACGCGATCACCGTCTGCGCGCCGCGCGCCGTGGCCTCGTCCAAGACGGCCTCGGTCACGTCGTAGGCGACCAGCACCCGTTCGCAACGCTCCGCCGGGTCGCCGACCAGCAAGCCCACGTTGTCCCAGCTCTCGGCCAGATGCCGTGGCGCGAACTCGTCCAGAGCGGCCACGATCTCACCGACGCCGGTCATCCCGCCTCCATGCCTGGCAAGCAGGCATTATAGGCGCCCTTCCCGCCCCGGTCAATCCCGCGAAGGGCTCCGTCCCCATTTAGATGGCGATGCGGTGGTAGCGCTTCTTGCCGGAGCGGAGGAGGAGTTGTTGGTCGCGAAGGTGGGGGGCGAGGGGGGCTTCGCCGTCGGTCACGCGCTCGTCGTTGAGGTAGGCACCGCCTTGGTCGATCAGCCGGCGGGCCTCGCCGCGGGACTTGCACAGACCCGTGTCGACGAAGGCGTCGAGAATGGTCATCTGGTCCACCGCCGCCGCGGTCAGGGCGGTGGTCGGCATGGCTTCGCGGTCGCCGCCGGACTCGCCGAACAGCGCCTGGGCCGCGTCGCCCGCCTCGTCCGCGGCGGCGGCGCCATGGACCAGGGCAGTCAGCTCACGGGCCAGCACCCGCTTGGCCTCCCGCAACGCCGCCCCGCCCTCGGCGCACAGCTCGGCGATGCGTGACAGCGGGAGGAAGGTCAGCAGTTTGAGCAGCGTCTCGACGTCCCGGTCGTCGACGTTGACGAAGTACTGGAGGAACTCATAGGGCGAGGTCCGCTCGGCGTCCAGCCAGACGGCACCGCTTTCGGTCTTGCCCATCTTCCGACCCGAGGCGGTGGTCAGCAGCGGGGTGCACAGGACGTGGACCTCGGCGCCCTCGACCCGCCGGATAAGATCCATGCCGGCCAGGCAGTTGGCCCACTGGTCAGAGCCGGCGCCCTGGAGGGTGCAGCCGTACTCGCGGTAGAGGTGCAGAAAGTCGTAGGCCTGGAGGAGCTGGTAGTTGAACTCCAGGAAGGACAGGTGCTCTTCGGCGTCGAGCCGGGTGCGGTAGATCTCGGCGGTGAGCATCTGGTTGACGCTGAAGTGCCGGCCGATGTCGCGCAGGAAGTCGATGTAGTTGAGCTCGCACAGCCAGTCGGCGTTGTTGACCACCAGGGCGCGGTCCTGGTCGAAGTCGAGGAAGCGCATCAACTGCCGCTTCTGCGAGAGCAGATTGGCGTCGATGTCGGCGCGGGTGAGCATCGGCCGCGATTCGGTCTTGCCGCTCGGGTCGCCGACCAGGCCGGTGCCCCCGCCACAAAGGACGATGGGCCGGTGGCCGCAGCGCTGGAGGTGGGCCAACTGCATGATCGGCACCAGGTGGCCGGCGGTCAGGCTGCTGTTGCTGGGGTCGAACCCGGTATAGCAGGTAAGCGGCGCCGCGAGCGCGGCGCGGAGCGCTTGCTGGTCGCTGACCTGGTAGACGAAACCCCTCTCCGACAGCACCTCGAAGGCGTTCATCCGACCGCTCCCGACCCGCTTCCCGGGCCGTATGGCGCCGGCATGATACCGGCGCCCCGGCGGATGGTCAAGGCGCGAACAGCGGCCGGCCCATCCACTCTGAAGGCGCTGCGCAGGCGAGCAGAGCGGCGATGGTCGGCGCGAGGTCGAGGAGCGAGGAGTCGCCGATGGCCCGACCGGCAGGGATCCCCGGGCCGGCCGCGATCAGCGGGACGGTCATGTCCTCCGGGCAGTCGGTGCCGTGGGTCCGGTCGTGGCCACCGTGATCGCTGGTCACGATGACGGTGGCCTCGGCGCCGTCGAGCGCGGCCAGCACCCGGCCGATCGCGCGATCGGCGGTGGTCACCGCCGCCAGGTACGGCGCCGACATCCAGCCGTGGTCGTGCCCGGCGACGTCGACGCAGCCGAGGTAGACGAAGATCAGTCCGGGCGGCTCGCGGCGCAGGTGCGCGGCGGCCAGCTCGGCCACCTCCAGGTCGCCGGCCGGCTGGTGGCAGTTGCGCAGGAAGCCCAAGCTGCCCGCGGCGCCGGGTCGCCACAAATCGCGGAGCTGCTCCCAGTTGAAGAACGCGGCAGTGCTCAGCCCGGCCGCCGCGGCCACGTCCATCAAGCCGGCGATCGGCCGGACCTGCGGGGTCCAGACGTTGGTGGTGATGCCGTGCCGCTCCGGTGGCACGCTGTGGAACATCGACATGTGACAGGGCAACGTCACCGACGGCATCACCGAGCGCACCGCGTCGGTGCCTGCCCCCCGCTCGCGCAGACGGTCCAGAGCCGGCGTCGCGGCTTGCTCCAGGCCGTCCGGGCGCAACCCGTCGATGCTGATCAGGACTACCGGTCCCGGCACCCTCATCGCCGCTCCTCCGCCGTCGCCCGGCGGGGCGGGCCCTGGTGGCGCCCGACAGCGCGACGGCGCCGAGCCGTTCGCCGCGCGACTGCCGGAGCCCTGTCGGACTTGACGAATCGGTGCCGATCCGGTAGTCTGAGCGCCTGTTTCGCTCTTCCCGGGTAGCTCAATGGCAGAGCGGGTGGCTGTTAACCACTAGGTTGGCGGTTCGAGTCCGTCCCCGGGAGTCTCCTCCCTCTCCGTCGGGTCCCCGACCCGGCGATTCGCGGCCCCAAGCCGCCTGCCCGATCCGCTCCGGAACGCGCTTCCCAAGCGATCTCGAAAATTGTGGAGAAAAAGGTGTTGACATCCATATCGAGATCGGTCACAATCCGCGGCGGTGGCCGGCAATCGCCGGCGGGACGTCGCCCGAGGAGGCGTGGTGTCAGTCCGGACCGAGAGCACAATGGTCGGCATCGGGGACCGGCAGAGGCCGGTCGGCGCGGCCGACGCGCCGCTGCTCAAGCTGGTTCCGCCCTGCCTCACCGACGGCTTCCGCCGCCGGATCACCTACCTGCGCGTCAGCCTGACCGATCGCTGCAACCTGCGCTGCCGGTACTGTCTGCCGGCGCACGGCGTCAGGTGGCGGCCGCGGGACGAGATCCTCTCGCTGGAGGAGATCGTCCGCGTGGCCTCCGTGGCCCGCGAGCTGGGGGTGCGCAAGCTGAGGTTGACCGGCGGCGAGCCGCTGGTCCGTGAAGGCTGCGTCGAGCTGGTCTCCGCCCTGTCCCGCCTCGGGTTCGAAGAGCTCTGTCTGACCTCCAACGGACTGCTCTTCGGCCCGCTGGCCGGGGACCTGAAGCGGGCCGGGCTGGACCGGGTCAACCTCAGCCTCGACACCCTCGATCCCGCCAGGTACCACGCCGTGACCCGCGGCGGCGACCTCGCGCGGGTGCTGGACGCGGTCGACCAGGCGCTGGCCTGGGACCTGCGACCGAGTCTCAACGTGGTGGTCATGCGCGGGCTCAACGACTCCGAGCTGCCTGCGTTCGTCGAGCTGGCTCACCGCCGGCCGCTGACGGTGCGGTTCATCGAGCTGATGCCGTTCGGCTCGGGCGAGACGGGCGACTGCGAGGTCCGCGACGCCGAGGCGGTGACGGTGGAGGAGATGCTGGCGGTGACCGGTCTGTCGCTCGACGCCGCGCAGCCGGCGGCCGGCCCGGCACCGGGTCCGGCGCTCTTCCCGCCGCTGCCGGGCGCGGCCGGCCGGGTCGGCTTCATCGCCGCCATGCACGACTGCATCTGCGCCTCGTGCAACCGCGTCCGCCTGACCGCCGACGGCCGCCTCAAGCCTTGTCTGCTGGGCGACCGGGAGGTGCCCCTCCGCGACGCCGCCCGCCGCGCCGACCAGACCGCGCTCCGCGCCGCCTTCGAGCAGCTCATGACCATCAAGCCCGAACACGGTCTCCGCCACCTCCGCCGCCCCGAGCCCATGGCCGCCGTGGGAGGTTGACCATGAACAGCGCCGCTCTCACCAACGCCAACCAGTCCGGCGACGACCCGTCGCGCCGTGACCGCCGGCCCGACCGTCCCTGCCGGTCCCTCTTCGCCGCTGAATTGACTATCTGGGTCAAAAAGATGAGATTGCCCGTCGCGGCGCTGCTGTGCGCCCTCCCCGCCTTCGCCCAGACGCCGGCCGACGACTTCCGGCAGAACTGCTCGAACTGCCACACCATCGGCGGCGGGCGGCTGACCGGCCCGGACCTGAAGGGCGTCACCACGCGGCAGGACTCCGGTTGGCTGACCCGCTTCGTGATGAACCCCAAGGCGGTGATCGACGGTGGCGACGCCTACGCCCGCAAGCTGGTGGACGAGGCCGGCGGGGCGGTCATGCCGACCATCCAGGGCATGACGCCCGAGCGCGCCGCGGCGCTGCTGGCGCTGATCGAGACGGAATCGGCGGTCGACCAGTCGCAGTTCATGGGCCTGCGCATCTCCGACCAGCCGTTGACGCCGCAGGACGTGGCCCGGGGCCGGGACCTGTTCACCGGCCGGGCGACGCTCAAGAACGGCGGCCCGGCCTGTGTCTCGTGCCACGGCCTGCACGGCCTGCCCGGCCTGGGCGGCGGGCGGCTGGGCCCGGACCTGACCCGAGTCTACGAACGGATCGACGGCCGCGAGGCGCTGGCCGCCTGGCTGGCCTCGCCGCCGACCCAGACGATGAAGCCGCTGTTCGCCCAGCGGTCGCTGCAGCCCGACGAGATTCTGCCGCTGCTGGGCTTCATCGAAGCGGCCGCCAAACAAGGCGGCGAGGCCGGGTTCACCGGCCGGGTCAACTTCCTGATCGGCGGCCTGGCCGGCGTGGTGCTGGTGCTGCTGGGCTTCGAATCCGTGTGGAGGAACCGCTTCCGCGCCGTGCGCCGGCCGTTGGTGCAGAGCGGACGAGGAGATCGCTGATCATGCTCAAGCGAGGCAAGAACGCCATCGGCTGGATCCAGGACGAGCTCAACCCCAAGGCCCGGAGCTGGGAAGACTTCTACCGCAACCGGTGGCAGCACGACAAGATCGTGCGCAGCACCCACGGGGTCAACTGCACCGGCGGCTGCACCTGGAACATCCACGTCAAGAACGGGATCGTCACCTGGGAGATGCAGGGCCTGGACTACCCCACCCTGGAAGCCGGCCTGCCGCCCTACGAGCCGCGCGGCTGCCAGCGCGGGATCTCCTTCTCCTGGTACCTCTACAGCCCGTTGCGGGTGAAGTACCCCTACGCGCGCGGCGTGCTGCTCGACCTCTGGCGGGCCGCCCGGGCCGAGCACGACGACCCGGTCGCGGCCTGGTCCGCCCTGGTCAACGACCCGACCGCCCGGAAGCGCTGGCAGGAGGCCCGCGGCAAGGGCGGCTTCCGGCGCAGCGACTGGGCCACGGTGACCGAGTTGATCGCCGCCTCGGCGGTGCACACCATCAAGGCCCACGGACCCGACCGGATCGCCGGCTTCTCGCCCATTCCGGCCATG
>JAANMU010003432.1_pt1 | contig 10151 bp, 7 predicted proteins | sample 7279701 | NCBI WGS metagenome assembly JAANMU01 (sample SAMN14094539, study PRJNA606508) | bioreactor metagenome | isolation source: A lab-scale SPAN reactor treating ammonium-rich wastewater day 57 | place: Ireland: Galway | collected 2017-03-13 | reverse complement strand
GACTGATCGAGCGCGACGCGAAGACCGGCGAGCCGACGGGCATTCTCAAAGAATCGGCAATCGGTCTGGTATCCCGCCATGTGCCGGCACCATCGGCCGGCGAATTGGACACAGCCCTGGCAGCGGCGATGCACCATGCGAATTCGCAGGGCATCACCGCAGTTCACACGATGTCGCCGTGGAGTGAATACGCCGTACTCAAGCGCGCCGGCGATGCGGATCGCCTCACTCTGCGCGTGCGGATGTACGTCAGCGAGAGCGATTGGGAGCCGTACATCAACAAGATAGGTCGGCGGCGCGGCAATGGATGGCTGCGCATCTGCGGATTCAAACAATTCATGGATGGCTCGCTCGGTTCGCGCACGGCGTCCATGGCCGAGCCGTACACGGATCAACCGGACAATCACGGCGTCCTGCGCGAAGTAATGTACGCGGACGGCAGCACCCAACCCGACGCGACGCACCTGACGCGAATGTGCGAGGCGGTGGTGGACGAGGGACTTTCACCGGCGATTCACGCCATCGGCGACCAGGCCAATCGCATCGTCCTGGACACGTACGAGCAGGTTCGCCGAGGCGGCCAATCGCAGTCGGACGCGCACGCGATTCCCCTGCGCATCGAACACGCCCAGCATCTGCTGCCCGAAGACATTGAGCGATTTGCAAAACTGGGCGTTGTCGCGTCGATGCAGCCGCTGCACAAGGCCGACGACGGGCGCTACGCGGTCGGCGCGATTGGCATCGAGCGTTGCCGAACGAGCTACGCGTTTCGTTCACTTATCGAATCAGGCGCGATCGTGGCGTTCGGGAGCGACTGGCCGGTCGTCTCACTCAACCCGATGGAAGGCATCCACGCCGCAGTCACGGGGCGAACTCTGAACAACAAGACATTCGTCCCCGAGCAGAACATCACCAGCGAGCAAGCGCTGCGGGCCTACACGAATGGCGCGGCCCATGCAGCCTGTGACGACGGGAAGCTGGGCGCGATCCGTCCCGGGGCGCTCGCGGACTTCGTGATCCTCGACGCCGACATCCTCTCTATCCGAGAGGCTGCGATCCGCTTCGTCCGCGTGAATCAAACATTTGTCGGAGGCCGGCGCGTGTACGCGCGCGAGTAGTCCGTCGCACAGCCTTTTCACGGGGCCGCACGGCGAACCACGTTCTCCAGCGCGATCCGCGCATTGCGCCGCCACGTGGCCGGCGTCGCCCGAACCGTTGCCCTGCCCGCAGTCGCGCGCCGATGCGTCGGCCCGTTCCAACGGGCGAGGTCTCCAAGCCGCGGCCGGGCGGAATCGAGCGTCCCGATCAACCGGGGCTCGCTGGCCTCGGGCGCGCGCTGATTGAACGGGCACACTTCCTGGCAGATGTCGCAGCCAAAGACCCAGTCGCCCATGTCCGCCGCCAGCTCCGGATCGATCTCACCACGATGCTCAATCGTCAGATACGAAATGCAGCGGCTCGCGTCCATCTCGTACGCCACGGGGAATGCCCCGGTCGGGCATGCGTCGAGGCAGCGCGTGCAACTCCCGCAATGATCGGTCACCGGCGCGTCGGCCGGGAGTTCCAAGTCGGTAAACAACTCGCCCAGAACAAAGTAAGACCCCAGGCGATGATTCAAGATCAGCGTGTTCTTTCCGATCCAGCCCACACCCGCCATCGCGGCCAACTCACGCTCCGTAATGGCAGACGTATCGACGCATACCTTGAATTGAAACGGCTGCCCCAGCGCCGCCTGCAAGCGCCCGGCCAGCGCCGCCAGCTTTTCTTTCAGAACGACGTGGTAGTCTTCGCCCCAGGCATACATTGCAACGCGGCCACGCGGCGATTCATCCGCCTGCGGCTCGGCGGCGGCCGGTTCGGGCTGTCGATAGTTCATCGCCGCGACGATCACACTCTTGGCCCACGGCAGCCAGACGCGAACATCCTCGCGCGACCCGATGTGGCGATTCAGATAGCGCATCGTCCCCGCGCGACCGGACTCAAGCCACTCGCGGAGATACTCGCCGCGCGGAATTGGCGCGACCGGTCCGATGCCGCAGGCGTCAAGACCTGATTGTGACGCAGCGTCTCGAACCAGCCCGGCCCGCGCCGCAGCCGCAAGATCCGGGAGTCCGTTTGACATTCGCCTGATTGTACGCGACAATTCGGTCCGTCACGTGGACACACACGCCCAGCACGGGGTTGCCATGATCTTTGATCACGATTGGTGGTTCGGCGGCGCGTACCAAGGCCGCATCGCCGAGGCCAAGCGCCGCTGCGCCCGATCGCACTTCCCAAAGCTCAAGGACGAAGCCCTTGATCGCGACAAGTCGGCCGTTGCCTTCATCGAAAAACTGGAGGCGAGGTCGATTCTCTACCTTCGCGACGGTTTCTCGTACGAAATGAAAGAGCTTGTCGCCAGCCCCACAACCGGATCGCTCACGTTCGAGTGCGCCCCGGCCGACGACGCCTACAAGGTCGGTGCGTTTGTTGTCACCCTGCCGTTTGACGAGGTCGTCCGCGTCGAGATTTTCGCGTACCACCCGGACGAAAAACCTGACGACATGCCCTCGATCAAGGGCTTCGGCGGGATCCAGACCGGGCACCCCAAACGCGCCGACGAACGCCCGCCACGAACCGAGCAGGCGGAATAAGCAGATTTCATCTCCGATTCCCCCGCCCGCTGACGCCGCGTGAACGGTAGCGGGCAATCTCGTTGTACGGCTTGGGATTGGAGAAGGTGGAGACCCGTAGAAACCGCCGGCACCGGCTATCCTGGGTCAAATATTCGACGGGACCGGTACAACTCACTTTTTGATGTGGAGCCTCGAACCATGCGAAGCGCGATACGAAACCTTGCCCTGATGTTGACGCTCACCTTGCTAGCGCCGGCAATCGTGCAGACTGCCCGCGCGCAAGATGCCAAGAGCATTGTCGCGTACTTCAAGATTGCCGGAGAAATCGGCGAGCAGCCCGAGCAGATGGCCGGTCTAGGCGAACTGTTCGGCGGCAAAGCTCCGACGAACATGTTCGATCTGCTTGCGAAGTTCAAAAAGGCCCGAACGGATGACAAGGTAAAGGCTGTCATCCTCGACATGGAGAACGCGGCCCTGGGCATCGCACAGATTCAGGAATTGCGCACGCAGATCGAGGCGCTCCGCGCGGCCGACAAAGACGTGTGGGTCTTCACCGAGACGCTCGGCATGGGCCGGCTCATGCTGGCCTCGGCGGCGAGCAAGCTGGTGATGATGCCGCGCGGCGTGGTCGAACTGGCCGGCATGTACTCGGAGGGGCTGTACTTCAAGCGCATGCTCGACAAGATCGGCGTGCAGGCCGACATCATTCACTGCGGCGACTACAAGTCAGCCGGCGAGCCGTTCTACCTCGAAGGACCGAGCAAGCCCGCGGAAGAGCAGACCAATCGACTCATCGATTCGATCTTCGCTACGCTCAAGAGCGAAATCTGCAAGAGCCGCAAGATCGAGGCCGAGGAACTCGAGAAGCTGATCGACAAGGCCATCCTGTCGCCTGCCGAAGCCAAAGAGGCGGGCCTGGTCGATGACCTCATGTTCCGCGAGGACTTTGTTAAAGCCGTTCGCAAGAAGTACGGTAAGACCGCCAAGGTGTCCTTCGACTATGGTCGCAAGAAAGGTCCGGAGCTGGATCTGGAAAACCCCTTCGCCCTCTGGGGTTTCTTCGCGCAGGTGATGAAGCCGAAGGAAGAGTCGCAGAAGCCCGCCATCGCCGTGGTTTACGTCGAAGGCCCCATTACCCAGGGCGAGAGTGAGCCGGGCATGTTCGGCGGACCGCCCTCCAACGCCGGCTCCGACACGGTGCGCAAGGCCATCGCCGAAGCGGCGGCCGACAAAAACGTGAAGGCGCTGATCCTTCGCGTGGATTCGCCCGGCGGATCGGCCATCGCCAGCGAGATCATCGCCGAAGCCACGATGCGGTTTAAGAAGAGCGGTCGGCCGTTCATTTGCTCAATGGGCAATGTCGCCGGCAGCGGCGGGTACTACGTCGCCACGCAGGCGGACTCAATCTTCGCGCAGCCTTCGACCATTACCGGTTCCATCGGCGTCGTCGGCGGCAAGATGGTCACGAAAGGCCTGTGGGATTGGGTCGGCGTCACCGGCCATGAATACAAGCGCGGGAAGCACGCCGACATCATGAACACCAATCGCAAGTTCACCGAAGAAGAGCACAAGGTGATGGGCGGCTTCATGAATCGCATCTATGGCGAGTTCAAGGATCGCGTCACGCAGGGCCGGGGCGACAAGATCAAAGGCGACCTGGAGAGCCTTGCGGGCGGGCGCGTGTACACCGGCGAACAGGCAATTGAGATCGGCCTCGTTGATCGGCTCGGCGGTTTCGCCGATGCGATTCGCTATACGGCGAGTGAGGCGGATATCGAAAGCGACTACGAATTGAAAGTTTTCCCCAAGCCCAAGAGCTTGAGCGACATCTTCGCGGAAGCGTTCGGCGGCGGAAAAGACAAGGATCACGAGTTCATCCACACCGGCGCGGTTGTTCGTACGGGCGTTCAGGCGCTTTCGCGCTATGCACAGATGCCCACGATGGCGGCCGGACTGGAGGCGGTCCGACGGCTTGACCCGGTCAAAGCACGGGCGATGGAAGATTTTCTGATTCACATGGAACTTTTGTCGCGTGACGGAGTATTACTCATTGGACCGAGCTTCACGACGCTGTCGAAGTGAAGCCCGGCGCGGCAGGCCGTTGTAACAGGGTGTGGCGCGTTTGTGAGAATGCGACCTAACCTTGGCAAGCCGCGAGGGTCTTAGAACTTGAGACCCGTGCGAACCAGAACAAACCCGGAGACGTAAGGACTCCGGCTTTTACAGATCCCACTCCACCCTCTGGCCCGGTCGTCTGGACTCACCGTCTGGGCGACCGGGCCACCTTATTGCGCTGAACGATCCCGCAGCCAGCGCGGTCTCGCATTGCCGGGTCGATTGTTCGCGCAATCGGCTCTTTGGGACGTTCGCCCTATACTTCCGGCGATGTCCAGAGCACACTCGATCGTCCCGCTGCGGCGCTACCGGCATGTCGCAAGTCCGTGGACTGCCGGATTGGTCGCGTTTCTGACCTTCGGATGCAACGCCCGTCACGACACCAGCGAAGTCGCTCAGAATGACCGCGCGAGCGCACCAGCAACGAGCGACGCCGGAACGACACCACTCCCTCAACAGGATGCCCGCATGTCGACCTCGACCTCTTCGCGAAAACCCAATCGCCTCGCCCACGCCACGAGTCCGTATTTGCTGCAACACGCCTACAACCCCGTCGATTGGTTCGAATGGGGGCCGGAAGCACTCGAGAAGGCACGGCGTGAGGACAAGCCCATCTTCCTCTCCATCGGGTACTCGGCTTGCCATTGGTGTCACGTGATGGAACGCGAGAGTTTTGAGAGTGAAGAGATCGCGGCGTTCTTGAACGAGCACTTCGTCCCGATCAAGGTCGACCGCGAAGAACGGCCCGACCTCGACGATATCTACATGATGGCCACCCAGGCGCTCACGCGCTCCGGCGGCTGGCCCATGTCGGTTTGGCTGACACCCGACCTCAAGCCCTTCTACGCCGGCACGTATTTCCCGCCCGACGATCGGTACGGCCGACCCGGCTTCCAGCGCGTGCTGGAATTCCTCGCCGACATCTGGAAGAACCAGCGCGAGAAGGCGCTGGATCAGGCGGACCAATTGACCCAGGCCGTGCAGCAGTTGACCACCGTCGCGCAGGGACAGGACATGGTCCCGTGGGAAGTGGTGCAACGGGCTGCGGTCTTCCTCGCGAAGGCCTTTGATCCGGTCAAGGGCGGTATGAGCGGCGGCGGCACGAACAAGTTTCCGCCGACGATGGCGATGGACCTCATGCTGCGCGTCCATCACGCGTCGCAGGAGTCGCGCGATGGCAGCAAACCCGAGCCGGATGCGCGGATGCTCGCGGCGGTCGAGTTGACACTTGAGAAGATGGCGCACGGCGGGATTTACGACCAGCTCGGCGGCGGATTTGCGCGCTACAGCACCGACGTGGACTGGCTTGTGCCGCATTTTGAAAAGATGCTGTACGATCAGGCACTCGTCAGCGATATCTATCTCAAAGCGTTCCAATTAACCGGCAAGCCGCTGTACGCGCGGATCGCCCGCGAGACGCTCGACTACGTTATCGCCGATTTGCAAAGCCCTGAAGGTGGGTATTACTCGACGCGCGACGCTGACAGCGAAGGCCACGAGGGCAAATTCTACGTCTGGACGCTGGACGAAGTCACCGCCCTGCTCGGTGGCGACGCCGCCCTGTTCTGCGACTACTACGACGTGACGAAGGACGGCAACTGGGAAGGCGCAAACATCCTGAATATTCAGCGGCCACTGGAAACGGTCGCGAAACTTCACCAGCTTGACCCGGCTGAAGCGGACAAGCGCCTGGCTGCGGCACGCGCAACGCTCTTCGCCGCGCGGGAGAAGCGCGTCAAGCCGCATCTGGATGACAAGGTGCTGTCAGGGTGGAACGGTATGATGATCGCGAGCATGGCCCGCGGGGCGCGGATTCTGAGAGAAGATCGGTATCGTGTGTCGGCGGAGAAGGCGGCGGACTTTGTGATGTCGCAAATGGTCCGCGAGGGACGGCTGCTGCGAACCTGTCGCGCGGGCAAGGCCCACACGCACGCCTACCTCGACGATCATGCCTGCTTGATCGAGGCGATGCTGAATTTGTATGAGACCACGTTTGACACGAAATGGCTGGATCACGCCGAGAAACTGAACAATGATCTGGCGAGGTTTTTCCGCGACGCGGAACACGGCGCATACTACTATACGCCCGTTGACGGTGAGAAGCTGATCGTCCGCGCCAAGGACAACAACGACGGCGCCACGCCCTCCGGCAATTCCGTTCAGCTCATGAACCTGCTGCGCCTGGCGGTGCTGCTGGATCGCAAGGACCTTCACGAAGAGGCCGAACGGATGATTCGCGCCTTCAGCAAGCACCTGGACGAAACGCCGTTCCGTTCCGAGCGGATGCTTTCCGCCATCGATTTCTATCACCGTCGCCCGCGGGAGCTGGCCTTCGTCGCCGCCAAGGCGGATGCCGCGCATCTCGACAAACTGGTTGAGACTGCGTGGCGAACGTATGTCCCAAACGTCGTGTTCGCGCGAATCTTCGTGGACTCGCCGGGCGCAGCCGACCTGGCGAGGCGCATCCCCTTGCTGGCCGCCAAGCAGCCGCCGCCGACCGGCGCAGCCGCCTTCGTCTGTCGCAATTTCACCTGCAAAGCGCCGACCAGCGACGCAGACCAGCTCCGTACGCTGCTGGCGCCCTGACGCCTCGACACAGCGACCACGCACCACACTGACGTGTGCATGCGGGAATAAGGTATAATCCCGGCGGCCTGCCACGGAAGGCGCCGCGATACGGAGATCAACACCATGAAGTCAATCGCATTCAAGGACCGCAGCGTCGTTGCATTTGGCGCGCTGGGCGCGATACTGGGATTGGCCTGGCCGCTCCTCGCGCAGACCGCGCCGAACTCCACGGGAAACACGGCAACATCGCAGCCGGCCGCCGCCAGCGGGGCAACCCATCAACCGGACGACGAAGCCGAGCCGCGGCGCGAACCCAGCGCCGCCGAAATCCTGCGCGAACTCTCGCGCGATTCCGGCGACACGCCCCGGCCGGTTGTTTTACCATCGCGCCCCGGCCAGGATCGCACGTCAGCCATCGACCCGACGGCGCTCCCGGCGAACGCAGTCGGCGCGCTGGTGCCCAAGCTCTATCCCGACGGATACCGAATCGTGGACCGCCCCGGTCGTCTCACGCGCGAGGGCGATTACTACACGTTCTCGTTCGAGAGCCGGGGGCAAGGAGCCGTTGAGCCGCCGGTGCGGCTCCTGCCCAATCGGCTGCTGGAAGACATGGAGATCGTCACGTCCGGAGCCACAAAGCCGGTGGTCTTCCTCGTCAGCGGCGAGATGACCGCCTATCATGGCGTCAATTACCTGCTGGTGCAGAAGTTGCTGACCCAGCCGAATCTTGGCAATCTCAAGTAACCCGAACGTGCCAGAGAGTCGGCACGAGGACCTCGCACATGTCCCACTCATACGATGTCGCCATCACGCGCTTTCCGCTTTTTTCCGGTTTCACGCCGCACGGCGCGCAGGCGATTCTCCAGGCCGGCCAGGTTCGCGAGCTGGTCCCCGGTGAGGTCGTCTTCAGGGAGAAGGATGCCGCGGAAGGCGCCTTGCTCGTCCTGGACGGCCGCCTGGAGGTTTTCGTACTGCGCGATGGCAAGGATATGAGCCTGAAGTTCTGTGAGCCGGGTGCGATCGTCGGCGAACTGGCTGTCCTATGCGGAATCCCGCGTTCGGCTTCGGTCAGGGCTGCGGAAAAGTCCGTGATTCTGGAGTGGCCGGCCCCAGCTTTCCGTCGAATTTTGCTGGGCGACCCGTTTCTCTCCCAGCGCATTTTCCGCGAAGCCTTGCGCACCCTGATCGAGAAAGAGCAATCGCTGATCGAGTCGCTGACCGGCTCAAAAGGCTGAATCCGGCCTCGCAGTTCGCTGCGGATACTACCATCCATCTCGGCTGCGCCGTTCAAGTCGTCCGTCGCAATCCCCTGCGCGATTTACTTCGCAATCCACTCCCAAGGGCGGCGGGGCGGCGGCACAGCAATTGCCAGAACAATCTCTTGCGTAGGGCCGACCCATGTGGTCCGCGCCGGGTCCGCGCTCGTTCGGACCGGTTTGTCGCGATCGCTCGGTTGCGTTAGCATTCGGCCCTTCGAGCCAAGCCACTACGCAAGGAGCATTCGACCATGGCCGAGATGAACCCGTTCAAGATCGCCCAGCAGCAACTCGACGAAGCCGCCGCCAAGCTCGGACTCGACACCGCCACACACGAACTGCTGCGCTGGCCGATGAAGGAGTTTCACTTCACCCTGCCGGTCAAGATGGACACCGGTAAGACGCGCGTCTTTCACGCCTACCGCGTTCAATACAACGCCGCGCGCGGCCCGACCAAGGGCGGCATCCGCTGGCACCCTGACGAGACCATCGACACCGTCCGCGCCCTCGCGGCCTGGATGACCTGGAAATGCGCCGTGGTCAACATCCCCCTCGGCGGCGGCAAGGGCGGCATCATCTGCAACCCCAAGGAACTTTCCGAAACCGAGAAAGAGCGTCTCGCCCGTACCTACATCCGCGCCGTCGCCCGTGAACTCGGCGTCCACAAGGACGTGCCCGCGCCGGACGTCTACACGACCCCGCAGATCATGGCCTGGATGATGGATGAGTACGAAGTCATCGTCGGGCACAGCCATCCCGGCGTCATCACCGGCAAGCCGCTTCCGCTGGGCGGCTCTGAAGGCCGCGGCGACGCCACGGCGCGCGGCGGCATCTACACCGTCCGCGAGGCGGCCGCAAAGATCAACCTCGATCCTGCCAAGGCCACGTACGCGATTCAGGGATTCGGAAATGCCGGCCAGTACGCCGCGACGTTGCACCAGGAGGTGCTCCGCGGCGGCAAGCTCCTGGCGGTCTCCGATTCCGCCGGCGGCGTCTATGCCAAGGGCGGCCTCGATCCGCAGGCGATCGTCAAGTACAAGCTCGAAACCGGGCGCGTCTCCGGCTTCCCCGGCACGACGCCGATCTCCAACGCGGACCTGCTCGAATTAGACGTTGATATCCTTTATCCCGCGGCCCTGGAGGGCGTGATCACCGGCGCGAATGCGAACAACATCAAGGCCAAGCTGATCTGCGAACTGGCCAACGGCCCGACGACCCCCGACGCCGACGCGATTCTGCACAAGAAAGGCATCCTTGTGTTGCCTGATTTCATGGCCAACGCCGGCGGCGTGACCGTGAGCTACCTCGAACAGGTGCAGAACACGTACAACTACTACTGGTCCATCGAGGCGGTGTACTCACAACTCGACCGCCACATGACCGACGCCTTCAACGCCGTCTGGAAGACCCGCGAACAGGCGAAGGTGCACATGCGGCTCGCCGCCTACATGGTCAGCGTGGCTCGCGTGGCCGAGGCGTGCAAGCTCCGCGGCTGGGTGTGATGCGTTCGCGTGCCAACGAACCGCTCGTGGAGCGCGTGCGTCAAAGCGGTGTCTCAATCGGGCGCGCGATCGATTGAGAGTCCCTCCATGAACTC
>JAANMU010003423.1_pt1 | contig 10190 bp, 9 predicted proteins | sample 7279701 | NCBI WGS metagenome assembly JAANMU01 (sample SAMN14094539, study PRJNA606508) | bioreactor metagenome | isolation source: A lab-scale SPAN reactor treating ammonium-rich wastewater day 57 | place: Ireland: Galway | collected 2017-03-13 | reverse complement strand
TCTTATCAAATAATGTGCGATTTACTGTCGGTTGTTAATGTGCAAAAAGTACACCATGTTCTGTCGGTCAAAAGTTCGCGATGTACTGTCGGCTCGGAACTATTAGACTATTAGACTATGAGACTATCCAACTAACTAACCAAACAATTCCTTAACTTTATAAATCCCATTTACCAACAAATCCACTTCGTCCTTCGTGTTATACAAATAGAACGAAGCGCGGGAGGTGGCGGGGATTCCAAACTTCTCGTGCAGGGGCTGGGCGCAATGGTGACCGGCGCGGACGGCGATCCCGTCCCTATCGAGGATCTGCGCCACGTCGTGCGGATGCACGCCATCGAGCGTGAACGCCGCCACCCCACCCTTATGCTGGGCACCAGGACCGAACACCTTCACACCTGGAATCTCCTCCAATCGTTCGAGGGCATATTCCGTGATCGCATGCTCGTGCGCGGCGATGTTATCCATGCCGATCCCGCTCAAATAATCCACTGCCGCGCCGAAACCGACGGCTTCCGCGATGGCGGGAGTCCCGGCTTCGAACTTGTGCGGCAGGGCGTTCGGTTTGAAGGATCGCAGTTTCACTTCCTTGATCATGTCGCCGCCGCCGAGGAACGGGGGCATCTTTTCGAGCAGGTCCAATTTGCCATACAAAACGCCAATGCCCGTCGGTCCGCACATTTTGTGCGCGGAGAAGGCGTAGAAATCCGCGTCGAGTTGCTGCACGTCCACTTTGAAATGAGGGACGGATTGCGCGCCGTCCACCAGCGTGACCGCGCCCGCCTCGTGCGCCAGGCGGATGATCTCCGCTGCGGGGTTGATCGTGCCGAGGACGTTGGACATGTGCGTAAACGCGACCAGTTTCGGGGTCCGCGAAAGAAGCGTCTTGTAAGTCTCCAGGTCGAGCAAGCCGTTTTCAGTCACGGGGATGAATTCCAATTCGATGCCGCGTTCGGTCTGAAGCATATACCAGGGCACGAGATTGGAGTGATGCTCCATTTCCGTGAGGATGACGAGATCGCCAGCCTTGAGATTCGCACGCGCCCATGTATACGCAACGAGGTTGACGGACTCGGTGGTGTTGCGCGTGTAGACGACCTGACGGGCGGAGGGCGCGTTGATGAACTTCGCGATCTTCTCGCGCGCCTCCTCGTACATGGCGGTCGCTTCCTCCGCCAGCGTATGCACGCCGCGATGGATGTTCGCGTTCGAGCGGCGATAATATTCGTTCATCGCCTCGATCACGACAAGGGGTTTCTGCGAGGTCGCTGTCGAATCCAGATATATCAACGGAACGCTGTCGTGCGTCGCGCGCTGAAGGATGGGAAAGTCTTGACGGATCTTGGTTACGTCCAGCATGGGGAGTTAGACACGTAAACACGTATACAGGTAAACGTCCGTGCGTGTCTACCTGTACACCTGTGTACCTAATATTCGGGTATCGCCTTCTCGCGCCTGCCCGATTTCTTCGCGACAGGGCGGATGTGCTCGGAGTTCAGCGGATACCACAGGATGCGGTCGGGGACCATCCAGCCGTCCGTCAAATAAACGTTGGAGCGGAACTGGACAGCGACCATCTTGTTATCCACCTGCACGACGATGCCGGCGATCCAGCCTCGCACGCGCTCGCGTCCCTTTTCGTGATCGCAATACACCTCCACCTTGTCGCCCACTTGAAAATCGTGCATGACGCCCGGCGCCTTCATGAAGGTGTACGGGTGGGCGGTGCGAACCAGGCGGGACGATTTGCGGTCGTCGCCGTTCGAGACGCGCGGAGGCGATATCTTGTTGACGACGCGCACCGGTTCGGGCGTCTGGACCTTTGGGTTGGCGCCGGCCTTCGAGGCGGCTTTGGAGTTCGCTTTGACCTTTTCCATCGTTTTTGCCCTCCCACGGGATGACGATTTGGACTGCGCTTCAACCTTGCCGGAACTTGCTTTTTTCTTTACAGCCATGAATTAACCTTGTGCCTTTACTGTCGCTCGATTCGAGCGGCTAATTCGCAGGGCAATGTGTGAGCGCTAGGACATTTTACCAGCAATATATTCCTGGAAACGCTCACGCACGCCCTCGAACGGAATGCGTTGGAAGATCGGATCGAAGAAGCCCTCCACCACGAGTTTCTCGGCTTCCGCCTGCGGGATGCCGCGCGACTTGAGATAGAACAGCGGCTCCTGTTCGAGTTTACCGACCGTCGCGCCGTGCGTGCAGCGCACATCGTCCGCGAGGATCTCCAGGCCGGGGATGGAATCGGCGCGCGCGCCGTCGCTCAAAACGAGATTGCGGTTCGCCTGGTAGCCGTCGGTCTTTTGCGCGCCGGGCGCGACGTAGATCATGCCCTGCCATACCGAGCGACTCTTCCCTTTCAACGCGCCCTTGAACAGCAGGTCGCTGGTCGTGTGCGGAGCGAGATGATTCTGCTGCGTATCGTGATCGAGATGCTGGTCGCCGTCCGTGAAATAGAAGCCGGACATGCGTCCCTGCGCGCCTTCACCGGCCAGATCGAGTTCGGAGAAGTTCTTTGTAAGACGCGACCCGATCGCGCCGAAGATCCAATCCAGGTTGCCGCCGCGTTCGACGCGGGCGCGCTCGTGACTGAAATTCCAGACGTGACGTCCCCACGATTGCAGTTCGACGAACCTCATCGAAGCGTTTTCCATGACCTGGATCTCGACGATGCCCGCGTGCATCGAGTTGGCTCCCTTCAAATCGGGCGACGCCGCCTCGTGAACGTACGTCACCGACGCGCCCTCATCCACGAGGACGAGGATGTGCGAGACGTGGGCAATGTCCGTGCCGGGACCCCACAACACGGAATGGAGCGGTTCGTCAACGATCACGCCTTTGGGAACGTACAGCACAACGCCGCTCTGCGCGAACGCGCCAGCCAGCGCGGAGAATTTTCCCTCCTCCACGTTGACGGTCTTGCCGATCATCCTCGCGAGCAGGTCCGGGTATTGCTGTTCGGCCGTCCGCAGATCGGTAAAGATGACGCCTTTATTCGCGAGTTTTTCATCCAATTCGACCGTTGCGCCGCCGGGGACGAGGACGATCTGCCCGCCGTGCTGGTCTGCAACAAGGGGCTTGAGCAAATCTTCGCGTACCGGGGGCAGATCGGTGTAAGCGTCATCCGCCGCGAACTTGAACTTGTCAACGGGCAGGCTGTGGATGTCCGTGCGACGCCAGGCTTCGAGCGAAGTGTCGGGAAGGGAAAGCCTCTTGAACGCCGACCAGGCCAAGGTGCGGTATGAAGCGAGGGGTTCCTGTCCCGCGCGGATATCGGCTTCCGTGAGGTTGAATTCCTTTGCGGCGGCGAGGGGTCGCCGGGTTCTTGAAACGACTACTTTTGGTTTTTCCTGCATATCAAATCCTCATGCCATTGCGAGCGCAGCGAAGCAATCTCCTCTGGCAACAGGGGATCGCTTCGGGCTTCGCCCTCGCAACGACATTATCCTATCGAACCTTCCATTTGCAACGCGATGAGGCGATTCATCTCGACTGCGTATTCCATTGGCAGTTCTTTGACGAGCGGCTCAATGAAACCGGAGACGACCATGGTGGTGGCTTCCTCTTCGCTGAGGCCGCGCGACATGAGGTAGAAGAGCTGTTCCTCGCCCACCTTGCTGACCGAGGCTTCGTGACCGATGGTCACGTCGTCTTCGTCAATTTCGATGTAGGGATAGGTATCGGAGCGGGATTGCGGATCGAGCAGCAGCGCGTCGCACACCGTATTGGACTTGACGCCTTTCGCGCCTTTATACACTTTGAGCAGACCGCGGAAGGACGCGCGTCCGCCGCTCTTACTGATGGATTTGGACGTGACCTTGCTGGAGGTGTTCGGCGCAAAGTGATACATCTTGCCGCCCGCGTCCTGCGTTTGACCGGGTCCTGCGAACGCCATCGAAAGCATTTCGCCGTGCGCGCCGGGTTCCATCAGATAGCAGGATGGGTATTTCATCGTGACCTTCGAACCCAGGTTGGCATCCACCCATTCGTGCGTGGCGTCGGCAAAGACCTTGGCGCGCTGGGTGACGAGGTTGTACACGTTCGTGCTCCAGTTCTGAATGGTGGAGTATCGCGAGCGCGCGCCTTTCTTGACGATGATCTCGATCACGCCGGAGTGGAATGAATCGGTGGTGTATTGAGGTGCTGTGCAACCCTCCACGTAATGCACCGACGCGCCTTCATCCACGATGATAAGCGTGCGCTCGAACTGACCGACGTTCGCTGTGTTCAAACGGAAATATGCCTGCAAAGGCAAATCCACTTTCACGCCTTTCGGCACGTACACGAACGAACCGCCCGACCACACCGCGCTGTTCAACGCCGCGAACTTGTTATCTTCGATGGGAATGACCGTCCCGAAATACTCGCGGAACAGGTCGGGGTGTTTCTTCAAGCCATCCTCGATCGAGAGGAAGATCACACCCTGCTTTTCGAGATGTTCCTGAATGGAGTGGTAGACCATCTCGGAGTTGTGAACGATCAACCCTTCAGCAACGAAATTATGAGGACCATCCACTTCGATGTCGAAGACTTCCTCCACGCCAGCGGGGGTAATGGAATCAATTTTGACATAACCCATAAACTCGTTGACGTGTTTACGAAAGCTCGTACCCTCCGCCATCGAGTGACTGTGATGGAACTTGCGCTTGTCCATGCGCGCCAGACGCTGCTCGGAACGGCAGCCGAGTTTGTCAAAATCGCCGCTGAACATCATGCGATAACCAACAATCGTCCTGTTCTCATCGTGCGGATGTTTCGATTCGAAACGATGAATGTTGGATGTATGAACGCCGCACAATTCGGCAAGATTGCGAACATCCTGCAACAACTCAGGATTGCCGCTGGTGATCATCACATCCTTGTTTTTGGCGTGATCGCGGACATATCCATCCGCGTCCACGTAACCGCCAATGAAAGCAAGGATTTGCTCCCGCGGCAGCGTGGCGACCCAATTGGGAACTCTCTTTTCCAAGGCGCCGCCCGACAAGCCATTTTCCTCCAGGTAACGCGCAACGACTGAAGAGCCGATCGTCAAACGATACGGGTCCCCGTTCTTTGCGGCAATGCCGAATAAATTCTCGGTGACTCGTTTGAATTCCCCTCGCAAAGGCACGTCGGTATCGGGAATTGCAAATTCCACACGCGCTTTATCGCCGTCGTAGTGAATAAAACCGTCACCAACGTACAGCCCAAGCCACCACATCAAATCTTCGGATGTCTGTTCGGGCAGTTCAACAGGGTTGTGCCGCCAATTCAATTCGATATTAGGTTGTTCCAATGTGTAATCCTGCCCCACATCGGGAAGAGACTTCGCCACCGCGACTAGGTCGCCGGGTTTCAAGTCGCGCAGATATTTCCACGTACGCGAGTAGCGTCCGCGTTGGTATCCATCCTTCTTATGATGTTCCAAAACGAGGAAAGGATGATTTTCCGTTGCTCGAATGGTACGTGTGCCGACCTTCACCTCATAAACCAGTCGTTCGCCCTTCGGCATGAAGTTTTTCACAGGCGCCGGAATGATTTCATTGGTCGCTTCATCAAAGGAAAACACCACATCGCCCGAAATAACACTGCGGATCGGCACAACGCCACGCGCAGTGTACACGCGCGTATCGCCGCTAAGACACTCATATTGCGCGCCAAGCCCCGCCAAAAACTTTCTCTCCGCCTCAGGGACGCCGAGTTTATCGAACGTGCGCTTGATGTCGTCCGGCACGTCGTCCCAGGATTTCTCCTGCTTCTCGGTCGGTTTGACGTAGTAGTAAATGTCGTCCAGGTTCAATTCCTTCAACGAGGGTCCCCAATTCGGCATGGGACGCTTCAGGAAATGATCGAGCGCCTTCAAGCGGAATTCGAGCATCCACTGCGGCTCACCCTTCATGCGCGAGATCTGCTCGACGATCTCGCGGTCGAGTCCCTTGCGGGATTTGAACGCGTAATAGTCGTCACGGTCGTGGAAACCGTACTTGTACTCGCCGATATCTTCTAAGATCTTTGCATCTTCGCTCATAATCATCACCTTTCACAGACGGACAGCCGCTTCAACCTCAGCCGTCATCTGGTACTGATCAATAAACCGAAACTACGCTGGAGCCTCTTCCTCATATTTCTCGCGAATCCACTCGTAGCCTTTTTCCTCGAGGTGCAGGGCAAGGTCGGCGTCGCCCGATTCGACGATGCGACCATCCAGCATCACGTGGACATGATCGGGTTTGATGTAGTTCAACAGGCGCTGATAATGTGTGATGACCAGCACGCCCATGTCCTGACCCTGACTCATCAGCGCGTTGACTCCGTCCGCCACGATGCGAAGCGCGTCGATGTCAAGACCCGAGTCGGTCTCGTCCAGAATGGCGATCTCGGGTTTGAGCGTCGCAAGTTGGAGAATCTCCGCGCGCTTCTTTTCGCCGCCGGAAAAGCCGTCGTTGAGGTAGCGCCCCGCGAAGTTCTGGTCCATTTTGAGCAACGACATCTTTTCCTTTAGCATCTTGCGAAACTCAGGGATGGGAATGCCCTTGTCTTCGGGGTTGTCCGCGCGGCGGCGGGCGTTGATGGCGGTGCGTAGGAAGTTGGCGACCGTCACGCCGGGGATCGCGACCGGGTACTGGAACGCCAAAAAGATTCCGAGGCGTGAACGTTCGTCCGGTTCGAGTTCGAGGACGTTCTGTCCCTTGAAGATGACCTCCCCCTCCGTCACTTCGTACGAAGGATGCCCCATCAACGTGTACGCCAAGGTGGACTTGCCCGTCCCGTTCGGTCCCATGATGGCATGGATCTTGCCCTGCTCCACGGTCAGGTCCAGACCTTTGAGAATTTCCTTTCCTTCGATGGATACGTGCAGATTTCTGATTTCGAGTTGCGACATTGCGGGTTTTGCTCCTAACGATTTTTAAGCCATCGCTGGCGTTTTAACAATCGGCGGCATTATAGCAGGGTCGAAGGTAAAAGTCAATATTTATGATATTTATCTAGTATATTGACAAAGCAGGAAGGGGCAGTTATACTCCCCCCCATGAAAAGCACGAAAGACAGGATCCTCCAGACCCTACTCCGCAAGCCGAGGATCACGATCAACGAAATTGCCGAGGCGGTGGGCATCAATCCCATCTCGGTTCGTCATCACTTGTCCAACCTGGAAAAGGAAGGGTTGATCGCGGCGGCGGAGGAACGTCACGGCGTGGGTCGTCCGCGCTTGGTATACTCGCTCACCGAAGACGGGATGGAGCGCTTCCCCACGAAATATCTGCGGCTCACCACTCGTCTACTGGCGCAGATGAAGGAGACCATGCCCGCGCCGGCTGTGGCGCAACTGTTCAACCAGATCGCCGAGGAAATGGCAAGCGACTACGCCGACCAGGTCAAGGACATGAGCATGGAGGAACGTCTCGAATTCGTCAAGGATTTGCTGGCGCAGGAAGGCTTCACGGTGGAGTGGGAGAAGAAAGGCAGCGAGTATCAGATCCACGAGATCACTTGCCCCTACTACCAGATCGGCATCGCCCACCCCGAGGTTTGCACAGTGGATCAAACCCTGATCTCGAAAATGCTGGCGGTCCCCGCAAATAAAGTGCAGTGCATCCTGAACGGCAATGCGCATTGTACGTATGTGGTGCAACCGGCAGGCGCAAAAAATTAAATTCCACAGACCCTAAAGGTCTCTGAGACCTTTGGAGTCTATAAACGACGAGGAAAACGATGACCGAAGAAACCGTTAACGAAATCCAATGGACAATTCACCAGACCCATCCCGAACTGGTCAAGCTCGCGCGCGAGAAACTCTCCGAAGTCGTTGACCCCGAAATCGGAATGCACATCATCCAGTTGGGACTCGTGCGCGATATTTCCGTCGAAAACGGCGTGGCGCACTTGAAGATGATCCTCACCACCCCGTTCTGTCCCTACGGTCCCGCGATGATCGAGATGACCAAGGCAAAAGCCATCGAAGGCTTGAACATGCCGGTCACCATCGAAATGGGCATGGACGTGTGGGACTTCTCGATGATGGAAGACCCGTCGGCGCTGGATTGGGGCATGTACGCGTAGGGTTGGACAAGGCAGATCGAAGCGAATCAGTTTCAGGTCCGGGAAGAAGCGAAGAGCGGCTCGAACGAGTCGCTCTTTTTGATTCCGTGACTTTAATCAAACTCTAATATGACATCCTCCACTATTGTGAAATTCGTCACAGAATTATGATACATACGATATATTCGTCTATTCGCATATTGGAGAATAAAGATGGTAAATCCGACCCTGAAACAGGAAATCATCCAGCTCGAAGCGGATTTTTGCGCTGCGCTTTCGGACCCCACGCGTATTTTCATCCTGTACGCGCTGAACGAACAACCGCGCAACGTCACCGAACTCACCACGGAATTGGGCATCCCCCAACCCACCACCTCCAGGCATCTCAAGGTCCTGCGCGAACGCGGGCTCGTGGACACGGAGCGCCAGGGGACTGTGATCACGTACCGCCTGGCTGATGTGCGCGTGATCGAGGCGCTGGATCTGCTCCGCGCCGCGATGCGCGACAGGCTAACCCAACGCGCGAACCTCGTCAACGAAATTACTCAGGAGCATGTATGAAACTTCGCCCTTCGACACGCCCAGGACCTCGCCTCCCTTCCTGGACCTTGGGACTGCTCGGCATCGTTATAGTGGTCCTCGTCCCGGTCCTTTACTTCCTCCCCCGCACCCAGGCAAAGACCGACCCTGCGGCGTATCTTCCAACCAAACCCGTCCACGTGGATCACAGCGACATCGTCAAAGGCGACTTCCAAACGGGACAGGACGTGACTCGCGCCTGCCTCGAATGTCACGCAGACGCGGCGACGCAGGTAATGGCGACCACACACTGGACGTGGGAATCGAAAGCCTTCGACGTTCCCTGGCGCGATGAAGATGTGACCATCGGCAAGATCAACCAGATCAACAACTTCTGCATCGGCACGCAGGGCAACGAAAACAAGTGCATGTCCTGTCATGCGGGTTATGGCTGGGAGGCAGGCAGGGAAGCCGCGCTCGCCAACCCCGAAAACGTGGACTGCCTCGCCTGCCACGCGGACATGGGAACATACGGAAAAGGCGAATTCGGGGAGCCAGCCGAGGGCGTTGACCTGCTCGCCGCGGCAAAGAGCGTCCGCGCGCCGACACGCGAGAATTGCGGCAAATGTCACTTCGACGGCGGCGGCGGAAACGGCGTCAAACACGGCGACCTCGACGAGAGCTTGTACTTCCCCGACGAAGCGCTGGATATTCACATGGGCGGCGAATACAACATGCTCTGCACCGACTGCCACTGGACGACGGATCACCAGATCCTCGGGCGCATGGTCGCGGACAATTACACCATTGACCCGCAGGAACAGGTCTCGTGCGAGCAGTGCCACGTGGATCAACAGCACGAGGACGAACGCATCAACACGCATCTCGCCTCGGTCGCCTGCCAAACCTGCCACGTCCCCGCGCTCGCGCTCGAAGACCCGACCAAGGTCACATGGGACTGGTCGCAGGCGGGTCAAGAGGGACGCGAGGACGATCACTTCACTTATCTCAAGATCAAGGGCGAATTTACCTACGATAAAAACTTCGCGCCCACTTATCTCTGGTTCAACGGGAACAACGAATACCGCTACCTCCTCGGCGATCCGCTTGGGGAGAACGGCGTCACCTACATCAACAAGCCTGCGGGAAGCATCAACGATAAAACCTCGAAGATCTTCCCCTTCAAATTGCACGTCGCCAAACAACCCTACGACGTGAAGAACAATTACCTGTTGCAGCCGATCACCTCCGGCGAAAACGGTTTCTGGACCAACTTCGACTGGAACAACGCCTTCGAGATCGCCGCGCCCATCACGGGGCTGGCGTACAGCGGGGAATACGGATTCACCACAACCTACATGTATTGGCCCACCACACACATGGTGCAATCCGCCGACAAAGCCCTGCAATGCGACTCCTGTCACAGCGATAACGGGCGCATGGATTGGGAAGCCCTTGGCTACCCCGGCGACCCGATCAAATGGGGAGGGAGGAAGTAATTGGAGATTAGAGATTGGAGATTCAATCTCCAATTACCAATCACTAATTAACCCAAGTTGCTACCTTGAGAAGAAGATTGACAAAAGTCCATGAGATTCGCTACAGTTGGGGTATCCCGACCACCAACAGGAGAATCTCATGGA
>JAANMU010003419.1_pt1 | contig 10197 bp, 10 predicted proteins | sample 7279701 | NCBI WGS metagenome assembly JAANMU01 (sample SAMN14094539, study PRJNA606508) | bioreactor metagenome | isolation source: A lab-scale SPAN reactor treating ammonium-rich wastewater day 57 | place: Ireland: Galway | collected 2017-03-13 | reverse complement strand
GCATTATCGTTCTCTTGCCAATCGCGAGCCTCACCCCCGCTCGACGCTCGGACGAGCGTCTCGCCGCCCCCTCTCCATTCGATGGAGAGGGGGCGGCGAGACGCTCATCCGAGCGTCGAGCGGGGGTGAGGCTCGCGATTGGCAAGAGAACGATAATGCCCTAGGAAATCCGCCCTGCTACTTGACAGAACCCCCAAAGCCTCTATACTTCACGTTGTTGCACCACACAACAATTAGCCCCCAGGGGACGATATCGTGAGCGAGGGTTTTGAGAACTACGTGACCGTGGCCGAGGCGTCCAGACGCCTCAACATCCATCCTGAGTCGGTGCGGCGGTTGATCCGCGCGGGAAAACTTCCGGCGCGCAAGTTCGCCAACACCTGGCTGATCGAGAAGACCACGCTTGAGCAGTTCGCCAGCAACTACGATCCCCGGCCCGGACGGAAGGCAACCCTGCTCTAGGGCCGCCTCTGCCAGGGCGTCAATAGGCCCAGAGGGTGGTTGCGTCCTCCTGGTCGTTATACTACAATCGCCTTGATAGAGGGGAGGCGCGTGGGCATGCCGACCGTTTCGATCAAGGGCATCCGGGGTGGGCTGCTCATCGCGCTCGACGACGAGACCCCCTGGCCTGACGTGGAATCCGCGCTGCTGGAGGCCATCCAGGAACAGGTCGCGTTCTTCCGGGGCGCGCGCGTGGCGCTCCAGGTAGGAGAGCGAATTTTGAACCGGGACGACATCCGCAAGCTCCGCGACAGGCTGGCCGCGCACGACGTACACCTGGCTACCCTGCTGGGCCAGTCCGCTGAAACGATCCGCTCGGCGCGGCGCGAGGAGCTTGAAACCGACCTGCAAGACGGGGCCGCAGCTGCCGAGGACGAGTCAGGTGAACTGCCGCCCATCGACGGCAACGAGACCGGCAGCGCGGGTGTGCTGGTGAGGAATACGCTCCGTTCCGGACGGATCATTCGCCATGTTGGGCACGTGGTGGTCATCGGCGATGTGAACCCCGGCGCGCAGATTATCGCCGGAGGGGATGTGGTCGTCTGGGGGCGGCTGCGCGGAACGGTGCATGCTGGAGCGAGCGGCGACGAGGGCGCGCTGGTCTGCGCGCTTGATATGCGCCCGATGCAACTGCGGATCGCCAACCGCGTCGCCATCGCCCCGGACGATGGGCAAACCCGCCCGCATCCTGAAGTTGCCTCGGTGCATAACGGCCAGATCGTCGCTGAGGAGTGGGGCATTTAACGGCTTGGTAGAACGCCTGTCAGGAAGGTGAAGGTAATGGCGGCTCGTGTCATCACGATCACATCCGGTAAGGGAGGCGTCGGCAAGACGACCGCTACCGCCAACCTGGGAGTCGCCCTTGCCACGCTCGGCCATAGGGTCGTCTGCGTGGACGCCGATATCGGGCTGCGTAACCTCGATGTGGTGATGGGGCTTGAGAACCGCATCGTCTACGACCTGGTCGACGTGGTCGAGGGACGGGCCAAGCTGCGCCAGGCGATGATCAAGGACAAACGCCTGAAGGATGAGCTGTACCTGATCCCCGCTGCCCAGACGCGTGACAAGACCGCCGTCAGCCCCAGCGATATGGTGCGCCTGTGCGACGAGCTGCGCACGGTAGTGGACTTCGTACTGATCGACTCCCCGGCGGGCATCGAGCGCGGCTTCCGCAACGCCATTGCCCCGGCTGACGAAGTGATCATCGTGACCAACCCGGAGGTCTCCTCGGTGCGCGACGCCGACCGGATCATCGGGCTGATCGAGGCCGAGAACAAGGGGCCAGGCAGGCTGATCATCAACCGCGTGAAGCCGGAGATGGTCAAGCGCGGCGACATGCTCAGCCCGGAGGACATCATCGACATCCTGGCCATCAAGCTGATCGGGCTGGTGCCGGAGGACGAGACGATCCTGATCTCGACCAACCGGGGCGTGCCGGTTGCCCTGTCAGTTGACGAGTCGAAGTCGGGCCGGGCCTTTCTGGACATCGCCCGCCGCGTGCTCGGCGAAGATGTGCCTTTCCTGCCGCTCGACGAGGAGGCGGGGCTGTTCCAGCGCATGTTCCGCAAGCTGGGGCTGGCCAGCGGCGCGCAGCCAACGCCTGCGCCTGCGCCCGCCGCCGGTCAGGGCAGCAAGGCGGTAAAGCCCGAAGCCAGCGAGCCGTCCCCGCCGGTCAAGGAGGCCACCGGGCTTGAGGCGAGCGAGCCACCCTCGCCGGTCAAGGAGGCCGCCAGGCCTGAGGCGAGCGAGCCGCCCTCACCGGTTGAGGAGGCCGCAAAACCTGAAGCCGGGAAGGCTGAGGCCGTAAAACCCCAGGCCGAGAAACCGGCCCCTGCCAGCCCGCCTGTCGCCTCCCCACCCACAAAGGAAGCGGCGGCCCCCGCGCCGGGCGTGGAGAGCGCAAGCACAGGCGCGCAGAGCGCGGACAAGGCCGCCCCGAAGGCGGCAGCCGCCCCGGCCAACCCGCCTGAGGCGAAGCCCGCCTCTAACAGCCCACCGCCACCGGGCGAGGCCGCCCTGCCCGCCAAACCCGAAGCGGCGGAGGCCACCCAGGAAGCGAAAGCAGCCGTCGCCCCTGGCGACCCGCCTGCGGCCAGCAGCGGCAAGGACGAAGACGAGAAAGGCCCGGCTGGAAGCCGTTAGCTGAGATCGGGGCAGCGCGGCCAGCAGCGAGAGGAGATCGGGATCATGAGCAGCTTCATAGGCCGGATTTTCGGCGGGAGGGAAAAGTCGAGCAGCGCGGTCGCCAAGGAGCGCCTCCAGCTTGTGCTGGTGCACGACCGCAGCAACCTCTCGCCGGAGCAGGTGCAGGCCATGAAGGACGAGATACTTGAGGTGATCGCGCGCTATGTGGACTTTGACCGCGATGCGGTGACGATCCGGCTGGCCAACCAGGATCGGGAGAGCATGCTGCTGGCCGAGATCCCCATCCAGCCGGGCGCACCGCGGCGGCGGCGGCCCTCCCCGGCTGCATCCGCATCCATTGGCGACGCGCGCTGATTGGCTGGCGCTACCCGGCGGTAAACTCCGTGTAAGGCCCCCGCGCTGGCAAGAGTTGGGGGCAGCCCTCGTCTCAACTGAGGATCACATCCCCGGCAGCTGACCGGATGACGACCTCGACCTGCGCTGCCGCCGTGTCGTAATCGGCGGTCACGTAGCGGTGCGTGCCGAGGGCCATCAGCCGCTCGTTCTCCACGGCGACGCTTGCCAACCCGCCCTGCCTGAGCGTAATCTGCGCGCCCACGCCGGGTGGGATGGCCAGCTCGATCTCCCCCGCAGCCGCCCACAGGTCCATCCGCGTGTAGCCGCGCAGCGGGCAGGTGATCACGATGCGGCCCAGCAGCGTGCGTACCCGCACGGTCTCCAGACGCAAATCGCGCAGGTCGAAGCGCAGGTCGCCCAGCGAGCTGCGCGCGTCCACGTCCCACAGCACGTTGCCCGCCAGCGCTGCCTGCCAGCGGGCGAGGTTCGGCAGCAGTGAATTCTTGAGGCCCAGCGTGGCGACGCCCTCCTCCGCCCGGAAAGCAGGCTTGCCGAAGGGGCCAAAACACAGCGCCGCTATGCGGTCGCTCTCTCCAGCCTCCAGGTTCAGGTCGGCCAGCCCGGCGGCCACCTCCAGATGGCCGCGCACCACCTGCCCGCGCGCCGTGAATGCGCGCGGCTCTGGCCCGGCGACGAGGTCGCCGCCCAGCAGGATGTTCAGCCCAAGCGCGGCCAGCCCGCCGCCAACCAGCAGGCCGGGCAATGCCGGGCCTGCGGCCATGAAGTCGAGCGCCACCCCGGCGGCGATGAGCGCCAGCCCGGCCCAGCACAGGATGATCTGGATGCGGCGCAGGGAGTTGTTCTGCATCGTGCGGTCGGCCATGTGCCATCCGGCAAGGTTTCAACGTGAAGGTTGCCCGGCCCAAGTATAAGGCATTGGGCGCAGGCGAGCGAGTCGAACTCACCACATGCGCCTCTGACAAACAATGGCGCGTCTTCTGAAAATCACCTGAGATCACCTGGGCCCCTTGACTCTCACGTTACGTGATGGTTTATCATTCGTGGTGAATGAGGGAGTAAGTCAGGTGTACACCGTCAAGCAGCTATCCGATCTGGCAGGGGTTAGCATCCGCACCCTGCACTACTATGACGAGATTGGGCTTCTTAAGCCATCTTCGTTGGGCGAGAATGGCTATCGCTATTACGAGGAAGAGGCCCTGCTCAGGCTCCAGCAGATACTTTTCTTCCGGGAAATGGACCTCGGTCTGCGGCAGATCAAGCAGATCATGGACAGCCCGGAGTTCGATCTGGTATCTGCGCTGCGCGCGCACCGGCACGCGCTGGAGGAGCGGATCGAGCGGCTGCGCAACCTCATCACCACGGTCGACAGCACTATCATGCATTTAGCTGGAGAAGTTGAAATGGGCAAGAAACAGATCTTCGCTGGATTCAGCGAGGAGAAGCAGGAGCAGTACCAGCAGGAAGCCATCGAGCGCTACGGCGAAGAAACCGTGATGCAGTCGGTCAGGCGCTGGAACAGCTACACACCGCAGCAGCAGGAGGACATCAAGGCGGAAGGCGGCGCGATCTACACCGACCTGGCGGCGGCGGTCGGCAAGGGGCCGGAGAGCGACGAGGTGCAGCGGATTCTCGTCCGGTGGCACGAGCACCTTCGCCACTTCTACGAGCCTGATCCGCAATACTTGCGGGGGCTTGGTCATCTCTACAACCAGCACCCGGACTTCATCGCCAACTTCCAGGCGCTGCATCCGGACCTGCCGGAGTTTCTGGAGAAGGCGATCGGGCACTACTGCGACAACCTCGCCGGTGACGCCTAAGCGGTCGCAGCGGACAGCGCTGCGACAAGAATGACAGAGGCGGTTGCCAGTACGCTGGCTGCCGCCTCTGTTGGTTCTATCCGGCTCGTGTCTATTGGGCGGTAAGCCCGGCCCGCGACCTTACCCTTCGTCCGGCTCCGGGGTTGGGGTAGGCGTCAGCACTGGCGGGTCTTCCACAAAGCTGAGCACCCCTTCGAGCATGTAGGCCGGGATCAGGTAGACTTCGTCCGCTGTGCCGACGCGCTCCGTCAGCCGCACGTAGAAGCCCGAACCAGTCGGGTTGGGCGAACCGACATAGAGCGTGTGCTCGCCGCCGCCCGTCACGCGGAACTTGACCGTGTACCGGGCGCTGTCCAGACCGTATGGGGCCAGCGTCTCAACCTCGGCCAGCACGCGGGCCGGGCTGACGCCGGGCAGCAGAAACGCCGCCTCCATGATGCGCCCACCATCTGCGCCAAACGAGACGTCCACATCCTCCGGGGCCTCGTCCACCGTCCAGGTTGCGCCGTCCTCGGTCGAGGCGGCAAAGACCGCCCCGGTTTCATTGTCGGTGACCTGGATGGCGATCACCGACTCAGGGGCATCCTCCGGGAAGAGGGGGCCAAGCGGCGTAGGGAACGCCTCAGCATCCCCTTCCGCACCCCCGCCGCTCAGGTCAGCCTGGGTTAGCAATACGACCAGGCCGACCGCCAGCACCAGGAAAATTCCCCCGGCGATCAGGCGTCCTTGTAGCTTCATCGCAGCCCCTCCCGGCTAGCGGCGGCGCCGCCGCGTGAGCCAGACGCCGCCTCCGGCGACGACTGCGACAAGCGGCATCAGGCAGGTCAGGCTGATGCCGACCAGCCCCAGCCCAACGGGTGTGAAGGGCCGTTCCATCTGCCGCTGGTCAAAGAAGGGCGGCGGCAGCTCGACGGCGTCATCACCCTCAGCCAGCCAGTTCGCCATGTTGATGAACAGCTCGGCGTTGCCATAGGCTGCGTAGCGCAGCGCGTCGTTAGAAGGGAAGTCGGCGTCGCCAGTCACCACCAGGCGGGCCTGCGTGTCACGGTTGGCGGCGCTCATCGCCAGCGCCCTGGGGCCGGGGATATCGTCCCCGGTGAACTCCAGCGTGCCGGTGATGAACGGGTTGCTCGTCTCGCCCCAGGAGGGCATCTGCCCTTCCAGCAGCGAGGTGGTGAAGAGCACCGTCTGGACGACATTCTCCGGCGCATCCTGCACAACGTCGAGGCTGCGCGCCAGCGTGAAGAACGTGCGGCGGCGGCTCTCAAGCAGTGAGGCAGTGATGGACGACACATTGTTGTAGCCGGTCGAGATCACGGGTGTAAACTCGTCGAACTCGTTGGCCGTGAGCAGGTCAACCACGATGTCGTCGTTGAGGCGGATGCCCCACTCCGTCTCCAGGTAGGTGAGCAGCGGGTCGCCTGCCGTGTGGCCGCTGAGCACCTGGCGCGATGCGCCGTCCGCCACGTTCCACAGGCGCGCTGTGCCGTCACGCCCGGCGCTGGCAAGCAGGCGGCCATCGGGCGAGAAGGCCGCATCCCACACGATCTCCGGGTGGCCCTCGATCACCACATCATCCGCCGTCGAAGCTCCGGCGTCGGGCGCGCGCAGGTGGATCGTGCCGTCGCCGAGCGCGTAGGCTACCGTCCCGTCCGGCGCAACGGCGACCACTGTCACGCCGCTCTCTGCGTAGAGCGGTGACGTGCTGCCCTGGCCTGTTGCCACGTCCAGCGTGCCGACGCTGCCATCGACGCTCGCGCTGCGCAGCGTCTCGCCATCCGGCGTGAAGGCGATGCTCAGCACGGCGTTGGTGTGCAGCCGTTCGCTGACGAGCAGCTCGCCGCTGGCCGCGTCCCAGATGTAGATCGGGCCGCTGGCGGCAGCGGCAGTGCCGCCGCTTGCCGCGATGCGCGAGCCATCCGGCGAGAAGGCCAGCGCGCGCAGCGGGACGGGCGCAGCGGTCGGCGAGTAGCTGACCGGCTCGCCGCTGGCCGCGTCCCATACGTTCAGCGCCTGGTTCTCACCGACAGAGGCGATCAGGCGGCCATCCGGCGAGAACTCGACGCGCACGACCAGCGCGGTTTCGCCTTCAAGCTGGCTGATCTGAGCGCCGCTTTCCGCGTCCCACAGGCGCACCGTGTTGTCACGCCCGGCAGAAACCAGCCGCCTGCCATCCGGCGAGAAAGCCACGTCGATCACGTCGCTGGTATGGCCGCGCAGCACGCCTGTCTCCTGCCCGCTCGCGGCGTCCCACACGCGGATCGTGCCGTCCGCGCCCGCCGTCGCCAGCCGCGTACCGTCTCCGCTGAAGGAAAGGCCGAGCACGCCGTTACCCAACGAGCCGCCGCCCGTGCCAGGGTCGGTCAGCAGGAAGAGCGAACCGCCGTCGTCGAGGTATGCCTTGAGCGCCTCGACCTCCAGCGCGGCAAACTGCGCGGTCGGCCCGGCGACGATGACCAGCGCGGCATCCTCCGGAACGCTGCCCGTTTCGAGCAGGTCGAGCGGGTCAACGCTGAAATTGGCGTTGAGCAGCTCCTGCCTGATCTGCGAGTAAGCGATCCCCTCGAACCCGTCGACGTCGCGCTCGCCGTGCCCGGTGGTGACGTACGCCCTGCGCCGCTCACCGATCATGACGCGCGTCAGCGCGCCGGTGAGGTCGCGCTCCGAGATGGCGGAGGCCTGCGCGGTACGGTCGCCCTGCTCGAACACCAGCACATCGGTGCGCGTCAGTTCGTGTTGGCGCGCCAGCGCCGGGTTGCGATCGGGATCGACGAATTCGTAGGTGAGCATGCCGTTGCTGTAGCGCCGGTACTGCTGGAGCCAGGTTTCGGCCTCCGGGCGTTGGATGGATTCGGCGGCGTAGAATCCGATGACGTGTACCGGCTCTTCGAGATTCTGGGTAACGTCGATGCTGGCCTGGCTCAGCGTGTATTTGCGCGCTTCGGTCACGTCGATGGGCGCGATGTTGGCCGCCCGGATGACGGCGTACAGCGCCACAACGAACGCCACGAAGAACAGGCTCAGCAGCGCGGTCGTCAGGCCGTACTGCCCGCTGCGCCCGGTGAGCGCCTTGGAGACGGCCCCTGGATCGACCATTACCGCGCCCGCCAGCCCTGCGACGCCCACGCCCAGCGCGATGTAGCTGACCGTGGTGAACTGGTTCTGCGGGGTGACGATCAGAGCAACGATCGCCACCAGCAACCCCACCAGCCCGATGCCGAGGAGCAGCCAGCGCAGCAGGCTGCGGCTGACCTGGATGGTCTTCAGCTCATTCATGCGTTCCACCTCCTCATGCTGAGCGACTGGGTGGCCAGGAAGAGGAAAATGAGGATCATCCCGACGAAGTAGGCGATGTCAACCGGGTCGATCAGCGCCCGGCCGGTAAGGTTCTGGTAATGGCCGCTCAACGAGAGCTGGCGCAGGATTTCTGCAACCGTCGGGTTGGTGAATGCCTGGGTGATCGCCGACGACACCTGCAGGAAGACCAGGATGCCCATTGTGATCATGAAGGACACCAACTGGTACTGCGTCAGCGACGAGGCAAATACCCCGACGGCCAGCGTTGCGCCGCCCATCAGCCACAGCCCCAGGTAACCGGTCAGCATCATGCCCTGGTCGGGGTTGCCACGCGAGACCAGGATGAAGGGATAAGCGACGGTGAGCAGCACGAAAATGCTGAACACCGCCCATACCGCCAGCCACTTGCCGACGACGATCTCCCAATCACGGATGGGTGCGGTGAACAGCAGCTCATGTGTGCCCGCCCGCAGTTCCTCCGCGATCACGCGCATCGTCAGCGCCGGGGCGATGAAGATCATCAGGAACACCATCGGCGAGAACATGCCCATCAGGCTCGGCTCGCCGAAGCCCTGGTTGATCCAGTTCAGGGAGAGCGAGAAGAACCCGCCTGCCAGGAACAGCCAGATCGCCCCGATCAGGTAGACGATGGGCGAGACGAAGTACATGGTGAACTCTTGCCGGAAGATGATCCAAAGCGTCCGGAGCGAGCGCCCTATCTCTTGCATGGTCTACTCCTCCTCTCCGCCTGTCTGGGCGAGCTCGTCGGTGGTCAGTTGCAGGAAGATGTCTTCGAGGGACATATCCAGCGGGCGCAGTTCCAGCAGGTCCCAGCCCCGCCCGACGACGGTCGAGGCGACCAGCGGGCGCGCGTCCACCTCCTCGGCGGAGACGATCTCCACGCCGCGCTCGGTGGCGAGGGCATCGACCACACCCGGCAGGCCGCGCACTGCCTCGATCACCTCCTGCTCGGCAGAGTTGCCGACGCGCAGCAGGAAGCGCGACGAGCCTTGCAGCCGCGCTGAGAGGGTCTCCGGGGTGTCTTCGGCGATGATGTGCCCGTCGTGGATGATCAGCACGCGCGTGCAGGTCTGTTCGACCTCAGAAAGGATGTGCGTGCTGAGCAGCACGGTGCGCTGCGCGCCGACGTGCCGGATCAGGTCGCGCACCTCGCGCACCTGGCCGGGGTCGAGGCCGATGGTCGGCTCGTCGAGGATCAGCACTTCCGGCTCGTGGACGAGCGCCCGCGCCAGGCCGACACGCTGGCGCATACCCTTTGACAGGCTGGCGATCATGCTGTCTGCCCGGTCGATCATGTCCACCTGCTCAAGCACCTGGTCAACCCGGTCGGCGCGGGCCGGGCCGCGCATCCCGTGCAGGCTGGCCATGTAATCGACGTACTGCCAGACGGTCATCTCTTTGTAGAGGGGCACGGTTTCCGGCAGGTAGCCTACCCGCCTGCGGGCCTCGATGGCCTGCTCCATGATGTCGAACCCGGCAATCGAGGCGGTGCCCTCGTTGGCTGGCATGTAGCCGGTCAGAATACGCATCGTGGTCGTCTTGCCCGCGCCGTTCGGCCCCAGGAAGCCCACCACCTCCCCGGCGTCGATGTAGAAAGAAAGATTGTCGATGGCCTTGAAGTCGCCGTAGGTCTTTGTCAGACCTTCAACCTGTATCATATGACGGCCTCCCCTGAAAGCGTTGAGGACAGATCAGGCAAGCCCTGCGTCCTTCCCATGTATCGCAACTGCCACGCACCTGCGGATCGAGGGGGATGCGGCACGCCCCTCAGACATAAAAAAACGCCCCTTGCCACCGGAAACCCTGCTATCCAGCCAGAGCATCTTTGGTGGGCTATGCGGCGCGCGATTGTCTGTCTGCAACACGGGGGTGATGATACATCCGCCCCCGTGCGGTTGTCAAGGCGCATTTTCCCGTCGTGTGCACGAACGACTTGACAGGCGGCGCGGCCCGAATGAGGCTGGCGAGCCACTAGAGCGTGTTATGAACTTGCCAGCGGATTTCCCCCTCATCCCGGCGAGCTTCGCTCGCTTTCCCTTCTCCCACGCAAGCGGGGAGA
>JAANMU010003416.1_pt1 | contig 10212 bp, 8 predicted proteins | sample 7279701 | NCBI WGS metagenome assembly JAANMU01 (sample SAMN14094539, study PRJNA606508) | bioreactor metagenome | isolation source: A lab-scale SPAN reactor treating ammonium-rich wastewater day 57 | place: Ireland: Galway | collected 2017-03-13 | reverse complement strand
TCGCGCCGGGCGGCTCGTGCGTGAGCATGGTTCGCAACCACTTCTCGCATGTGCTGGGCCGGGAGGAACGGGTGACGCATTGCGTGCGTGAGTTGTGCGAGTATGTTGTCAACGAGCTGGGGATCACGGATGTCGGCGCGAGCCTGCCGGGGCGGGCGGCGCTGCACATGCCGTGTCACATGCTGCGCGAGCTGGACGGCGCAGGCCCCGTGTATGAATTGTTGTCGCATGTGCGGGGACTGGAAATCGTCGATCTGCCCTGCGACACATGGTGCTGCGGTTTCGGCGGGACATTCAGTGTGAAGTACCCGGAGTTGTCGACGGCCATGGCGGAGACGAAATTGCAGCAGATGCGCGACGCCGGCGTGGAGTACTTGATCTCACCCGAGTCGAGTTGTCTGATGCAATTGGTGAGCGTGATGCAGCGAATGGAGAATCCGGTGCGGCCGGGAGGCGCCCTCCGGGCAATTCGACCGCTACATGTGGCGGAAGTGCTGGCGGGATCGGTGATATGAATCACGCCGGTTTCCACGCCGCAAGCCGTGAGAAAGTCGCCGACCGGCGGCTCGCGACTCAATTGCACGTCTCGACAGGCAATTCCCTGGCGAAGACGGCAACGTTGATCGAGCAGACGCCACACTGGCAGGCGCTGCGCACGCACGCTCGACAGGTCAAACTGCACACCCTGACGCACCTGGATGAGTACCTGCAACGGTTCGCGGCCGCCGCCGAGCGGAACGGCGCGACGGTCTCCTGGGCCGCGACCGGCGAAGACGCCTGCGCTCAAACGCTGGCGATCGCGCGGCAGCACGGCGTGCGGCGCATCACCAAGGCCAAGTCCATGACCAGCGAGGAGATCGGCCTGAACGAGGCGATGGAGGCCGGCGGGCTGGAGCCGGTTGAGACGGATTTCGGCGAAATGATCTGTCAGCTCGCGCACGTCGCGCCCAGCCACGTGACCGCGCCGATCATTCAATGGTCGATCGAAGAAGTCGCGCGGCTGCTGGCGCGCGTGGGTTATGTCGACGCGATTCCCGCCGAATTGCAGCCGAATCGCGACGTGCCCGATCGTACGTCGCGTCTGGCGGCAGCGGCCAAGCTCGTCTCCGCGGCGCGCGCGCGCCTGCGCGAGAAGTTCATGACGGCCGGCATGGGCATCAGCGGCGCGAACTTCGCCGTGGCTGATCGCGGCGCGCTGGTGCTCGTGGAGAACGAAGCCAACATCCGGCTGACGACGACGCTGCCGGGCGTTCACGTGGCCGTCGTCGGAATCGATAAACTCATCCCCCGTATGGCCGATTTGGGCACCTTCCTGACGCTGCTCCCGGTCGCTGCGACGGGTCAGCGACAAACGTCTTATGTCACACTCCTGCGAAAGCCACTGGGTCGCCTGCACATCATCCTGCTGGACAACGGCCGCCTGAACGTGCTGGCCGATGACCAGCACTTCGATCTGCTGTCGTGCATTCGGTGCGGCGCGTGCATGAATGCCTGCCCGGTGTATCGACATGTGTCGGGCCACGGGTACGAAGCAGTCTATCCGGGGCCGATCGGTGCGGTCCTGATGCCGCACCTGCAACCCGGCCGCGCGTACGAGGATCTGCCGTTCGCCAGCAGCCTTTGCGGCGCGTGCACCGAGATTTGTCCCGTGGGGATTCCACTGCACGAGCGTCTGCTCGAATGGCGCGAGCGCGTCGTCGGCCGCGGCGAGCGATCGCGATTGGAAGCTGCGGCGTTTGCCGGCTGGACATGGCTCATGACGCATCCAACGGTCTACCGATCCGGACGCCCACCGGCTGCCTGGATCAACGCGATGGCTGGTTGGTTCGCACCGATGAAGCAATGGCAGAAGACGCGCGACTTGCCGAAAGTCGCGGACGAGTCCTTCGCGCAATGGTGGAGGAAACACCGTGATGCCTGACGGCGGCTTGCGTGCGGCGGTCAGCCAGATTGCGCGGATCACTTCTCGCATGCAGCGCGTGCCGCATCCCGGCGCGGGACCGCGCATGGAGATGGTAGAGTCGACTGCTGACATGACGGCGCGATTCTCCGAGCGGCTCGATGCCCTGCGTGCGCCCGGCGACGACGAGCCCTCGGTCATTCGCGCCGCAACGGCGCAGGAAGCAATCGCCGCGATAGCGCGATGGTGCGATGGATTGTCGCGTCAAGACATTCGATTGCCGGAGGACGCGGACTCTTCTCCGCGCGACTGGAAACTTGGGATCACGCCCGCGTGGGCACTCATTGCCGACACCGGATCGGTTGTGCTGGAGATCCCCAGCGCAGCCGCCGCGTGGGCGTCGCTGCTCGTGGAGCGGCACGTTGTCGTTGCCAGCGTGGAGCAATTGATTCCCGGCATCGCCGAGTTGTATCAGCGATTCGATGACGCGACTGGGACGCCGCCGGCAGAGAACCTCGTCTGCATCACAGGTTGCAGCCGCACGGCGGACATCGAGAAGCTCCTGGTTGTGCCGGCGCACGGCCCCCGGCAGGTGCGCGTGGTCCTGTGCGACAAACCTGTAGACTGGCCGGCCATCCGCGACGCGTTGGTCCCATGAAAGTCGAGGACGCGAGCGCCTCGGACGCGACGTGGCTTGGATTCGAGCAATTCACACCAAATCGCCGTTCAGGCGAACAATGGCCAGCCAGTTGGCGTGCGCGTACAATATGAGCGTGCTTTCGACTTGAGCGAAACGCAGCGTTGCCGGAACGGACTCCGGCGGCGGCCCTCGCCCTCGCCGGGATGATCGCACCGATCAATGACCTCTTTGCGTATCTCCATCGTCACGCCCTGCCTGAACGACGCGCGATATCTTGAAGACTGTCTGCGCTCAATTCACGACCAGGGCTACTCGAGTCTCGAGCACATCGTCATCGACGGAGGCTCGACCGACGGCAGCGTGGAGATCATCCGTCGCTATGCCGACCGGCTCGCGTACTGGGTCAGCGAGCCGGATGAGGGCCACGCCGACGCGCTGCATAAAGGGCTGGCCCGCGCGACCGGCGACGTGGTCACGTGGGTTTGTTCAAACGATCTGCTGCTGCCCGGCGCGCTGTCGCAGGTGGTTTCGTTCTTCGTCGCGCATCCAGACTGTGCATGGGCGGTGGGGAATGGCCTGCTGATTGACGAAGCCTCGCGCGTGATGGAGCGCGTCTGGGCGGTGCCGTTCACGGTGCGCAGCATTCAACTGTGGGAGCTGTGGGGCACGTGTCAACCGGCGACATTCATTCGGCGCCGCGCATTGGAGCGCGTCGGCGGCATCGACCGCACGTTGCACGTCTGCGTGGATACCGATCTATTTCTACGGCTGGCCAGGCTGGAAGTGCCCCTGCGGATTCCGCACTTTCTCGCCGCGTTAAGAATTCATTCAGACAGCCAATCGAAGCGCCATGCCGCGCGCGTGCGCGAGACAGACGAACGCATCAAAGCGGCGTCGGGACGGCCCGCCTGGCCCGCGCAGTTGATGAAACTGGCCTATCGCTTCTACCATTGGCGGTATCGCGGCGTGCAGGTGCTGAACGAAACGCTGCGGCGGCACAAAGCCTACACCCTCGGCGCGCCGGTTGCGGCGCCGCTGGAGGAATAAGGGAGTCACTGACACGTGGAACGCATACTGGTCACCGGCGGCGCGGGGTATCTCGGATCCATCCTGACGCCGACGCTGCTTCGCGAAGGGTACAAGGTCACAGTGCTCGACAATCTTGCGTTCGGGCAGACGCCGCTGCTGGACTGCTGCGCGGATCCGAACTTCACATTCGTGCGCGGCGACGTATGCAACCATGAGCAGGTCGGCCGCATGGTGGGCGAGTTTGACGTGATCATTCCGCTGGCCGCCATCGTCGGTGCGCCGGCCTGCAAGGTGAACCCCGTCCTGTCGCGCATGATCAACTACGACGCCATTCGCTTCATGGCGGACAAGCTCTCGCCGCGGCAGCGCGTGCTCTTCCCCACGACCAACAGCGGTTACGGCGTCGGAGAGGCCGACGGTTTCTGCACCGAGGAGACGCCCCTGCGCCCCATCTCGCAATACGGGCGCGACAAAGTCGAAATCGAGAAGTACCTGCTGGACAAGGGCACGGCCGTGACGTTCCGGCTGGCGACGGTCTTCGGCATGTCGCCTCGAATGCGGCTGGACTTGCTGGTGAATGACTTTACCTTCCGCGCCTGGCGGGATCGGTTCATCGTGTTGTTTGAGGAGCACTTCCGGCGAAACTTCATCCACATTCGCGACGTGGCGGCGGCGTTTCTGTTCGGCATGAAGAACTACGACGCGATGAAGGGACGACCGTTTAACGTCGGCCTCTCGTCGGCCAATCTGACGAAGCGACAATTGTGCGAGAAGATTCGCGAGCAGGTGCCGGAGTTTCGTATCCTGTCCGACGCCATCGGCGAGGACCCGGACAAGCGCGATTACATCGTCAGCAACGAGCGGATCGAGAAGCTGGGTTGGCGGCCGAAGCACTCGCTGGAAGACGGCATCCGCGAGTTGCTGCGCGGCTTCCCGCTGCTGCGGCCGAATGTGTACGCAAACGTGTAACGAGCGGTCGCGTGCTTAGCCGCGCGACGAGGAATTATGGCGGCACGGCGATTCATCCTGATCGATCATTCGATCCGCGGCTTCGGCGGCCATCACTACGAGTACGCCGTACACGTGCTGTCGGCTGCGCGCGACGCGGGGTTTGAAACGATCCTCGCCGTGAATCGCGCGTTCGCCGCTGAAAGCCGGCGCAACGAACCGTGGAAGATCGTGCCGGTCTATGAACACGGATTCTGGCGCAACATCGCTCCGCCCCCGAAGCACGCAGCCAACAAGGACGACTGGCGGCGGCGATACTTCGAATGGAAGCTGCGTTTCAAGCACGGCAAGTACGGACAAATGCTGGCCATGCTCCCGCTTTATAGGCAGCACTACACGCCAAAGACGATCGTGGCGGAAGCGAAGAACAAACTCCAACTCGTCTTCATGTTACTGGGGCTGATCTTTATCAAGTGGCCGTACAACGTGCTGACCTCGACCGTTTTCCTGCTGCGCGTCATTCTTGATCCGTTCGAGGATTACCTGAAGCGCATCGGCGAGGCCGTCTGGCACTTGATTCAGATGATCTTTTTTCCCGTGCGGATCGTTCGGCATCTCAATCTGTTCGAACGCGTCGCTAATCGAGCGCCCACCGATTCCGAATTCGCTCGCGACACGACTGAACTCTTCCGGCAGATCGGCTTCCAGAAAGGGGACATCGTCTTCATCCCCACCCTGTCGGACCACGATTTAAGCAGCCTTCAGCGATTTCTGGCAAGTGAGCCTGCCGCACATCAAGCGAGTTGGCACCTGCTCTTCCGAAGGGACCTGCTCACGTCGGATGATCGCAGGGCGGGCGCTACGCTGCCCGCCAACCCATCGGCCGTGCGCGCCTTCCAGCGATTTCACGAAGCCGCGAACGGCACTGACGTGCGGTTCTATACCGACACGGATCGCCTGACGCATGAGTACAACGGCTTGGGCATTTCGCCGTTCCGCACGCTGCCGATCCCAATCAACCCGCGACTGACCGAACAATTGAATCGCAATGGCGCGGCGCGACCACTGCGCATCGTCTATTCCGGCGATGCGCGGACGGAAAAAGGCTATCATCTTCTGCCTAATCTCGTGCGCGACCTTCATCGCAACGGCTACGCTGACGACGTGGTCTTTCGCATCCAGAGTAATTTCGCCCATGCGCGACCGGAGGATGGAACGATCGAGCACCTCGCGCGCACCGAATTGCAGTTGTACCCGGCGCAGCACGTCGAAGTGATCCCTACGCCGCTCGACTCGAATCAGTATCACGAGCTGGTCGCCTCTGCCGACATCCTGCTCGTGTTGTACGACGCCGACAATTACTACGCTCGAAGCTCGGGCGTGCTGGTCGAAGCCCTTACAGCGGGCATTCCTGTCCTGACGCCGGCCGCTTCGTGGATGGGCCAGCAACTGGCCGAAGCAACTTACGAGTACCTGTCGAACCGGATTCGCCAGTCGAAGTTGCTTGCTCGCGAGAGACCGAGCGGCGCCACGCCGGAACGCGTGGCAATCAAGAAGCCCTGGGAGGCCACCGGTTTGTATGTTCGCCTTCGCCAGCCCACCGAGGAATCGCCGCAGGTCATTCTCGAAGTGGAGCAACTGCGCGACGGGACGCTGCGAACCCGTGAGTCCCGCATGCTGCACCGCGTCGCGGGTCGAGCGGACTGCCTCGCTCTTGTAAGACTCGATGCAGCCTCGAATGAGATCCAGCTGCGCCTGACGACGCAGGATCGAGGGACCGAGCTTCCCATGCTCGATCTGGAACTAGCCTTCACGAGCGACGCTCCCGAATCGCTCCAGACCGACGCCGCCGGGCGAACCTATTTGCACGGCGAATCGGTTTCCGACCATTTGAAACACATGGTCGAGCACTACGAACACTATCGGGAGACCGCCAGACAATTCGCGCAAGTCTGGAACGCCCGGCATTCGGCCGCCCGTCTCGTGCAGGAGCTGGTGTCATGAAAGTGGCGTGTCTTTCGAACATCAGCGTCGGATACGGTACGCCGCAGATCGTGCATCTGACGCAATCCCTGGCGCGCTACGCGGGCGATGCGCGACCCCTGCTGATCGAGAACGATCAACCCGAGCGCCCCCCGCGCCATGGCCAGTACCCGGACCTCGACATTCGCCGCGTCCCGTCGCCACATCATCCGTATTCCCGCCTCGGCGCCGTGCGATATCTCAACACCGCCAGCGCGATGCTCGACGCCCATCGGCCGGACATTCTCCTGATCCCGAGCACTTACAGCCTGCCTGCGCTGTGGCTGATGAAGCATCGGCCTCGATTCGTCATCTACTACGTCCTGGAAATGCCCGACGCCTTTGGCTTCACGCGCGACGAGTATCGGTTGAACCTGTATTCGACCGATCGCATCGATCTCGCCATATATCCCGAGCCGAACCGCGCGAAGATTCACATCGACACGTTCGGCTTGCATCACGTGCCTGGATTGATCCTGTTCAACGCGCCGCCGCGCGATGATCTGACGCCACTCCCCGCGAATCAGCGCAACGGGCGGTTGCTTTACCAGGGGACGATTCACGAAGAACTGACCCGCGGCGACTTCTTTCTCGACGAAGTTGTGCAGAGCCTGCCCATCGACCTGTACGGCATCGTCGACAGCCGCGACGACGCGTTCCGCGACGGCATCATCAAGGGCCGTAAAGGTGTTCGCTACAAGGGCTATGTCGATAGCGTCGCGCTGCGCGCGATCCGCCGCCGGTACGCGTTCAGCATCGTCTACTGGAACCCGATCAACGACAACCAGAAGTTCGCCTGCCCCAACAAGTTCTTCGAGTCCATCGCCGACGGCGTGCCGCCGATCAGCGCGCCGCATCCGCAGTGCCGGATGTTGACCGAGCAGTATCAGCTCGGGCTGGTAATGGACGGTTGGTCGCAGGAAGACTTCACGCGCGCGCTGGAGCAGGCCGTGGAATTGATCGGTACGCCGCGCTATGAGCAGATGGTGCGTCATTGTCGCGAGGCGTTTGAGCGCGAACTGAACTGGGACACGCAATTTGAGAAAGTCGCGCGGATGCTGGATCGCATGCAGGAGCGCAGACAAGGCGCCGCCTGAATCCGGCGGCAGGGGAAACTCGTGGGCGATCTCCAACTCAAGAAAATTCTCGTCACCGGCGCGAGCGGTTTCCTCGGCCGACATGTCTTGCCCGTTCTCCGAGCGCGCTACGGCGATCATGCCGTCGTCGGGGTGAGCAGCCGAGATTACGACTTGATGAATCCGGCCGCGTGCCGGGAGATGTTCGAGACGCACCAGCCCGACGTGTTTGTTCACCTCGCGGCCTATTCCGGCGGCATCGGCGCGAATCGAACGTACCCGGCGGACTTTTACTTTCGCAACACGATCCTGACCGCGCACGGATTTCAATACGCGGCGGAGTTCAACGTCAAGAAGATGGTCTACCCAATGGGCGGGTGCTCCTACCCCGCGACCGCGCGCAGCCCTATCGACGAGTCGCAAATGTGGGAGGGCTATCCACAGGTCGAAAGCGCCGGCTACTCCGCTGCCAAGAAAATGGGCCTCGTCGCGAGCCAGTCCTATCGTCAGCAATATGGATTGAAGACGTCCGTCATCATTCCCGGCAATTTGTACGGCGAGTACGACAACTTCACGCGGCTCGATTCGCACGTCGTGCCCGCCATGCTGCGGCGATACTACGAGGCGAAACTCGAACATGCGCCGAAGGTCGTGATGTGGGGCAGCGGCAAGCCCACGCGCGACTTTGTCTACGCCGCCGATGTCGCGGCGGTCTTTCCGTACTTCATCGAAGAATACGACTCGACCGAGCCGGTGAACATCTCCAGCGGCACAACGACGTCGATCCGCGAGCTGGCCGAGACGATCCGCACCATCACCGGCTACGATGGCGCGATCGAATGGGACACCACCAAGCCCGACGGCCAGATGTTCAAGATTTTCGACGTGAGCCGATTGCACGGCCTCGGGCTGAAGTGCGCGACGCCGCTGGTGGACGGCCTGCGCCGCACCTTCGCCTGGTTCAACCGGCACTACGCCGAGAAGTCCGACGGCATTCGATTGTGAACCCGGGCTGTGCCGCGCCCACTCAATAAGCGATTCAAACATGACGGTATTCATTCTGGGAGGCAGAGGTTTCGTCGGCAGCGCGTTCGTGCGACTGTTCGCCGCGCGCGGAATCGCGTGCGAGGTCGTTGCGCGCGACAATTGGGAGGCGCTCGCCGAGCGACGCTGCGACGTGCTGATCAACGCCGCCGGCAACTCGAAGAAGTTCCTCTCCGACCGCGACCCGGTCGCCGACTTCGACGCGACCGTGCGGATGACCTTCGACTCGCTGCACCGTTTCAAGTTCGACCGATACGTACTCTGTTCCTCCTGCGATGTGTACGACGACTACGCCGATCCAAGCCGCACGCGCGAAGACGCTCCCATCGACCCCGCACGCCAAAGTCGCTACGGCTTTCATAAGCAGCTCGCCGAACAGCTCGCCCGATACGAGGCGAAGCAAGCGATGATCATCCGATTCGGCGGATTCGTCGGGCCGGGTCTTAAAAAGAATCCCATCTTCGATATCCTGCGCGGCGGGCCGCTTTGGCTCCACCCCGACAGCCGCCTGCAATACCTTCACACCGACGACGCCGCGAAAATCGTCTGGCAGCTCGTCGAATCCGGTCGCTGGGGCGAGACGGTCAACGTATGCGGCGACGGCGTCGTGCGACTGGCCGATGTCATCGCGCGCGTCGGGCATCCCGTTGCCGTGCAGCCCGACTGCCCGACCGTGCATTACGAAATCAACATCGACAAGCTGCGCGGCTGGATGACCGTGCCGCGGTCCGAACCGGCAGTCTTTACTTTTGTTGATGCTGAAAAGCAATTGCCTCGCGGGTAACTCAAACGGCCGTATAATCCGGCCCGGGTGACGCATGATTCTCTGCAAGACGCCGCTTCGCGTGAGCTTTCTCGGAGGCGGCACGGATTTTCCCGAGTACTTTCGCGCGAACGGCGGCGGCGCGGTTCTCGGCACGGCGATTGATAAGTTCCTCTATCACTCGGTCATGCCGTTTCACTCGCGGCTGTTCGATTACTCGGTGCGCATCGCCTATCGCCGCGTGGAATGCGTGCAAAGCGTCGATCACATCGAGCACGCGCCGTTTCGCGAAGTCCTGCGGCACGTCGGCATCAGCCGCGACGTGGAGATCAGCGTCACGTCGGACTTGCCTTCTTTCTCGGGTCTCGGCTCGTCGTCCAGTTTCGTCGTCGGCCTGCTCAACGCCCTTCACGCCTTCAGCGGCAAGGCCGTCACCAAGCTGGACCTCGCACAGCAGGCGATCCGCATCGAGCGCGAAACACTGCACGAAGCGGTCGGCTGCCAGGATCAGGTCTTCGCCGCGTTCGGCGGCTGCAATCTCGTCGAGTTCACGGCGACCGACGACATCGTCGTGCATCGCATCCCCCTCAAGCGGGCGCAATTCCAGGAACTCGAGTCCATGCTGCTGATGTTCTATACCGGCATCGGTCGCAAAGCCGTCGACCTGGAGGCTAAGAAGATCAGCAACATCGCGTTCGGTGGTGCGACCGCAGGCATCATCGCGATGGTCAACGACGACCCGCCGTTCACCGGTTCGCTGGGCTCCTGCCCGGATGACCTGTGCACCGAG
>JAANMU010003402.1_pt1 | contig 10243 bp, 8 predicted proteins | sample 7279701 | NCBI WGS metagenome assembly JAANMU01 (sample SAMN14094539, study PRJNA606508) | bioreactor metagenome | isolation source: A lab-scale SPAN reactor treating ammonium-rich wastewater day 57 | place: Ireland: Galway | collected 2017-03-13 | reverse complement strand
TCCGCGGGCTCCACGGCGACGGTGTCGCAGTGCAGGATCGAGTTGGTGAGCGTCAGCTCGCCCGACAGGTCGGCGCCGTCCGCCGCGACGTTGAAGGTCTCGTCGTGCTCGATCTGGATGCAGCCCTCGGCGAAGCCGTCGATGACGATGTTCGAGAAGTTGCCCGCCGTGCCCTCGCGGATCAGCATGCCGAGGTCGGAGAACTCGCCGCCGGGCACGCCGATGATCGTCACGTTGGAGATCGTCGGGTGCGAGCGCGGGGTCGCCGTGTTGTCCTCGCCGTTGTTGTCGCCCTCGAAGCCGTTGTCGCCGCCGTCCGCGTGCTGCTGGAGCACCGCGAACTGCACCTTGCCCGTCCAACCGTCGGTCCAGTCGAGCATGTCGTCCGCCGTGCCGGTGACGATGATGTGTTTCGCATTCACCGTGCCGCCGAAGAACTCGACGCCGTCGTCCTTGTTCATGTGAACGTGGACGAAGTCGACCTCGGTGCCGCTGCCGACGCCCTGAAAGGCGATGCCGTTGAGCTCGTTGTCCGGGCTGATGATGCGCCCCGCGAACTCGACGCGCACATACTTGAGCACGCCGCTGCTGTCACCGGCGTCGGTGCCACCGTAACGGCCGGTGCCGCCCTCGCCGATCGACTCGCAGAAATCCGTCGTGTCCTCGACGAGGCAGTTGTTGATCGGCGCGCGGCCGTTGATGATGATGCCGCCCCAGTCGCCGCGCGCCCGCTCGCCGTCCACCTTCGACGACGAGAACACGATCGGGTCGTCCGCGGTCCCCTCGGCCATGATCTTGGAGCCGCGCGTGATGACGAGCATGCCGTTCGTCGACGACTCGCCGTAGATGCGCGTGCCGGGCTCGATCGTCAGCACCGTTTCGTTCGTGTCGTCGCCGATGAACACGCCGCCCGAAAGCAGGTATTCGTTCTCGGCCTTCATCGTGTAGTCCTCGGTGATGACGCCGGTGAGGATGCACAGGTTGTTCTCGCACTCGACGCCTTCGACATCGTCGTCGTCGTCGTCATCGTCGTCGTCGTCGTCGCCGCCGCCGCCGCCCGAATCGTCATCGTCGTCGTCGTCACCGACGCATCCCGCCGCCGCGCCCATCGCCAGCAGCGCCATCACGAGCGCCCAGAAGATCCACGTTCCTCGATTCATCATCCCCTGCCTCCGTCTTGGTGATTTCGTTCCTGTCCGGTGTCCCCCCGCGTCCATTGCGGGAGAGCCGTTGCCGGGTGTGGTCAAGATTGAGCGGGGCGAAGTGGACGCGACGGATGTGGCGAGGTCATGACGACGCGGAAAATTTGACGTTGCGTGTCGATAATATGCCGCCGGGGGCGGCGAACGCGCGACGAGATGGCATCCGCCGTGTGACGCGCGCGAGAGATACCGCCGGCGCGGGACCAAACGCAAAAGGCCGGCGCGTGGCCGGCCTTTCGGAGTTACGGAGGATTGTTGATCAGAATCGCACGAAGAACACGATCGACGCCTCGTTGCCCGGCGCGGGGAACGCGATCTTCACGAGACCCTTTTGCAGGATGTCGGCCACGTCGGCTTCGCCGGTCTCGTTCTTCATGATCTCGACCTTCGTGACCTTTCCCTGCGCGTCGATGGTGACCTTCACCATGGCGCTCTTGCCGCCGTGCGACTTCTGGAAATCGGCGAGCTTCTTCGCCACCTCTTTCATGAAGCCCTTGGTGAGCGCGTCGCGGTATGGGCCTTCGTTCGAGATGCCGAGGAACGCCACCGGATCGACGTTCGGTCCGGCGCTTTCGCCGCCGACCTCGGCCTCGTCCGCCGCCACCTGGCCCGCCGACGATCGGGACATCGCCTTGCCGGGCGACATCATCTTCATCGCCGGGGGTGCGGCCACCGCGCCGCCGACCATCCCGCCACCCGAGCCCATGCCGTAGCCCGCGCCGGTCATCACCGTGGCGTCGGCTTCCTCTCTGTCCCTACCGAACACGCCCTCGTAGGACACGCCCTCGGGCATCTCCACCGGGACCTGCACGGTGACCTGCTTGCCGCCCTCGTTGCGCACCTTCTCTTCGACGGCGACGAACGACGTGAACTCGGTGACCAGCCGGTAATCGAGGCCGAGCTTCGTGATCTCCTCGACGAGCTGGTTGCTGCGGCCCTTGTTCGTCATCTCGGCGGAGAGCTCGCCGATTTTCGCGCGCGCCCACATCGTGCCCAGCGCGCTGTAGCCGCCGTTTTCGGCGGGGAATCTCACCGGCACGGTGATCTCGGCCGGCCCCTTGCCCGTCCTGCCCGCCAGACGCACCGTCGCCTCGCCGGGCCTGGTGAACTTGCCGTGGATGACGAGCGGCTGCCCCGCGAACAGGTCGGGGATCTGCGCCGGAATCTGGCCCGCCACCTGCAAACCGCCCCAGTCGATCCGGATGTCGGTGAACACCGGCGCGTCGATGCGCTTGTGGAACTTCTCCACCACCTCGTTCGTCGGTTCGTCCTGACGCACGTACTGCGCGAACCCCTTGCCCTCCTCGGACATGCGGTCGATGAGGTAGCGGTTGACCGACGAGCCGCAGCCGAGCGTGAACAGGCGCGCGTCGCCGAGGTTGCGGTGGATCTCGCCGATGATCTCGGTTTCGTTTCCGATGTAGCCGTCGGTCGTCATGAAGACGATGCGCAACCGCTTGGGGTCCGCCGGCCAGTTGAGCGCGGTCTGAATGACCGGCAGCATCCGCGTGCCGCCCATCGCCTGGATCTGGTCGATGAACTTCGCCGCGTCGCGCACGTTCTCGGCGGTGGCGGGCACCGGGCCGGGGGCCATCGAGGTCACGATGTCGTTGAAGTTGAAGACCTGGAACGTGTCGTCGGCGCGCAGCCCGCGCAGGGCGCGCTTGACCGCTTCCTTCGACTTGACGAGCGGGTCGCCCTGCTGGCTGCCCGACGAATCAACGACGAACAGGATCTCGCGGGCGCGAATCTCCTTGTCCTCGTACTTCGCCTTGGGCGCGAGCACGAGCAGGAAGTGGCCCTCGCCGTCTTTCGTCCACGTCAGCACGCCCGACTCGGGCGCGTCGCCCAGCACCTTGTAGCGCACGATCAGGTCCTTGTTGGGGATCGTGTCGCGCTCATCGAGACGCACGTCGGCCATCGCGTCGCCCTTTTTGTCGACCTTGATCATGTGCGACGTGGAGCGCAGCTCGTGAAACGGCACGCCCGCGTTGAGGTGCAGCGTCACGTCGATGTCGTGGCCCGAACGCTCGCCGGGTTTGAGCACCGGCGGGGTGATTTTGGACGCGTCGGGCACGCGGTTCGTGTCGGGCGCCCAACCGCCGCCTTTTTTGCCGATGATGAATTCGCCGGGGATGTAACGCGGGCCGACGACCATCGGGAAGACGAACTCGTATTCGCCTTCCTCGTATTTGAGCGACTCGACGTAGCTGATTTCGATCTTGATGTCGTCGCCGGGCATGATGTTGGCGACGGACTGGGTGAAGATGTTGGGCCGCTCCTGATCGAGCAGCGACGCGGTCTTGCCCGCGGCCTTGGCCGCCTCGTAGATCTGCCGCGCCTCTTCGCGCTTCTTGATGACACCTTTGACGACGCGCTTGCCGATCGTCATCGTCATGTCGTCCACCGCGGCCTCGTGGGGCAGCGGGAAGACGTACACCGCCTCGATCGGCTCCTTGGACTTGTTCACGAAAGTCTGCGTGACGTTCACACGCGCGACGAAGCCGCCGACGAAGGCTTCGACGCTCGTGTGCGCGAGCGGGATTTCGACTTTTTTCTGATCCTTGGTGAGAACCAGCAACTGACCCGTGCCGATCTCGTCGTCCTCCTCGGCGTCGGCGATCTGCGGCATGGCCATGGCCAGCATCCCCAATATCAGGCCTGTTCCCCAACCGATGCGACTCATCCTTCATCCTCCGAAATCCGGCGGGCGCAAGTCGGCGCTCGCGACGATGAGCTATCGTCGGACACACCGCATGTCCGTGCCGCTGTGATGATGCGTCAGACAACGGCCCGTGGCGAGGGGTTCCAGGGGGCGCGGGGGACCCTCACCCCGCCCCTCGTAGGCTCGGGGCACCTCTCTCCCGCCGGGCGGGAGAGGGGACGGGGGTGAGGGCTCCGCCAGCATCGTAATGGCTTTCGTGGTCAAGCCGGATTCGCGCTATGATCGTGCACGTTTCATGTTCCCCGGATGTCCGATTTGACCGCGCCCCTTTCGCCCTCCCGACGCACCGCCCGCACCGCGTGCGCCGCCGCGTTCGCCCTGTCGGCGTTCTACGCGCTGTCGATCCCGGGCGCGGCGGGCGAGGCGTTTTCGCTACGCTACCTGGCGCAGAGCGTGTGGGACGATCATCGGCTCTCGGTCAACGAATTCGCCGCAAAGGGCTGGCTCGACGACCACTCGCAACATGGGGATCGGCTCTACGTCCACTGGCCGCCGGGTCCGGCGATCTTCGGGCTGCCGTTCTACCTCGTCGGCCGCGTCGCCGACGGCGCGCCCGCGACGGATCTGCCGGTGCTGATCGGCGGCGAGGCGTCGCGCACGATGGCGCTGTTTTTCAGCGTGTGCGCGGGCGGGTGCGTGGTGCTGCTGTTCTTCGTGATGGGGCGAATTTGCGCGAACCCTTGGATTCGCCTGGTGCTGTGCGCCAACTTTGCCCTCGCGTTTCTCACGTGGCCGCTCGCGTCGATCTACAGCCGCCACGTGCCGACCGCGCTGCTGGTGCTCGCCGCACTGTGGGGCGCGCTTCGCGTGCGCGAGAACGACCTCGACACGGCGGCCCTCGCCCTGTGCGCGTTCGCGTCGGGCGTATTGCCGCTTTTCGATTACTCCGCCGTGCTCATCGCGCCCATCCCCGTGCTGCTCGCGTGGCCGGGGTGGCGAGCCGCGCGGGCGAATCGCACCGTCGCGTGGCCGCTCGCGCTGCTGCTGATCGGCCCGATCCTGCTCGGCGCTTACAATACCGCGTGTTACGGCGCGCCGTGGGTGACGAGCTACGCGCGATCCGTGCAGCACGACTGGGCGCGGCATCTGTCCACGACGTTCACGGGATCGGTGGTCGAGGGACTGCGTTTTCTGCTCTTCAACCGGGGACCGATTCCCGAGTCCATCATCGCGCGCACGGGCTTTCCCCCCGCGTTCCTCGCGCACTACCGCGCGGCCGAGTTTACGGGCCTCGTCTTCACCGCGCCGATTCTGTTGTTCGCGTTTCCCGCCCTCGCATTGGGCCTGAAGGACCGCGAAACGCGCCCGGCCTTCGCGGCGCTGGCCGCCGTCGTCGTGCCCACGCTGCTGCTCATGAGCGCTCACCGCACGCTCTTTGGCGGCGAGAGCTTTACGCCGCGCTACATCTATCACATCACGCCGCCGCTCTTTGTCGCCGCGGCGTACGCGCTGGGGCGACTGGGCCGATCCCCCTCGGTCGGCAAGCTGCTGTTTTGGGTGGCGTTCTTCTCGCTCGTCGCCTTCGCGTTGCCCGATGCGCTGCGCAACGGTGCGCGAGCGATCATGGGCGTTTCCGCGCGCACGGCGCGGATCGTCGGGGCGGAGACGTTGGGTTGGCCAAGCCTGTTGTTCGCGAACGCCGGGCACATGGCGCTCGCGCTCGCCGTGCTCGCCGCGATATGGTTGTGTGTGTACGCCGTGGCGATCCGGCTGTTCGTCCGCGAAAGGAACTGCGAGTCCGGGGCTTGATTTGACGGGGGCTTCGACTATGATCCGCCGTCTTTCGGGGGCATAATTCCGCGACGTGCGCGGATGACAGGAGCGACGCGATGCCGGCGATTTCGGCGATTCAGGTCCGCAAGGGCAATATTCTCGTTTACAACAAGGAACTCTACCGTGTGATGGTCATGCACCACCACACGCCGGGCAACCTGCGCGCCATCGTGCGGATCACGATGAAGGGCCTCTCCTCGGGCACCAAGATCGAGGAACGGTTCCGCCCGAGCGACATGCTGGAAAAGGCGACCCTCGATGTGGTCAACCTGCAGTACCTCTATCACCAGGGCGACCACTACGTCTTCATGAACACCGAAACCTACGAGCAGCTCGAACTCGACGAGGAGACGGTCGGCGAGGCGATGAACTTCATCGTCGAGAACGCCACGGTGAACGCGCTCATGCACGGCACGAGCGTGGTGGGCATCGACCTGCCGCCCAAGGTGGACCTGCGCGTCGTGGAGACCACGCCCTACCTCAAGGGCGCGACAGTCTCCAACGCCCCGAAACCGGCGAAGCTCGAAACCGGCCTGACGATCCAGATCCCCAGCTTCATCGAAGAGGGCGAGGTCGTGCGGATCGACACCGAGACCGGCAACTACATCGAACGGGCAAAGTAGGCGCATCGAGCGAGCGAAATCGTTCCCGCGAGCATCGCTCACGCCACCAGACGCAGGCTCCACAAAAACGCGGGCGCGCTGCGCAGCCGGAAGTGCGTGATCGACTTCGACACGAGCTTGCCGGTCGCGACCTCCGTCAGACGCCCGTAGCAGGTCGTGTGCGTGACGTGCAGGTTCCACGGGCGCAGGTTGATCTTCTCGCCGATGAAATGGTAGCGCGCGCCGGCCACGTCGAACTCGAACTCGTAGCGGATCTTCTGCTCCGAAAAATAAGCCAGCGTCAGCGTGCCCTGGACCGGGACATCTTCGCACAGGCCGGCGACGGTGACCGTGCCGCGCAGCGGCGAGCGCATGAAGTCCGCGGTTTTGGGGTTCACCCAGCGCGACACGTCCTGCGTGCCCCACGTGACGCGAAACTCCATGAAGCGACGCCCCGGCGGGCCGAACCCCGGCTCGAACTCGTGTTCGCCGGTCATGACCTCGTCGATCTCGAAGCCGACGCGTTTTTCCTTCCACGCGCTCTTCACGCGCCCCATCAGATCCGACATGGCGATCCCTCCCCGTTCGACAGTTCCTTACGCGGCCGCGCCGTTGCTCGCGCTCCTGTCCGCGCTCTTGGCCAGCAACCACGTGGCGATGCGCGTGATCGCGCCCGGCGCCAGCGGCAGCGCGCGCACGTGCAGCATCACGCGGTTGAGCACGCTCACCATCTCCACGCGCTTGCCGCGAGTCGTCGCCCTGAAGATCATGCGCGCCACGGTCTCGGGCTTGTGCGAGTACCAGGGCACGAGCTTCATCGACAGGCGCTGCATCGTCGTCTCGGTCTTCACGTCGCGGTAGAACCCCGTGTTGACCATGAAGGGATACACGGTGGTGACACCCACGCCGTACTTGGCGACCTCGTATGAGAGCAGCTCCGACACCGCGCCGAGCGCGAGCTTGATCGCCGCGTAGGCGCCCCACGTCGGGAGCCGGAAGAACGCCTGTCCGCTCGACACGTTGACAATGCGGCCCGCGCCGCGCTCGCGCATGTGCGGCAGGAACGCCTCGATGTGGTGGATCGGCCCCCAGAAGTTGATGGCGAGCAGGCGCTCCCACTGCGCGTGATCGGTCTCGGCGAGCTCGCCCGAGTAGCCGACCCCCGCGTTGTTGATGAGCACGTCGAGTCCGCCCAGGTCGTCGATCACCCACCTCGCGAGATCCTGCACCGCCGCGCGGTCGGAGACGTCCATCGCGCGGATCTCGACGCGCGCGCCCGCGTCGCGCAGCTCCTTCGCCGCCGCCTCGAGCGCCGCGGCGTTGATGTCGGTGAGGACGAGTTCGTACCCCGCCCGCGCGAATTCGCGAGCGGTGCACAGCCCGATGCCGGCCGCGCCGCCGGTGATGAGCACGCGGCCCTTGGCGGTCTTCGATGTCGTGATGGTCATGCTCGCCGTCCTTTCCCGCTCGGGGGTTTTCCCACCAGGCCGTAGAACGCGAAGTCGATCATCTCGCGGATCATGTCGGCGAGCGGTGCGTCGCCAGTCGCGCGCGATCCCCACAGCTCGATGGTGCGCAGCCCCATGCCGACGATCGCCTGCGCCACCACCGCGCTGTCGCAGGGCCGCGCGAAGCCGCTCGCGATCGCGTGGTCGAGATAGAAGCGCGCGAGCGACGCGAACTGCGCGAGCCCGGCGTCGATGACCGCCGCCATGTCGGCGTCGATCGACGGCCCCTCGCGTAAAAAAACGAGAATCAGCTCGCGGTGCCCCTCGGCCATCGCGGCGATGCGCTGGATCGCCGCCAGCGACGCGTCGCGGTACTCACGGGCGTTCGCGGGAAGCCGGGCGCTCATGTCGGCGAACTGCGCCACGCTCGCCTCGAAGACGTCCGTCATGAGCGTCTCGAAGATCTCACGCTTGCTGTCGAAGAATCGGTAGAATGTGCCCTGGCCGACGCCCGCCTCGGCGACGATGTCGGAGATGAGCGCGCGGTGATAACCCTTGGAGACGAACACGCGCCCCGCCGCGTCGAGCAGCGTCTGGCGCGTGCGGTCCTTGCGTTCCTGATCGCTGAGGATTCGTTTCGGCGTGGGCATCGGCCACCTCGTCGGCATTCCAGACGGACTCGTCCGTCCGTATGGACTTGACCCTATTCCATACACATGACGGTGTCAAGAACGAACCGCCTCGACGTCGCCGCGCCTCGCCGCCCCTCGTGATCCGGGCCGCGGGGCGCTATCATGCGTCGCCCATGAAAACGTCGCTTACGCGCATCCGCCACACAATGCTCGCGTCGATCCTTCTGACGCTCTCGTCGGTCGTGTCCGCCCTCGCCGATCCGCCCCCGGCGTGCTGGTCGGCCGAAGCGCTCGCCGCGAAACCCGGCGAGGAACGCGCCATTCGCCTGACTTCGCCCGTCGAGCCGACGGGTGACGCCCCTGCCGCGACGACGCCCGTACCGCGCGACGCACCTCGGGGCGTGGTGCGTCGGGTGCGTTTGCCGGATGGCGACCGCCGCATCGCGCTCACCTTCGACCTGTGCGAGAGCGCTCGCGAGATCGCGGGCTACGACGGGCGCATCGTGGATCTGCTGCGCGCCGAGGGCGTGCGGGCGACGTTTTTCGCCGGCGGCCATTGGATGCGCACGCACGGCGAGCGCGCCGCGCAACTGCTCGCCGATCCCCTCTTCGAAGTGGGTCAACACGGCTGGAGCCACCGGAACCTCGCCGTGCTCGGCGGCGACGATCTGCGGCGCGAGATCGACGCCGCGACGGTCGAGGCCGCGCGCGTGCGATCGGAGCTGCTCGCGCGGCCCTGCATGGCGGGCGTGGCGATCGCCCCGCTGAAGTCCTTCCGCTATCCCTTCGGCGACTGCGACGACGCCGCGCAAACGGCAGTGCGTGACGCGGGGCTCACGGCGATCCAGTGGGATGTCGCCCCGGGGGACCCGGCGCCGGGCATCGGCGCACGCGCGATCGCCCGGACGATCGTCAACGATGTGCGGCCCGGCTCGATCGTCGTGTTGCACGCCAACGGACGCGGCCGGCGCACCGCCGAGGCGCTCGCCATCGCCATCCCGGAGCTTCGCGCGCGCGGGTATGCGTTCGCGACAATCCGCGAGCTGCTCGCGGCGGGGGAGCCGGAGATCGAGACGCGTTGCTTCGTGAGCCGCCCCGGCGATACGCTGCGGTATCGACGAGCGAGATGAGGGCATGACGAAACCGGTGCGCGACATGCGAAAGAACCTGCGCCTGCTGGCGCGGGACGCCCACGACGGCGGCTCGCCGTTTCGCATCGCGCGTTTCGCGGCGCCGCGCCATGCGGAGGCCATCGCCCCGATCGAGCCGATCGAGCCGTGGGCGAGCCTCGGGTATCCGGCCGGGTGGCTGGAGAAATATCTGACGGGGCGCGACACGGCGCTCTATCGCTTCGCGCTGCTGCGCGAAAACGAATCGGGGGACGTCGCGACCGCGGGGTACATGGCGGTGCGTTTCCCGTGGCTCGTCGGGCCGTTTCTGGAGCTGCTCGCCATCGCGCCCGCGCATCAGGGGCTTGGGCTCGGCGCGTTCGCCGTCGCGCGCTTGCAGCAGGCCGCGCATCTCGCCGAGCGACAACTCTGGACCTCGGTGGCGTTGCACAATCCGCGCGCGGCCCGGTTCTACGAGCGATTGGGATTCGCGCCCACCGCCGACGTGCCGGATCTGCTCCGGCCCGGTTTTACCGAACGGTTGCTGCGTTACGATGCACGCACGTAGCACCATCGCGACGCTCGCAATCGCCGCGCTGCTGCTTGCCGCGCTTTCGGCGCGCGCCGACGACGCATATCCCTTCGCCATCGCGGCCGGCGCGGGGCCCGTGTGGGACGACGCGAACGACTGGGGCTGGAGCCTGCGGCTCGCGGGGTTCGGCCACCCGGGCGGTCTGACGTGGCTGCAGGTC
>JAANMU010003401.1_pt1 | contig 10246 bp, 12 predicted proteins | sample 7279701 | NCBI WGS metagenome assembly JAANMU01 (sample SAMN14094539, study PRJNA606508) | bioreactor metagenome | isolation source: A lab-scale SPAN reactor treating ammonium-rich wastewater day 57 | place: Ireland: Galway | collected 2017-03-13 | reverse complement strand
TCGGCACGTTCGACGGCGTACATCGCGGCCACTTGCACATTCTGCGCGGCCTCGCCGCGCTCGCCCAGCGCGAGCTCGCGCAGCCGATGGTGGTTATGTTCGACCATCCGCCGGCGATTTTCTTCAACCCGGCGCTTCCCCGCTCGCTTATCACGCTTACGCGCGAGCGCGCGGAACTTCTCGGCTGCGCCGGCGTGGAAATCGTTCTAACTCTGGAATTCGGCGAAAGGTTCGCGCCGATGAAAGCGCGGGAGTTTCTCGATTTCGTGAACGCCCACTTCGACGTAAAAGGCCTTTTGGTCGGATACGACCACAAAATCGGCAGCGACATGCTCAAGAAGGACGACGAATTCCGCGACCTCGCATCTTCCGTCGGTATCGGGTTTTCTCGCGTAGGCCGCCGCAAGTTCGGCAGATGGACGGCGAGTTCCAGTCTTGTTCGCCGAATGATTCGCGAGGCGCAGCTTCGCGCTGCGAGCGCGCTGCTCGGCAGGTTTCACTCTATCGAAGCCGTCGTCGTGGAAGGCGAACACCTCGGCGCCGCGGCGCTCGCATGCCCAACCGCAAACGTGCTTTTGCCGGAAGGCAAGCTTTCGCCTCCGCCCGGTGTTTATGCCGGGCTGGTGCGCATAAAAAATCCGGCCGCTGGATTATCCCCGGAAAAAAGCCGGACGCCGCTTCCGCCTGACTCGGCGTTTTTCGAACTTCGGCACGCGTCCGCAAGCCCGCCGCTAAATGCCGCGATAAACATAATGCCGGCGCGCGTGAAGCCCGTGTACGAGGCAGAGCCGCCCGACCGAATGCTGATCGAAGCGCACCTCTTGGATTTCACGGGCGACCTTTACGGGCGGCCGATTGAAATCGAATTCGTAAGGCGGCTGCGCCACGAAAAGCGCTTCGCCACGCTGGATGCGCTGCGCGACCAAATCCACCTCGACGTCGAACAGGTCAGAATGATGAACCCGCTCGCCGTCCCCATCCCTACTGAAGACGAAACCGCGATGATTCTGGACGAAGACGCGGGGTAGGGGATTATTCGAAATGAAATACCTTTTTCGCAGATTTGGGTTCGCCAAATATAGGTTTTTTTCCTTTAATATTGCAGACCGGATTGTGCTTCAGAATCAAATCGGATTCAATTTCCTTCCTCTTTTCTCCCGAACTGCACTGCAAAATATGTAAATGTGTAAAGCCGTTTTGCTTGATACAGCTTTCCTTTTCGTGCCCAGCAAGTTGCCTTTGTTTAAGGTCTTCCGTTTCACCTATGTAAATAGCTTTCCAATTAGGCTCTTGGAAAACCTTTTCTTCTAACCTGCAATAAATGTAGACACAAGGAAGCGATGGGGCAAATGGCGAAAATGCGTGATTGGGACCGAAATCCGCAAATTCGTAGTTTTCTCCAGATACGCCCCACCAAGGAATGCTTCGTTTAAATGGCATAGCCACCTCCGAATAATATAAGGTATCTAAATATTATCAGGATATTGTGATTTTGTCAAGCTATTTATCAAAATAATCCTTATTTTAAGCATAATATTAGTATCAAGTTATCCTTGTATCACATTTAGCGTATCTTTATAAATGCAATTAAGAGAATTAAAAACAACCTCACCTGCGGCGTCGCTTTTCGCTGCGGTTATCGGGCTGTATAGGTAGGCATCGCGCCCAGGCAGTTCATCCGCGTCTTGGATTACGGATTTATATCGAGTTGCTATTTGAAGAAATACCGATGGGAGACCAAGCGGCGGATTTCTCGCAATACGTAAATTAAGCCACTATCGCTTCAAAGCGGCTTCGGTAATTTCAAGCGAGATGCCTGCCGTACCCGATTCACCCAAATTTTTCGACAGGTTCAAAATCTCGACGCCGATAATCTCTCCGTTTGCATCCTCGTCTATGACGACGTTTTTGCCCGACGCGACCGAGCGCGCGACTTCGCCGTCTTTCAGATAAACGTACAGAGCGTCGGCTTCCCGATCAAGAGTTATCTTCATAAATGCCACCAAACCAGTATACCGTTACAACGAGCTTTATTCCATTTAATTTCCGGAAAATCGCCACTAATTTCCTATCCGCAAAAAATTTGCTTGCAAGCCAGATTGCGTTTTCTTCTTGAACGAGTTCGTCCGGCTCACGCAATACCTCAGAAACCTGCTGGTGTGAAATATTGCGCTCGGACATCCTGATTCTGGCGTGTAGTGTGAATCGAATATTTTCCGAATTCAAATAACAACCTCCCCCGCGGCGGCGCTTTTAGCGGCGGTTATCGGGCTGCATAGATATATTTCGCTTTCCGGCGTGCCCATCCGGCCTTTGAAATTGCGGTTCGACGTGGAAAGGCAAACTTCGCCCGGCGCAAGCGCCCCCTCGTGTGCGCCGAGGCACGGGCCGCATCCGGGGTTCATTATCACCGCGCCCGCGCTCGAAAGCCGCTGTATCACTCCCTCGCCCAGCGCCGCCTGAAACACCCGCCGCGACGCGGGAAAAACGAGTAGCCGCACCGACTTCGCAACCTTTTTCCCCTCCAGCGCGTCCGCCGCCTGCCGCAAATCGGACAGCCGCCCGTTCGTGCAAGTGCCGATAACCACTTGGTCGATTTTCATCCCCGCAAGCTCCGCCGCCGGAACGACGTTTTCCACCTTGTGCGGTTTGGCAATCACAGGCACGAGCGCGCTTAAATCCTCCTCGATTTCGCTTGCGTATTTCGCGTCTTTGTCCGATGTAACATTTTCGTAACTATTCTCCAGGATGCCTGCGATTCTCAAATAATCCGCCGTATGCGCGTCCGCTTCGAAATAACCGTTCTTCGCACCCATCTCGGCGGTCATATTGCATAGGGTCAGTCTGTCGTCCATATCGAGACCCAGCGCGCCTTGGCCCGCGAATTCCACCGCCATGTAATCCGCTCCGTCCGCGCCTTGCCGCCCGATAAGCGTTAGTATCAGGTCTTTGCCGGTTACGCCCGCCGGAAGTTCGCCGGTCAAATTCACCCGCAACGTTTCCGGCACGCGCAGCCAGATTTCGCCCGTGCCCCAAACCACCGCCGCCTCGGTGCGCCCGATGCCCGCGGCGAACGCGCCGAGCGCGCCGTGGCTCGTCGTGTGCGAGTCGCTGCCGGCGACAAGCATCCCCGGCCGCACATAGCCGAATTCCGCCATAACCTGGTGGCACACTCCGTCGGTTATGTCGTGAAAATTTTCGATGCCCTGTTCGCGAACGAATTGCCGGATTTCTTTGTGATTCGTAGCGTGTTTGAAATCGGCCGCCGGCACGCAGTGGTCAAGGACGATAACTATCCGCTCCGGATGCTTGACGCGCGCCACGCCCAGCTTTGCGAAATGCTTTGCTATCGCCGCGCTGTTATCGTGGCTTAAACAGAGGTCCGGTTTCGCCACCACTATTTGGCCCGCTTTCGCGTCCGTTCCGGACTTCGCCGAAAGTATTTTTTCCGATAGCGTTTTTCCCATTTTTTTCTCCCGTTCGAAATCCCGATAAGCTGCGCTATTGTCAGTCTCGATCAATGCAGCGGTTCGAAATTCACGAAGTCCGCGTGGTGCACGATAATCGCCTCGACGCCGCGCCTGTCCTTATCCCCTTCCCAGCTGTGCGCGATGACAATGTGCTGCACTTCAAGCGGCAGTCCGTGCTCCCGCGCCAGCGCCGCGCCCGTCACCGGATGGCGCATCGCCTTTCCTTGCTCGCTTTTCACCCACTCGCCGCCCGGCGTGCGGGCATACTCCAGCATTTTGCCTGCGTCGTGCAATATCGCTCCCGATAGCAAAATATCCAAATTCGCGTGCATCGCCGGCGCTTTCGGATACATCTCCCTGAGCGTGTCCGCAATTGCTAGCGACGTCTGCGTCACCGCACGCGTATGCGTAAGAAAACTCGCCGGACATGGCTTGATCAAAAGCGTGAACGGCATTTCGGCCAGGTCCGCCGGTTTCCATCCGCCCTCGCGCATCGCCGCGGCGAAACACTCGGCCGTCCGCTTTTTCAAATCATCGTCCTCGAACAATTCGAATTCGGGAATAATCCCGAAAATCTCGTCCAAACCGCTTATCTCGTTTCCGCTCATTTAGTTCTCCCTTTTGCTCCCGTTACGGCAAATTGCGCGGCGGCGCGCCGGTATAAACTGCCGCGCTTTGGTCGATTTTCCGCATCGGCTTTTGAGTTTTCATTTCTTCGAACGCATGCGCAACAAGCCCCGGTACGCGAGAAATGATGAAAAACGCGTTGGCAAGTTCGGCGGGAATTCCAAGCTCGCACAGCGCGGCGGCAATCGCGCCGTCCACGTTCAGCGGCAGTTTCTTACCCTTCCGCCGCTCCAGTTCCTGCTCCACCGCGAGCGCGAAATTAACGTATCTCCCTTCCAGCCCTGCGCCGAGTGCGAGCGAGATTATCTTTGCCGTACGCGGGTCGGTTAAATGCACGCGATGGCCGTACCCCATAACCTTCCCGCCCTTTTCATTTGCGCCGTCCAGAAACGCAGCCGACGCCTCGTTAAAATTCCATCCGTGTTTTTCTATTTCCGAAACGCCGGCGTAGAATTGTTTCATAGCGTCTTCTATCGCCCCGCCGTGCCAACGGTTAATTGCAAGAACGCCCGACGCCACCGCGGCGTTCAATGGCGCGCCGGTCGAAGCCGCGTTAATCGCGGCAAGCGCGCTTGGCGGCGTCACCCCGTGGTCGATGCTCGCTACCAAAATCGCATCCACGAGCTTTCTCACGCCCGCCGCAGGAAGCTCGCCTGTAAGCGCCAGCCAAACCGCGTCCGCGAACGTCGCTTCGCCCATCAGTTCGTCTATACGGTATCCGCGCAGCCGGATTTCGCCCGGCTTCACGTCCGTAATCTTCGTTTCCCAGCTTTCGTTTCCCAAAATCGAGCCTCCGCCGCGCCGAATTTCGTAGCGCAGGCATCCTGCCTGCATGCACGGCAATTCGAGTATAACCGCCCACCTGCGAAGCGTGTTTGAAAAGCCCCATTGGGAAACAATAACGCGTGCTTTACCTTTTTAGCGCCCCAACTTTCTGCGGGTCTTCGTCCTTGTAAAGGTGCAAAAGCTTCGTTGGGTTTTTTATCGCGTCGTACCCGAACCGGTTTCGGATTGCGTCCACCGTGGCGTGCATCGCACCTTCTTTCGCCACGTCGAGCGCGGCGGAATCTATTCCGAACCTTCTTCCGGCGCTCTCTAATTCGCCAGCGGTATATTTCTCGGCAATCGCAGCCCGAATGTTTTCACCGCCGCCCGATATTACGTTCACCGAATCCCTGCAAAACGAAATATCCGGCTCGAACATTTCGAGTTGGCCTTCGGCGGGAATAAGTTCGCTAAGCCGCACTCCCACAAGCCGCACCGCCGCGCGCCTTGTTCCGAGCCTGCCCAAAAGCATCAGCGCGAACGGCCAGGCCACCCTATCCACGTCGGTTGCCGGAATGCCGGTCTGCGCGGTGTGCGTGTCGAAGTCGTGATACCTGAGCTTAACCGTAATCATCCTGCATTTCAGCCCTTCGCGCCTAAGCCTGAACATAGCTTTTTCAAGAAGCCTCCGCATAATCCCGGCGATTTTCGCCGCGTCCGAAATATCCGCCCGAAACGTGCTTTCGTGGCCGATAGAGCGCGGAATATCCCGCTGGATGTATATCGCCGCCTCCCGGCCGTTCGCCTTCTCCCAAATGTACTTCCCCCATTTGCCGAGCCGCGCCCTAAGCTCGCCCGGCGATTTTTCCGCTATGTCGCCGATGGTTTCAATGCCCAGCTTTTTGAAATACTCCGCAGTTTTCGGCCCGACGCCAGGCAGTTTGCGCACGGGCAGCGGCCCGAGAAAAGTTTTCTCCCGCCCTTCGGGCACGATGAAAAGCCCGTTGGGTTTGCCGATGCCGCTGGCGATTTTGGCGACTATGCGGTTTCGCCCGCCGCCGATTGTCATCGGAAGTCCCGTTTTTACATAAACCTCGCGCTTTAAAAAATGGCCGAGTTCGTAAAGCGACGGCCAGACGCGCTCCATTCCGGTCACGTCGCAGTAAAATTCGTCGATGCTTGCGGCTTTTACGCTCGGCAAATTTTCCTCAAGAATTCCGCGCACCCTTTCGCTGAATTCCGAATAATCATGCCCGCGCCCGTGAACGTATTCCCCGTGCGGACAAAGCTTGCCCGCCTGCCACAGCGACATCCCGCTCCTCACTCCGAACTCGCGCGCTTCGTAACTGCACGCCGCGACGATGCCTCTCCCGCCCTTCGGCCCGCCGACGATTACCGGCTTGCCGATAAGCGACCGGTCGAACAACCGCTCGACCGACACGAAAAACGTGTCCATATCGCAAAGCAAAATGCGCCGCCCCGGTCTGTTCAGCCATGCTGGCGAAAGCTCCTTATGACAAATGCCGCCGTCCGCCTTGCCGGAATCGTCAACGAGTTTCAACCGGCCTGCATCGCCGCCGCTTGCGGCAACTTTCGCGCTGCGCATAACTTCGCCGTTTCTCGAATCGAAATACCTGAATGCGCCCATAAGGCTCACCTCGATGCGCCATAAATGCGCACGAAGTTATACTACTATACATTCGTATATATGTCAAGCGCGATTTCGAGATTCGGGCAAAATTGCAAAAAAAGGGCGAGCGCCGCCTTTGAATGCCAGCGGCTTTCGCCCTAGGAAACGGCACTGCCGGTGATTTATGGCAGCGTTCGCAGTCTCGCGAAAGCCGCACCGGCAGGAATTTGTTCGCAAGTGAAAGTTACTTAATCAAAGTAACGTGTCCCTTTAATTCCTTCGTTTTTCCGAACGTATCGGTCGATTTGACTTTCCAGACGTACACGTCCTGCTTGGCGCGGCCGATGCAGCGCCCCGATACCTCAAGAACATGCGGCAAAACGAACGTCCGCTTGACGCTCGCATCGTCGTCGAGACCGTCGCCGTCCAAATCGCCCAAAACGAAGTCTTTATCGGAGCCCTCGCTGAATACGCAAAGGAGGTCGAAATCCGGGTCGCCGGGAGAAATCAATAGCGTGTGGCTTGCGCCGTACCTGGGATCTTCTGGGTCGTACGCCAGACAGCGCCAGCGCCATTTGTGATACCTGAGTTCTTTGCCGTCCGGCCCAACGCCCGTCTCGTCGCTTTCATCCGCCCCCCACACGATGGTTACCGGCTCGGCATCGAATCCGCTTTCCAAAGTAAGTTTCACTTTGGCGGAAGCTTTTTTGCCGGTCGAATCAGTAACCCGCAAATGGGCGTTGACCGTGCCAGGCTCGAAGAATTTATGAGCGGCAAGGCCTTCCGTTGCGGTGGCATCTTCCCAGCCGTCCCCGAAATTCCACTCGTACTTAACTATCGGCCCGTTGCTGGAACTCGACCCCGCATCGTAAAAATAAATCGTGCAAGGCGCGCCTGCGCGGCCTGCACTCGTGCCGGGCTTGGCAACGATAATCCCCCGTGCCGACGGAACGCGGTCCGTTCCCGCCGTGCTACCGCATGACGCAACCAGCAAGGCCGCTGCGCCAAAAATTGCAAGAGCAAAAATGCGATACATAACGCTCTCCATAAGGAAATTTACTTTCCTGCGCAGCTAGCTGTGCATTGCGAAGGAATACCGAATCGCCGCGGGCATTGTTTTAACCTATTTTTACGATTGTTAAAACAATGTTGAACCGCCATTCTAAAGCCAACATCGAAACGGTCTTCCAGCGTTTTCACCAAAAAGCCCTACCGGACGGGTATGATTTAGTGTGATTCATTCATACATTAATATTTCCGGAGGTTTTTTCGATGGACACCGCAAAGTCGCGAAGGTGGTTTATAACCCTTTCGCTCGGCGTGGTCGTAGATTCCGTTGCGCGTGCACTTGGGCTTTATCCTTATAATCTGCCGGCATCCGGCATAGCGCACGCGGCGGAAACCGCTACCACGGACAATCTTCAAACGGCGCACTCGCGCGAGAAAACGGCCGCGGCCACGCTCGGCGCGTACGCGAGAAAAGCCGATGCCGAAGGCTACGGCAAGCTTGCAAGTCTGTTTCGGGCGGCGGCGAAGTCCAAGGAAGTTCAAGCGGGCAACCTTGCCGACGCGCTCAAAAAATCCGGCGGCGCTCCGAAGCCGGCGGGGGAAGCGGCCGCAGTAAAGTCCACGCAGGACAACGTTGCAGCGGCGATTTCGCTTTTGTCCGAAGGGCGCGACGATATTTATCCGTCGTTTCTGAAAAAGGCGAAGGACGAGCGCAATACTGACGCGATGCGGGCGTTCAACTACTCCCGCAGCGGCGACGACGCTACGCTTAAGTTTTTCGCGGACGCGAAGAAGGACCTTTCCCAATGGAAAGGCAATCCGAGAAACTTTTACGTCTGTCCGACGTGCTCGCAAATCGTGGGCAAAATCGACTTCGTCAAATGCGTAATCTGCTATACGCTGGGCGAAAAATACGTCAAGGTTTCATAGTTCCGCGGCGCGGACAAAGGGAAAGCAATTGTTCGAACTTCCGCCCGTTCAGCCGTGGGACGCCGCGCATCCAATCGTCGTGCATCTTCCGCTCGGCATTCTGTTCGCCGCGCCGCTTTTCATATTGCTTACGCTGGCGATTCAAAAGTGGACGCGTCCTTTCGCATTCGCAGCGCTAACGCTTATCGGCATCGGCGCTATCGGGCTTCTCCTCGCGATTTCCAGCGGCGAAACCGGCGCGCAACTGGTCATCCGCACGCCCGAAATAGACGAAGCGCTCGAAGCCCACGCGAACCTCGCGTACGCTGCGCGCGCGTGGTTTATATGGCTGTTTGCAGGTTACGCATTGCTTGCCGTTTACGCCAGCCTTCCAGCCCATGGCAGCGCCTCATTTCCCGAAGTTCCCGAATCCGGCGGCGATTCGCGCAAATATTCTCCGTTCAAGCGGCGCGTTCCGGGCTTCCGCAGGTGGATTTTCACTCTCGCCACCCTCGCATACCTAGCGGCGTACGCGGCCGGGCTCGCCGCACTCGCCAGAGCCGGACATGCCGGAGCGGCGCTCGTTCACTCGCACGGCATTCAAGCGCTTTTCGCCGGATAGCGCGCCGGAAATCCGGGTGTAGTACAATTCGAATGCGGCGGTTTTTTGCCGCAATCAAATTGTGCGGAAGGATTATGTTCGACATTGCAAGTCTAATGGCGCAGGCTCAAAAGGCGCTCGCCGAAATGGAATCGAAAAAGGCCGCTCTCGAAGCGGAGCTTAATGAAGCCAGCGTGACTGGCACGGCTGGCGCGCCCGGCGGCGCGTTCGTAGAAGTCACGCTGTCCGGAGCGCGCGAAGTGAGGCGCGTGAAAATCAGCCCCGAGGCGCAGAAGTCCGAATCGGCCGAAATCCTCGAAGACCTCGTTTTCGTCGCGCTGGCGGACGCGCTGCGCCAGGCCGATGCGGTGTACGAATCCAAAATGCAAGAACTCGGCGCGGGGATGGAAATCGGCGGAATGGACATTTCGAGCATCAAAGACTTGTTGAGATAAGCCGATGCTACCGGACGCGCTGAAAAAACTCATCCACGAACTCGCCAAGCTCCCCGGCGTCGGGCCGCGCGGCGCCGAGCGAATCGCGCTGCACTTAATCACCGACGGCAAAAACTCCGCTCCGGTTTTTGCGGACGCGATTTCCTGCGCGCTCTCCGATGTGGGCTTTTGCGATATTTGCGGGGCGTTATCGAGAAAGGGCGAGCATTGCGGCGTGTGCGCCAATCCCGCACGCGACAAAACGAAAATCTGCATCGTCGAAAAGCCGCTCGACGCTGTCGCGGTTGAGAGAAGTGGCGTGTACGGCGGCGTCTATCACGTTCTCGGCGGCGTACTCTCGCCGATCGAAGGCATTACGCCCGACGATTTGAAAATACCGGAGTTGCTCAGCCGCATAGATAAAGACTGCGTAACCGAGGTTATCGTCGCGACAAACCCGTCCGCGGAAGGCGACGTGACTGCAAGCTATATCGCCGAGGAGCTTAAACCGCTGGGCGTTAAGGCGACACGGCTTGCCCGCGGCCTTCCGAGCGGCGGGCAGGTGGACTACGCCGACAGCGATACGCTCGAAATGGCCATGGCAAACCGGTTCGAGCTTTGACGGCGGGCTTATTGGAGAACGTCGAATGAGCGGCGCATCGAAAAGCGGAATAATAATCGCAATCGAAACCAGTTTCGACGACAGCGCGATATCCGCGATTGACGAAAACGGCCGGATAATCGCCGGATTCACTTTCGGGCAAATCGAGCTTCACAAAAATTACGGCGGCGTCGTTCCCGA
>JAANMU010003400.1_pt1 | contig 10248 bp, 10 predicted proteins | sample 7279701 | NCBI WGS metagenome assembly JAANMU01 (sample SAMN14094539, study PRJNA606508) | bioreactor metagenome | isolation source: A lab-scale SPAN reactor treating ammonium-rich wastewater day 57 | place: Ireland: Galway | collected 2017-03-13 | reverse complement strand
GAGCAAGCGCAGCGACGCGCCCGCGGCGACCTCGACGGACCCATATCGCATCGAATCGTCGATGTCGATGACGACACCTGCCGCGCCGATCTTCGCGCGTTTCGCCGTCTTCTCGGTCCCGGACTCGAAGATCATGTTCACGCTGGACGCACTTCGGCCCGGAAATGTTGTCCGCACCGGAAGTTTCGTGCGTTTCTCCACGCCGACGGCCGCGCGCACCGGCGCAAAGCCCGCCGGTCGATCGCCCACGACCACGAGCGTGCCCGGGGGGTCGGCATCGAGGTTGAATACCGTCGATTCCGGGCTGGGCCGCACCTGCGGAACGGGAACCGGCTGGCCGGATTCGACTTTCGCGCTTCGGCGAGTGAGTGACCCGCCGGCCAGCAGAACCCACGCGAAGATCAGCGAAAGAACCGCCCCCGCCGCCGCAAACGCCAGGTCGCGCCATCGCCACGGGCGCTTTGGGCGCACCGGGACTCGAGCCGCGTCTTCGGCCGCGGGCGACATGATCGGGGTGGTCACGCGGGCCCGTGCGTTCGCGTCGGCGTGATCGACGAGCCGCTCGCGCAGATATGTCGAGAGCGTCGCCGCGTCGAGCGCGAATCCCGCGTCGCGGGCGAACTCCACGATCTCCCGGTAGAAGTCCTCGGCCCCGGGAAACCGATCCGCCGGATCCGGCCGCAGCGCACGCAGCACGATCGCCGTCAGGCGCATCGGAAGATCTGGACGGGCGTGATCGGGACGGGGCACGCGGGCCTCGGCGACCCGCGCCAGAATCTGCCGCGTATCACCGCCGTCAAAGAGGCGACCGCCGACCAGCATCTCCCACAGCAGCACGCCGCACGCGAAGATGTCGCTGCGAATCGTCGCGGGCTCGCCGCGCGCCTGCTCGGGTGACAGGTACGGTGGTTTGCCCTTCACGAGGCCAAACCCCGTCGCCGCGCGGCGCAACGCCGCCCGCGAGATGCCGAAGTCGCCGAGTTTTGCCTCGCCGGAAAACGTCAGAAGCACGTTGGACGGCGAAATGTCACGGTGGACGAGCTCGAGCGGGCGCCCCAGCGCGTCACGGGCGTCGTGCGCGCAGCGCAGACCTTCCAGCACCCGCGCGATGATCGTGCAGGCGATGGGGATGGGGATGCGCTCGCCGCGAACGGCCAGCGCGTGCATCAGGCCCTCGAGGTCGCCGGCGTCGCACCACTCCATGGCGAGGTAGAGGCGACCGGCGTCCTCGCCGAAGTCGAACGTGTGGACGATCGCGCCGTGGTCGAGCGAGAGCGCGAGCCGGGCCTCATCGAAAAACGCCTCGCGAAAGCCGGGATCTGCGGCGAGCTCGGGCCGAATCGTCTTCAGAACGCACAGTTTCGACGCGCCGCCGGGGGCTTCCAGACGCGCCAAGTGCGCCTCGGCCATGCCGCCTTCGCCGATTTTCTTCAGGAAAGTATATCGTGACAGGGCCATGGCGTGCGTTTATCATGAGGAATACAGGCCGTACAGGAACCGGTTCGGGTTGCCGCTGTCCATTTCCCGAAAAGACACTTTGACACAGTGCGTCAAAACGGATAGGATCGCTCAACTTCTGGAGAAACCGGAATGGCCGAAACCGCCAGGAAAGCAGAAATGACGCAGTTCGACGACCTCGTGGCGCGCGGGGTGATTCTGGGGCCCGACCACTTCGTCCTTGGCGACGGATACGGGAATCCGGGCCACCATTCGAGCCACTTCATCAGTGCGGCGAAGTTCTACGACGCCCGCGACCTGCTGCACGATTTTTCCCGCCGCCTTGCCGATCGCGTCGCGCACTGGCGCGTCGAGTCCATTGTCTCGCCGGACGACCAGTCGCTTCCGGTGGCTCGTTTGCTCGGCCGGCTCCTCGCCGGGACCTATCGCGTGCCCGCGGTTCCGTGTTTCTCCATGGAGTCGGACCCCCTGCCCTCGGGCCCGCTCCGCGTCATGATCCATGATGACGTCGTGAGCCGCGGGCGGCAGGCCACCGAGCTGATGGGGCGACTTCGCGAGCGCGGCATCGAGATCGTCGGCATCTCGTGCCTGTTCCGGCGGATCGATTCGTCGCTGTTCAGTGAAGTGCCGATCGTCGCGGCCCTCGCGGAGCCGCTCGTCACCTATCCCGCGGCGATCTGCCCGCTGTGCCGCGCCGGCGTCCCGGTCAACACCGATTTCGGAAAAGGCCGCTTTTTTCAGGCCCAGCAGGATGAACCGGCCGGGTTCGACATCTGACTCCCGCGCGCCGGGGACCGTGTTCACGCCCCCTCGCGCAAACGGCATCGGCGTTGCATAATCCGGGTGGCCGGAAGCGATAAACCCCGAAAACCTCGGGTCCACGCGCTTGTGTGCGTAAGGAGGTTCGCGATGCGTTTCTTCATGCTGAGAACACCGTTACCCACTCGGGGGACCGCGCTGCGTTCCGCGGCCTCCGGCTTCACGCTGCTGGAAATCATGGTGGTCGTCATTATCATCGGCACCATCGCCGGGCTCGTCGGCGTCAAGGTGCTCGACCGGCTCGAGCAGGCCCGCGAGGAGTCGGCCAAGGCGCAGATGGCGTCCATTCGCAGCGGCCTCGACCTGTTCAAGATGGACAACGGCTTCTATCCGCCGACGGACATCGGCATTCTCGCGCTCGTGCAGCCCAAGCAGGCCGGATTCGGCGGCGGCGCGGGCAAGGGCAGCTACCTGAACAGCGATCAGCTTCCGGTGGATCCGTGGGGCATGCCCTACGGCTACATGTCGGACGGGTTCTCCTACACCGTGTGGTCCAACGGTCCCGACCGGCAGCCGAACTCGCCGGACGACGTGCATCCCTGACCGCGCACGGCGCGTGCCCGGCCTCGCGCGTCGCGGCCGAGCGCGGTATCATGACGCGCTTTTCGGGCCCGGGCGAAAGTCCGGGTTCGGGCGTTTTTCGGACCTGACGATGACGACGCCATTCGGCCCGCTCTCCACGCGTCCACCGCGCTCCGCGCGCTCCACGCGTTCACCGCGATCCGCGCGCTCCCGCGGTTTCACGCTGCTGGAGATCATGGTCGTCGTCATCATCATCGCGGCCATGGTCACCATCGTCATTCCCCGGTTCGGCGACGTCTTCCAGACCAACGTCAAGGGCGCGCTGCGGCGGCTCGGCGGCACCATCAAGTTCTGTTTTCACGAGTCGGTCATCAAGCAGTCGATGATCCGGCTGAACATCGACCCGGTCACGGGCGAATACTGGCCGTCGATCCTCGTCACCTCGGGCAACTACGGCGAGTTCGTGGATTACGCCAACGAGGTCTTCTCGGGACGCTCGCAACTGCCCGAGGGACTGCGTTTCGCCGACGTCGTCACCCCCCACAACACGCAGAAGATGGACCGCGAGGCGGTCTTCATCAGCTTCTTCCCGACCGGCTACGCCGAGCGCGCGGTCATTCACCTCGTCGACGGCACGCAGCAGTTCTATACCATGGTCATCCAGCCCCTCACCGGCGAGGTGGAGCTGCGCGAGGGGTACGTGGACTTCGTCGACCTCGGTCAGGGCACGGGCCCCTTCGGCAAGGGGGGCTCGCCATGATCGGCGTCTTCCGCCGCCGTGCCCGCGCGGGATTCACGCTCATCGAGGTGCTCGTCTCGATGGCGATCCTGTCGATGGTGCTCGTGATTCTCCTGCAGAACCACGGGATGTCGATCCGGCTTTCGGAGCGCGCGCGCAAGTCGTCGATCGCCGCCAACCTCGCCCGCGACCTGATGACCGAGGTCGAGATCGAGGGCTTTCCCGAGATCGGCGTCGAGGAAGGCGATTTCACGCAGACCTATCCGGGCCTCTACCCCGGCTTCACATGGCAACGCGAGGTGAACGAGAGCGTGTTTCTCGACTACATCCGCGAGGTCACGGTGCGCGTAAGCTACATGGACGGCGACATCCCGCGCGTGTTCGAGCTCATCGACATCATCGCCGCGCGCACGGCGGAGGAGCAGGACGAAGCGTCGGCCACGTCGGGGACGGGCGGCGCGTCGCCGTTCGAGAACGCGCTGATGGGGCAATATGGCGGCGGCTCGGAGTCCGGCGGCAGATCCGAAAGCGGAGACGAGGAATGACGCGGCGGCCCGGCCGAGGCGGCTTCACGCTGCTCGAGGTGCTCGTGGCGGTCGCCGTCACGGGCATGGTGCTCGCGATCGTCTACTCGGCGTTCGGACGCACCATCGAGTCGAAGGAATACGTCGAGGTCGGCAACGAGACCTACCACAAGATCCGCTGGGCGATGGACAAGATTACCATGGATCTCGCGTCGGCCTTCGTGTTCCGCGAAAAGGGCAGCCACACGATTTTTTACGGCGTCTCGCACCTGGTCGGCTCGATGCCCATGGACGAGATCCACTTCACGAGCTTCTCGCACATCCGCTACAACCCGGCGGCGCACGAGTCGGACCAGTGCGAAATTTCGTACAAGGTCGCGTGGATTCCCGACGACCAGCGCTTCCAGCTCTGGCGGCGCGAGGACGCGACGATCGACGACCAGAACCAGACGGGCGGCGAGGAGCTGCAACTGCTCGACGACGTGCTCGCTTTCAACATCCGCTACTACGACGGCTACGAGTGGCGCGACGACTGGGACTCGCGCCCGCTGGAGCAGCTCGCCGAGGCCGCGGAGGAGAGCGGCGAGAGCGAGGAAACGGCGGTCGAGCAGACCGAGGAGATGGTGCAGGCCGTGCCGATCGCGGTCGAGGTCACGCTCGCCGTCATGGGACCCGACGGATCGCCCGTCGTGTTCACGTCGAAGACCCGGCTCGAAATGTCGACGATCGACCTCAATGCCGAGGACGAGGAAACGGACGACGACACGGGCGGGTCGGAGAAGGCGGACGATGACGGGTCGGGCGGCACGGGCAAGGCAACCGGCGGGTCGGGCCGCCCGCGCGGCGGCGGCCTGACGGTGGGCGCGGGATGAGCGCGCTCTCCCGACAATCCCGCGTACCGTTTGCGCTCCGCCGCTTTCGCCGGGCCCGGGGGCGCGCGTCGCGCCGGGGCGTGGCGCTGCTCGTCGTGCTGCTGGTAACGGCGATCCTCACCATCGTGGTGCTCGATTTCGCGCAGTCCACGCGCATCGACTTCTACATCGCCTCGAACATCCAGAACGGCATGCGCGCGTTCTTCCTCGCCAAGAGCGGCGTACAGGTCGCGTCGGGCGCGCTGCTCAAGGACATCCGGGACAACGACGAGGACCACATCAACGAAGAGTGGAACAACCCGATGTACTCGATGATTCCGCTCTCGGACACGGAGTTCATCTCGGTCGAGATCACGGACGAGTCGGGCAAGTTCAACCTCAATCACCTCGTCACCGTCGCGGGCTCGGTGAATCAGGGGAATCTCGAAATCTTTCGCCAGCTCCTGATCCTGCTGAACCTCGACGCCAAGGTGGGCGACGCGATCGTGGACTGGATCGACAAGGACTCGGAGGCGCTCGCGGGGGGCGGCGTCGAGGACCAGTTCTACGGCTACGGCTCGATGCAGCCGTCGGGGATCGTGGTCAAGAACGGACGGCTCGGCTCTCTGGCCGAGCTGCGCATGATCGCGGGCGTCACCGACGAGGTCTACAACCAGCTCTCGCAGGTGTGCACGATCTACTCGGACCACAAGTACAACATCAACACGATTGACGAGAAGGTGCTCACGGCGCTCATTCTCTACATGGACCCCAAGGCGGCCGCCGAGGACCTCGTGAAAAAGATCGTGGCCCAGCGCGAGGGCGAGGACACGTACTTCAAGAAAGGCAACCTGCGCCAGCAGTTGCAGGACGCGGGCGTCGACCCCGCGATCGCCGGCCGCCTTGCGCAGCGCGTCGCCACCAAGACGCGCTACTTTTCGGTGGACGTGAGCGCGAGCGTCGGTCCGACCGTCAAGACCGTGCACGCCGTCATTGAGCGGGATAAGAAAAAGGTGAAGACCATCTACTTCCGCCCCGGCGAGCTGCTCAAGAATCCGATTCCCTCGACCGGCGGGGCCGGCGCGGCGGGAGCGGCCGGAGCGCTCGGCGCGGCGCTCGGACCGTAGCTCAGCGGTCGTCGGCGATCTTCGCCCACGCGGGCGTCCCCGCCAGAAATTCCGCCACGGCCTTCGCCACGCGCGCGTTGGCGGCTTCGCGCGGATGACACTGATCGAAGAACTGGTCCTCGTCCGCGTGCGCGCGAAAGAGCGGCAGCAGATCGAGCGCCGGCCAGCCGCGTTCGGCCGCGAGGGCGGTGACGCGGCGCTGCGGCTCGTCGTGCGGCGTTGCGGCCAACACCTGATACTTGACGGGAAAGGCCGCGAGCGCGACGGCGAAGTTCCCGCGCGACGAGAGATCGCGGATCTCGTCGAATGCGCTCGCGACGGTCGGCCACGCCGCGTCATCCCACGCCGCCCCCCAGTCCACGCGCGCGGCCTCGGCGAAACGAACGAACGCCTCCGGGTCGTTGCGCCAGTCGACGGTGTTCTCCATCCGCAGCCAGCCGAGCTTCTGATAACCCGACCGCTTCATCCACCCGCGCAGCTTGGCCGTCTTGTAGATGCCGTCCACGATGGCGCTGTGCCGCCGCCACCAGCCGCGATACGTGAGCTCGTGTCGAAACCCCCACGGCGGGCGCGCGTCGTTGAGGTAGAAGGCGACGAGCACCAGGTCGGGCGAAAGACGCACGCCCACGTCGCGCAGGATCGCCACCTCCTCCCGCACGCCGATGCCCGTGACGCCGGCGTTGAGCACGCGCACCGCGCGGCCGGGCGCGAACGGCGCAAGTTCCGCCTCCAGTCGCCGCGTCCAGACCTCGTCGTCGTCCAGGTAGTCGCCGATCGTGATCGAGTCGCCGAGCACGAGCACGCGGATCTCGCCGGGCGGCTTCGCCTCCGGGACGGCGGGGCCGCGCATCCCCCACGCGTTGGTCACGACGCGGGTGGTGCGTTTCGAGACCGGATGGTTTTCGAGCACCACGTCCACGTTGGGCCGAAGCCGCCAGCCGCCCTCGGTTTCGCGCAAAAAGGCGTGGCTCCAGTCGGGCAAGCCGCCCTCTTTCTCCACCACGCGCGGCTGCCGGGCGCGCAACGCGAACTCGAGCGCGACGACGCCGACGACGAGCGTGACGAGCGAGATCCCGAGGACGCGAAGGAGCGATCGCGGCCGGTCGCGGCCCATGGACGTGCCCGCGTCAGCCGAAGCTGCCGGTGTACCAGCCGACGAGCTGCGGGCCGGCCAGCATGTACACCATCGCGCCGAGCGAGAGGAACGGGCCGAAGGGAATGAGCGAGCGCGCCTCGCGCCGCGTCGCCAGAATCCACGCGAGGCCGACGACGGAGCCGACCGCCGAGGCGACGAGCAGCACGACGATGACGCCCTGCCAGCCGAAGAACGCGCCGATCATCGCGAGCAGCTTCACGTCGCCGAAACCCATGCCCTCGCGCTTGGTGACGAGCAGATAGCCCTTGGCGATGACGAACGGAAGCGCGCCGCCGACGACGGCGCCGATGGCCGCGTCGCGCAGGCTGACGGGCAGCACGAACGACGCGAGGAGGCCGAGCGGGATGCCGGGCAGCACGATCTCGTCGGGGATCTCGTAGATGGCGAGATCGACACCGGTCACGACGAGCAGCGCCGCGTAGATGGCGAAGTAGATGGGGCCGACGACGAGCCCGAAGTGCCAGACGAGGAGCGCGAGCGCGAGGCCGGACAGCAGCTCGACGGCGGGATAGACCGGGCTGATGCGTTCACGGCAGTGGCGGCAACGCGCGCCGAGCAGAATCCACGACGCGAGCGGGATGTTGTCGTACCACGCGATGGGCTTCCGGCAGTTCGGGCAGTGCGAGCGCGGTTTGGCGAGCCCGAGGCGCGCCTCCACCATCTGCGTCATCATGTCCTGCGCCGTGTCCACGTCCTCGTCGAGGCTCTCGACGATCTCCCTGCGCACGGCCTCGTCGCCCGACTTGTATTGCGACACGAGCGACATGATCGGGAGGCGCGCCACGCACACATTGAGGAAGCTGCCGATCGAGGTGCCGAACGCGAAGGCCGATCCCGTGACGAGCGCGATCACCATCGGATCGGACGCGACATCGGGTCCGTAGAGTTTGGCGAGCATCGTGGGGAGATTCACGCGAAGAACCCCGGCACCACCCACGCGATCGCCCCGGCGAGCGCCAGGAGCACGCCGACCGGCGCGAGCCACGCGGCGATGTCGGCCTTTGTTGCGGGCAGTCGATGCGCGAGATCGAGACCGACGGCGATCATGCCCAGACCCGCGATCGTCAGCGCGGCGCTCATGGGTTCGCGTCTCCGATGCGGGCGACGACATAATCGCCGCCGACACTGACGCCCCCGTAACGCGCGAGCACCTCGAACCGCGTCGGCGGGTCGTTCTGCGACCACTGCGCGTAAGTCGCGATGAGTCCCTGATGGTCGATCAGGACCCCGACGCCGACGCCGCGCGCGTAGCTCATGAACCGCCCGTCTCGCATGGCGGCGATTATAGGTTGGTGCACCACACCGTCAAGGTTGATGACGCGATTCGGCGCGAACGCGCCGAGGATTCCGGCGTTGAACGCGCCGATCGTGTCGGTCGCGCCGACGCCCGGCACGCGGCCCTGCTCCAGCTCCCGCGCGACCCGCAGATAGCTCGCCTGCCACGGATGAAAACCGTCGCGATAGAAGCCCGGCGAGATCCAGGCGAAGGACCCGAGCAGCGTGAGGGCGATGGACGCGAACACGACGGCCCGCGCGAACGTGCGTTCCGTGAGTGCGGCGTGTGTCGTGGCGTACCAACGGGCGAGCAGCAGCGCCGCCGCGACGGTGACGGGCGGGAAATACCAGTACTTCTGCTGCCGAAAGATCAGGATGTAGAAGACCCAGATCCCCGCCGCGAGAATTGCATACACACCCGGAAACGATCCGGCCGCGCGGACGCCCCGGGCGCGCATCACGATGTACGCGGTCACCAGGAGCGCGAGAACGACGAGCGTGAATCGCCCGTCCGGGCCGCCCAGCAGACGCACGCCGTAATCGCGCGCGCCGCGCGCGGCGCACTCCAACAGATACGCCGCTCCGCCTTGGCCCGACGCGGCCTCGATGGCGCGCTGGCGAAACATCAGCACGCGGCCCGAGTCCTGCCAGATCGTGCCGAATCGCGCGTGGCTCCATTCAAGCCACGGCGCGGCCACCGCGAACGCCACGAGGGCGAACACGGCGAGTTGCGTCCCCGTGATTCGGGGTCGGGTCGATTCGGCGGCCATCGCGGGTTTCACCGCGCGACGCGCGAGGTCGAGGCCGATGAGCGCGGCGAGCAGCCCGAGGTCGGTTCGCGCCAGGAATGCCAGCCCGCAGGCCGCGCCCGTCGCGACGGCGAGACCGGCACGCGGCGCGCGGATGAATGCGTCTTGCGCGGTGAGCGCGAGCAGGCCGCAGAACGCGGCGAGCGGGGCCTCGACGCCCATCAGGTCCGTGCCGACGACGAACGGATTGAACGCCAGAAACGCGGCCGCCAGCGGCGCGGCGATCGGCGCATCCGGCGCGATGCGCCGCGCGGCCCACCGGATGACGAGAGCCATCGTCCCGAACGAGCACAGCGCCGAGACGACGAGCAACACGCGCAGCACCGACTCGGGGTCCGGCCCCGCGACGAGCTGCGCGATCGCGGAAACAAGCATCCACAGCGGATGGAAGCCATTGGTCGCGGCCACGCCGTCGAAGGTCGGGCCGTGCCCCGCGAGCCAGTTGCGCGCGATCTGCGTGTAGTAGAATGCATCGTCGGCAACGAACGTGGCGACGAGCCGGTCGATTGGTCCCTGCGCAAGCCAAAGCCGCCAGAGCGTGCCCGCCGCGGCGATCGCGAGCGCGACGCGCGTTTCCCATCTTTTCGCGCGCTCGCCGGTCTCCATGCCGGATCAGTTTCCGGCGTCGCGCGTGACGAGCCCGTCGGCCGAGAGCGCCCGCAGCGTCCACTCGACGAGGCCGTCGACGTCTGGCGTCGTGCCGTGCGGCAGGCTCGACTCGGTGAGCAGCGACCAGTAGCCGTCGCCGTCGGGCACGTTGTGCGGGGAGTAGTTCGAGAGCACCGTGACGCGGTAGTACGGGCTCGCGGGCTCCGGGTAGTAGATCCACGTCTTCCGCGCGAGCGCCTCCGGTCGCCCGCCACGCAGGCCGACGCCGATGGCGCACACGCTGTTGGCGACGAGGTGGCGCGCCGCGTCGCGGGCGCTCGCCGGCACACCGGCGGCGTGCGCGACCAGCCGGTCGAGCG
>JAANMU010003395.1_pt1 | contig 10259 bp, 8 predicted proteins | sample 7279701 | NCBI WGS metagenome assembly JAANMU01 (sample SAMN14094539, study PRJNA606508) | bioreactor metagenome | isolation source: A lab-scale SPAN reactor treating ammonium-rich wastewater day 57 | place: Ireland: Galway | collected 2017-03-13 | reverse complement strand
GGGTGCTGAAGTCACCTTTTCAGTCTATGGCTCCCCGGCCGCATTCTTGGCAGCGGGTGCGGGCGGCCGGCCGCCACGGGCAAGCCGGGCCAGCTGCCACCGGCCGTGCAGCAGGGACGCCGGCAGGATCAGGATCCAGGAATACATGGCCCACACGGGGCTGACGAAGGCCACCGGGATCGACAGCAGGAACACGACCCACACCGGATCCGTGCCGTGCAGGACCAGCCCGTACAGGGCGGGGTCCAGCCAGTCGGCCATGAGCCCGGCCTTGTTCGCGTGGGTCCACAGCCAGCCAAGGCTCTGGAACGCGCCGGCGACGGTGAGTGCATACAGCACCGGCGGCCAGGGGCTTTGTCCGTTCGCTTGGAACAGCAGTGAGGTGGGCACGGGAAGGAAGACGACGAAGAACAGGCACACCAGGTTCAGGCCCTGCAGTCCGCTGTCATAGCGCTCGACGGCGGTGAACCTGCGGTGGTGGTTCATCCACAGCCTGCCTATCAGGACGAAGCTCAGGATAAAGGCGGCCAGGGGCCCCAACTGGCCCGCAAGCAGCGTTGCCAGCTCCTCCGCCGTGGTGTCCGGCGGCACGGCCGGGAGCTTCAGGTCAAGGACAAGCAGCGTCATGGCGATCGCAAACACGGCGTCGCTGAAGAACATTGTCCGGTCCGTCGCCGTGCCGGATTGCAGCCGGCGGGCCCGGACCAGAAGGGGATCGGCGGTGCGGTTCCGGAAGGGAAACATGTCCCCACACTAAGGCGGGAGGAGTCGGCGCGCCAGAACCGCGCACAAAAAAGCGGGGCGCACAACCTGTAAAGGTTGCGCGCCCCGCAGAGCCGGCCAGCCGGCGTCGAACGGTTACGCGGAGGCGGTGATGGCTTCCGGAATGTTCGGCTTGGCGGTGCCCACAAAGGTGAACTTTGCGTCATCGCCCTCGCCCTCAACGTCCACCGAGACGATGTCGCCGTCCTTCAGCTCGCCGAAGAGGATCTTCTCAGAGAGGTGGTCCTCGATCTCGCGCTGGATGGTGCGGCGCAGCGGCCGGGCACCCATGGCGGGGTCGTAGCCGCGGGTGGCGAGCAGGACCTTGGCGGCCGGAGTGAGCTCGATGCCCATGCCCTTGTCCGCCAGGCGGGTCTCAAGGCGTGCAACCATGAGGTCCACGATCTCGATAATCTCATCCTGCGTCAGCTGCGGGAACACCACGACGTCGTCAACACGGTTCAGGAACTCGGGGCGGAAGTGCTGCTTGAGCTCCTCCGAGACGCGTGCCTTCATGCGGTTGTAGCCGGTCTGGGTGTCCGTGCCGGACTGGAATCCTGTCGCGATCGACTTGGAGATGTCGCGGGTGCCCAGGTTGGTGGTCATGATGATGATGGTGTTCTTGAAGTCCACCACGCGGCCCTGGCTGTCGGTCAGGCGGCCGTCTTCCAGGATCTGCAGCAGCGAGTTGAAGAGGTCCGCGTGGGCCTTCTCAACTTCATCGAACAGGACCACGGAGAACGGACGGCGGCGCACCTTCTCGGTCAGCTGGCCACCCTCTTCGTAGCCCACGTAGCCTGGAGGGGCACCGAAGAGCCGCGAGACCGTGTGCTTCTCGGAGTACTCGGACATGTCCAAGGTGATGAGCGCGTCTTCGTCGCCGAAGAGGAACTCGGCCAGGGCCTTGGCCAGCTCGGTCTTGCCGACGCCGGTGGGGCCGGCGAAGATGAACGAGCCGCCGGGGCGCTTGGGATCCTTGAGTCCGGAACGGGTGCGGCGAATCGCCTGCGAAATGGACTTGATGGCTTCGTCCTGGCCCACCACGCGGCGGTGCAGTTCCTCTTCCATCTTCAGCAGTCGCGTGGACTCGGCCTCGGTCAGCTTGAAGACCGGGATGCCGGTGGAGTTCGCGAGGACTTCGGCGATGAGCTCGTCGTCGACCTCGGAAATCTCATCCATGCCGCCGGACTTCCACAGGCGCTCCTTTTCGGCGCGCGCGCTGATGAGCTTCTGCTCGTCGTCACGCAGCGCTGCCGCGCCTTCGAAGTCCTGGGCGTCAATGGCGTCTTCCTTGCGCTTCTTGACTGCCGCAATTTCACCGTCCATTTCCTTCAGCTCCGGCGGGGCGGTCATGCGGCGGATGCGCAGGCGGGCGCCGGCCTCGTCGATCAGGTCGATGGCCTTGTCCGGCAGGAAGCGGTCGCTGATGTAGCGGTCCGCCAGCGTTGCGGCGGCAGCCAGGGCGCCGTCGGTGATGGAGACGCGGTGGTGCGCCTCGTAGCGGTCGCGCAGGCCCTTGAGGATCTCGATGGTCAGCGGAACCGTTGGCTCCTGCACCTGGATGGGCTGGAAGCGGCGCTCCAGCGCGGCGTCCTTCTCGATGTGCTTGCGGTACTCGTCCAGCGTGGTGGCGCCGATGGTCTGCAGCTCTCCGCGGGCCAGCATGGGCTTGAGGATCGAGGCGGCGTCGATGGCACCCTCGGCGGCACCGGCACCCACCAGGGTGTGGATTTCGTCGATGAAGAGGATGATGTCGCCGCGGGTGCGGATTTCCTTGAGGACCTTCTTCAGGCGCTCTTCGAAATCGCCTCGGTAGCGCGAGCCTGCCACGAGGGATCCCAGGTCAAGGGTGTAGAGCTGCTTGTCCTTGATGGTCTCCGGCACGTCGCCGCGCACAATGGCCTGGGCCAGGCCCTCGACGACGGCGGTCTTGCCCACGCCGGGCTCACCGATCAGGACGGGGTTGTTTTTGGTGCGGCGGGAGAGGATCTGCATGACGCGTTCCATCTCGTGCTCGCGCCCAATGACGGGGTCAAGCTTGTTTTCCCGGGCTGCCTGGGTCAGGTTGCGGCCAAACTGGTCCAGCACAACCGATCCGGCAGGGGTGCCTTCGGGCTGCTGGCCGCCGCTGGCGACGGGTTCCTTGCCCTGGTAACCGGAGAGCAGCTGGATGACCTGCTGGCGCACGCGGCCCAGGTCTGCACCCAGCTTCACCAGCACCTGCGCGGCAACGCCTTCGCCTTCACGGATCAGCCCGAGCAGGATGTGCTCAGTGCCGATGTAGTTGTGGCCCAGCTGCAGCGCCTCACGCAGCGACAGTTCCAGGACTTTCTTGGCGCGCGGAGTGAACGGGATGTGCCCGCTGGGTGCCTGCTGGCCCTGTCCAATGATTTCCTGGACCTGTTCACGCACGCCGTCCAGCGAAATGTTCAAGGATTCAAGGGCCTTGGCGGCAACACCTTCACCCTCATGGATGAGGCCGAGCAGAATGTGCTCTGTGCCAATGTAATTGTGGTTGAGCATGCGGGCCTCTTCTTGGGCCAGCACAACAACGCGTCGGGCTCGGTCGGTAAATCGCTCAAACATTTCGCACACTCCTTTTACTGCGTACTTTGATGCTACGCAGTGCCGGGGTGCCGTGGGGGCTTGTTCGCCACAGGGGAAATAGCAAATCGCCGCCGGCGCCATTTCCGCAGGTGGTTAAAGCACGACGGCGGGACAGCCCCGTGTGGGGAGTCCCGCCGTCAAAGGTGCCAGCCGGGGCCGGGGCTGCTAGGCGTTGCCGCCCTGTGCCGCGTAGTAAGCTTCGCGGATTTCAGCCTGGATTCGGCCGCGCTCGTGGACGGTGTAGCCGTTGTCACGGGCCCATGCACGGATTTGCGCAACATCACTGTTGCCCTTGGGCGCTGCGACGGGGCCGCGGCCGCGGACTGCACGTCCGCCAACACGGCGGCCGGCGCCAACGTACTTGCTCAAAGCGTCCCGCAGGGCCTGTGCGTTGTCGGCGGAAAGATCAATCTCGTAATTGATACCATCGAGTCCGAAGTTGACGTTTTCGTCCGCCGGGCTCTGGTCGAGATCGTCAACGAGAGTGATGTGGATTTTCTGTGCCATGATTGATAATCGCCTCACATAGATTTGATGAATACTTCATGTCAAATTATGTAGGTAAAAACCAGCCGCGTCAAAGGTTGCCTGCTAATGGGTCTCAGTTTTTAACTTCTCCACCTGCATCAGCTTCATGCTCTGCCTGGGAATATGCATCGCGCTCTGACTTATCCGCGTTGAATATAGCTTTCATGGCGAAGTAGAAAAGCACGCCCACACCAAGCGACGGCAGGATAACTGCAACATATTCCATATCTGTACTACTCCTGCTCTGGCTTCATCAGGGGGAAGAGAATGGCTTCACGAATGCCCACACCCGTAAACAGCATGACGAGCCGGTCAATGCCAAGGCCCAGCCCGCCCATGGGCGGGGCACCGTATTCCAGGGCGCGCAGGAAGTCTTCATCAAGCTGCATTGCCTCGGGATCGCCCGCGGCTGCTGCGAGGGACTGCTGGGTAAGCCGTTCGCGCTGAATGACGGGGTCAATGAGCTCGGAGAAGGCGGTTCCGGTTTCCCGGCCGTCGATAATCAGGTCCCACGCCTCAATGAGGTTGTCCTTGTCGCGGTGCGGGCGCGCCAGCGGCTGGGCCGACGGCGGATAGTCGCACACAAAGGTGGGCTGGATAAGTGTGGGTTCAACAATTTCGCCAAACAATTCGACGACGAGCTTCTCTGCATCCCATGCCGGGTCAACGCCGACGTCATGCTTTTGCGCAATGGTCCGCAATTCATCGGCAGACGTGTCCGGGGTGATTTCGCTGCCCACTGCATTGGAGAGTCCCTCGTATACGGGAAGCCACGGCCATTCGCCGTCGAGGTTGATTTCCCCGCGGTCGGTGGTAATAGTCCGAGACCCGGTTGCATCGGCTGCTGCAAGAATAATGCGCTGCATTGTTTGGGCCATGGTGAACTGGTCGCCGTAGGCCTCATATGCCTCAAGCATGGTGAATTCCGGGCTGTGCGTGGAATCGACGCCTTCGTTGCGGAAAATGCGGCCGACTTCAAAGACCTTGTCCATGCCGCCAACCACGGCGCGCTTGAGGTACAGCTCAATGGCAATGCGCAGCGTCATGGGCTGGTCAAAGGCATTCAGGTGTGTGTGGAAGGGGCGGGCGGAGGCGCCGCCGTGGATGAGCTGCAGGATGGGCGTTTCGAGCTCGATGTAGTCTTCGCCGTGCAGGGTGTCCCGGATGGCCTTGATGATGGCGGAGCGGGTGCGGACCTGCTCGCGGGCCTTGTCGCGGACGATCAGGTCCACATAGCGCTGGCGGACGCGCATTTCCTCTGAGAGTTCGGCATGCAGGACCGGCAGCGGCCGCAGTGCCTTGGACGCCATGGCCCATTCGGTGGCCATGACGGACAGCTCACCGGTGCGGGAGCTGATGACCTCGCCCTTGATGAACACGTGGTCGCCCAGGTCGACAAGGGACTTCCAGTCCGCAAGCGCCTCTTCGCCAACATTGGCAAGTGACAACATGATCTGCAGGCGGGCGCCCTCACCCGACTGAAGGGTGGCGAAGCACAGCTTGCCCTTGTTGCGCACGTACACGACGCGGGCACTGATGCCGACAATCTGCCCGGTGGTGGAGTCGGCTTCCAAATCGGGGTACTTGGCGCGGATTTCCTCGATGGTGTGGGTGCGCTCCACCCCCACCGGATAGGCCTGTTCGCCCCGTTCAAGCAATTTGGCGCGCTTGTCCATGCGGACCAGCATCTGCTCGGAGACGTCACTGGGTTCAGGGGTAAAGTTATTTTCTGCGCTCACGAGTTAATAGTTTAGATGGTGAATCTGTGTATACCCTACGTGCCGGCCGTGAGGCTCTCCCCGGCACCTTCCGCCCTTATTTGGGTCGCACGGATATTGGGGCGATTCGGCAGAAGCAAACACCCGCGGTGCACCACAACTGCGCACCCGATATTGATCTATGCGAGGGTTGAGCCGCGCACCACGAGGCTCGAATCCAGTGTGAGCGCTCCCCCTCCGGCGCCGCCGTCCATGAGTTCCAGCAGGCGGCGGCCGGCCAGCCGCCCCATCTCCAGTGCGGGCAGGTGGACGGTGGTGAGGCCCGGATTGGACGTCTCGGAATAGGGCAGGTCGTCAAAGCCGGTCACGGCAAGGGCCCGGGGAATTTCGACGCCGGCCACCCGCGCCTCCTGCAGCACTCCGTACGCCTGGGTGTCGGTGGCGCACACGACGGCGGTGGCCCCGCGGGCGGACAGGCCCGGCCAGGCCCGGGCAAATTCCATGGCAGCCGTGCCGACGTCGATGGTGGTGGCCTGCATGTCCACAACGTCCAGGCCCAGGCGCCCGGCCTCGGCGGCAAAGGCCTCGCGGCGCACGCGGAACGTCTCGGTTCCGGTGGTGCTGTCGAGGTAGGCGACTCTCCGGTGGCCCTGTTCGGCCAGGTGGGCGGCCAGCAGCCGCCCACCGCCGGCAATGTCAAAGTTAACCGACGGGGTTTCACTGGCGATGCCGGCCGCGTCGAGCAGCACGGTGGGTTCGGTGGCACGCAGTTCCGCCAGGAACCGGGCACTGGGGGCGTCGATCAGAAGCCCGGCGGGGCGCAGGGCCAGGAGGCGGCGGACGTCGGCGGGTTCGGGGGTCCGGCCGGCGTCGGTCACGGACAGCAGCAGTGCAAAGTCCTGGCCGATTTCCCGGCGCACGCCCGCGATGACGTTGGCGAAGAACGGGTTGGAGACGTCCGGGGCCACCATGATCACGATGTTGCTGCGGCCCTTGGCCAGGGAACTGCCGAGACCGTCCACCACATAGCCCAGCTCGGCCACCGCCTGCTCCACCTTGGCGATGTTCTCGGCGGACACGCGCCCGGCCGTCTTGCCGTTGGTCACGAGGGACACCGTGGCCGCCGATACCCCCGCCCGGGCTGCAACCATGGCAGCCGTGACGCGGGCAGGGCCGGCGCTGCGGGCCGGGGGTGCTGGTGGCTGTTGCATGGATCGATCGTACCGGCGCAGGGGGCGGACCCCGCAACCCCAATGGGTCAAGCGCTTGACGCAATTCACGTTAAGCGCTTGACGTCCTCCGCGGTGCGGTGCCAGAATAAGTTACCGTGCACCACCGGAATTCCCGGAGACGCCCCAACGACGTGGAGAAAACGTGAACATGGAACAGCTTTCCGCCCCCGCCAACGCCGCCCCGGTTGATGCCGGCGGGCCCCGCAAGATCATCCTTGACTGCGACCCCGGCCATGACGATGCCGTGGCCATGCTGCTGGCACACGGCAACCCCAACATCGAGCTTCTGGCCGTGACCACGGTGGTGGGCAACCAGACGCTGGAGAAGGTCACCCGCAACGCCCTGAGCGTGGGCACCATTGCCGGCATCACCGGCGTCCCCTTTGCCGCCGGCTGCGACCGCCCGCTGGTGCGCAACATCGAAACTGCTCCCGACATCCACGGCGATTCCGGCATGGACGGCCCGGAACAGCCCGAGTCGGCGATCGAGCTCGACCCGCGCCACGCCGTCGATCTCATCATTGAACTCATCATGTCCCACGAGCCCGGCACCATCACCCTGGTGCCCACGGCAGGCCTGACCAACATCGCCATGGCGGCCCGCAAGGAACCGCGGATCGTGGAGCGCGTGAAGGAAGTTGTCCTGATGGGCGGCGGCTACCACGTGGGCAACTGGAGCGCCGTGGCCGAATTCAACATCAAGATCGACCCGGAAGCGGCGCACATAGTGTTCAACGCCGGCTGGGAAGTTGTCATGGTGGGCCTTGACTTGACCCACCAGGCGCTGGCCACCCCCGAGGTGGTTGCCGCAATCGAGGCAGTGGGCACCAAGCCGGCCAAGTTCGTCATGGAACTCATGGAGTTCTTCACCCAGACCTACAAGGACGCCCAAGGCTTCGACTACCCGCCCGTCCATGACCCGTGCGCCGTCGCCTACGTCATTGACCCCACCGTCATGACCACGCAGAAGGTCCCCGTTGACATCGAGCTCACCGGCACATTGACCCTGGGCATGACTGTGGCCGACTTCCGCGCCCCCGCCCCCGCCGACTGCAAGACCAGCGTTGCCGTCACCCTGGACCACAAGAAGTTCTGGAACATGGTCACCGATGCCCTCGTGAACATTGGCGAGGTCGAGGCGTGAGCTTTTCCGCAGTAAAAACCGTCAGGGGCGGCAACATCACCGCCCTCATGGTGGCCCTGCTGGCCGCCTGTGTCGCCTTCCAGCTCAACGCCTCAATGCTCAGCCCCGCCCTGGTCACGATGGGCGAGGAACTCAACGCCAGCCAGGCCGCAATCGGCCTCTCGCAGACCTGGTTCTTCACCGCTGCAGCAGTCTTCTCCCTGTTCCTGCCGCGCCTGAGCGACATCATCGGGCGCAAGAAGGTGCTGCTGGGCATGATGATCCTGATGGGCGTCGGCTCGGTCATCTCCGCCATGGCTCCGGACATCACCTGGCTCTTCATCGGCCGCATCATCCAGGGCGTCAGCGGGCCCACCGTGCCGCTGGCCCTGATCATGCTCCGCTCGGCCGTGAAGGACCCCAAGCGCTACGGCGCCCTCATGGGCCTGATCACCGCCGTCAACGGCGGCATCGCCGGCATTGACTCCTTCGTGGGCGGCTACTTCGCCGAGCACTTCGGCTTCCGCAGCATCTTCTGGCTCATGGTTGTCATCGCCGCCATTGCAGTGCTGCTGATCGTGCTGCTCGCCGGGGAAAGCAAGCCCGGCGAAGGCACCCGGATGGACTGGCTGGGCGTATTCTTCATCGTCATCGCGGTCGGCGCCCTGCTGACCGCCCTGAACGAGGCAACCAAGCTGGTGGGCGGCATCACGACCGCCCCGCTGGTGACCTCGCTGGGACTGGCGGTGCTCGCCGTCGTCGCCTTCATGGCATTCTGGGCCGTGGAGAAGCGCTCCGCACAACCCATGGTGGAAATTGTGCACCTGCGCAACCGCTCCACATGGGCCCCGCTGCTGACCACCACGCTGACCATGACGGGCATCTTCGCCGTCATCAACGGCATCGTCCCGGCGTTTGTGCAGGCGGCCGACCCCGGCTTCGGCATCGGCGCCACCCAGATGAGCCTGCTCATCCTGACCCCGTACGCACTGCTCGGCTGGCTGTTCGGCCCCATCACGGGGCGCCTGGCCCCGGTCTTCGGCTACACGAAGATGCTGCGGATCGGCCTCCTCGGGAGCATTGCGGCACTGGCCATCATCGGCTTCCTGGGCCTGAACAGCCTGGGCTGGATGATCACGGGCACGGTGCTGCTGGGCATCATGTACGCAGGTACAGTGAACATCATGCTCAACGGCCTTGGCGTGGTCCTCTCCCCCGAGGGCAACCCCGGTTTCCTGCCCGGCATGAACGCGGGCGCCTTCAACCTGGGCGCCGGGCTGAGCTTCCTGGTGCTTCCGGCCATCCTGGTTGCGACCGCTCCGCTCGGGGCGCACGCCTCCTACCTGACCGTTGTCATCGTGGCCCTGGCCGTCACGGGCGCCGCATTCGCCGCGTCCCTGCTTGTCCCCAAACCCGTCAACGCGGAGGTTGCCCCATGAGCAGGATTGTTGTTGCCGGCTCGCTCAACGCGGACCTGACCATCTACTGTGAACGCCTGCCAAGCCCCGGTGAGACCGTCCACGGGAACGACTTCGCCGTCAACCCCGGCGGCAAGAGCGCCAACCAGGCCGTTGCGGCGGCCTGCCTCGGCGGCCAGGTGACCCTGCTCGGCGCCGTGGGCGCGGACCCCAACGGCGACATGCTCGTGGCCTCAACCGCGGGTGCCGGCGTGGACGTCAGCCACGTGGCGCGCGTGTCCCGGCCCACCGGCGTCGCCGTGATTTCCGTGGACGCCGCGGGCGAAAACAGCATCATCATCTCCGCCGGCGCCAATGCCACCCTCGCCCCGGAACACATGGACCCGGCGCTGTTTGCCGGCGCCTCCGTGGTCAGCCTGTGCCTTGAGGTCTCCCTCGACACGGTCCAGGCCGCCGCACAGGCCGGGCACGACGCCGGAGCAACAGTTCTGCTGAACCTCTCCCCTTACGCCCCGGTTGCGCAGGAGCTGGCGCGGCTGACAGATGTCCTGCTGGTCAATGCACATGAGGGTTCGCAGTTCCTGGGCGGCTATGACATGCCGGCCGCCGACGCCCCCGCCAACGCCTGGCACGGGGCGCTGGAGGAGTTTGTGCGGCACGGACTGAACAAGGTGCTGCTGACCCTGGGCGCCGACGGCTCCGTGGTGCTCGACGCCACGAACTCCGCCGCGCCCGTGGTGCGGATTGCCCCGACCGTTGTCCAGGCCGTGGACACCACAGGCGCCGGCGACGCCTTCACCGGTGCGGTGGCCGCCCGGCTGGCCGCCGGTGACTCCCTGGTTGACGCCGCCCGCTACGCGTCCGTCGCAGC
>JAANMU010003378.1_pt1 | contig 10285 bp, 8 predicted proteins | sample 7279701 | NCBI WGS metagenome assembly JAANMU01 (sample SAMN14094539, study PRJNA606508) | bioreactor metagenome | isolation source: A lab-scale SPAN reactor treating ammonium-rich wastewater day 57 | place: Ireland: Galway | collected 2017-03-13 | reverse complement strand
AAACTGTCCCTGCTCGAGGGGCTTTTATCCCTGGCTGTAACCGATACCCTCGTCTCGTTCGACGACTTCGCCCGATCCGTCCTCGACGACCCCGACGCCCCCGTCCGCGCGCAAGCCATCCGCCTGCTCGACTGCGGAGCGTGCGACGATCCGAAACTCATCCCGGACTATCTTCATTTGTTGAGGAGCGACCCGGACGTCAACGTGCGCGCGGAGGCGGCAAACGCGCTCAACCTGTTCGTGGACCTCGGCGAACTGGAGGAGATCTCGGAGGAAGCCTACGGGGAGGTCCATGCCGCTTTGTTGGACTCAACCCGGGGTGAGAATGAACCGAGAGTCCGCCGCCGCGCGTTGGAGTCGCTTGGGTATTCGTCCAATCCCGACGTGATCGAGTTGATTGAGTCCGCCTTCGACGAGGAGAACATTGACTGGAAGGTCAGCGCGTTGACCGCCATGGGGCGCTCCGCCGACGACCGCTGGGAGGATCGCGTCCTGCGCTCCCTGCTCGATGAGAACGTCAGAATTCGCAAAGCCGCAGTGGAGAGCGCGGGTATGCTGTCCCTGAAGTCTGCCCGCCTGCCGTTGTTGCGGATGCTCGAGAGCGAGGAGGACGGCGATGTGATGAGCGCGGCGATCTGGTCGCTTTCGCAGGTCGGCGGCGAGGACGTGCAGACCTACCTGGAGGCTTTGCTCGACAGGACCGAGGACGAGGACCTGGTTGGCTTCCTCGAAGACGCGCTCGACAACCTCGCCTTCACCGAAGACCTCGACCGTTTCGATCTGATGTCCTTCAACCCCGACGATCTCGAAGGCATGGAAGAGTGGGACGAGGACGACGACAGATAAGTCTTGAACGAAACCTGTAACGCGACCCTTCGGCAGGCTCAGGGCGGGCATTCATGCCGCCCACCGCAAGCGACATAAAGGTCGCGTTACGAATTTCGAATCTACGATGGAATCACGGAGACGGTATAATCTCCGTGATTTCATTTTGGCGGTCAACCGATGTCGTTTTCCACCCTCGTAAGCACCTTCGCGAACAATATCCTCCCGATCATCCTGCTGGGAAGCGCCGGCTTCGCGCTCGGCAAGGTCCTCCACGTGGATGCGCGCGGTTTGGGGCGCGTGGTCTTTTACGTGTTCAGTCCCGTGCTGATCTTCGACCTGATGATCGAGAATCGCCTCGAACTCGGCGAAGCCGCCGGTGTGATCGGGTTTACGATCGTCGTCGTCCTGCTCGTGGGGTTGCTCACCTACATCCTGGGAAAACTGCTGAAGGTGGAACGCGCCGCATTGATCTCCATCCTCATCACGTCCATGTTCGCGAACACGGGCAACTACGGTCTGCCGCTCGTCCTGTTCGCGTTCGGGGACGACGCCCTGCGGTATGCCGCCATCTATTTTGTGACCACCACCCTGCTGTTCTATTCCCTGGGTGTGCTGCTCGCCTCGCTCGGGCACATGAACTTCAGGGACGCCCTGCTGGGGCTGTTCAGGGTGCCGACGTTGTACGCGGTCATTCTCGCCCTGCTCGTCAACGCCTTGCATTTCGAACTTCCGCTTGCCCTCAACCGCGCAGTGGAACTGGCTTCCGGCGGGACGATCCCCGTGATGCTCGTCCTGCTGGGTTTGCAGATGACGCAGGTGGAGTTCTCGAAGAACCTGCGCGCCCTGCAATTGAGCGTCTCCATGAGGCTGCTCATCGCGCCCGTTCTGGGATTGTTCCTCACGGGGTTGTTCGGCCTGGAGGGCGCTGCCCGCCAGGGCGCGATGACCCAGGCGGCAATGCCGAGCATGGTCAGCGCGACCGTGCTTGCGGCGGAATATCACCTGGACTCAAAACTCATCGCGGCGATCGTCTTCGTCAGCACATTGCTCAGCCCGTTCACGTTGACGCCGCTGCTCGTCTTCCTGGGGAGATGAGATGAAACGTTTTATAAATGTCATTCCGAGCGAAGCGACGACTCTCTGCTGTGATGGTAAAGGCGCTTCGCGGCGCAAGACGCCGCTCAGGGCGGCATTTTTCTTTTCTCTAATCGTCGCGGTGACGCTTTTTGGAGCGCACCGAGCGACCGCCCAATCCGAAATCGAAATGGAACTCTCCGCCGCGTATCAATTCGGGGAACAGGTCACGTTCACGGGGAGACTCGTTTCCCCGATCCAGTTCCAAAAGGCGTCCATCTTCATCCACGATACGACGCAGGTCGTCACGCACGTCCAGCCTGTGACCTTCGATCAGAACGGCGTTTCCGTGTTTCGGTTCGACGCGCGGCGGAACGTAGTGCGCCCGTTCACGACGATCCTTTGGCGATATGAATTGACCCTGCCCGACGGCAATGTTCTCCAAAGCGCCACCGCCTCCGTCCGCTACGACGACGACCGCTTCGCCTGGCAAACGCTCGAAGCGGATTCGCTTCGCGTTCATTGGTACAACAGCGACGGGGATTTTGGCGTCTCCGCGTTGAACGCCGCGCAAACGGGCATCCAAAACATTCGAGGGTTCTTTCCCCCGATCCTTTCGCCGCCGGTGGATGTCTTTATTTACGCAAATCAAAGCGACCTGCGCGGCGCGCTGTACGGCGCGGAGGCTTGGGCGGCGGGTCACGCCGATTCCGCCGCGGGCGTGATCACGGTCACGATCGAACCGGGCGCCAATCAAAACATCCTCATGGAACAACGCATTCCGCACGAACTCATGCACGTCATGTTGCATCGCCAGGTCGGCGCGGGATACAGGAACCTCCCCGCGTGGCTGGGCGAGGGGATGGCGACGCTTGCGGAGGCGTATCCGAATCCCAATTACGCGATCCTCCTCCGGGAGGCTGCCGCGCGCGATGCGTTGATCCCCATCCGGGACTTGTGCGATTCGTTCTCCCCGCGAATTGATTCGGCGTTTCTGGCTTACGCCGAATCCCGGTCCTTTACGGATTATTTGCGCGGACTGTACGGCGCGGACGGATTGCTGTCCCTCGCGAACGCCTACGCAAACGGTGTGACCTGCGAACGCGGCGCGGAGCGCGCCTTCGGCGTCTCACTTGCCAAACTGGAGCGCGATTGGCGCGTGACCGCCCTGGGGCAAACCGGGGTCACATTCACGCTGGGGGATGCCGTTCCATATTTGATCCTCTTGTGTCTGGTGGTGTTCTTCCCGCTCGTCGGTATTGTGAACGCCATGCGAAAGAAAGGAGACCGTCATGCCCCCGAAAGATACGCAGGCAGGAAATGAACCCGTCCGCGCGCACGTGTGGGTGAAGGGCCTCGTCCAGGGAGTGGGCTTCCGCGCCCACGTGGACTATTACGCCCGGCAGATCGGCGTCACCGGCTGGGTGAGGAACGCGGGCTACGATACGGTCGAGGCGGTGGCGGAAGGGGAACGCGAAAAAGTGGAACGCTTCATCGAGACGATGAAGGAAGGTCCGCGCATGTCGCGGGTGGACGAATCAAGGGTGGAGTGGGAGGAGCCGACGGGAGAGTTTGGGGCGTTTGGGGTGAGGAGGAGTATGTGACTTCATGTTGCGCAGCGCGCAACACGCCGCAAACCTCGCCTACTTGAAAATCCTCCGATACAGATCGGATTCCAACAACCCGTTCGGGTCGCAGCGTTTCTTGAGTTTCTTGAATTTTGCGACGACCTCGTCGCCGAGGAAAGCCCGCGTCGTTTCGGCGGAGGTCTCGCTGTTCTTGGCGAAGTAAAACCGTCCGCCCCCCGAAAGCACGATGCGGTCGAACTCCTGCAATAACGCATACAGCCGGGCGCGGTTTCTGTCGGTCACTTTGAAATCCATGGCAAGCGAGAAACCGTCCACGGCGTGGGTGAGCAGGAACTTGTCGGGGCGGTGGCGTTTGGTCACGCCGAGATAGGAGGGCAAGCCGCGACGATACGAGAGTTCCAGCATCTCGCGCCAGGCGTCCTCGGCGGTCTCCTTCGGCAGGAACGACTGATACTGGATCAACCCACCGCGCCCGAACGAACGCTCCCAATCGGGAACGTAATCCAGGAGGAAATGATATTCGGCGTGAGACTGCCTGAAAGTGTGATCGCGCAGCGCCGAAATGTACTTCCCCGTGTTGATCGCCCACACGCCCGGGTTGTTCAAAAACGGATTCATCAAATAATGCAGCAGTTTTTTCGGCATCACCCCGAACAGCCGGTCGGGCAGGTGCTGATGGGAGAGTTTCATCGTCTCCTGCGCGTTCGGGTCCTCGCCCTCCCTCAGGTTGTTTGCCGCGTGGATCTGTCCGCGCCCGAGGCTTTTTCCCTTTGCGGTGGTATCGAGCCATCCCACGATGTAATCGTGATCGGGCGCGTGTTCGAGCAGACCGTCCAACTGATGCTTGAGATTTTTTACGTGCCACGCGTCCACAGAGATCAGTCCCGAGTGGATGCGTTTCATCTTCATCGTAACGGTCGTGAAGACTCCCAGCATCCCCAGTCCGCCGATCATCGCGTGGAACAGGTCCGCGTTCTTCTTCGGCGTGCAGGTGACCAATGCGCCGGTGGGCAGCATCGCGGTAAATTCAAGGACGTGCTCGCCGATGGGACCGACCCGGTAATTGTTCTTCCCGTGAATGTTCGCCGCGAGACAACCTCCCAACGTGGTCTTCATCGTGCCTGAGACGACGGGGGGCCACCAGCCGTCCGGCTCGACGCGCTTCCATAACTGTTCCAACGTGACGCCGGACTCGCATCGCGCCACGCCCGAGGCTGGATCCCATTCGAGGATCTTGTTCATCCCCGTCAGGTCCAGCGCGATGCCGCCGCCGTTGAGCGACGCGTCGTTGTAACTGAGTCCCGTCCCGCGCGCGGTGACGGTGAGGCCGAGTTTCTTTGCGAGTTGGAAGGCTTCGTGGATGTCTTCCGTTTTAGTAACCTGGAAGCGATAGCAGGTCGCCTTGAGTGAATGACCGAAATTATCGAGCTGGCTGAAGGTGGAGTTGAGATTATTGGACATGACAAAAAGGGTATGGGGGGATTGGAGAATTCCCTGGCTCTCGAATCCTCCGCGTTTTAGAATGTCAATCTTCTGAAGATGAACGAGGGCGTATGCTGGATGGCGAGCATGATCCAGCGCCAGATGGAAGGCGTGTAAACGACCTGTTTGCGTTTCTTCATGGCTTTCCAAATATCGTTTGCGGCTTTTTCGGGCGGGATGGCGAACGGGGTCGCGCCCTGCGCGGCTTTGAGCATTTCCGTCGTCATAAATCCCGGCTTGACGGTAAGCACGTTCACGCCGTGACGGGTGAGGCGGTTCCGCAAGGCTTCGAGGTAGGTCGTCAGCCCGGCTTTGGAGGTGTTGTAGCCGGGGTTGCCCACGCGCCCGCGGTCGCCGGCCACAGACGAAATGCCCACGATCTGCCCCGCTTTGGCGGATTGGAACATTTCCGCAACCGGCGTCAGCCACGCCATCGCGCCGATGAGGTTGACCTCGACCATTTTGCGGTCGTTCTCGAAGTTGTATTGGTCAATGCCGCCGGGCGGAAGGTTGACGCCCGCCACGTACACGACCAGGTCGAGTCCCCCGAGTTCCGCGACAACCTTGCGGAGCAGGTCCGGGACTTTGCGATATTCGCTGGCGTCGTGGACATACGCGCGGGCGTTGATCTCGTTGCCCAGCAATTCGAGCCTGTCCTTGCTGCGACCGAGGAGGGCAAGAGCGTATCCTTCGCGGGAAAGTTTTCGCGCCAGGGCGGCGCCGAGTCCGGCGGACGCCCCGACGATGATCCCGCGTCGGCGTGGAGTCAGCGGGGTTGCCGGAGCAGGCCCGCCCTGATTTTGATCGAAGGGCTTGGGTGAATCCCCTGCGGGAAAGGTGTCTGACACGTAATCCTCCAGAAAAGAGCAAGCCCCATTGTAACGCATCAGGCGTTGCAACGCGCATGTAATACTGAAAAACAGGGCGGGTTGCTATAATTGTCGGCGAACGAGACCTGTATGAAGGAACAGACGCTCAAAATCCTTGCGGAAGCCCGCCGCGCGCTCGATGAGAGGGATATCCCGCCCGCCGAGAAGGATGCGCTCATCAATTTGATTGACATTCTTTCCGCTTCGCTGGGGAAATATTCCCAGGACGCTTCGGAAACAGCCAGCCTCGCGCATTCGTTGATTGACAATCATGCGCTGCTTGCCATGCTCAGGCAGCAGGCGGAGGAATTGGACGCGCTCAAGAAATTGAGCGTCAACCTCACCTCCAGCCTCGACCTGCCGGACGTGCTGGACGCGATCGTATCCGAGGCGATGCAATTGATCCCGAACGCGAACGACGTGAACATCTTTTTGTTCTCGAACGGGAAACTGTCCTTCGGCGCGGCTCTGGATTCCAAAGGCAACCGGAACGCCGCCTGGACGACGCCGCGCCCGAACGGATTGACCTACACGGTGGCGCGCACCGGCGGGACGATCATCGTGGAGGACATGCGGGGGCATCCTCTCTTTGCGAATGCGCCTTCGGAGTGGACGGGTTCGATCATCGGGATTCCGCTCAAGTTCGGGGACGAGGTGGTCGGCGTGATGAACATGGCGCGTGTGACCGTCGGCGGTTTTCTCCCATCCGAATTGCGCCTGCTCGACCTGCTTTCGGATCAGGCGGCGATCGCCATTTCGAACGCCAACCTGCACCAGATCATCAGCCGGCAGGCGTACAGCGATACGTTGACCGGGCTGCCCAACCGCCGCGCGCTGGATGAAAGGCTGGAGGCGGAGATCCAATCCGCGCGGCGTCACAACTATTCCTTCGCGGTGGTGATGATGGACCTGGACGGATTCAAGGAGATCAACGATACGTACGGTCACTCCACCGGCGACGACGTCCTGCGCCTGGTCTTCAACCAGATGGCGCGCGGCGTTCGCAACACGGACTTCCTGGCGCGCTACGGCGGCGACGAGTTGACTCTGATCCTCACGCAATCGGACATCTCCTCCGCGCGGGTCGTGACCGAGAAGATCCTCAAGGGAATGAGGAAGATCAAATTCACCCTGCCCGACGGGAAAAAACTCAGCCTCGGCGTCTCCGGTGGGATCGCCATCTATCCCGTCCACGCCCGAAGCGGACCGGACCTCCTGCGCGCCGCGGACGCGGCTCTCTATCAAGCCAAGAAGCATAACCGCGGCACATTTCAGATCGCGCGCGGCGTCACGGGTCCCATCTCTGCGTACAATTTTGGGGGTGAATAGACTCCGATTCGACATGCGGGGGTTATAATCGTCGCATTGATGTCACCCTGAGGAGCGTCGCGCTGAGCGGAGGGGCGTGATCGCTGCCCCGCAGTCGAAGCGCCGCGACCGAAGAGTCTCCCGCTGACAACTTTCGGAAAAGACCCTAAAGGTTTCCCTTGGCTTCAAATTGATCGGCTAAACGGGAATTCTGTTGCGAAATTTGCATCTGGTTTAGCGGTAAAACCTTTGGGGTCTGTCTTTTCGGGCATTTTCCCGGGGTGACGTTATTGTAAATAGGAGGAAGCCCTCATGCAGCGCAAAGTCAAGATCATCCTCAACCCCATGGCAGACATGGGCAACGCCTGGCGCGTGGCGCGCGACCTGCGATCCATCACCGAAGGACACGGCGGCGTGACGTGGAGCGGAACGGTTTACCCCGGTCACGCCATCGAACTCGCGAAACAGGCGGGCGAGGAAGGTTACGAACTGGTGATCGCCATGGGCGGGGATGGGACGGTCCACGAGGTGGTGAATGGACTGATGCGGATCCCGGAAGAGAAACGTCCCCTGCTCGGCGTCGTCCCCGTCGGTTCGGGCAACGACTTCGCGCACGGCATCGGCGCGTCCACCACGCCGCCCAAAGCGCTCCTCCGCGCGTTGGAGGGCGAACCCTCCGCCATTGACCTCGGCTTGATGACCGACGGGGACGGCCGCAGGGAATACTTCGATAACACGCTCGGCATCGGCTTCGGCGCCATCGTCACCATCCGTTCGCATCAACTTCCCCTCCTGCGCGGCTTCCTCATGTATCTCACCGCCGTCATCCAGACCATCCTCCTCGACCACAATCCCGTCAGGATGCAGATCGAAACGGACGGCAAAAAATGGGAGGCGAGCGTCATTTACCTCGTGATTTGCAACGGTCCGCGCGAGGGCGGCGGCTTCCTCATCGCGCCGGACGCGAGGATTGACGACGGCGTCCTCGACTATGCCATGATCACCGACGTCAGCAGGCCGATGATGTTTCGCATCGTCCCCGAAGTGATGAAAGGCACGCACGGACGCTTCAAACAGGTCACGCTGGATAAATGCAAAAAATTCACCCTCACCGCCGACCGCCCGCTCTACATCCACGCCGACGGCGAGATCTTCTCCGGTCCCGGCGCGGATGTGCGTGAAGTTTCCTTTGAGATACTTCCCAATGCCCTAAAAGTGATTCGCGGTTAATCACTCCCTACTTTCCACTTTCTATTTTAGAATATGGAAAGTGGAAAGCAGTCCATGCCTGACCTATTTCATTCCCTCCTCAAACAGGACATCGGACACCTCCGCATCATCGCGGAACTTTGGGGACTCGAGCTGAACTCTTCCAAAGCGGAAGGGGCAATGGAGGAACTCTGCGCTTCACTCCTCGACCCGAATCTGCTCGCTGAACTAATTGACTCTCTCTCCCCCGAAGCGGACTCCGCCCTCAACTCCCTCGTCAACGCGGGCGGACGAATCCCCTGGGCAACCTTCACGCGCAAATACGGCGACATTCGCGAAGCCGGCGCGGGCAAACGCGACCGGGAAAAACTCTACCTCCAACCAACCTCAACAACAGAAATCCTTTACTATCGCGGCTTGATCGCTCGTGCCTTCTTCGATACCGAAAAGGGACCGCAGGAGTTTGCCTACATTCCCGACGACCTGCTGTCTCTTTTGAAGCGCGAGGAAAAGAAAGTGGAAGGCGGGAAGAAGACAGAGGCTGTTGTGGTCGCTTCTGAACCTTTGGGTCGTCCCGCCTCCCCCGGCGAAAAGGGAAGGGAAATTCCTGCTGATGATTCCATTCTCGACGATGCCGCCACCCTGCTTGCCGCGCTGCGAATGGGCATGAGTTTGGCCTCCGCCAGTGTGCAGGCGAATATCCAGAAGCAAGCCCCTGGACTCCATGCCCTGCTTGCCTCCGCCAAACTCATCAGGAAAAACACAATCCAGGCAGACGCCGTAAAAGCCTTCCTCGAATCCCCGCGCGCGGACGCGTTGAAGATGTTGCAATCCGCGTGGATGGAAAGCGAGTCCTTCAACGAACTCAAACTCATGCCGGGCATCGTCTGCGAAGGGGAATGGACGAACCAGCCGCTCGAAACGCGCGAGTTTCTGTTGAACCTGCTGGGCGACATCCCTGAAGGCAAATGGTGGAGTATCAACGCCTTCGTCCGCGAGGTCAAACTAAAGTACCCCGACTTCCAGCGCCCCGCCGGCGACTACGACTCGTGGTTCATCAAACGCGCCTCCGACGGGCAATACCTGCGCGGCTTCGCTCATTGGGAGGAGGTGGACGGCGCGCTCATCAAATATTTCATCACGGACATCCTGCACTGGCTGGGTCAGGTGGATTTGTCGGTGGCGGAGGGGGCGGCAGAGGCTACTTCCTTTAGAACCTCGTCACTTGCAGGTGAGAAAGTGGAAAGTGGAAAGATCGCGGTGACTTCGAGCGGAAGGATTTCCATTCCACGCGACGCGCCGCGGGTTGTGCGCTATCAAGTCTCGCGATTCTGCGAATGGGAAGATGTTGGTCGAGTAGCGAAGCATATCGAGACCAAAGACTACGTGTATAAATACCGCGTCACAACCAACTCCCTGACCCACGCCAAAGAACAGGGACTCAATGCCGGGCAGTTGCTGGCATTACTCGTCAAGCACACGGGCAACAAGGTCCCGCCTTCGCTGGTCAAGGCGCTCAAACGCTGGGAGGTCAACGGGACCGAGGCGCGGGTGCAGACTCAGGTCATTTTGAAGGTGAGCAGGCCCGAGGTCCTGGAAGAGATGCGCAAATCGAAAGCGGCGCGATTCCTGGGCGAAGCGTTAAGCCCGACAACGGTCATCGTCAAAGGCGGAGCCATCCAAAAAGTGATGGAGGCAATGACCGAACTGGGTTTGTTGATGGAAGATGAAAGCAAAAAAGATGAATGAATGTCATAAGTAGTTCGTGACACTGGTATGATTTGCACCTCGCTATAATGATCCATGCGCGACGAATTATCCAACCTCTAACTCGGCTTTTGCAGCACATTAACAACTGAATAACCAAATTGCCAATCCAATCCAGCGGCGCGATAATCAAGCTGGAGGTGAGGCATGTATCCTTTG
>JAANMU010003377.1_pt1 | contig 10285 bp, 13 predicted proteins | sample 7279701 | NCBI WGS metagenome assembly JAANMU01 (sample SAMN14094539, study PRJNA606508) | bioreactor metagenome | isolation source: A lab-scale SPAN reactor treating ammonium-rich wastewater day 57 | place: Ireland: Galway | collected 2017-03-13 | reverse complement strand
GGACATCCGCGCCGCCCACCAGCAGGAGTCCACCGGGAGGAATCGATCCGACCGGGTAGTCCTCGCGCCGCTCGACGAGGCGTTGCCAATCCGGTGCTTCGCCTTCCTCGACCCAGGTCTCACCCAGTTCAGTGTTCTTGAACGTCTTGATGGCCGCCGCAGAACCCGACTCCTTGCTCACAGCCAGTTCCCAGGCGACGGCGATCTCGCGCCAACTGCGCCAGCCGACCGGGCTGTAGAGTGACGACAAATGGAAGCCTGCGGTCTTGGCCCCGTTCTCTGGCGCCAGTGCGCGCCACTCGCCGTGTTCCAGCATCCAGGTCTTGTGGTGTTCGGAAATCGGCGCATCGCAGGATTCGCAAACATAGGCGGCGCTGTCCGGCTGGCCTTTCTCCCACCGCAGTTGTTCGAAGCGCAGCCACTGCCGGTGCGAGCAGTGTGGGCAGGGCACAAAGTAGCGGCGCTGATCGGATGCCTCATATTCCCGTTCGATGGCGCTCGCGCCCGAGATTGTTGGCGTCGAGACGATGAAAATCTTGCGTCGCGCGAAGGTTCGGGTACGCGCTTCGGCCAGTGAGATCGCATCGCCTTCACCCTCGACGTCCAGCGGATAGCCATCCACCTCGTCGAGGAACAGGTAGCGCACTGGCATCGACCGCAGTCCGACCGCGCTGTTGGCGCCCGTCATCACCAGCACGCCGCCCCGGAATTCCTTCGCGAGAATGGTGTTGCCCGAGTCCCGGCTCCTGGCCGGTGCAATCAGCTCGGCCAGAACACCCGACTCCTCGATCAGCGGGTCGATACGCTGCTTGGAGTTGCGCTTGGCCATTTCCACTGTCGGCCAGACAGCCATCATCGGTCCGGGCGCGTGGTGGATGACGTAGCCGATCCAGTTCGATCCCATCTCGGTCGCGCCGAGCTGGGCAGCCTTCATGAACACAACGCGCTCGACCGGGGATGTCGGCGACAGGCAGTCCATGATCGCCTTCAGGTACGGCGTGCGGCTGGTCCGCCAGCGTCCCGGTTCGGCGGACGCCTTGCTGGAAAGCATCCGGTGCCGATCCGACCATTCGGATACCGTCAGCAGTGGGTCTGGCGTCAGTCCTTCTCGCCAGGCGCGCTCGATTTCCGCCGCGCCTTCGTAATCCACGTCCAGCATCAGTCCACCCGAGGACGCAATTCGCCCAGCTCTTGCAGGTGTTCACGCACAGCGGCTTCCAGCGCCACGTGCATGGCATGCGGATCGACATCGAGTCTGGCAGCCATCTGCGCCGAGATGCGCGCGGGCCAGTTGAGCCAGGCATCGCGCTCGGAGCGGGCCAGCTTGAACACATGCGCGATGGCCTGTGGCCGATCGACCAGCTCACCTTTCAGGCGAGCCAGTCGCACCTTGTTGGTTTGCGCCTTGACCACTTCGTTGACCGTGCGGGCCTGGAGCAACGACGTGCCACCAGTGGGTAAGGCGGCAGGTCCATCGTTCGGCGGTGTGCTGGCGTCCGGCATGACCACCTTTGCCGCCTTGGCGCGGGTACCTGCCTTGGGCACATCGGAGTTGCGCGCCCATTCGCGATCAGCCCGGTCGGCATCGATGGTTCCGTCAGCCTCTGGCGTGATGCGCCCGGCGCGAATCGCCTTGTGAACAGCAGTGTCGGTCACGCCACGGTGCCGGGCGTAAGCGCGTATCGAAATGCCCATGGTGAGAACCGGTGGCCCCTTCAATCATTTGATCGTCATTCCTCTGGATTGAGCTTGGCTTCCCTCCGGAACAGCGCGTTCATGCCATCACCATCCACGACTTCACAAGGAGACGCACATGACCAAGCAAACCGACAAAGACCTGGAAAACCTGCTGCAGCAAATCGCGCTGGATCACCTGTTCATCGACAACCTGGAGACCCACAACAGCGATCGCCTGGACTTCCACGAGGTCAGCGTCTGGGGCGTCAAGAGCGCCCTGATCGCCGCTTACGAGGCGGGCCGGCAAGCCGCCAAACAGGACTGAGAAAGAAGCAGAAGACGCTTGGCTTCACTCCCGAACAGCGCGTTCATCACGTCACCCCATCAACCACTGCCAAGGAGCAGCACATGACCAGCACCCAACTCACCCCGGCCCAGCACGCGATCCTGGCCTACGCACTCGAACACACCAGCGGAAAGATCGACTGGTTCCCCGACAACATCAAAGGCGGCGCACGCAAGAAGGTGCTCGACGGGCTTTTCAATCGCGCTTTGATCACCACCAACGGCACCGACTGGTTCGTCGCCGCCGAGGGCTACGACGCAATGGGTCGCGCCCGTCCCGCGCATGCGCCCATGGATGCAGACCCCGAAATCGAGGCCGCCGTGTCGTCGGCCGAGGCTGAGTGGGCCAAGGACGCCACCGAGCAGACCAAGCCGCGCACGCGCGCGAACAGCAAGCAGGCCGAAGTGCTCCGGATGCTGCAGCGTCCCGAAGGCGCCACGATTGCTCAGATCTGCGGCGTGACCGGCTGGCAAGCGCACACCGTGCGCGGCACCTTCGCCGGCGCCTTCAAGAGAAAACTCGGTCTGACCATCGTTTCGGACAAGGCGCCGGGCGGTGAGCGGATCTACCGGATTGCCTGATCAAAAAGATCGAGAAAGAGGCCAAGACTCGCTTGGCTTCTCAATCGAACAGCGCGTTACTACGGGTGTCGCAACGATCAGACCCCAAGGAGCCACGATGACCACCGCCAGCCAGATTCCCGCCACTCAGAACGATGCCTGGGGCTTTTGGGGCACGATGAACGAGCACGCCAGCGCCGCGTGGCCCTTGGCGATGACCGCCGTCTCGGACGCCACACACCAGCTCCTTGAATCGGTACGGACCTTCCTCGACAGCCGCCACGGTCGCCACTTTGCCGACGACGTCCAGAACGGCCTGTACCAAGGCCAGGCCTTGCAGGATGCGATCAACGCCGCCACCCAGCGCTGGATGGGGTGGACGATTGGCCGCCAGACCAGCAAGGACTACGGCATCCCGCGCGGCCTGCCTTACCTCACGGGCTTTGTGATTCACTGCGAGATCGTCGAGGAATCGCTCGTCGCCTGATCGAACAGCACGCCATCCGACTCTCGGGTGGCCTGCTTGCCTGTCCAGTCCTGCCAGCGGCGCACGATCACATCCACGTACTTCGGATCGAGTTCGATCAGTCGCGCCATCCGTCCAGACTTCTCTGCGGCGATCAATGTCGTACCGGAACCGCCGAACGGGTCGAGCACCACATTGCCGGGGCGGCTCGAATTGCGAATCGCGCGCTCGACCAGCTCCACCGGCTTCATGGTCGGGTGCAGGTCGTTCTTCTGCGGTTTCTTGATGTGCCAGACATCGCCCTGATCCCGGTCGCCACACCAGTGACGTTGCGCGCCTTCGGGCCATCCGTAGAGGATCGGCTCATATTGGCGCTGGTAGTCGGCACGACCCAGCGTAAAGGTGTTCTTGGCCCAGATGATGAAGGTCGACCACTTGCCACCGGCAGCACGGAAGGCCGCCTGCAGCACATCCAGTTCGCTGGAGGACATCGCCACGTAGATCCCGCCCCGGCAGTGCGCAATGGTTGGCGTCAAAGCCGCCAGCAGGAAGTCGTAGAAGCCGTCGCTGAGGTTGTCGTTCAGGATCGCACGATCCTTGCCGCGCATTTTGTCCTTGGCGCTGTTGGCGTAGTTCACGTTGTACGGTGGGTCGGTGAAGACCATGTCCACCGGATCGCCATCGAGAACCCGGTCGTAGCTTTCAGTCACGGTAGAGTCACCGCACAGCAGGCGGTGGCCACCGAGCAGCCAAACGTCACCCGGGCGTGAGATTGGCGTCTCACTGACCTCGGGCACAGCATCGTCGTCGGTTTCGCCATCAGCATCCGGCTCGTCGCCCGCCATCAACTCGGCCAGTGCGTCGGCATCGAAGCCGGTGAGCGACAGGTCGAAGTCATCGTCCTGCAGGGCTGCGATCTCGATGCGCAGCATCGCGTCGTCCCAGCCTGCGTTCTCGGCAATGCGGTTGTCGGCAATGACCAGTGCCCGACGCTGGGTCGGCGTCAGGTGGTCGAGGACGACCACCGGAACCACGTCCAATCCGAGTTTCTGTGCAGCGGCCAGCCGCCCGTGCCCGGCGACGATGACGCCATCGCTGCCTGCCAGGATCGGGTTGGTGAAGCCGAATTCGGCAATCGACGCAGCGATCTGCGCCACCTGATCGTCTGAGTGGGTGCGCGCGTTGCGGGCATAGGGCAGCAGCTTGGCTGTCGGCCATTGCTCGATCTTGTCGGCAAACCAGGAGGCGGTCATTGCGCGGCCCCCTTGGTGGCCAGGCGTTCACTGACGACCTCGTCGAAGGACTGGCCAGTGGCCAACAGCGTGACGGGCACACCGGGGTGGTTCTGCTGGAAGCGCTTGATGGCGACGTCCACATACTCCGGCGCGATCTCGACGCTGCGACACACACGACCGGTGCGCTGTGCAGCCAGCATCGTGGTCCCGCTGCCGCCGAAGGGTTCGAACACGATGTCACCGCCATCGGTGTAGGCCTCGATCACGAACTCTGGCAGCGCCACCGGGAATACGGCTGGGTGATCGATGTTCTGCCCGATCTTGCCCTTGTGGCGCATCACCCGGATCACCGAGTCAGGAATCCGGGTGTCCTGTGTCGGTTGGCCCTTGTGCGTCCAGCCGCCGACCTCGCCATCTTTGCCGCGCATTGCCGTGGATGAGCCATCGGCACGCAGATGTGATTCCTGGCCGGCGTGCTTGCAGGGAACGATCTTGTTCGGCTTGCGGCTCTGGCGGTTGAAGTGGAAAACGAACTCGAAGCTCGGCGCGAAGCGGCCCGCCCAGTCGCCCGGCATCCCCGGCCCCTGATCCCAGACGTACCACGCGAAGCGCCGCCAGCCTTGTGTACGCATCCAGCCGAGCCACGCGTCCCAGTACGGGATGACTTCGTTGTCACGGTGGATCAGCCCGAGGTTGACCAGCATCTGTCCGTCGTCCGCCATTGGCACCTTGGCGAACACGCCACGCATCAGGCCATCCCAATCGGCGATGCCGTCGGAGGTGTAGTCGCGCTGATTGCCGTAGGGCGGCGAGGTGAAGCACAGCCGCGCCAAGTCACCCTGCATCAGGGCGGCGACAACGGTCGGATTGGTGGCGTCACCGCAAATCAATCGGTGCGGGCCGATGGCCCAGACATCGCCGGTGCGAGACACTGGCACCACGGGTGCTTCCGGCACGTCGTCGGCCGCGTCCGGTGCATTGGCGTCATCGTTCTGGTCGACATCACCTGTGACGCCGTCGTCTGCGAGCAATGCCTCGATCTCAGTGTCATCGAAGCCGGTCAGTGCAAGGTCGTACCCAGCGTCGGACAGCTCGGCCAATTCCAGCGCCAGCAGTTCCTCGTTCCAGCCCGCGTCGAGCGCCAGTCGATTGTCGGAGATGACGTAGGCGCGTTTCTGTGACGGTGACAGATGAGCAAGTTCGATCACCGGGACTTCATCGAGTCCCAGCTTGCGCGCGGCGGCCATGCGGCCGTGGCCGGCGATGATGCCGTTGTCACCATCCACCAGGACCGGGTTCGTCCAGCCGTACTCCACGATGCTGGCGGCGATCTTGGCCACCTGCTCGTCGGTGTGCGTGCGCGGATTGCGGGCATAGGGGATCAGCGCCTCGACCTTGCGGTACTGGACGTTGAGCGTGTTCAGAATCAGTTCCTCGAAAAAAGGAAACCCGCCGACGGGAAACCGTGGGCGGGCTCGTGATACGCGCTGGATGGGCGGGTGCAAACTGCAAACCCTGCAAACCTAGGTTTGCAGTCTGACGCTAAAAAGGCGCCGCGCTCGCGCCCCCCGCATTGCTTGGTGGCCGGGAAGGACCCGTGACAACGGGGCGTGGCCATCGCGAGCCGGAAACGACGAAGGCCACAGACTGTGCTGTGGCCTTCGGACGTACTTCGCTCGCGAGATTAGCCGTAATACTAGCGAAAAAGCCTCAGGATGTTGCACGCCGAAAAGTGGCCGAAAGCCCCACCGTTACGCAGGAGTTTCAATAGGTTCGCAACGGTTGGCAATTTCATGTAATGCCCTGACCCGATCAGGCGCGGATCAGATGACGGCTTCCAGCCCTTTCCGCTCGATCAGGTTCAGCAGCTTCAGAGATGGGCCGCTGGGCTTCTTGTCGCCGACCTCCCACTTCTGCACCGTGGACAAGCTGGTATTCAACACGGCAGCAAATACCGCTTGGCTCACATGAGCTTGCTCGCGCAGTGACTTGATCTTTTGCGGGGGCATCTCGTGAACATCGAGATGACACAGCGCATCGAACTCGCCCATGCGCCGCTTGCTGATCAAACCGGCGCCATGGAGCCCACGCGCAGTTTCGTGCATCTCATCCAGAATTCGGCTCTTACGCTTTGTCGTTGCCATCACACACCTCCACAATCTCACCCGCCGACAGGGCGTTTGCCAGCTGTCGATCATCGAATCCGAGCAATTCCTTCGCCACCTCTTGGAACACCTTCAGTTCGTCCTTGTCTATGTTGGCTCGCTCGTTCTTGCCGAACCCGTACAGAAAGAACCAGCGGTCAGCCATCTTGGTGGCCACGATGGTCCTGGCTCCGCCACGCTTGCCCTGCCCGGGCAGGGCGACCCGCTTTTTCACCACATGGCCGCCCAGGTCTGCATCGACGAGTCCTTGGGACATCTCGGAAACGGCTTCGCACAGAGCATCGTCTGTCAAACCCGCTTTTCGCATCCAGCGGGTGAAGGTTCGGGTCCGGAACACTCTTCTCATCGTCAAATCATACCACTTAGTGCGATAGATTGCCAGTCAAGTTCCCCGGCTGGGGCCGTTTAGCGAATCTGCCACCCGCTGGAGTGCCGTCTGCCAACGACGCCAGGCGGTCGTGCGGTCGCAGCCAAAGCGGCAGCAGATGTCCTTCCACGGATATCGTTGTGCTCGCATCCAGACGAGGTGTCGCTGTTCTTCTTCCAGCCACTGAACCCACCGCATGGTCTCCAGCATCCGGTCGATGGCCGCAGGGTCGGGAGGAAAGCGGTAGACCCGTGGCTCAGCTCCCAGGTTTTCCCAGGGCATGCGTTTGATCGCCGGCCAGCAGTTGAAGTAGCCCTGCACCCGAACCGGAGGAAGGCGGTGGGCGGTTCGTGCGGCCTCGATGAAGCGATCCGCCACAGTCTCGATCGTCCACTCAGCCATGTCGACGCTCCTTCGGCCCGTACAGCCGATCGCCGATCCGGCGCACCAGTTCGCGCTCGACCCAGTCGAGCCGCGTGTCGTCAGGCGAGATCACCAGGATCTGTTGGTCGCGCCAGCCCTCGCGCTTGATCTGCTCTGGATCGGGACGCGGATCGGGCTGCAGTCGAGCCAGGGCACAGCGGTATGCGGGAGTCGGAACCTTCATGTCACACCTCCTGCGTCTCGATCGCCCAGTGCAGGAGGGCAATGGCATCGGCTTCGTTGTCGTCGGCAGGGGCATGGCCACGGCGGCGGGCGGCGGCGGGCGGCGGCGACCATGTCGTCCTTGCTCGCGTTGCCCTTGCCGGTGGCGTGCTTCTTGATCGTGCCGACCGGCACGCCCTGGTACGGGATCTGGTGGTGCTCGCACCATGCGGTGAGGTGGGCCATGAAGCCGCCGTAGGCGTGTGCCGCATCGACCCCGGCGTGGCGGCGCACCTCCTCGAAGTACACGGCGTCGATGCTGTCGCAGGACTGCTTGATCTCGGTGAGCCAGCGTTTGAATCGCAGGTAGCGCATGCCGCCACCCTCGAAGCGCTGCGGCTTGTAGGATTCCGATCCGCTGGTCACTGCGCCATCGCGGTCGCGCAGTGCCCAGCCTGTCTGGGTGCCGAGATCCAATGCCAGGATCGACGACACGGATGGCCGCCAATGATCTGATCCCGGGTGGCCGGCAAGCCCCCTACGTAGGGTGGAGGGACCCTCTGGTCCCTCTCCTACGTAGTAGGAGGGGGAGTTTTCGCCAACTGGAGAATGGGAGAAAGTCCAGCAACCACGCGGGTTTGCGCCAGTTGGCAGGGGTTTGCCAACTGCGGGTAGTTGGCAAGGAAATGGGTGCAGTTGGCAACGGCGCTGCCAACTGCCGATTGGGCAATGTTCATGAGGCCTCCGGGGCGTTCAGTTCGTCGTGGTAGACCCACACCTCTGGGTTCTCGACGGGCATCGAGGCGCCGGAATGCGGGCACTTGTAGTGGGTGGGGAGCACCATGTGCTCGCGCATCGGCAGCTCGCCGGTGGCCGTGTCGACATCGCCCGCTGGCATGCGCAGCACCATGCCTTCGACGCAGAGATAGCCGAACTTGGTGCGGCCGCTGGAGGGCAGACCGTAGTCAGCCGCGTTGCGGAAATACTTGATGTAGCCCTGCGTCGAGAGCGCGGAGACGCGTTCGCGGATGGTGCGCTCGCCGCCCAGACCGGCCTTGCCCTCGAAAGATTCGGCGAACTGGTTGGCTGTGTAGCAGCGCCCGCTGCCGGCCTCCTCGAACAGGATCTGAAGGATCGCGTCGCGTTTGCGGCGGCGCTCGGCATCCAAGCGCTGGCCGTAGTCCTTCATCACCAACCGCTCGTTGGCGTCGACCTCGCGCCACTCACCGTTGATCTTGTCGACGTGCCGTTGCGGGATACCCGCGCCATTGCGCAGCTCGAAGATGAGCTGGCGAGTGGTGCGCGTTTCATCGGGTCGGAACAGCAGCATGCCGGTCGAGTAGTAACCGCGCAGACTTCCCGCGCCGGCCAGTGCCTGAAACGGGTCCTCCTCAAACTGCTTCTTGCCTAGCTTCTTGGTGTGGTGAGCGAGGATCATCCCAGCGTCGGGATTGACCGCTTGGCGAATCCGCTCCACCCGCTGCGAGAGGAAGAACAGCATGGCGCCGTTGTCGTTCTCTCCACCGGCATCGCCGCCGTCGAACACGTTGCGGATCGGATCGATGGTGATGATGTCAGGAGGCTCGCCGCCAAAAGCCTGCGCGATCGCCGGGATCACCTGCGCCAGTCCCGCGTCATCGAGCACCAGCCGCAACTGCGGTGTGGCGACGAAGTTGGCGCGAGCATCCAAAAGCCGGTGTGATGGCAGGCGCACGTCCTTCACGCGCTCGCGCAGATAGTGGTACTGGACCTCGGCCTGCAGGTAGAACACGCGCAGCGGACGGGGTGGCTGCATGCCGAGGAATACAGCGCCTGCAGCCATGTGCGCCAGCCAAGACAGCAGGAAGTCGCTCTTGCCGACTTTCGGTGCGCCACCGAACACCAACATGCCAGCCGGTGTCAGCACGCGCGGAGCGATCAGATCCGGTGGCAGCGGTGAGTTGTCATCGAGCAGTTCGCCGAGTGTGAAGGTGGGCAGAGAGGGAGCCGCTGCCTTTACGATCCGTCGGTCTCCCTGGGCAATGAATGCCGCGCAGTCGAAGCCCTCGTCGACAGCGTCTGCTGCATCCCACTTGGCCGGCTTGTCGGTCGGCGGCACCAAAATGGCCACGGATGCGCTGCCCACCATCACGCAAGCGCGAGCCGCGCTCTCGGCGTAGTCCCAGCCGGGTGCATCCCGGTCCGGCCAGATGACCACGGATTTCCCGGCTAATGGACGCCAGTCGGTTTTGTCGACAGGAGCTTTTGCACCGTTCATCGCGGTGGTCGCGGCAATACCCTGGGCGATCAGCGCGTGCGCACACTTTTCCCCCTCGACCAGGACGACCTCTCGTGCCTTCGCGATGGCCGGCTGGTTGTAGAGCGGCCTGGGGTCGGGTGCGCGCCACATGCGGGCGCGGACATCCCAGGGGCGGTACTCTTTGCCTGTCGGCGGGTCATACCGGTAGACGCAGGCGATCAGCTCGCCATCGGGCGTCAGGTAATCCCATTTGCCGGTGTAGGCGCCGAGGTCGTCCATCGGCACGCTGCGGCCATCGCGGCGCATCGGTGTGCCGACCGGGGCCGCAATGCCGAGCCACTGCCGGATCTCTCCAGCGATGCGTGGGAAGTCGCTGCGGGCGGAGCGACCCTGCGAGCGCGCCCACAGATCAATGATGTCGCCGCCCTCATCGGTGGAGAAGTCTTTCCACAGGCCGCGCCGTGGTCCGTTCAGCTCAACCACCAGACTTTTGCCCGGGTTGCCATCGACATCACCGACGTAGAACTTGCCACTCCGGATACGCCCCTGAACCGTCCCGACAATCGAGGAGGCTATTTGGTTAAAGTAAAATATCCATCAATGTCTTATTATCCTGGGTTTGTCGGTAGTTTTCTTCAGCCTGAG
>JAANMU010003369.1_pt1 | contig 10311 bp, 12 predicted proteins | sample 7279701 | NCBI WGS metagenome assembly JAANMU01 (sample SAMN14094539, study PRJNA606508) | bioreactor metagenome | isolation source: A lab-scale SPAN reactor treating ammonium-rich wastewater day 57 | place: Ireland: Galway | collected 2017-03-13 | reverse complement strand
ACAAATGGGCCATCTCCCGCCGTGCGGCATCGGAACGCCGCCGCGCAGTTGCAGCAGGGGAACCATTCCAGGGCACAGCCAGAATTTACGAAGGGGAACGCTGATGGGCGCCGGCCAGGACATCGTGCAGACCACCGGGGAAGCGGCCCGGCAGGACGCACCGCCGTTGCTGGTGCTCGAGCGCGTGGCGGAATTCCTGGACGCGGCCGGCATCGGCTCCGGCACTGTGCACGCCCGGCGCATCGGCGGGGGACAGTCCAACGTGACGTTCCGGATCAAACGGAAGGGGTCCGACGTCGTGCTTCGCAGGGGTCCGCGGCCGCCTCTGCCGCCGTCCACGCACGACATGGTCCGGGAGGCGCACATCCAGTCGCTGCTGGCGCCGCTGGGCATTCCGGTGCCGAAAATCCTGGCCGTGTGCGCTGACGAGCACGTGCTGGGCGTGCCGTTCTATGTGATGAGCCACGTGGAGGGAGACGTCATCACGGATGAAATTCCGGCGCACCTGGACGCGCCCGCCCAGCGCCGCGCCACGAGCGAAGCCGCCGTCGACATGTTGGTGCGGCTGCACTCGGTGGATGCCGGCAGCGGCGGCATTGCCGGAATCGGGCGCCCGGACGGGTACCTGAAACGGCAGGTCTCGCGGTTTGCGGCGCTGTGGGACATGGGCGCCACCCGGGATTTGCCGCAGGTGGCGGAGCTGACAGGGTGGCTGGAGTTGAACCGGCCGGACACGCAGCGCAACGCCGTCATCCACGGCGACTACCGGCTCGGGAACCTGATGTTCGCGCGGCAGGGCCCCGCGCATGTGAAGAGCGTGCTCGACTGGGAGATGGCCACATTGGGAGACCCGCTGGCAGATTTTGGCTACCTGACGGCCACGTACGCCCAGGCCGGCGCGCCCTCCACCCTGCTGGAACTCACGCCCGTGACGGCGCAGCCCGGCTACCTGGACCGCGGCGAACTGGCGCAGCGCTACAACGCGCACTTTGGCCTGGACCTGTCCGCGCTGCCCTGGTACCAGGCGCTCGCGCTGTGGAAGGCCGCCGTTTTCAGCGAGGCCATCTACACCCGCTGGCAGAACGGGGAACGTGCCGACGGCGGGGACTTCGGGGCCGCGCTGGAAACAGGAGTGCCGCGGCTGCTGGAAATCGCCGCCGCCCACGCCGCCCGGCTGCCGTAACTCCTGTGTCCCGTTGCGGTGTCCCGGACAATGATGCACGACGCCGGCCTGCCGCCCCGGGTGTCCCGCCGCACCCCTTGATTGGGGTGCCCGGGTGGCACATGATGAAGGTGCAGCGCCCCCTTGGCGCGGGCGGAGGGTTGGCAGGTACGGAGGGCAGCAGATGCAGTTCCACCAGCACGGATATGTCTCAGGCGACCCGCGGATCAAGGCGGCTGCAGGGACCGGGATCGACCGCCCGGCGGAGCTGCCGGACACCATGGACGTGCTCGTCGTGGGCACCGGCCCCGCGGGAATGATCGCGGCCGCCCAGCTGGCTGCGTTCCCGGGCATCAACACCCGCATCATCGAGCGGCGCGGCGGGCGGCTGGAGATTGGCCAGGCCGACGGCATCCAGGCCCGCAGCGTGGAGACGTTCCAGGCCTTTGGCTTCGCTGAGCGCATCATCACGGAGGCCTACCGGATCACGGCCACTGTCTTTTGGAAGCCGGACCCGGCAGACCGGACGAAGATCGCCCGTGCGGCCCGCGCCCCGGACGACACCACAGGGATCAGCGAATTCCCGCACCTGATCGTCAACCAGGCCCGCGTGCTTGACTACTTTGCCGAGGTTATGGCCTATTCGCCCGCGCGCATCAAGCCGGATTATGGCTGGGAGTTCCGCGGCCTGTCCATCGCCGAATCAGGGGAGTATCCGGTGGCCGTGACGCTGGCGCGCACCCAAGGTGAGGGGGCCGGCGTCGAACGTGTGGTGCAGGCAAAGTATGTGGTGGGTGCGGATGGTGCGCACAGCCGGGTGCGGGAATGCATCGGCGCCAAGCACACCAGCGTCCACGCCAACCACGCGTGGGGTGTCATGGATGTCCTGGCCGTCACCGATTTTCCCGACATCCGTTCCAAGTGCGCCATCCAGTCGGAGGACGGCGGGAACATCCTGCTGATTCCGCGCGAGGGGGGCTCGCTGTTCCGCATGTACGTGGACCTCGGCGAGGTGCCCCAAGGGGGATCGGAGGCGGTCCGGGGCACCACCATCGAGGAGATCATCGCCAAGGCGAACAAGATCCTGCACCCGTACACGCTCGATGTGCGCAGCGTCGCCTGGACCAGCGTTTACGAGGTGGGGCACCGCCTGACGGACAGGTTCGACGACGTACCCCTCGCCGAGAGCGGCGGGCGGCTGCCGCGGGTGTTCATCACGGGCGACGCCTGCCACACGCACAGCGCCAAGGCCGGGCAGGGCATGAATGTGTCCATGCAGGACGGTTTCAACGTGGCGTGGAAAATTGCGCACGTGCTGGAGGGGCGCAGTCCCGCGAGCCTGCTGGCCACGTATTCGGCCGAGCGGCAGGTCATTGCGAAGAACCTCATTGACTTTGACCTGGAGTGGTCCACGCTCATGGCCATGCGGCCTGAGGACATGGAGGACCCCACCGAGCTGGAAAACTTCTATGTGCGGACGTTTGAGTTTCCGGCCGGCTTCATGACGGAATACCAGCCGTCCATGATCACTGGCACTGCCGTGCACCAGGAGTTGGCCACGGGCTTTCCGGTTGGCAAGCGGTTCAAGTCGGCGCCGGTGGTGCGCGTGGCCGACGCCAATCCTGTCCAGCTGGGCCACCACCACCGGGCCGACGGGCGCTGGCGCATCTACGCCTTCGCGGATGCGCCGGCAGTGGGGGAACCGTCCCTGCTCTCGGACTGGGCGGCGTGGATGTCCACTTCACCGGATTCGCCGCTGCTTCGCTACACGCCGCCGGACGGAGACATTGACGCCGTGTTTGACGTGAAACTTGTTGCCCAGCAGGACTTTGAGGGTGTCCCGTTGGGTCGCGTGCCTGCTCTTTTCATGCCGCGGACGGGCCCCTTTGGGCTCATTGACTACGAGCTGGTCTACGCTGCCGATCCCCTGCGGGACATTTTTGCGGAGCGCGGGATTTCGCGCGGCGGAGCCGTGGTGGTGGTCCGCCCGGACCAGTACGTGGCCAACGTGCTGCCGCTGGCGGACACTGCGGGGCTCGCTGCGTTCTTTGACGGGATCATGCTGCCGCGGCGGTGATCGTGGCTGCCATGGACAGCATCACCGTGATCCCCTGGGCGGGTGCGTTCCCTGGCATCAGGACTCCGCTTCAGCGTTTCTTGCCGCCAACACCCGGCACGGACGTGATTTGCTTCATCCACGCAGCGAGTTGCTGTTCATCGATGTCGTTTATGGACTTGAGGTCCACGCCCCGGGTCAACTTGCCCATCCCCACCGGCGTCACCGGCGGGACCGGCTCAAGCGAAGCCCCGTTCACAAACATGAGCTTGACGTGGCTGGCGAAGCCGCCGCAGCTGAAGCACCAGCCGTCCCCGACGCCGTAGTAGGCCATGCCCCATTTCACCGAGCGTTGGAGGTCCGGCAACGTTCTGGCCGCCAGCGCATCGACAGCTTCGGCGATGCCGCGCTGCGGCTGCGGCAGGCTGGCGATGTACGTGAAGACGGGCTTGTCGCCGACTGCCGCCTTTGCCGGGCTGGCCCTGCCGGTCATGACTTCCGGCAGCGTGAAGGCAACGTCGGTTTGCGCTGCAGGGTCCGACGATTGTTGTGCGGATTCAGGGTTGCCAGGCTCACGGCTGGTCATGGAGAAGATTATCCCTTGCTGCTCAAGGGATTGCACGAATAATTTGCCCGCGGCAGGCTGGCGGGACGGCTGGAATTCGGGAGAGGTCCGTGGCGTCCCCGAAACGACCCATCCCAGGTGGAAAGCCTGCCCTGCATGGGGGCCGCTTCACCGGTCTTGAATACCAGCGGGTCGTACGCGACACAGCTCAGCCCGCAATTCCCAAGTTGAGGGCCACCGGCTGGTATCGGTCTGAGCGACGTGGGTCTGACGGTATCGCGCCATCAACCGGCCCGTGCTGCGTGGGCACCGAGCTGTCCGATGAAGCCATCGAGGTTCTCATCGGCAATGTCGCCGTAGCGTCCCGCGGCGAGATCTGACCACCCCTTCTCTTCGCCACAACGACCACCTCCACCACGGGCAGGAAATGCCAACCAGTGTGGGACAGCCTCGAGTCGACCAGGAATTTTGAATCGGAGCTGGTTGTGGACGTGGAGCTGCTTCCCAACCGTGGGCAACTACGAGTGCGGGCGCTGGAAGACGAGCAGGGCGTCGGCGATGAGATCGTGCGGGTACTCGTCCCACACAATCTCGGTGATGCCGACAGGGGTGAGGTGCTGGGCGAGCACGTGTGCGCAGTCGCTGATCAGGTGGGTGGTTCGGCCCATGTGGTGGATGTCGGAGAGGTTCCAGACCACGTAGCCGCCGGGCACCACGAGGCTGGCGCACTGGGCTGCCACGAGGCCGAGCTCGGACAGGTACCGGTTGTAGTCCTCGTTGTTTTCCCCGTAACCGGTGAGGGGGTCGGGCTCGTGGAACGTGGAGGTCATGTAGGGCGGGGACGCCAGGACCATGTCCACGCTGGTGACGGCGCCGGGCGGCTCCATGCTGAGGACAAGCCGGAGCAGCTCCCGGGCGTCGCCTTCGATGATGCGCGCCCCCGGAATGCGCTCCTGCAGGTAGTCCGCGCGCTCGGGCAACAGCTCGATGCCGAGGGCCCTTCGGCCCAGTGCGACGGCGCGGCCGAGGGTTGTGCCGAAGCCGGCGAAGGGGTCGAACACCAGGTCTCCCGGTTTGGTGCAGCGTTCAATGATGTGGTCCGCGAGGGCTGAGACCATGTGGACATCTTCGTCGGCGCCCGGAGGGCGTTCCGCCAGGAAAGTGTCGATTGTTGCGCTGAGTTGGGCGTCCAGCGGGGACGATGGTGGCGTGCTGCCGAGCAATTGAGATTCCAGGCCCTTCATCTGGCGTAGTTTACCCGTCAATGCTGGGGGATTGAGGGATGGTTGCGCCTTCTTGCTATTAATAGTTTACTAGTAGTGTGTCACGAATACAGGCCCAACAGGATGCCCAAATAGTCCGTGCGGCGCTGCCGCTGCTCACTCTTACCCTGATCGGGGAGCGCGAGTCGTACGGCTATGAGATTCTTGAGCGGCTTGGTGCCCTGGGCCTGGACGTCAGCACGGGGCTCATCTACCCGGTGCTTGCCCGGCTCGAACGGGACGGCCAGGTCACAACCCGCCCTGTCGCGTCGCCGAACGGGCCGCCGCGCAAGTACTTTGCCATCACCGAAGCCGGACAAAAGGCGCGCAATGCGGCGCGGGAGCAGTGGCACCTGGTCTCATGCGCCGTCGACAGTGCCCTCACCAATGAAGGAAAAGACCATGACTGATGCCATTGCGCCGGCCATCCGTTCGCGGAGGTCCATTGCCGACCGCCTTCGCATCGATGCCTATATGACCAGGTTTGAGTGGCACCTTGAGGGCGGCCTGCCAGGCGGGGAGCGCAAGGCCGTCGTCAAGGGGCTGCGGGAGGAACTCGCGGCGGATCCCCGGGAGACGGGCGCTGCACTGCGCGACCTGGGGACGCCGCGGACATTGGCAGCGCGCTACACCGATGAAGGGGCGCTGCGCCCGCTGTGGTCGATCGGGATTGTCACGGCAGGGGCTGCCCTCTTGGTCTACTGGATACTGTTTTTGACTTATGCCCTTGGCATGCTCGCCGTGGTCGACGGCGCATCTGTCGGCAGCGCCACCTCGCAGTTCTTGTTCATTCCCGTCCAGGCATTCTCTTCGCCGGAAGGGTTTGGCATCGGCTGGACCGGAGGTTGGGCGTGGCTGATGGTGCCGGCGGCGATCGTCCTTGTGGCCTTCCTGGCGGGCGCCCGGATTTGGCGGGCGTTCCGGCGCTGACCCGCGCGATGGAGCATTCAGGGCTGGCGTGGTGCCATGCCTGCACGGACGCAGCCACTGATGCCGCTGGCGGGTTCCACTCGATCCGGTGACTCGCGCTGACTGTCCGAAGGGGCTGGACGGTGCCGCCATGCGGAGCCCTCTCAGGGAGTGGGTTTGTCAGCGTTGTTCTGGGCGATGAGGCTGTGGGCAATGGACAGAAGGGCCAGGGACTGAACGGCGTCATAGGTGCCAGGCTTCAGTTTGCCGGCAACCTCGGACGCCTTGTTGGCGTACTCTGCGGCCAGTCGTGCATTTTCGTCGATGTTCATGGATGGCTCCTGCCATGTGGTGTCCAGAAAGTCCGGTAAGTCGGTTGTCCCACAGTACCCACGGCGCCGCGCGGCCGAGGGCACCCAACCGGCCTGCCGCCGTCGGGCGTGTTCCAAAATGTGCCCGAGGGGTTCCGCCGGGGGCCTGCCGGACATATCCTGATGCCGGCAACACCGCCACCATTTCATGTGAGGGGACCTGCACCATGGCCGTTCGAGTTGACCTGAATATCTCGCTGGACGGGTTCGCCACGACCACGGATGCAACCCCGGATAACCCGTTTGGGCTGGACTGGGGCCGCCTTGTTGAGGCCTACACGGCGACCCGCACTTTTCGCGAGCGGGTTCTGCATGAGAGCAGCGGCGAAGGCACCACGGGCGTTGACGACAAGTATGCGGCTGCCTACTTCGAGGGGATCGGGGCGGAGATCATGGGGGCCGGCATGTTCGGGCTCCACAATTACCCTGATGACCCCGACTGGCGAGGCTGGTGGGGCGACGAACCGCCGTTCCATGTCCCCGTTTTTGTCCTGACCCACAAACCCCGCCCGGCCATCACAGTTGCCGACACGACCTTCACCTTCATCGATGCCAGCCCCGACGCAGCACTTGGGCGGGCAGTTGAGGCGGCGCGCGGCAAGGATGTGCGCATCGGGGGAGGCCCCACGACGGCGCGCGACTTCCTCAAGGCCGGACTGGTCGACCAGTTGCATGTTGGCATCACCCCGATCCTGCTGGGCCGTGGGATCCGGTTGTGGGATGAGCTCCGCGGCCTGGAAAACGACTACACCGTCACGAGCGAGACCGCCGAAAGCGGCACCATCCACGTCACCTATCGCCGGTAGGAACGAGGGATCAGGACGCGTATCCGCGTTTCAGCAGCGTCTTGGCAGACTTGGCAAAGTCGTCGGGACCCGGAATTTCGAAGTCCAGGGCGTTCGCGTAGCGGGTGACGATGTTGAAGACGGTCGCGACGGCAGCGGCGTCGAGCAGCTGGTTCCGGCTGACGCCGGCAGCGATTGCTGCCCGGGCGTCATCGGTCCCCAGGGCATCGGGTGTGCGGGTCATCTTTTCAATGAACGCCAGGGCCGCCCGCAGGGTGCCGGAAATCGGGGCCGACTTGTAGTCGCCCAAAGCTGCATCAACAACTTCAGAGCCGAGGCCGTGGACGGCAACGGCGCCGTGGGCGCCCACACAGAACGGACAGGAGTTGAACCGCGCCACCATGGCCGCCATCAGCTCCCGTTCGCCCACGGACCACTCGCTGGGGCCGCGCATGACCTGCTGCGTCCAATTGTTGAGCGCCGGACCGGCGAAATCACGGTGGTAAAAGGCCACCCGCGCAGCGTCCGGAAACCGGACTCCGGACATGGCGGAAATAAGTTTGAACAGCATTCGGCTCGAGGGACGGTCTCCCCGCTCGATCTCATGCAGGCGCATCGTCAAGCCCCTCAATGGCACTCAATGCTGCGTCCCACCGAGCCAGGCCTGCGCCAACACTCGCCGCGAAAACCATCTCAAAGGCGGCCTTGTCGCTCCCGGCGGCAACCTTCACAGCTTCCACCTGCGCGTCCGTTACCCGATACGACGACTCGCCGATCTGGCGGGCCAGGGCATCGTAGGGGTTCTCGACGGATATGGTGGCGCCCGCGCTACGCGCCATCACATCGGCCCGCAACTGCGGATCAGTGACCCCCGGCCCGGCAACTTTCCCAGCCAGCAACTCACGCCGGCGTTGGTGATTCGTCCCTGTCGCATCCATGAGGTTAAGGGTAAACCGCTTGTGATGGCAGGTGGCGAAATCCGTGGCGGAGGGCGGCAAGGATGCCGGCGCCGCCGGTGACCATTACCGCCCGGCCGGTGTGCCGCCGTCGTGCCTGTTTTTACAAGGCTCGACGGCGGCCGGCACCTTCGCGCGGCGGTCCTACCCGCGCACTGTGTAGCTCGCCAGGACCCCCTTGTGGTCCGTGGGCCATGGCATGTCGGCCAGCACGAAAGGGTCCTTGCCCGATTCGGCGACCCGCTGGTTCCGCACGATCGATGTCTGGGGGCCGACGACCTGGGCGTCCTGCAACTTCAGGCGCGGGTCTGGATGGTGGAAGATGTAGTCGATCCTGTCGCGCTCGTCCGCCTCCGGGGCCCACGTCAGCTGCCCGGTGGTGACGTGGGGGTTGTCCGAAGGCCAGGTGAATCCGGGGTGCGTGACGGGGTTGGGGTGCTGGCGCCGGTACGCATCGACGAAACCGGCCTCCTGCAACGCCTGCGTTGTGCCCCACTGCAGGACAACACCGTTGTGGTCGAACAGCCGCGACGTGCGGCGTGTCCAGTCCAGGGTTGAGGGCTCGTTGAAGTCACCGCCGAGGATGACTGCGCGCCCCAGCTGCCGCTCCTTGCGTGCATCCTCGATGAACCGGGCGATGACCTGCGGCCGTCCGGAGGCGTCGTTGACGCGGGCGACGGCCGCGGCATCCGTCACCGGGCCGCCGGGCATCTTGTTCCAGCCGAACTCGGAAAACTCGCCGTTGGGCACGCCTGCGCCGTAGCCGCGCGGCAGATAAGTGGCGTACCACTGGTACTGCAGGTGGGCTGCGTAGGCGGCAACCTCGACGGAACCGACGGTCACGACGGCCTTGGCCATGTACGGCATGGCGGTTGCTTCGCTGATGGGGTGGGCGGAGAAGATCGCATTGTCGCCGGTGATCTTGTACTGGTAGTTCAGCCCCGAGGCGTTGAGCCTGGCCACTATGTCAGGTGTTGTCTCGTTGGCTTCCGGGATGAAGGCCAGCGTGGCCCCCGATTCCCTGATGATGTCCGCAACCATGCCAACGCCGCCCGGGACCTGTTTGCCGCCGTGCCAGGCGTTGAGGACCAGCACCTTCAACGGGTTCCTGTCGGGGGCTGCCGCGGCGGCGGAGCCGGCTCCTGCTGCCGACAACGCCCCAAACGCCGCAGCTCCGGCAATTCCTCGAACAACGCTCCTGCGTGACACCTGGTTCATTGACAACCTTTCCCGTTTGGATTCAGCCCAACACGGTAGCGGTGGTTTGCAAACGTTGGTTCCGTGCTGCATGAGGGGCAGGCCAACGGCAAATGAACAGGCGCCCCGGCCGTCATCAACACGCCGCGGTTCCCCTTTCAGGCGCCGTGGCGGCGTAAAGTGGCCGCATGATTCTCCCTGATGTTCGAGACCCGCGGCTCGTGGGCATCCGCCGTGGCGGGACTCTGGGCGATGGCGACCACCGGCTTCTGGCGCTGTGGGCGGCCGACTGTGCTGAACACGTCCTGCACTTCTTTGAGGAGGCCTGCGGCGGCGACACCCGTCCCCGCGAGGCAATCGGGGCCGCGCGTGCCTGGGCCCTCGGCCAGGCCAAGATGATGGCGACCCGAGCGTTGGGCGGGCACGCCATGGGGGCAGCGCGCCCGCTGCGGGGCGCCGCACGGTTTGCCGCCTATGCGGCCGGCCAGGCAGCCTGCGTCGCCCATGTGCCGGAGCACGACCTCGGCGCTGCCGCCTACGCCATCAAGGCCGTTCAGGCCGCGGCACCCAGCGTGCGGGCCAAAGAGGCGGGCCGCGCCGAGCGTGACTGGCAGCGCAGGCAGCTTCCCGGCGGCCTTTATGACCTCATACTCGAAGACCAGGCACGCCGCAATGACATCTGTTGGTCTGTGTTCAGTGATTGAATATGCGGGCGTGCTGGAGGTGGCGGGCGGCTTTTCCGGGCGTCAGTCGCTCAGTGCGGTGAGAATTTCAACCCGGTTGCCGAAGGGATCCCGGCAATGGAACCGCTCGTAGCCCTCAAAGGTGTACCGCTCTTCCCATGAAAGCTCCAGGCCAGCCGACTGAATGTTGTCCGCCAGTTCCTCCAACTCGGCCGTGGAGGCAACCACAAGGCCGGGGTGGGCTTTTTGGGCCGGCCTGAACACAGACTCGACGCCCAAGTGGATTTCCGCCACGACGGAGGAACCCTCAAACGCCCGGAACCAACAGCCGCCGCGGCCAACCAGCGATGGCGGCTTTTCAACCT
>JAANMU010003368.1_pt1 | contig 10317 bp, 8 predicted proteins | sample 7279701 | NCBI WGS metagenome assembly JAANMU01 (sample SAMN14094539, study PRJNA606508) | bioreactor metagenome | isolation source: A lab-scale SPAN reactor treating ammonium-rich wastewater day 57 | place: Ireland: Galway | collected 2017-03-13 | reverse complement strand
GGCGAAGCCGACGATCGAGTTGAGCGGCGTGCGCAGCTCGTGCGACATGTTGGCGAGGAACTCGCTCTTCAGCCGGTTCTGCTCCTCGGCCCGGCGCCGGCCCTCGGCCTCCGCCGCGGCGTTGCGCCGCAGCTCCTCGAAGCGCCGCCGCTCGCTGATGTCGCGCACGGCCGCGCTCACCAGGCGTCCTTCTTCGGTCTCCAGCGGCGAGAGCGAGATCTCCGCCGGAAACTCGGAGCCGTCCTTGCGTCGCGCGGCCAGGTCGCGCCCGGACCCCATCGGCCGCGTCACCGGCGCGCCGAAGTAGGACTCCCTGAAGGCGGCGTGCCCCGCGCGGCGCCCCTCGGGGATCAGGACCTCGACGTTCTGGCCCAGCAGCTCGTCGCGGCGGTAGCCGAACATCTGCTCGGTCTGCGAGTTCACGAGCACGATGCGCCCCGCCTCGTCGACGATCACCATGGCGTCGGGAGCCGCTTCCAGCAACCCGCGGAAGCGCGCCTCGACCCGGCGCCGGGCGGTGACGTCGCGCACGGCCGCCGCGACGAGGGGCCCGACCTCGCTCTGCAGCGGCGAGAGGCTGATCTCGGCGGGGAACTCGCTGCCGTCGCGGCGCAGCGCGGAGAGCTCGCGGCCGGCCCCCATCGGCCGCGTCTCGGGGGAGGAGAAGAAGGCGGAACGGTGCGCGGAGTGGCGCCCGCGGACGGCGGCGGGCACCAGCGCGTCGACGCTGAGGCCGGTGACCTCTTCGGCTCGATAGCCGAACAGCCGCAGCGCTTCCCGGTTGGCGAGCAGGATGCGGCCCTCGGGGCCGACGATCAGCAGCGCGTCGGGGGCGGCGTCGAGCAGCCCGCGGAATCGGGTTTCGAGCACCCGCGCCTGCTCGCGGCAGCGGGTGAGCGTGACGTCGCGAGCGCTGATGGCGAGGCGCGTCGGGTGCGGGCCGGCCGCCGGCGCCACCCGCACGGCCAGCTCGACGCGCAGCGGCGTGCCGTCGCGGATGGCGACGGCCACGTCGATGCGCAGGCGCCCGTCGGGCGCCGAGAGGGCCTCCAGCCAGGGGGCCTCGGAGAGCCCGAGCAGGCGGTCGAGAGGCTCCCCGATCGCCTGCGCGGCGGGCACGCCGAACAGCGCTTCGGCTTCGCGGTTCCAGGCCAGCACCCGGCCCTCGGGCGTCGCCTGGAGCAGCGCGTCTGCGAAATCGTCGAGACGGTCCATGGGCGGTCGAAGGCCCCCTTCCTCCGCCCCTGAAGCATGGGCTGCGTGGACGCCGGCCGGACGTTGGTGTGGAGAATCTCAACGCTACGCCCGGGCCGGAGGCGCAGTCAACAACCGGGTTCAGGCCCGGGTGAGCGGCGTCACCCCGCGTTTTCGAGGAAGGCGCGGGCGGCGTCCGCGGTCTTCACCGCGTCGCCGTAGCAGTCGGGGATGCCAGTCGCGCGCAGGCCGGCGCCGGTGAGGAACAGGCCGGGCAGCGTGCCCGTCAGGCGGTCGATCTGTTCCATGCGGCCGAAGTGGCCCACGGTCATCTGCGGCGTCGTCTGCGGCCAGCGGTAGACGCGGCTGAACAGCGGCGCGCCGGACAGGCCGAGGTGGGACCTCATGTCGCCGATCACCGCGGCCACCAGCGAGTGGTCGGCCATGCGCAGGACGTCAGGGTCGCGGGCGCCGCCCAGGAAGCCGCGCAGCAGAACGTGGCCCTCGGGGGCGCTGCCGGGGCGCTTGGTGGAGAGGAAGCTCAGCGCCATCGTGGAGATCCGCTGGCCGGCGACGGTGACGAGTCCGTAGCCGTCGAGCGGGTGGGCGACCTGCTCGCGGCGGTAGCCGATCAGCACCGTCGCGGAGGAGACGAACGGGATCGTCTCCAGCAGTTGCACGAGGTCGCGGGCGTGCGGCTGCAGCAGCGGCACGAGCTTCGGCGCGGGGATCGCCAGCACCAGCGCCCGCGCGCGCACGCTCTCGCCGCCGGCGAACGCGAGCGTCCAGCCGCTCTCGTCGCGGGCGATCGACTCGAGCGCGCGGCCGGTGCGCAGCGCGTCCGCGGGCAACCGCGCGACCAGCGCGTCGACCAGCTCGCCGAGGCCCGCCTTGAACGAGAAGAACGGCGCCATCGGGCCGCGGCCGTTGCCGCCCTGGCCGCCCTGTCCGCTGGGCGGGCCGTGCGAGGCGCCCGCGGCGGGGGCCGCCCTCTTCGCGGCCAGCATCGCGCGCAGCAGGCTGCCGTGCTTGCGCTCCATCTCGACGAAGCGCGGGAACGTCGCGGAGATCGAGAGCTGCTCGGGGTCGCCGGCGTGGATGCCGGCGAGCAGCGGCTCGCCGAGCAGCCGCAGCGCCTCCCCGCCCAGGCGGCGGCGCATGAACGAGGCGATCGACTCGTCGCCTTCGCCGCGGCGCGGCGGGATCACCGCGTCGAGCCCCATCCGGATCTTGCCCGGCCACGAGAACACGTCGCTGCGCACGAACGGCCACATCTTCGTCGGGATCGCGAGGGCCAGGCCCTCCGGCATCGGCTTCAGGCGGCCGCCGGTCAGGATGTAGAGCGTGCGCTGCTCCATGTTGGTGCCGACCATGCGGTCCGTCAGGTCGAGCTCGCGGGCCAGCGCCAGGCCTTCCGGTTTCTGGGCCAGGATCGTGTCGGGGCCGCCCTCGAGCACGAAGCCCTCGTGCAGGTCGGTCTGGATCACGCCGCCGAGACGCGGGGCCGCCTCGTACAGCCGGAACGGCACGCCGGCCTTGTGCAGGGCGTGGGCCGCCCCGAGGCCGGAGATGCCGCCGCCGACGATCGCGACCGGGAGCGTCTCGGACATCGCCTATCGCGCCGTGACGGCGTGCACGTGCTCGACGACGGCCTTCACGTTCTCGACCGGGGTGCCCGGCAGGATGCCGTGGCCGAGGTTGAAGACGTGGCCGACGCGCGAGCGGGCCCGCGCCAGCACGTCGTCGACGCGGGCGAGCAGCCGCTCGCGCGGCGCGAACAGCAGCGTCGGGTCGAGGTTGCCCTGCACGGCGCGGTCGGCGCCGATCCGGTTCCAGCCCTCGTCGAGCGGGGTGCGCCAGTCGACGCCGATCACGTCGCCGCCCGCCTCGCGCTGGGCCGCGAGCAGGTGGCCCGTGCCGGTGCCGAAGTGGATGGTCGGCACGCCGGTCGTGGCGAGCGCGTCGAAGATCCGCTTCGTGTGCGGCAGGCAGAACTCGCGGTAGTCGGCCTCGTCGAGCGCGCCCACCCACGAGTCGAACACCTGCAGCGCCTGGCAGCCGGCCTCGACCTGCGCCTTCAGGTAGTCGGCGACGATCTCGGCGAAAAGGCCCGCCAGCTTGTGCCAGGTCGCGGGGTCCTCGTACATCAGCGACTTGGTCAGCGCGAAGTGGCTGGAGTGGCCGCCCTCGATCGCGTACGAGGCGAGCGTGAACGGCGCGCCCGCGAAGCCGATCAGCGGGATCTGCAGCTCCTTGCGCAGCATCTTGATCGACTCGAGCACCATGCCCAGGTCCTGGCGCGGCTCGAAGCGGTGCAGGGCGGCGACGTCGGCCGCCGAGCGCACCGGCTTCTCGATCACCGGCCCCTCGCCCGACTGGAAGTCGAACGGGATGCCCATCGGCGCCAGCGGCAGCAGCAGGTCGGAGAACAGGATCGCGGCGTCGATCCCCAGCGCCTTCACGGGCTGCAGGGTGACCTCGACGGCCAGCTCGGGCGTGCGGCACAGCGTCAGCATCGAGTGCTTCGCCCGCAGCGCCCGGTACTCGGCCATGTAGCGCCCGGCCTGGCGCATGAACCAGACGGGCGTGCGATCCACGGGTTCGCGCCGGCAGGCGCGCAGGAAGCGGTCGTTCATTGCCCCCCCATGTTACCGGAGCGGGCCCGGCGCGCCCGAAATCCGGGGAATGTCCCTCATTTGGGGGACGCGCGGCGGGGGCACCCTCCGTAACTTGCCGGGATCGCATCCACAGGAGACCCGAATGGGCTTTGAGGAAGTGCGGCGGATCGTGGAGACGTCGCAACCGGGCGAGTTGTTGACCGGGCTGCTTCCCTGGTTCGGTGTCGGGGCCTCTTTGACACTCGTACTTGGGCTCGCGTTCCTGTGGAGGCACGCATGGGAGGAGCAGATGGTCCTGGATGCACGGCGCCCGGAGCCCCTCGATGGTGGACACTCGTGAGTGCGGGACCGATGACGCGAGGCACGCCGCTCCACGAGCAGCTCTCGCAGATCAGCGAGCGATTGCCGGCATCGCCGTACCGGACTACTGGCGCCCTCGTCGATCTGCTTCATCGTCAGCGCAGGGCAGAGCCGGCGAGCTGGCCGGCCGCCGTGGGTGCGGTGCGTCGTCATTCACTGCTGGAACAGATACACGAGGACCCGTTCACGCGTCGCGCCTTCAGCAAGCCGCGAGGCTACGCCGGCGATGCCGTCCTCATCGACCACATCTACGGAGTCGCGCGGCCCGAGTTTCAGCAGCCGCTGGGTAGAGCCATCAACCGTTACACGACCTCCTCCCCGGCAACGCGCGCCGTGCGATTCCGGCGGCACCTCCTGGCAGAACTCATCGACCGTGCCAGCGGTGAAGGACACGGCCACTGCCGAGTTCTGGCGTTGGCCTGTGGCCACCTGCGCGAGCTGGAGCTGTCCGCGGCGGTTCGCCGAGGCGACGCCGTCGAGATCGTGGGCCTCGATCAGGACCCCGACAGCATCGAAGTGGCCATGGAGCTCGCACGGCGCCTCAACTGTAGAGTGCTGGCCCATACCGCATCGATCAAGGCCGTCATCAAGCGGTCGATCCCGCTCGCCGAGTTCGATCTCGTCTACGCCGCCGGCCTCTTCGACTACCTCGACGACAAGGTCGCAGCCCTGCTCCTCGCACGCATGCTGGAGGCGGCCCGGCCCGGGGGGCGCGTCCTGATCGCCAACTTCGTCCCCGACATCCCAGACGTCGGCTACATGGAGGCGTGCATGGACTGGTACCTGCGCTACCGGACGGAGCGCCAACTGAGGGATCTTCTGGAACAGGTCCCAACGGCGCTTCAGGGCGAGGCCCAGACCCTGCACGACCCGGACCAGAACATCGCGTTCCTCGTCGTGACCAGGGGCCAGGGGCCGTCCACCCATCGCTCACGCCGTGGCCGGTGAACCAGAGCGGCACACTCCCGAAACGGCGCGCCGAATGGGGGCCACCCCTCATCGGGGGTACGTCGATCAGTTGCGCCCACTCTTGCCTGCCCAGGCCCTCCGGCGGAGCCCCTCCAAGCTCGCCTACGCAGCGGCCCATCTCGCGGTTGTCGGAGTCGGAATCTCGCTCTGCCGAGCGGTCATCGCCCCCGAGTTCTATCCACTGGTAGGGATTGCCGTTGGTCATAGCCTGGCTTGCCTGGCGTTCTTTGCGCACGAACTGAGCCATCACGCGGTGATCTCGCCCGGGAGGTTGTGCAGAGCACTGGAACTGTTGTGCTGGGGAATGAACGCGGTGCCTGCCACTCTCTGGCAAGCGGTCCACAATGCGACCCATCATCTTCAGACCAACACCCCGCGCGACCCCGATCGCCGGTGGTTGCCTGAGGAGGCCACCCCGGCAACCCGCGCATACACGACGATCCTCTATCCGCATCGCCGTGCGCATGCGCTGAACCCTCTGGTTCTCTTCCAGTTCGTGGGCTACATCAGCCGTATCGTCATCGCCGCGTTGACCAACGGACGGCATGGACTGCTGCCATCCCCTCCCCCCCATCTGACAAGGGTCCGATCCCGCGTCCTGGCGGAGTTGACCTTCATCCTCGGACTGCACCTTGCCCTGCTGGCGTTCCTGCGCTTCGACTGGTGGGCGTACACATGCCTCGGCCCGCTGGCGCTCCTGTCGGCCTCGTCGGTGGTCATGGCCTACGTCTTCACGAACCACTTCCTTCACCCGGTCGCAGACACCACGGACCCCGTCAGCTCCAGCACGTCAGTGATCGTGCCCAGATGGATCGACCGCCTCCACCTTCACTTCTCGTATCACACCGAGCACCACCTTTTTCCGTCCATGAACTCCGACTACTACCCACGCCTCAGCGAGCACCTCACGCGCCTCTATCCGCACGCCTACCACCGGCTTCCCTTCTTGGAGGCGTGGCGCCTCCTATGGGCCAGTGACCCCTTCGCGCAGCGCACCACTGAACCCTGAGCAGAGGACGGCGACCAGGATCTTCGGACCGGGCTTCACTTCGCGCCGAAACTCGGTCCGGACCGAGTCGGGCGGACCTTGTGTGGCGGGGGGCTCGACGATGATCCGTGTCGGAGGTCGTCGAATTGGAAGATCACGCTGCACGCCTGGAGTTGCTTCGATCGCTCTCCGACGACGAGTTGCTTCGGGGGCTCGCGCGGTGCGTCGGGGAGTCGCGGAGGATCGAGGCCGAGCTGATCGCGCACCTCGCCGCGGTGGACGAGCGGCGGCTCTACGCCAGGCGGGCCTTCCCGTCGCTGTTCGCGTACTGCACCGGCGCGCTCCACCTTTCCGAGCACGAGGCGTACCTGCGCATCACGATCGCGCGGGCCTCGCGGCGGCACCCGCTCCTGCTCGCGATGCTGGCCGACGGGCGCCTGCACCTGAGTGGGGCGGCCGAGCTGGCGCCGCTGCTGCCGAGCCTCGAGGCCGCGGAGCGCGAGGTGTTGCTCGAACGCGCGACACACCGGTCGAAGCGCGAGATCGAGGCGCTCGTCCGCGCGCTCGCACCCCTCCCGGACGCGGCCACCCGCATCCGGAAGCTGCCGGAACGGGCACTGGCCGCGCCGGCGGCGGCGGCCGCCCCGCCGACGGATGCCGCTTCGCTCGGCCCCGCGACCGGGGCCCCGGCGGGCGGGCCGGATCGAACCAGCGCCCGCGCGACGTTGCCGGGCGAGCCCGCGCTCGGCGCGGCTCACGATCGTCGACAAGGCTGCGAAAGACGGAGCGAGAGCGTGGCGCCGCTCGCGCCGTCGAGGTACCTCGTGCAGTTCACCGCGAGCGCCGAGTTGCGGGCGAAGCTGGAGCGCCTCAAGGCGCTGCGTCCCGGCCTCGACCTGGCCGACCTCGTCGATCAGGCCGTCAGCGAGAAGCTCCAGCGGCTCGAGGCGCGACGATTCGGGCTCGCGGCGCGGCCCCGAAAGGGCGATCCGTCCGCCGACGCCTTCCGCACTCGCCACGTTCCCGCTGCGGTGCGGCGCGCGGTGTACGTGCGCGACGGCGGCCGCTGCCGCTTCGTCGACGAGACGGGCCGGCGCTGCCCGGCGACGGGAAGCCTGCAGTTCGACCACGGCCGCGTGCCCTGGGCCCGCGGCGGCGAGCACACTGTGGAAAACCTCCGCCTGCTGTGCCCGGCTCACAACGCGCTGGAAGCGGAGCGGGACTACGGAAGTGCTGCAATCGATCGGCACCGGCAGCAGCGCCACTCCCTCCACCCGGAGCTCGCGTCGCCCCGGCCCCACGCCACGCCCTGAACCCCGAAGTGCCCGAACTCGGTCCGGACCGAGTTGGAGTTTCTTCGCGAAGTCATCCATCTGGGGGACGCGCCGGCGCGGGAGGGCAGGTAGGTTGTCCGCCATCACATGCAGCAGGGGGACACGCGAGTGGGCTTCGAAGAAGTGCGTCAGATCGTGGAGAGCATGCCCCTCGCGGAACTCCTGGCGGGGCGGCTGACCCTGCTGGCAGCTTGTGGCACGTTGCTCGTTCTACTCCTGGCGAGCGTGGGCCGAGCCAAGCCCGCGACCGAGGCACCGCGCCATCCCGAGAGGGGTGGCCAGTGAACGCGGCGATCGGAAGCGGGGCGGACACGGCCACAGTTCTGGACCCGGTCCAGAGCATTCAGATGGCCACCCGAAAGCTCGAGCAGCTCCGGCATCTGGCCGGCTCCTCCGGTGAAGTCTTCCACGCAGCCGTGAGCACGGTGCACGAACTCTGCATCCTGCTGGCCGCAGCCGAACAGGCAGGCCTCGACACCCTGGCCATCAAGGACGCCGCCAGCGCCGCCCGCGGAATCCACGGCGAGTCCCGGTTCATCAGCAGGCTCCAGCGCTGGCCGCGCAACTACCCCGGGGACTTCGAGACGATCGAGATGATCCTCGCCGGCGCACGGCTGCCCGAGGCGCCGCGATTGAGCGACGTCCTCGAGTTCATCGCTCTCAGTTCGCCGGCCGCGCAGCAACACCGCAACAAGGTCGCCGCGCAGCGCGAGTTGCTCGACACCACCGCCGAATCGAACGACGCTGCCCGAGTGCTGGTGATGGCCTGCGGGAGCGCGCCGGACGTGCGAGCGGCACGCACGCTGCTCCGCAGCGCCGCCGCGACCATCGTGCTGAACGACGCCGACGCGGATGCGCTGGCGTTCGCGCGCGAGGGCCTGGAGCGGACGCGTCCCCTGGCGCGGGTGGAGTGCGTGGAGGGCAATGTCCTCCGGGGCGTGCGCTCGTTCGAGAAGCGGGGCCCCTTCGACCTCGTGATGGCAGGCGGGCTCTTCGACTACCTGAGCGACCGCCAGATGGCGTTCGTCGTCTCCCAGGCCCTTCGCCGGCTGCTGAAGCCGGGCGGCACCCTGTTCTTCACGAACATCGCGACCGGGAACCCCTACCGCGTTTGGATAGAGTACTGCGCAGACTGGCGGCTGATCGAGCGCTCGGAGGCCGAGATCCGGTCGCTGGTCGCGGGTTGCTTCGATCAGGCGCTGGACATCGAGATCGCCCGCGACGCCACCGGCCTGACCCACCTCGTTCGAGTGCGACTCGCCGGCTAACGCGAGCGGTCCTTCTCGTCTTCGCGCTTCGAGGTTCGTCCACCTCCTCCCCCAGGTACCACGACACCGGCCACGGCCCGATTGACAGCGACTCGGGTGAAGACGCAGACTCCTGCGCATCCGTCGGGGTGCCCCTCGTCGAGGGGGTAAAAGGGAAGCAGGTCGAAAACCTGCGCGGTCCCGCCACTGTAGCCGGGGAGTTCGCCGCCGTGGGGCGCGCTCGCGAGCGTTCGCGAAGCAGCGTCCGCCACTCGAGCCCGAGAGGGCGCGGGGAAGGTCGGGGGCGGGCGACGATCCGGGAGCCAGGAAACCTGCCCCGGCACGTACCGTTCCGTGGAGCTTCCTCGCGTGAAGGAGCTGCGGAAAGCCGGCGCGCCGGACCTCGGCCGTGGCTTCCCTGCCGTTCGCGTCGAGCCTCCTGTCAGGAGACTCGCCTTGCCCACCCTCACCCTCCGCGCCGCGTTCGCGGCGGCGCTGCTCGTCTCACCCGGATCATCCGTTCTCGAGGCCGCGACGCTCGGCGGCCGGCTCGTTTCACCCGCAGGCGAAGCCCTGCCGCAGGTGGTCGTCCACTTGCGCGGCGACGCCGTCGCCGCGCGATCCGTCACCGACGCCACGGGCCACTACCGCTTCGCCGACCTCCCCGCCGGCCGCTACGCGCTCCACGTCGACGTCCCCGGCTTCCGCCTCGAGGGCGCGCCCGCCGCGACGCTCGCGACGGACGAGGATGCGAGGCTCGACCTCACCCTGCAGCCCGCGCCCGTGCGCGAGAGCGTGGTCGTCGCCGCCACCCGCGGCGAGGCCGCGCCGTCCACGCTGGGCGTCAGCGTCGACGCGCTCGACCGCGAGGCGATCGCCGCACGCGCGCCGTCCGACGTGCTGCACCTGCTGCAGGAGATCCCCGGCGTCGCGGTCGCCCGCACCGGCGGCCTCGGCACCCAGGCCTCGGCCTTCGTGCGCGGCGGCGAGTCGCGCTACGCGCGGGTGCTGGTCGACGGCGTGCCGGTCAACCAGCCGGGCGGCGCCTACGACTTCGGCATGGTGCTGCCGCTGGAGCTGGAGCGGCTCGAGGTCGTGCGCGGCGCGGCCAGCGCGCTCTACGGCACCGACGCGATCGCCGGCGTGATCGCGCTGCAGACCCGCCGCGCGCGGCCCGGCGAGGCCCCCGACTGGCGCGCCGGGGCGGAAGCCGGCAGCTTCGACACCCGCCGCCTCGAGGCCGGCGCCAGCATCGCGGGCGAAGGGATCGACTGGAACCTCGGCGCGCTGCGGGTGGAGTCGGACAACGACGTGCCGAACGGCGCCTTCGAGGAGACGGGCGCCGCGGCCTCGCTCGGGACCCGGCTCGGCGCCGCGACCGAGCTGCGCGTGGTGCTGCGCGCGATGACCAGCCGCGCCGGCACCCCGGGCCAGACGGCCTACGGCCGGCCCGACCTCGACGCGTTCATCGAGCGCGACGAGTGGCTGGCGGCGGCCACGCTCACCCACCGCGCCGGCGGCTTCCTCCACACCGTGCGCGTGGGCCACCACGACGGCCACCAGCTCTCCAAGAACCCGCTGGACTCCGGCTTCTTCGAGCCGCGCCT
>JAANMU010003365.1_pt1 | contig 10326 bp, 10 predicted proteins | sample 7279701 | NCBI WGS metagenome assembly JAANMU01 (sample SAMN14094539, study PRJNA606508) | bioreactor metagenome | isolation source: A lab-scale SPAN reactor treating ammonium-rich wastewater day 57 | place: Ireland: Galway | collected 2017-03-13 | reverse complement strand
CGGCTCCTTGCGTGGCACCGCCACGCGCGTCGCCGGCGCCTCGTTTGGCGGCTCGGCAGGCCCCGGCGCGGGGACGATCGTAGTGTGAACACGCCCTAGCGCGGTGCGCGCCACCACACGAGAAGAACGAACGACGGAGACTTCGCCGATGCGCATCCGCAACCAGCGCGACTTCTGGTCCGGAGTGATGTTCCTGGTACTGGGGGTGCTGTTCGTGATCTTCTCGCAGGCCTACCAGCTGGGCACGCCGGCGCGCATGGGCCCGGGTTTCTTCCCGGCGATGCTCGGAGCGCTGATGGCACTGCTCGGGCTGCTGGTGGCATGGCGCTCGCTGGCGCGCACCGCCGACAGGACCGAACTTGAGCGGGTGGGCTGGCGCGAGCTCTTTCTGGTGCTGGTGGCGGTCGGGGTGTTCGCCGCCACGCTGTCGTACCTCGGGATGGTGGTGGCGGTGACGCTGCTGATCGCGATCTCGGCCACCGGCAGCCACGAGTTCAGCTGGAAGGAGACGGCGATCTCGATCGTGGTGCTGCTGGTGATGTCCGACCTGGTGTTCGTGCGGGGCCTGGAGCTGCAGTTTCCGGTCTGGCCGAAGTTCCTTGCGCACTGACCGGGAGGCATCCGGCACATGGAACTGCTGTCGAACCTCTCGCTGGGCTTTGCCACCGCGCTCACGCTGACCAACGTGTTCTACTGCTTCGTGGGCGTGCTGCTGGGCACCGTGATCGGCGTGCTGCCGGGCATCGGGCCGCTGGCCACGATCGCGATGCTGCTGCCGATCACCTACAAGCTCACCGACCCCACCACGGCGCTCATCATGCTCGCCGGCATCTATTACGGCGCGCAGTACGGAGGCTCGACCACCGCCATCCTGGTGAACCTGCCCGGCGAGATCTCCTCGGTGGTCACCACGCTCGACGGCTACCAGATGGCGCGCAACGGCCGCCCGGGGCCGGCGCTGTCGATCGCCGCGGTCGGCTCGTTCTTCGCCGGCACCGTGGCCACGCTGCTGATCGCCGGCTTCGCCCCGCCACTGGCCGAGGTGGCCTTCAAGTTCGGCCCCGCCGAGTACTTCTCGCTGATGGTGCTGGGCCTGATCGCCGCGGTGATCCTCGCGCACGGCTCGATCCTCAAGGCGCTGGCGATGGTGGTGTTCGGGCTGCTGATCGGCATGGTGGGCACCGACGTGAACTCGGGCGTGGCGCGCTTCTCGTTCGACATTCCCGAACTCACCGACGGCCTGGACTTCGCCGCCATCGCGATCGGCATCTTCGGCTTCGGCGAGATCATCTACAACCTGGAATTGCGCGACAAGCGCGAGGTCTTCGCGCGCAAGGTGGGTCGGCTGCTGCCCAGCATGGCCGAGTTGCGCGCCTCGATCGCGCCGATCGTGCGCGGCACGGCGCTCGGTTCGTTCCTGGGCATCCTGCCCGGCGGCGGCGCGGTGCTCGCCTCGTTCACCTCCTACGCGCTGGAGAAGAAGGTCTCGAAGACACCCGAGCGCTTCGGCAAGGGCGCGATCGAGGGCGTGGCCGGTCCCGAGTCGGCCAACAACGCGGGCGCGCAGACCTCGTTCATTCCGATGCTCACGCTGGGCATTCCCACCAACGCGGTGATGGCGCTGATGATCGCCGGGATGATGATTCACAACATCCAGCCCGGCCCGCAGGTGATGACCAGCAACCCGAGCCTGTTCTGGGGGCTGATCGCCTCGATGTGGATCGGCAACCTGATGCTGGTGATCCTGAACCTGCCGCTGATCGGCATCTGGATCAGGCTGCTCACCGTGCCGTACCGCATCCTGTATCCGGCGATCCTGCTGTTCTGCTGCGTGGGCGCTTATTCGATCAACAACAACGTCTTCGACGTGTTCGTCACGATCCCGTTCGCGATCCTCGGCTACGTGTTCCGCAAGCTCGACTGCGAGCCCGCGCCGCTGCTGCTCGGGCTGGTACTGGGCAAGCTGATGGAGGAGTACCTGCGCCGCGCGATGACGATCTCGCGCGGCGACTGGTCGGTGTTCGTCACCCGGCCGCTGTCGGCCACGCTGCTGGCGATCGCCGCAGTGTTGCTGATCATCGTCTTCATGCCCGCGATCGCGAAGAAACGCGGCGAGGCGTTCGCCGAGGAAGAGACCTGACACATGAGCCGCACGGCCGAACGAGCCGCGGACTGCCTCGATCCGATGCCGGCGGTGCTCGCCTTCGATGTCTTCGGCACGGTGGTCGACTGGTACGGCTCGATCGAGCGCGAGGTGGCGGCGCTCGGGCTCGGCATCGACGCGGGCGCGTTCGCGCTTGCGTGGCGCGCCGGCTACCGGCCCGCGATGGCACGGGTGCGCGGCGGCGCCCTCGGCTGGACCAAGATCGACGCGCTCCACCGGATGATCCTCGACGGGATTCTCGAACGCTTCGGCGTGGCCGACCGGCTCGACGAGGCGACGCGCCGCTCGCTGAACCTCGCCTGGCACCGGCTCGACCCGTGGCCCGACGTCGTCGAGGGGCTGAACCGGCTTCGCGAGCGGTTCATGCTGTGCACGCTGTCCAACGGCAACCTCGGCCTGCTCGCCGACCTCTCACGGCACGGCGGCTTGCACTGGGATCTCATCCTCTCGGCCGAAGTGTTTCGCCACTACAAGCCCGATCCGCAGACCTATCTCGGCGTGTGCGACATCTTCGACGTCGAGCCGGCGCGGATGATGCTGGTGGCGGCGCACCACGACGACCTCGCGGCGGCGCGCGCCTGCGGCTGCCGCACCGCGTTCGTCGAGCGGGCGCTCGAATACGGGCCTGCGGTCGCGAACGACCTCGCACCGCGCGCCGGCAACGACCTGCACGCGCGCGACCTGCGCGACCTCGCGCGCCAGCTCGGTTGCTGACGCCGCGCCCATCACGCGCACCAGCGCAGGGGCGATGCGGCGCCGCGACGCGATTTCCATTATCGTGACGCCTGCCGCGAACCTGTCCGCGCCACGCACCACCCGGGCCGATCGATCGAGGATCCAGCAAATGACGAGCAAGCAATACGAACCAGTCGCCCCGCACAAGGTCGCCTTCCTCGGCCTGGGCGTGATGGGCTACCCGATGGCCGGCCACCTGAAGCGCGCCGGCCATTCGGTGACGGTCTACAACCGCACCGCCGCCAAAGCCGACCAGTGGGCCGGCGAGTACGCGGGCGGCGCCGACAGTGCCACCGCGCCGACCCCGCGGCAGGCTGCGCACGAGGCCGACATCGTGTTCGCCTGCGTCGGCAACGACGACGATCTGCGTTCGGTGGTGCTCGGCGAACACGGCGCCTTTGCCGGCATGAAGCCCGGCGCGGTGTTCGTCGACAACACGACCGCCTCGGCGGCGGTTGCGCGCGAATTGTACGAAACGGCCAGGAGCCGCGGCCTGCACTTCGTCGACGCACCGGTGTCCGGAGGACAGGCCGGCGCGGTCAACGGCCTGCTCACCGTGATGTGCGGCGGCGAGCAGCCCGCGTTCGAGCGCATGCGCCCGGTGGCGATGGCGTTCGCGCGCGCCTGCACGCTGGTCGGCGGGCCGGGCGCCGGACAACTCGCCAAGATGGTCAACCAGATCTGCATCGCGGGGCTGGTGCAGGGGTTGTCCGAGGGGGTGAATTTCGGCCTGGCCGCCGGCCTCGACATGAAGCTGGTGCTCGAGGTGATCGGCAAGGGCGCCGCGCAATCGTGGCAGATGGACAACCGGGGGGCGACGATGATCGAAGACAGGTTCGACTTCGGCTTCGCGGTCGACTGGATGCGCAAGGATCTCGGGCTGTGCCTGGACGAGGCGAAGCGCAACCGTGCGCCGTTGCCGGTCACCGCGCTGGTCGACCAGTTCTACGGCGACGTGCAGCGCATGGGCGGCAACCGCTGGGACACTTCCAGCCTGATCAGGCGGCTTCGCGATAAGGCTGGCTGAGGCCGGACCAGGCCGGCAGCACCCCGCTCCAACCCGATTCATTTTCCCGAAACCCGACGAGGAATCCCGATGCCCTTCCAGACCACCGCCTCCGGGCTGCAATACGACGACGTGACGCCGGGAAGCGGCGACGAAGCACGCGCAGGCCGGCAGGTGCGCGTGCACTACACCGGCTGGCTCTACGAAGACGGCCAGGCCGGGCGCAAGTTCGATTCCAGCAAGGACCGCGGCGAGCCGTTCACTTTTCCGCTCGGCGCGGGCCAGGTGATCCGCGGCTGGGACGAGGGCGTCGCCGGCATGCGGGTGGGCGGCACGCGGCGACTCCTGATTCCACCGGAACTGGGCTATGGCGCTCGCGGCGCAGGCGGCGTGATTCCGCCGAATGCGACGCTGCTGTTCGAAGTGGAGCTGCTCGGGGTCTGAGCCCTGGCTGCAATCCCCGGTCCGTCTGCCCCGCCACCGCATCCGACGACGGTTCGATGAGTTCCGCCCCCGACTCGCCGCGCACGGCGGCCCAGAGCAACTTCATCCGCACGATCATCGACGAGGACCTGCGCGTCGGCAAGTACGCCGAGCGGCGCTGGGCGGGTGAACCGGGGACCGCCGGAGTGCATCGCGGCGCGCTCCCCGATCCGGCAGTGATCCGCACGCGCTTTCCGCCCGAGCCCAACGGCTACCTGCACATCGGCCACGCGAAGTCGATCTGCCTGAACTTCGGCCTGGCGCGCGAATACGGCGGACGCTGCCATCTGCGCTTCGACGACACCAACCCCGAGAAGGAAGAGCAGGAATACGTCGACTCGATCGTCGACGCGGTGCACTGGCTCGGCTTCGAGTGGCGCGACGAGCAGGAAGACAACCTCTACTACGCCAGCGACTACTTCGACGAGCTGTACCGGATGGCCGAATGGCTGGTCGAGGCCGGTCATGCCTACGTCGACTCGCAGAGCGCCGAACAGGTGCGCGAGACGCGCGGCACCCTCACCGAACCCGGACGCGACTCGCCGTTCCGCAATCGCGGCCCGCAGGAAAACCTGCGACTGCTGCGCGAGATGCGCGATGGCCGGCACGCCGAGGGCACGCACGTGCTGCGCGCGAAGATCGACATGGCGTCGCCGAACCTGAACCTGCGCGACCCGGCGCTCTACCGGATCCGCTTCGCCTCGCACCACCGCACCGGCGACAAGTGGTGCATCTATCCGATGTACGACTACGCGCATCCGATCGAGGACGCGCTCGAGAACATCACGCACTCGCTGTGCACGCTCGAGTTCGAGGATCACCGGCCGCTCTACGACTGGCTGCTCGAGCGCCTGGCCGAGGGCGGGTTCTTCGACAAACCGCTGCCGCAACAGATCGAGTTCGCGCGCCTGAACCTCACCTACACGATCACCAGCAAGCGCAAATTGCAGGAACTGATCCGCGGCGGCCACGTCGACGGCTGGGACGACCCGCGAATGACCACCCTGGCCGGCCTGCGCCGACGCGGCTACACGCCCGAGGCGATCCGGCTCTTCTGCGACCGGATCGGCGTGGCCAAGGCCGACTCATGGGTCGACATGGGCACGCTGGAACTGGCCCTGCGTGACGACCTCGAGGGCAAGGCCAGCCGCGCGGTGGCGGTGCTCGACCCGCTGAAACTGGTCATCGCCAACTGGCCCGAGGAACGAGTCGAAACCTGCGAAGCGCCGATACATCCGCAGCAGCCCGAGCGCGGCAAGCGGGTGTTCCCCATCTCGCGCGAGTTGTGGATCGAGCGCGAGGACTTCGCCGAGACACCGCCCAAGGGGTTCTTCCGGCTCTTCCCCGGCAACCGGGTGCGGCTGCGCTATGGCTACGTGATCGAGTGCACCGGCTTCGAGAAGGATGCCGACGGGCGCGTGACCGAAGTGCGTGCGCAGGCGCTGGAAGACTCGAAATCGGGCACGCCGGGCTCGGACGCATACAAGGTCAAGGGCAACCTGCACTGGGTCTCGGCCGCGCATGCGCTCGACGCCGAGGTGCGCCTCTACGACCGGCTCTACGCGAATCCGTACCCCGGCGCCGGCGACACCGACCACCTGGCCTCGCTGAACCCCGACTCGAAGAAAGTGATCCGCGCCAAGCTCGAGCCGACGCTGGCCTCGGCCATGGCCGGCGACCTCCATCAGTTCGAGCGGCACGGCTACTTCGTCGCCGATCGCGTCGATTCGAAGCCCGGGGCGCCGGTGTTCAACCGGGCGGTGACGCTGAAGGATTCCTGGGGCGGAAGGCGCTGAGCGGTCGGCGCCACGAGCCGGCGCGAGCCCGATTCAGCCCCGGCCGATTCCGAGCGCGAGGTCACCCACGAACGGGTTGCTCGCGCGCTCCTCGCCGAAAGTGGACATCGGTCCGTGGCCCGGCACGAAGGCGACGTCGTCGCCCAGCGGCCAGAGCTTGTCGGTGATCGACGCGACGAGCGTCGCGTGATCGCCACGCGGGAAATCGGTGCGGCCGATCGAACCCTGGAACAGCACGTCGCCGACGATCGCGAGCCGGCTCGGCGCGTGAAAGAAGACCACGTGGCCCGGCGTGTGGCCCGGGCAATGGAGCACCTCGAGCGTCTGTTCGCCGAAAACGACCGTGTCGCCGTCCTCGAGCCAGCGATCGGGCTCGAAGGCCGAAAGGAGCGGAAAACCGAACATCTTCCCCTGGCTCGGCAACTGCTCGATCCAGAAGCGGTCCTCGCGCTGCGGACCTTCGATCGGCACCCGGTGGCGCTGCGCGAACTGGCCGGCCTGGCCGCAGTGATCGATGTGGCCGTGCGTGAGGAACACTTTCTCGAGCGTTGCGCCCTCGCTGCGCAGTGCCGACTCGATGCGTTCGAGATCGCCGCCGGGGTCGATCGCGGCAGCCTGGCCGGTGCGCTCGCACACCAGCACCGAACAGTTCTGCATGAAGGGCGTGACGGGAACGATCAGGAGCTTCATCGGCGCATTATCGCCCGGCCGGCCCGGTTTTCTTCGCGGTCCAGGCGCAGCTGCGCAACGCCTCGAATGGCACCACGCGCAACGCCGCCTCGTGGGTCGCCTCGAGCACCACCGGCGGCGCGACGCCCGCCTCCCAGGCCTCGCGCCAGCGCGCCGCGCACAGGCACCAGCGGTCGCCCGGCTTCAGGCCCGCGAAGCGCCACTGCGGCTGCGGCGTGACCAGGTCGTTGCCGCGTGCCAGCGAGAACGCGAGGAACTCCTCGGTGACGCGCGCGCAAACCGTGTGCTCACCCGGATCGTCCGGACCGGTCTCGCAGCATCCGGTGCGCGTGTAGCCGGTGAGCGGGTCGAACGAGCAGGCCTGCAGCGGCCCGCCCAGCACGTTCTTCGATGGCTCGTGTTCGTTCATGGCAGGGAGAGTGCGCGGCGCTGCTGTGAATCGTGCTTCTCTTATACCATCGCTGGCAATTCCATCCTGCCTGCGAAGCCGCGCCTGCCCGCGCCGGGCGCAGGCAGGTGCCGCCACGGCGCGCTGCGCACCCGTTCCGATGCCGACGACACCGTTTCCTCCCCATCCGCCCATCACCGACCTGCTCGCCTCGTTCCAGCGCGGCAGCGGCTCGACGATCGAACTCGCCCAAGCCTGCCTCGCGCACATCGATGCGCACGACGCGGCAGTCAACGCGCTGCCGACGCGCGTGGCGCGCCAGGAGGTGCTGGAGCACGCCGAGCGCCTGCAGCGAAGCATCGCCCGCGGCGAACCGGTCGGCGCGCTCGCCGGGCTGCCCTACTGCGCCAAGGACATGCATCGCACTGCCGGCCTGCGCACCACGTTCGGCTCGCCGATCTTCGCCGACCACGTGCCCGCGGAAAACGACCCGGTCGTGCAGCGCCTGCTCGACGCGGACGCGATCCTGGTGGCGAAATCGAACACCCCCGAGTTCGCTGCCGGTGCGCAGACTTTCAATCCGGTGCTCGGCAAGACCCGCAATCCGTTCGACCTGTCGCGCACCGTCGGCGGTTCGTCGGGAGGCGGCGCGGCCGCGCTTGCCTGCGGCATGACGATCGTCGCCGACGGCTCCGACCTCGGTGCAAGCCTGCGCAACCCCGCGAGCTTCTGCGGCGTGGTCGGCCTGCGCCCGTCCTCGCGCTGCGATCCGGCGCTGCGCAGCGGCGCCGACGCGTTCGGCACCCTGAACCAGATCGGCGCGATGGCCACCCGCGTGGCCGACCTGCGCTGCATCGAGCGCGCGATCCGCGCGCCGGCCGCGCGCCGGCCGCTCGCACACTGGCTCGCGCAACTCGACACCGAAGCAGCAGCGCGCCGCGCACGCGCCGCACACCCGCTGCGCCTCGCGTGGTCGATCGACTGCGGCGGCACGATCGCCGTCTCGGCCCCGGTTCGCAACGCGCTCGTGCGCGCGATCGGCCGCCTGCGCGACCGGGGCGTGGAACTGGTCGAAGCCTGGCCCGACTTCGAAGGCGCCGACGACTGCTTCCAGGTGCTGCGCGCCGCCTATTTCGTCGAGAACCTCTCCGGGCTGTACCGCAAGCATCGGGGGCTGATGAAGGACACGGTTGCCTGGAACATCGAACAGGGACTCGCACTCGACGCCGAAAGCATCGCCGGGGCAGTGCGCGCACGCTCGCGCATCTTCGCGAACGTGGCGCGCTTCCTGCGCGGCTACGACGCGTGGCTGCTGCCCACCGCGCAGGTGCTGCCGTTCGCGCACGAGATCGCGTACCCGACGCGCATCGACGACCGAGCACTCGCCACCTACATCGACTGGGTCGCGAGCTGCTACTGGATCACGGTCAGCGGGCATCCGGGCCTCACGGTGCCGGCCGGCTTCGCACGCGATGCACCCGGCGATCCCCTGTTGCCGGTCGGGCTGCAACTGGTGGGGCACTTCGACCGCGACGAGGCGCTGCTCGACGTGGGCGAGCGCATCGAGGCGCTGCTCGCGCCCTGATCGTCAGAGGATCACCGGTCGATCCGGCAACGCGTTCGCCCCGCCCGCAGCCGACGGGAAGGCTTCGACCAGCAACCGGTGAATGCGCTCGATCGCCGCGATCGTCCCGCGCTCGAAGTCGCCTTCGCGATACGCGGCCGCCAGCAATTCGCACACCTCGTGCCAGCGCGGCGGCGCGATCGCCGCGGCAGCCGCCCGGTCGGCGACGATCTCCACCGCGCGATCGGCCCACAGCACGTACAGCAGCACGCCATTGTTCGCGGCGGTGTCCCAGACCCGCAGCGCGCCGAACGCCTCGAGCGCGCGATCGCGCGGCGTGCGACCGCGCCAGACCTCGCGCAGCGGCAGCGACGCTTCGATCGCGATCCGCAGTTCGGCCGAATGCGCCCGCTCGCTCCGCCCGATTGCCTCCTCGATGCGTGCGAGCAGCTCGTCGTGGAACACGCGGCGCACCGTACGCGCTTCGTTCAGCAGATGCGACCAGGTGCGCGCAAGCCTGCCTGCGTGCATCACCAGCCTCCCGAGGCGCCGCCGCCTCCGAAGCCGCCGCCGCCCCCGCGGAAGCCTCCACTGCCTCCACCGAAGCCTCCGCCACCGCCGCCGAACCCGCCCGGAAAGCCTCCCGGCCCCGAGCGCCAGGTGTGACGCCCGACCTGCCCCATCGTGCCGCCGGAGATCGACAGCAGCAACAGGAACAGCAGGAGACCGCCAAGCGCCGCCAGCAGCAACGGGGCGCCGAGCAGCCAGGCCGCGGTGCCGCCCAGCGCGCCGCCGAGCGTCGAGCCGAACAGCCGGCCGAACAACTGGCGCAGGAACACCGCGGCCAGAAACACGCCGAGCACGATCGCCAGCCAGTTGGCCGGCTCGGCTGCGCGCTGCCCCGCCGGTTCGGACCACGCCGGCGGCAGCGGCTCGCCATCGATCAGCCGGCCGATGTCGGCCACCGCCGCCTGCAGGCCACCCGCGAAATCGCCCTGCCGGAAGTGCGGAGCGATCGTCTCGGCGATGATCCGCCGTGCCCGTGCGTCGGGGATCGCACCCTCGAGACCGTAACCGACCTCGATGCGCACCTTGCGGTCATCCTTCGCGACCAGCAGCAGCACGCCGTCGTCGACACGCTTGCCGCCCACCTCGCCGCGCCCGAGCTTCCAGGCCTCGACGACGCGGATGCCGAACTGCTCGATCGTCTCGGGCTGCGTCGTCGCGACGAGCAGGATCGCCGCCTGCGATCCCTTGCGGCGCTCGATCGCCTCGAGCTCCGCATCGAGCGCCTGTTTCTGCGCGGCGTCGAGCGTGGCGGTGAGGTCGACCACCCGGCCGGTGAGCGGCGGCACCGGCTGCAGCGGCTGCGCGAGACCGTTGAGCGCCAGCCCGAGCCACAGCAGCAGCGCCGCGACCGAGCGCAGCCCCGTGTTCACCCGCCTCACCCCGTCTCGCCGCTCGCGTGGTCGCCGCGCCGCGGACACGCGTTCCCGTGCC
>JAANMU010003363.1_pt1 | contig 10328 bp, 6 predicted proteins | sample 7279701 | NCBI WGS metagenome assembly JAANMU01 (sample SAMN14094539, study PRJNA606508) | bioreactor metagenome | isolation source: A lab-scale SPAN reactor treating ammonium-rich wastewater day 57 | place: Ireland: Galway | collected 2017-03-13 | reverse complement strand
ACAGCTCCCCCAGCTTCGACCCGGATGCCTCCCTCCCCTACCACACGCATCCCTTCACGGAATCAATCACCCTGCTCGGCGGCTCGGCAAGCGTCGAAGTCGAAGGCCGTAAGTACATTCTCGGCCGTATGGACAATATTGTAATCCCGAAGGGGCTGGCCCATACGGCTCGCAATCTTTCGTCGCGCGAACCGGCTCCCGCAACGCGGGCAGATAAAAGCGGAACTGGGCGCCCTCTCCGGGTCGGGACTCAACCGTGATGAACCCGCCGTTTTGCCGGGCGATGCCGTACACCGTGGCGAGACCGAGCCCGGTTCCCTTGCCCTGTTCCTTCGTCGTGAAAAACGGCTCGAAGATCCGCTCGCGCACCTCGTCGCTCATGCCGTGCCCGGTGTCCCGCACCGACATCATCACATACACGCCGGGCACCGCGTCGGCGTTGCGGCTCGCGTAGTCCCGGTCCACCACCGCGTTCGCCGTCTCGATGGTCAGACGCCCCCCGGCGGGCATGGCATCGCGCGCGTTGACCGCGAGGTTGATGAGCACCTGCTCCATCTGCACCGGATCGACCTTGATGGACTCCAGGTGCGCTCCGGGAACGGTGATGAGATCGATGTCCTCGCCGATCATGCGCTGGAGCATGCGCGCGGAGCTGGCGATCACCTCGTTCAGATCGATCACGCGCGGCTCGATGATCTGCTTGCGCGAGAACGCGAGGAGCTGCTGCGTCAGCGACGCGGCCCGATCCGCCGCTTTCGTGATCTCCCGCAGATCCTCCAACATCGGATCTTCGTCCCGCACCGACTTCAGCAGAAGCTCCGCGTAGCCACGGATCGACGTGAGGATGTTGTTGAAGTCGTGCGCGACGCCGCCCGCGAGCCGCCCGATCGCCTCCATCTTGGCCGCCGCGCGCAGTTGTTCCTCGAGACGCACACGCTCCTGCTCGGCCCGCCACCGCACCACCGTCTGCGCGATCTGGGACGCCGCGCCGATCAGCGCCTCTCGGCGACGCGGCGCATATTCGTCGCGCGAAAACGAAACGACGGTCAGGCACCCGACCACTTTCGACTCGTGAACGAGGGGAATGACTCCCACCGCGCGGAACGCCCCCGGATCGAGCCGCGCATCCCAGTTCCGCGTGAGCTGCGCGTGCGTCGAAAAGATCGGCTTGCCGGCCGCGATCAGCCGGACGTGCTCCGTTTCCGGACCGAGCACGCGAAGCTTATCGACGAAGTCCTCCGGCAATCCACGGTGGGCCACCGTCCTGAAGGTTCCCGTCTCGTCCCGCAGCAGCACGGCCCCCGCATCCGCTTCGGCAACGCGCACCGCGCCTTCCAGACACACGGCGAGCGTCGATTCCAGATCGTGCGCGGCGGCGATTTCGACTGACATGTCGTGAATCGCCGACGCGATCTCCTCGGTCTCCATCCGGTCCGTGACATCGTGAAAGAGAACGGCGAACAGGCCCGGCGCAGGGCTGTACGAGCGCGTGTCGTACCACCGCCCGATCGAGCTCGACCGCTGCACCATGTCCTCGGGTTCTCCCGTCAACGCGACGCGACCATAGGTCTCGATCCAGTAGGATTCGAGACCGGGAATGACCTCCCTCGCCGTCCGACCGACGCACATCTCGGCCGTCAGCCCGGTTAAACGCTCGAAGGCCGGGTTGACCATCAACCATCGATAGTCGACAGGCCGGCCCTGGCCGTCGAGGATGATCTCGTGCAGGGCGAAGCCGGTGCGCATCTCGTCGAAAAGCTGCCGGAATCGCCGCTCGCTCGTCGCCAGTTCCATCTCGATGCGCTTGCGCTCGGTGATGTCGCGAATCACGATCAGCGCGCACGGATGGCCGTAAAATTCCATGAGCTGCGCCGAAACCGACCCCGTGATGATCCCGCCGTTTCGCGCACGGAACTCGACTTCGGCATCGGCGATGCGGCCCTCTTCCAACATCCGCGCGCGCAGCGGTTCGAGCTGCTCCGGTCGCGCCCACAGTCCGAGTTCCTCGTGCGTGCGGCCGATGAGTTCAGAGCGCGAATACCCCGTGCGTCGCTCGAGTCCCTCGTTGACCGCGAGGATCTGTCCCGACCCCGCGATGACGATGGCGATGGCGTCCATCGTATTCTCGAAGACATTGCGGAACCGATCGCGCGTCTCGCGCAATTCGCCTTCGAGATAGACGTGGTCGGTCAAATCGGTGGCGAACGCGATCAGCGTTTCGTCGTCGAGTCGCACCGCGTCGAGGCGGACATGGACGGTCCGGCCATCGCGGTGGCGAAGCGCGAGGTCCCCGGTCGCGTGGCCTTCGGTCACGACGCGGGCGAAGTGCGCCTTCGCCGCGTCGATCGACCGTGGCTCCACAAAATCCGTGATGGAGATGCCGAGGAATTCGTCGCGGTCGTAGCCCAGTAACCGGCACCCGGCGGGGTTCACATCGAGATAGCGGCCCTGCGGCTCCGCGACGAAGATCCCGACGGGCGACGAGTCGAAGTATTGGCGAAACCGCTTCTCGCTCGACGCCAGCGCCGATTCCACGCGCTTTCGATCCGTGATGTTGCGGACGATGGTGACCACGCAGTCCTGGCCGGCGATTTCCATCCGCTCCGAGGACACGGATCCCGTGATCCGCCCCGCCTCTTCGGTGTCGAACGTTGACTCGTAATCGACGACCCGGCGTTCGCGATGGAGGATGGCCTGAAACCGCTCGAAATCCTTGGCGTCGGCCCACAGGCCCAGCTCGACCGGCGTCTTGCCGAGCAGTTCCTTTCGCGGCCGCTTCGCGAGGCGTTCGACGGCGGCGTTGGCCATGATGAGTCGACCCGTGCCGAACTCCGAGATCGTGATGACGTCGAAGGTGTTGTCGAAGACCTTGGCGAAGGTCTCGTGCGCCTCGCTCAGCTCCTTTTCCAGGCGGGTCTTCTCGGTGATGTCGGTCAGAAATCCGATGAAGCGGTTGTGGTCGAGTCGCAACGCGTCGATGTGAACGAAGATCTCCCGGTCATCGCTCCGCCGGAGCCCGATATCGACCTGAGCTTCGCCCCGCGATTTCAGCGCCTCGAAATGGGCCACGCCGATCTCATAGTTCTCGGGGGAAAATGCCTCCGCCACATTGCGCCCGATGGCGTCTTCGACCGTGTAGCCCAGCATGAACGCGCCAGCCGGGTTGACATCGACGCACGCTCCGTCCGCATCCACGATGAAGACGCCGAGAGGAGCGGATTCGAAATAGCGGCGAAACCGCCTCTCGGCGGCGATGACGGCTTCCCGGTCGCGCCTCCACGCCGAAATGTCGAGCGCGGTGAACACGACGCCCCGACCGAGATCGGACACATCGATCGGGGTGGACGACAACCACACGTCGATGATCGCGCCGTCCTTGCGCATCCACCGCGTCTCCACCGCGCCCGTGCCGGACTGGGCGATCAGCCGGTATTTTTCGCGCCCCACGTATTCGTATTCCTCGTCCGTGGGATAAAGGATTCGCGCGCTCTGCCCGACGATTTCCCCCGCGGTATAACCCACCATCTCGCACAGGCGTTCGTTCACATCGACGAAGATGCGGTTCACGACCACGCCGATGCCGACCGGCGCCGCGCGCAGCACCGCCCCGTGCTGCTCGGCCAGTCGCGGTGTCGGATTCCGGTCGGACATGCGAACCCCGGAAATTGCATCGAATCGGAAGCGGCGCGACGAGTGTGTGCATCGCGATCTTGACGGTTCTTTTGACCACGCGCGACGGCGCGCCGTCAATCGTTCAGCTTTGCTGGCCTAGACCTCATCGCCCGGCTAAGATGCACGCTCGTTAGGGGAAGTCCCATTCCGGACGTGAGACGATGCCGGGTCGGCAACACCTGCCAAGACCGATTCTTTGCTCTACGGCCCGCGGGCGCTCGTGGTACGCCCGGCGCGCGCACAAGGCGTTTGCCGATCCGCGCCGGTTCGATCCGGCCATCGCGCGCATGCTCGAGGCGACGATCCTTCCCGAGCAGTGGTCGGTCGTCGACTTCGACGGCGACGGCGTTCCCGACGCCATCGCATTCGCGTTCACGAACGCCGGAGTGACGCAGCGGCTCGTCGGCGTTCGCGCGGCGTTCGACGGCCGTCGGCACGACGCAGAGCAGATCCGCGTGGACAACGGCGCGCTCGTGTGCCGCGCGTCGGCCATCACGCGCATCCAGTTCCAACCCGGCGAACCGCTCATCGTCACGCTGCTGGGCCTCTCGACGAAACCCGGCGTGCATGTCCTGGATCTACGGCTGCGCGGCGAGATCGAGGACATCCGGTTCGCGGGCCTGCCGGTTCTGATCGACCGCGACGGCGTGCGCCCCGCGTGGCACGTCGAGCCCGCGCCGCCGGACGCCACCCTGCGACTTTCGCCGGACGCCGCCCTGCGACTTCCGCCGGTCGCCCTCATGCCCTACGCGCACTTCGATCTCGCCGGCGAGCTCGCCTTCAGCGACGCCACGCAGGTCGCCGTGGGCATCCTCCAGGACGCGCTGCGCGTGGCGGACGAGCGGCCGGAATTCACGTTCGCCTTCGCCCATGCCGCACCCGTCGCCGAGCTCGCCGCGCGGCGGCCCGACGATTTCGACGAGCTGCGCGCGCTGGTGAAAGACGGCCGATTCGAGCCGCTTTGCGCCGGCATGTCCGCGACCGCGCCCGCGACGATGCACGGCGAGCTGCTGGTTCGCCATGTCGTGCGCTGGCAGCGATTCGCCCGCGAGACCTTCGGCCGCGAAAGCCGGACGGGCTGGTGGGCGCACGCCGGCGCGCTTGGACCCCAAACCCCTCAGATCCTTCTCAAGTCGGGCATCAACGCGCTCGTGGTGTCGGAGACGTCGCTGCCGCCGAAAACGCCACCCCACTTCTGGTGGCGCGGACTCGACGGCGCACGCATCGCCACGCTCAACCTTGCGGGTGACACCATCGGCGCGCATGGCGTGGCGGCGGATTCCGAGCGCGCGATGCGTCGTTGGCTCGACGTCGTCCGGCGACTTGCCGAACGGTTTGGGCGATCAACCGTGGCGCTACCGTCCGGCGGGCTGCTCGCCGCGCCTCGCGTCGAAACCGCGATCGCCCGCGAGGAGTGGAATCGACGCTTCGCGGCGTCGCCGATGCGCTTCGCGACGCCGGGCGCGGTCATGGCCGAAATCGACCGGTCGAAGATGCCGACGCTCGGGCCGGTCGCGCCGGCACCGAAGGTCCGCCATCGCGCGATGATCCCGACATCGCCGCCACTCCACCGCGCGTCGCGCGCGGCCGTGAACGCGCTGTGCGACCTGGAATCGCTTCATGCGATCGCGCAGCCGACCGCGGATACCGATGCCCGTTTGCGGCGCGAAATCGAACGTCTGTGGGACGACGCGCTGGGCGCGACGTCGGCGTCCGCCCTGGCGGGCGCGGTCGGAGCGAGGGCGCACGACGAAACGGCGCGACGAATCGATCGCGTGCGTCGTGAATGCGAGGACCTCGCGCGAGAACTTCTCCGCGTCGCGCTTGCAGGAACCTCGCACGCGGCTCGACGCATCGCCGTGGCCAATCCTCTCGGCTTCGCGCGTCAGGAGGCCGTGGAGGTCTGGCTCGAGGCCATCGGCGGCGAATTGCCGGTGGTGCACGACGCCCGACGCGTCATGCCGTCCCAGGTGCTGGAGCGCGAACTTTTCGCGGACGGGACCGTCAAGCGCGCGCGCGTCGCGCTGCTCGTCCACGTGCCCGCGTGCGCGATCCGCGTGTACGAGCTGTCGTACGGCGACGCGACGCTCGACGTGCCGACACGGCGCTACTTCGCGAAGGCGTCCGACGAGGCGATCGAAAATGGTTTTGTGCGCGTCGAGTTCGATCCGCGTCGCGCGACGCTGCGTTCGATGTGGGATCGAAAGCACGACGCCAACTTCGGGTTCGATCGCGCGGGACGCATCGTATGGCGGTCGGACGGCGGGTCGATTCGCCCTTGGCGCGGTCATGAATTCCGGGTCGATGAGATCAACGTCCTCGAGAACGGACCGGTCCGCGCGGCGGTGCGTTTCGGCGGAGCCGTCGCCGGACAGCGCATGTCGGTGACCTACCGGATCACGCAGGGGACGCGGCACATCGAGGCAATCGTCGAGGGTCTTGCGGGTCTCGCAACCGGCCGCGCGCGCATCGAGTTTCCCACCGAGTTCCGGCGCGGGACATTCCACGCCGGGACCCCGTTCGGGCGGGCGAGCGGCGATGGACATCCCGCCCAGGGATTCGTCGCGCTCGCCAAGGGCCCGCGCGAGCTCGTGTTCTTCGGCGACGGTTCGCCGAACTGGACGCACCGGCGTGGATGCGTGACCCTCGGCATCGATCCACGACCGGAAGGAGATCGCGCCGGTCTTCGCTACGGACTTCTCACGCACGTCGGTCCGGCAACGCGCGACCACGCGGCGAGGCGGGCGCAGGCGTTCGCGCGACCGCTTCGCGTCGTGGGTCCGACCGCGATTCCGGACGGCGCGGGATCGGCGTCGCTGGTGCGCGTCGACCCGCCGAACGTCGTCATGACGGCGCTCCGACGCGAAGGCAACGACCTTGAACTGCGCGTGGTCGAGTCGGCCGGCGAGGGCGGAATGCTGCAGCTCGTGTTCGCCGGTCCGCCGAAGTCCGTGACCGTCACGGATCTGCTCGGACGTCCAGCAAAGTCGTACGCCGCCCTGGGTCGCCGTGCGACGCTGCCGATCGGTCCATTTGAAATCAAGACGCTGCGCTTCAACCTCGATTGAGTCCACCGCGCGACCTGTTCGAGGGACGTCGTGCTCTTTCGCCTCTCACCTTAACCTGTTAATCTTTTGGCTCGAAATTCGGGAGAACATGCTCATGACCGAATCCCCCTCGATGCGCTCCTCGCGAGATGCCCTGGTGTTGTTCCTTCTCATCACCGCGCTGCTGTCGTTCGCGTGGGGATGCGTGGAACAGGACGAGGAGGACGTCGATCTCGATCCCACGGGCGACACGCAGGACGATCAGACGATCTGCGGACGCGATTGGGAGAGCGAATTGCAGCCGTTCTTCGACAACTACTGCGTGCGCTGCCATTCGGAGTACCAGATGGGCACGGCGCGCAACGGTGCGCCCGAAGGGTACAATTGGGATTCGCAGGACGAGGTCCTCGCGGCCGGCGAGCTCATCATCGAGCAGCTCCGCGACGACGGCGCGATGCCTCCATCGGCGCCTTATCCCGGCAAACAGGAAAAAGACCGCATCATCTCGTGGCTCGACTGCGCGTTGAGCTCCGGCGGCAACTAGGAGAACGACGTGCACTGGCACTTTCGCTATCAGATTCGATATCGCCGGGAGATCGTGGCATACGAGATCGTTGTCGTGAACGTGCCTTCCGGAGACGATGCGGCGTTTCGGGCGGAAGGCGCTCTTCGAACGAAGTTTCCCGGCATGACGATCGAGCGGGTGATCATCGGCGAGGTCGACCAGGTCGTCTACGGCGTACCGCAGATCGACATCGATTTTTCGGACGTGGATTTCGCCACGATGTCGAATCGACAGATCGCCGACCTGAAAGGCACGTCGGTCGTTCGGGTCGCGAAGTACCGGAGGGAGATGGGGATTCCCTCGCCGGAATTCCGGGGCAGGCCGAGAGGTGAACTCCCGCCGACGCTCGAGAAGATCCTGGCGACCGGCAAATTGGGGATCGAGTCCGACACGGTGATCGCAAGCGAATTCGGCGTCACGCGGGAGCTGATCCGGCAGTATCGCAACGAGTTCGGGATTCCCCCGGTTCGTTTCGGAAAACTCCCTTCCGAAACTCGGACGGACCTCGAAGCGACGTTGGCGGACATCCTCGCCTCGGGGTTGCTCGGGCAGATCAGTGACTCGGAGATCGCGCGGCGGTACGGCCTCTCCAATTACCAGGTCGCCAGGTTCCGACGGCGCCATCAGATTCCGACCAGGGGCGCCAAGCCGTCGGAACGCTGAAGCTTGACCTTGAACCCATCCGTGCCGACACCGAAATTCCTGCGCGCACTGAGCGCGCTGTTCGGTGTCGCCGTGCTGTTCATGCTCCCGGCCGAGTTCGCGAACCTTTACGAGTCCACCGTCGGGTCCCGCGCGGCGATCCTACTCGCCACCGTGGGCCGTGCGGTCTTCGCCGTCGTCGCCTCCGCGTACATCGTCTTCCGGGTCCGCGATCTGGCGGCTCATCGCGCATGGCGCGACTTCGGTGCGTGGTCGGCGCTTCCCACGATCGCCCTCGTCGGCTGGGGTGTCTTCGCGCTCACCACGATTCCGGTGTACGCGAAAAAAGCCCGCGCGCCCGAGTCGGCGCAGGTTGCGCATCAGGCCGGCGCGCGGGCCGAGCGTGCGCAGGATGCGTACCGCGCGAAGCACGGACGCTACGCGAATCGTCTCGAGGACCTGCTCGAGATCGATCCGTCGATCGCGCCCGAGTCGGACGTGACGTTTCGATTCACGGAGATGGACGGCAGCGGATATGCGTTCAGTACGCGCGCGCCGGGATCAGCGGTCACCTATCGATTCACGTCGCAACAACGGGAGCTCGAGCGGTTGAAGCTCGAGCGACGGCGGCGCGTCGCGACGCCGGACGAAGCGCCGTGAGCGCCGTGTGCGAGCGCCGTGAGCGCCGGGCGGACATCGCGGCGCCCTGAAAATCTCACCGCGCCGTCGAATGCCGCTTGACATTTTTCCCCGACGCGATAAACCCGGCGCATTGCTCCATGCACGGACTCGACAAGTTCAACGCGTTCTCAAACGCCCGTGAAACGGGCGTGCCGCGAAGGTGAGCGCCGCCGGAAGCGCGAAAATCCGCGTGTTTTCGCTTGACCGGCGTGGACCCATTTGTTAGGTTGCGAGGCGATTCGTTCCCAACATCACGTCATGGCGAGGAGGATTCAGGATGGCCAGTGCCAAGAAGCCGATGACCAAGTCTCAGATCGTTGCGCATTTTGCCGAGAAATTCAGTCTGCCGAAGAAGGACGCCGGCGCGATCGTCGAGGAAGTGGCGGGTCTCGCCATCGCCCAGACCAAGAAGGTCGGCGCGTTCACGCTGCCGGGCGTCGGCAAGCTCGTCGTGCAGAAGCGCAAGACGCGCAAGGGCCGCAACCCGGCCACGGACGAGACGATCAACATCCCGGCGAAGACCGTCGTGAAGATGCGTCTGCTCAAGGCCTGCCAGGAAGCGATCGTTCCGTCGAAGAAGAAGTAACGCCGAGCCATCGACGTTTACACGAAGCCTCGGCCTGTCGGCCGGGGCTTTTCGTTTGCGCGGGGTCGGTGTGAAGCGGTGATGCGCGGCGACGAAACCGCGCGATCACGCCGGTGAAAAGTCGAGCAGGTCCACCGCGAAATCGGACAGCGAGAAGGTCAGGTGCTCGCGCACGCCCATCGCGTCGCCGCCGATCTGCAGGGGCGTCGGGCGGTCGAACTCCATCCGCACGCGCGTGGCGAGGAAATCGAAAAATCCCCGCGACTGATAGCGGCCGCGAAAGATGCCCGGGCTGTGCAACAGCGCCTCGCTCACGGGGATGTCGACCACGCGAAAGTTCATGAAGCCCTCGCGCGCATCGGCGAAAGGAAACGCGACCATGTTGTAGCCGTAGTATGGCGTGGTGCCCGCGCCCATCACCGAGACGGGGCCTTCGTAGATCGTGTCGCCCGCGCGATAGGGCAGTCGGCGCGCGGCCTCGCCGAGCCGGCATTCGTAGATCTCGTCGCCCTCGTTGATCACGCGCACGTGCGGGCGCTCGCTGCAGAACGCGCGGGGCACGGTGCGCGACGCGATCGCCGCCATGTACGCAAGAAACCCGGTCGAGAACCGGCGCAGCACGGGCAGCTTGCCGAAGCGCGTCTTGACCCACGAGTAGTCGTTGATGATCGCCGCGTCCCAACCGAGCCCACCGAAATGGAAGTGGCGGGCCTCGGACTCGATGAGCGGCAATCGCCGCGTGCGAACCTCGAAACCGCGTCGCAGCGCCGCGAGCGGCTCGATGCCCTTGAGGTTGCCGACCCAGCCCGCGATGCCGTTGCCCGTGCCGAGCTTGAGCACGCCGAACTTCGGCAGCGGATGCCGCGCGATGGCGTCCTGCACCGCGCCCTGCATCACGCGGTTCTTCTCGTCGATGTACGCCTTGAACTGATTGATCGTGGAGACGAGCGTGCCGTCGCCGCCGCCGCAGAACACCACCGGGTGGCCGTGATCGACGATCTCCTTTACCGCGCGTCGCGCGTCGTCGAAGCTGTGCGACAGATACGTCTGCGCCTTGGGCACGAATTGCTCGACGCCCGCAAGCATGCGGCGCGAGACCTTGCGGGCGTTGGCGTTCAGCAGCACGGCGGCGTCG
>JAANMU010003362.1_pt1 | contig 10328 bp, 10 predicted proteins | sample 7279701 | NCBI WGS metagenome assembly JAANMU01 (sample SAMN14094539, study PRJNA606508) | bioreactor metagenome | isolation source: A lab-scale SPAN reactor treating ammonium-rich wastewater day 57 | place: Ireland: Galway | collected 2017-03-13 | reverse complement strand
ATTCAACTCTTCTATGGTGGGGACGATAAAAATTACAGAAAGATTTTTGGCAAACTCTTCTCGTATCAAATTTCTGTAAGTTGAAAATCTTTCATCTTCGCCGGCTTGCAGTAGCAGTTTTTCATGACGGTCTTTCGGACTGTCTTTGTTGGTGTTTAAAATTTTCAACTTATCGGCTCTTTCTAATGTTTGTTTTGAGACAAGGTTGTTTAAAATCGCGCCGGTTGAAGATGCGAAATAATTACCGGCTTCTTCCACACTTTCTACAAAAGCCGTCGGTAAAAATTTCTTTACTTTTACCGATTTTATTTTTTTTACCGCAAAATCAGCTTTTTTAAGTTGGCTTTTTATTTCAATTACCTTCGTTTTGCCGGAAACCAAAGCTTTCACTGTTTTCCTTCTTAAGGGAACTTCAACGATTGCTCCAAGTGGAATATCTTTGTTGCTAAAGTAGGTTAATTTCTCTTTTAAGATGCCTTTGGCGATGGGAATGACTTCGATCGTATACATTAGTTAATATTATCATCAAGCTCGTCTTTAAGACCAATTCTTACTTCTGCTGATTTTCAATTTGTAAAAAAACGGCTGTACCCTTAATATGAGTATAAATGAAGAAAGAAAGTTTTTTCATAAAAGGCCTGGCTGGGAAAAGAAAATTGAGTGGCGAAATTGTGGTCAATGGCGCAAAAAATGCTTGCTTGCCTGTCATGGCGTCATCCTTGCTTTTTGAGGGTGGAATTTCTATTTCTAATGTTCCAAAAATTGAAGATGTGTCCAGGATGTCTGAACTTTTAGAAAATCTCGGCGCTAAGATTGATTCTAGCGAAGACCAGATGAATATTAGCTTTAGTAAGGAAATATCCGGAGACTTGGACGAGGAAATATCAAAAAGAATGCGCGCCTCTATTTTTTTAATCGGGCCTTTGCTCTCCAGAGTAGGAGCGGTATCTTTTCCACATCCAGGAGGATGTGTTATCGGTGAGAGGCCAATCGATCTTTTTCTCTTTGGTTTTGAGAAAATGGGCGCAAGTGTTGAAGAAAAAAACGGCAAATATTTTTTGAAAGCCGGCAGAGGAGGTCTTAAGGGGGCGGAAATCTTTTTCCCTTTTCAGAGCGTTGGGGCAACTGAAACTCTTATGATGGCAGCTGTTTTAGCCAAAGGAAAGACTATTTTGAAAAATGTGGCTTTGGAGCCGGAAGTTGTATCACTTGGCAAATTTCTTTCTTCTTGTGGTGCAAAAATAAAGGGTCTTGGGACAACAACTCTTGAAATAGAAGGCGGGGGACTTTTAAAAAGTAACAAGCGCGAGCATAAAATTATTCCGGACCGGATTGAGGCCGGCTGTTTCTTGATTCTTGGTGCTCTTTCTGCCACTGATCTTTTAATCAAAAATTGTGAACCGAATCATCTTGAAGCCCTGATCGCGCTTCTGGGTTCTTCTGGAGTAAATATTGAAATTGGAGAAAATTGGATTCGTGTTAAAAATGACATTTTGTCAAAAAGTTTTTCAGGTTTTAATATTAAGACTCATGAATATCCGGGTTTTCCAACTGACTTGCAGGCGCCGATTACCGTATTTTTGACACAAGCAAACGGCTCATCTGTTGTTTTTGAAACACTTTTTGATAGCCGTTTAAACTACACCGCCGATTTAATTAAAATGGGCGCGGACATTACTCTCTGGGATGCTCATCGGGCAATGGTAAAAGGGCCGACTCCGCTAAAGGGGCGCGAGCTTGATGGGCCCGACATCAGGGCTGGTCTGGCATTTGTCATTGCGGCAATTGTTGGAAGAGGTAATTCGACTATAAACAACATATACTATATTGACCGTGGATATGAGAAAATAGAGGAAAGATTAAGAAAAATAAAAGTAAATATTGAAAGAATTGGCTCGTAAGATTACAAAAAAATGAGTATTTTTACAAAAAAACTTGGAATTGACCTTGGGACGACAAGCGTTCTCGTTTATGTTCCGGGGAAAGGAGTGGTTTTGAATGAGCCTTCTGTGGTCGCGGTGTCAGAAGATGACAATAAAATTTTGGCGATCGGTGTTGAGGCCAAGAAGATGATAGGTAAGACGCCGGAAAATATTATTGCTTACCGGCCGATGAAAGATGGAGTAATTGCCGACTATCGAGTTACAGAAGCTATGTTGCGCTACTACATCAGGAAAGCTCTTGGTCGTTTTAATATCGCAAAGCCGGATGTTTTGGTTTCAGTTCCGGCTGGCGTTACTTCTACCGAAAGGCGAGCGGTGGTGGAGGCAGCACTTAAGGCCGGCGCCAAAAACGCCTACATTGTCAAAGAGCCGATTTTGGCGGCGATTGGTGCTGGTATTCCGATTTATGAATCAATGGGGCATATGATTGTGGACATTGGTGGAGGCACAACTGACGTAGCGGTTATTTCTTTAGGTGGAATCGTTGCCGCAACTTCCGTAAAATGCGCCGGTAACAAAATTGATACCGCGATTGCGGACTATGTCAAAAAGACTTTTAATTTGGCGATTGGCGATAAGACCGCCGAGGATATAAAAATTACAATCGGATCGGCTATTCCGCTAGACGAAGAACTTTCAATGAATATAAAAGGCCGAGATTTTATAACCGGTCTCCCGCGTTCTATTGAAATCAAAACTAATGAAATAGTTAAAGCTATTCATCGTGAATTAAAAGAAATAGTTAAAGCCATTAAAGATGTTTTTCAAGAAACTCCGCCCGAACTTGCTTCGGACATTATTGACCAAGGAATAATTATGACTGGCGGGACCTCTCAACTACGAAATTTGCCAGAATTGATATATCGTCGAACGGGAGTCAAAGCGATTCTGGCTGACAATCCGGTCTATTGCGTGGCGCGTGGCACTGGCATTGCTCTGGATCATTTGAATGTCTATAAAAAATCAATAATTTCTAAAAAGTAGAAATAATGTCTTCGGTTTTAAACTTGAAAAAACACCATGCTTATTTGATTTTGTCGGCAAACGGCAATGGTTTGGAGTTGTTGAAAAAAATTGTTCAGTCTGGTTTGGATATTGAGACTACTGGTAATCCTGACTATTGGGAAAAACAAATTGAAACTTTTGGTATAGATGATAGCCGAGATTTGAAAAGGATATATTTAAGTCGGGCTTTAAAAGAAAACAACCCTAAGGTTATTTTGGTAAAGACTTCTTTTATAACTACTGAAGCTCAAAATGCGCTTTTGAAAATTCTTGAGGATCCCAGTCCGCAGACCTTTTTCTTTTTTTTGATGCCCTCAAAAGAAGGTCTTATCCCGACTTTGTTGTCGCGTTTTATGGTTTTGGAAAAAGCGATAGTGGGAGAAGAAGAAAAACCCCCACTCGAGCCAGAGATTTTTTTGAGTTTAAGTGTTCCGGCTAGATTAAAATCAGTAGCTAAAATTATTGCAGTTAAAGACAGAGCGGTGGCCGAAAAAGCAATTGATGCCTTGGAAACCTGTCTTTATAGAAAAGTTGATTGGCTGTCTTTAGATTTAAAACAAGCCGAAATATTTAAAATATTTGCTGAAAGTCGGAATTATTTGCGAAGCCGTGGTGGTTCAATAAAGCTCGTTCTAGAAAATCTATGCTTGGTTTTGCCGAAAGTCTGAATTAAAGCTTGGAATTTTAGGGTTCGTAGTTTATGATGTTTAACAAATGTATAATTTTTCAAATTTAAAAATCAAAACTCAAGAGGTCGTAGATTGGTTAAAAAAAGAATTTCAACTAATTCGTACCAGTCGGGCAACTCCAGCGATCTTGGATGGTGTGCGAGTGGAGGCCTATGGCTCGCGGATGCCGATAAGCCAGATGTCAACGATAACCGGCGAAGATCCGAAGACGCTTAGAGTTTCGCCTTGGGATATGAGCCAGAGTAAGGCGATAGAGAAGGCCATTCAAGATTCTGGTTTGGGATTGTCGGTGACTTCTGACGATCGTGGGGTGCGAGTTCATTTTCCGGAATTATCAGACGAACGACGAGCTACTCTCATAAAACTTTGCAAACAAAAGCTTGAGGAGGCCAGAATTAGTGTAAAAGCGGAGAGGGAAAAAACTTGGGAAGAAATACAAAAAAAGGAAAAAGATGGGGTGATTAGTGAAGACGATAAGTTTCGATTGAAAAATGACATGCAAAAGATTATTGACGAGACAAATAAAAGGCTTGAAGAAATGGCAGAATCCAAAGAAAAAGAAATTTCTAATTAGACTACTATGACTATTCTTATTTTTGTAATAGTTCTGGCCGTTTTAATTCTCGTTCATGAATTTGGGCATTTTATCTCTGCCAAGAAATCAGGAATTCGGGTTGATGAATTTGGCATCGGTTTTCCGCCACGCTTATTGACTCTTTTTAATTGGCAAGGGACAAAATTTTCGCTTAATGCTTTGCCGTTTGGCGGATTTGTAAAAATTTTTGGAGAAAATCCACTGGAAACTCCGGCTTCAGAAGAAGAAAAACAGAAACATTTTTCTCACAAGTCGAAAATTGTGCAGGCCTGGGTTTTAAGCGCCGGCGTAGTCTTCAATATTTTATTTGCTTGGATTTTAATTTCTCTTGGTTTTATGCACGGTCTGCCAACGCCAATAGACCACAGTGATAATGTCTCTGATGCGCGTCTTGTTATAACTTCTATCTTGCCTAACTCTCCAGCCCAAGAAGCCGATTTGAAAGTCGGAGACACAGTCTCCGGAGTTTCTTTTTCCGGAGAAGAGTTGTTAGAAATCAGCCCAGAGAGTTTTTCAGATTTTTTAAGTGATAAGGATGGGGTGGTGGTATTAAAAATTTCAAGAGGGCAAGAAATTTTGGAAAAAGAAATTGAGCCAGCCGTCGGTATTTTAGAAGACCGGCGGGCGATTGGGATTTCTATGGGTATGATAGGCACTTTGCGTCTGCCCGTCCACTTGGCTTTTTGGGAAGGAGGGAAGACAACACTAAATCTTCTTGGCGCTATTGTTGTCGGCTTGTTTTCTTTTTTAAGTCAGGCGATTGTCGGACAAGCTGATTTGTCGCAGGTTGCCGGTCCGGTTGGCATTGTTGGTCTTGTTGGTGATGCCACGAGTCTTGGCTTTATATATCTTTTGCAATTTACGGCCTTTATTTCTTTGAATTTGGCGGTGATAAATCTTTTACCGTTTCCAGCGCTTGATGGTGGACGTCTACTGTTTTTGGCAATTGAAGCAATTACAAGAAGAAGTATTAATCCGAAAGTTGCCGGCGCGCTGAATGCTATCGGCTTTCTTCTCTTGATTCTGCTCATGGTTGTAATAACTATTAGCGACATTTCTCGATTTTTCTAAGGGTTGCCGGAATTTGAGATTTATGTATAATCATATTAGAGTTTTGTACTGTCCCCACATCCAATTAGGTTCCTAGAGGACCAGAGAGAGGAAATAATGGACGACACCATCAATCCCGCTCCGGACGGTGTGCCTCCGGAAATTTGGGCAACAATCGTGGAGGTGGTGGCTAAAGAACTCGGTTGTCCGGAATCAGACATTAAACCCCAATCTACCTTTGAAGAACTCGGAGCTGATTCTCTCGAGAGGATTGAAGTGAACATCACGATTGAAGGGGAATTTCTTGGGGAAGAGACGATTCCGTACGAAGACCTAGAGAAGGTCGGAAATCTTGGCGAGTACGCTCTTCTTATTGTCAACATAATGTCCCAGCTCTCGAAACCGGACAAAGATGTTCAGATCTGATGTTCGGCAGGGTCTTTACCCCGGGACTCTGTCGACTCATCGCCCCGTCGTGTGTTGCATTTGTAGCGCCGGCGGGGTTTTTCATTTGTTTTAGAATTCTTGTTGATATAATATTGTTCTATGCGCCAATCAGCTATATTTTCTAAAACCAGAAAGGAAGCACCCAAGGACGAGGTTTCTCAAAACGCCGCTCTTTTAATTAGAGCTGGTTTTGTCCACAAAGAGATGGCTGGAGTTTATTCTCTTCTACCTTTTGGCTTGAGAGTCTTAAACAAAATTACCGGAATTATAAGAGAGGAAATGAACATGCTCGGAGGACAGGAAATATCTTTGACCTCTCTTCAAGAGCCATCAATTTGGAACAGTACCGGACGTTGGGAAGAGATTGATGTTTGGTTTAAGACTAAATTTAAAAATGGTGCGGATGTTGGTCTTGCGACGACTCATGAAGAGCCTTTGACCAATCTTCTCAAAGAACACTTATCTTCTTACAAAGATCTACCATTTTCAGTCTTTCAAATTCAGACAAAATTTAGAAACGAAATCCGTGCGAAAAGCGGTCTTATGAGGGGAAGAGAGTTTTTAATGAAAGATCTATATTCTTTTTCCAGAGATGAAGCCGAGCATCAGAAATTTTACGAAAAGGTTAAGAAGGGTTATTTGAAAATTTTTAAAAAAGTCGGGCTGAAAGAATTCTATCTAACTTTTGCTTCTGGTGGTAGTTTTTCAAAATTCAGCCATGAATTTCAGGCGCTCTCGGAAGCTGGCGAAGATACGATTTATCTTCACTCAAAAAAGAAAATCGCCGTAAATAAGGAGGTTATGGAGGATTCAGTTTTGGCCGAGCTTGGTTTGGAAAGAGAATCTCTTGAAGAACGTCGGTCCATAGAAATCGGTAACATTTTTTCTCTCGGTACTAAATTTTCTGAGCCACTCGGCCTTTTGTATCTTGATGAAAAAGGCGAAAAGAAACCGGTAATTATGGGAAGCTATGGGATTGGTTTGGGACGGCTTATGGCAACTGTTGCAGAAACTCTTTCTGACAGTCGGGGTCTAGTTTGGCCCGAGACAATCGCACCTTTTAAAATCCACCTTTTGGTTTTAGGTACAAATAAAAAAACACGCAAAAAAGCTGAAGTGATTTACAATCAATTTGTTAAAAAGAACATTGAAGTTCTTTTTGACGATCGAGAGGCAACGGCTGGAGAGAAGTTTGCCGATGCAGATTTAATAGGTATTCCTTGGCGAATTATTATCAGCGAAAAAACTGAAGCGACAGGAAAGTTGGAGGTCAAAGAAAGAAAAAGTGGCAAAATAAGTTTTCTAACCGAGAGTCAATTATTTAAAAAATTCGATGAATAATCTTTTTAAAAAGATTAGTGGGACTTTTTCAAACGATATTGGTATTGATCTTGGGACAGCCAATACCTTGGTCTATTTGCGTGGTAAGGGAATTGTCATAAACGAGCCATCCGTTGTCGCTCTCAATCAAAAGACTGGAAGGGTGGTCGCGGTTGGTGAACAAGCCAAGCAAATGCTCGGCCGGACACCGGCTCATATTACTGCCGTCCGACCACTTGTAGATGGAGTTATCTCTGATTTTGAAGTGACCGAAGAAATGATTTCTTATCTTGTTAATAAAGCGCAGAAGGGTGCACAGAAATTTTTTGGTCCACGAGTGGTTGTTGGTGTACCGTCTGGAATCACTTCGGTTGAAATTCGGGCAGTAAGAGATGCCACTAAAAACGCTGGCGCTAGAGAAGTTCACATTGTTGAGGAACCGGTGGCAGCCGCTATCGGAATTCATCTACCGGTAATGGATCCGGTTGGCTCAATGGTTATTGATATCGGAGGAGGAACAACCGACATCGCTGTGATTTCTCTTGGCGGTGTTGTTCGTTCAAAAAATCTAAGGATTGCCGGAGACAAATTAAATTCAGACATAATTTCTTATATCAGGAGCGAATTTAAAATTTTAATTGGTGAGAAAACGGCTGAAGCTGTGAAAATTGCAGTCGGGTCAGTTGCCGATGGCGAGACGATTGAATCTGTCATAAAGGGCCGAGATTTGGTGACGGGTCTGCCGAAAGAAGTGATAATTACCAGTTCAGACATAAGAGAGGCAATCTCATCTTCAATCGCCGCTCTTCTTGACGCAATTAAGGAAGTCTTAGAGACAACTCCGCCAGAAATCTTGTCGGATGTTATGCAACGCGGTGTTTACCTGGTCGGTGGCGGTTCTCTTATACGAGGATGGTCAGAGCTTCTGAAAAGCCAGCTAAAAATTCCGGTCTTTATTGCTGATGAGCCGATGACGGCGGTAGCTCGGGGCGCCGGAATAATTTTGGAGAACTTGGATTATTATAAAGAGGTCTTGATTGTAAATGACAATGAATTACCTCCGGCCCGCTGACAAAAGACCGAAGAGAGCCACGAAGTTTTTGATTGTGGTGGTTTTTCTTGTACTTATCGCTTTCTTTTTTTCCGGCGCAATCGGGAGCTTAGGCAAAAACTTTTTAAACTCACTTGGTTTTCCTGTTTGGAAAGCCGGACTTGCATCGTCAGAAAAATTTTATTATCTCGGTTCGTTCTTCAGTTCTAGGATTAAGCAAGCCGAAGAGATTAGAGTTTTAAAAGACGAACTTCTGCTTGCAAATTTAAACTTGAAAGAGTTTGAATCAATGGCAGAGGAAAACAGGAATCTGAAAGCCCTCTTGAATCGTGAGGATAATCAAGAGGCGATTTCAGCTTCTGTTCTGGTCAGACCCCCACAGTCGCTTTATGATGTATTTATAATTGATATTGGCAGAAGGCACGGGCTTGTCGGCGGGGAAAAAGTTTTTGTTGAAAATGTTTTACTCGGGTTTGTTGACGAGGTTTTTAACAAAACTTCAAAAGTTAAAATTGTTTCTTCTCCCGGTTTTGAAATCTCTGCTTTTATTGAGAGAGTTAATCTGCCGGTTGTAGTTGTTGGTCGAGGTGGCGGAAATTTTCAGGCAAGTCTACCACAAGAGGTAGAGGTGGAAGTTGGTGATTTTTTGGTTGTGCCCGGATTGCCACAAAAACTTCTGGGTCAGATTGAGGAAGTTGAACAGACCGAAACTGGTTCTTTTAAAAAAATACTTTTCAGGTTGCCGGTCAATCTTTCAGAAATAAGGTGGGTAGCGGTTGAAATAGGGGCGGACTAAATCATTGTTAGTTTGTATTTAAAGATATGAGTTTTTTACTCAACAAACATTTTTTAAGAATTCTAGCCAATTTGCTAGTTTTGGCATCTGTCTTTATTCTGCCTTGGTGGACGCTTTTTTTGCTTTCCATTTTTTTTCTATTTTATTTTCATCTTTATCTAGAAGCAGTTTTAGCCGCTTGGTTTTTTGATATTTTGTATTCAACTGAAAGTTGGTTTTTAGGTATGTATTGGGTAACTTTTGTTATGTTCCTAATTTTTTTATTATCAGAATTCTTGAAACGTAAAATAATATTTATCAATGATTAGCTGGTGGAGCAAAAAAATAAAATACTGGTTTAAGAGAAGGCACAACATTGAAATTACTCCGGATGAGATACTTTTGGATGCGAGTAATCTGCCGAATTTTGACACTGATCAATTCGAAGGTCGGCTTGAAAAACCAATTTCCAAAAAATCTTTGAAGCTGGTGTTTGTGTTTTTTGTTACCATAAGTATTTTACTTTTTGCTCGAACTTGGTTTTTACAGGTCCAACAGGGCGAAGCTTTTCTTGAAAGGAGCGAGAATAATCGCCTTCGTTACACTTTTATATTTTCTAATCGCGGAATAATTTATGACCGGAACGGTCAGGAGTTGGTCTTTAATGTCAGGGATGACACTGAAGATTTTTCAAAAAGAAAGTATCTTGAAATCCCGGGTTTCTCTCACCTTTTAGGTTATGTTAAATATCCAAGTAAAGACAAGCACGGTTTTTACTGGGAAACCAATTATGTTGGTAAGAGCGGTGCTGAACTTGCTTTTAACGAAATCTTACTTGGAGAAAATGGTTTGAAGATTGTTGAAACCGATGCTTTTAATGAAATTCATTCTCAAGCTGTTACCAAACCGCCGAAAGATGGCAATAATGTTTATTTATCTATTGATGCTGGAATCCAAGCTAAATTATTTGAAATAATTTCTAAAACCGCTGGGACCTTTAACTATCAAGGTGGGTCCGGTGCGATTATGAATGTCAAAACCGGCGAGCTTATCGCCGCGACAAGTTTTCCAGAATATAGTTCAGAGATTCTAAGTAACGGTAAACAGGAGGAGATTGAGAGTTATTTGAACGACAAGAATAACCCTTTTCTTTATCGACTAATTGGCGGTCTTTATGCTCCGGGTTCAGTGGTCAAGCCCTTCCTCTCGGTCGCTGCTTTGAATGAAGGAGTTATCGATCCAAAAAAACAGATTTTAAGTACTGACCGAATGGCAGTACCGAACCCATACGTCCCCGGACAATTCTCATATTTTACTGATTGGAAAGCGCATGGCTGGGTGGATATGATTGACGCCCTAGCTTTTTCTTCAAATATTTATTTCTACCACATTGGCGGTGGGTTTGGTGAACAGAGGGGTCTTGGAATCAGTAAAATTAATAAATATCTTTCGG
>JAANMU010003359.1_pt1 | contig 10339 bp, 10 predicted proteins | sample 7279701 | NCBI WGS metagenome assembly JAANMU01 (sample SAMN14094539, study PRJNA606508) | bioreactor metagenome | isolation source: A lab-scale SPAN reactor treating ammonium-rich wastewater day 57 | place: Ireland: Galway | collected 2017-03-13 | reverse complement strand
GGTCCCGACACGCGCACGGGCACGATCTCGGCGGCGAGCGCGCCATTCGCCTGCGCGGCCGCGGCCTTGTGCTGGCTCCGCAGGGCGAAGGCGTCCTGGTCCTCGCGGGAGATGCGGTGCGTCTCGGCGAGGCGCTCGGCGGTCTCGGGCATCGAGTCCGTGCCGTAGGCCTCGCGCATGCGCGGGTTCACGAACCGCCAGCCGATGGTGGAGTCGTGCAGTTCCGCTTCGCGTGAGAAGGCCGAGGCGGCCTTGGCGAGGACGAAGGGCGCGCGCGACATGCTCTCGACGCCTCCCGCGATGGTCAGGTCCGCCTCGCCGCAGGCGATGGCGCGGGCGCAGGCCGCGACCGCCTCCATGCCCGAGCCGCAGAGCCGGTTCACGGTGACGCCGGGAACGCTCGCGGGCAGCCCGGCCAGCAGGAGGGCCATGCGAGCGACGTTGCGGTTGTCCTCGCCGGCCTGGTTGGTGCATCCGAGCACGACGTCGTCGATCGCCGACCGGTCAAGGCCCGGGTTTCGGCGCAGGATCGCATCGAGGGGGATGGCGGCCAGGTCGTCCGTCCGCACGGTCGAGAGCGCGCCGCCGTAGCGGCCGATGGGCGTGCGGACCGCGTCGCACAGGAGTGCCGCGTGCATCGCTCAGCCTCCCCGCGCCGCCGCGTGCGGCGCGTCCAGGAGTGGAGCGACGGCGCGCAGCGCTGGGCGCAGCGCGTCGCACAGCGCGTCGATCTCGCGTTCGGTCATCGGCGTCGAGAGCGTTCCGGTGCAGGTGCCGATGAGCATGATCCCGTCGCGGAAGAGCGCGTTCACCAGCGCGGCGGCGGCCTCGGCCTCGCGGGCCGACGGGTACGCCGCCCGGTAGTCCATCGGCTGCCCGGGCTTCATGTGGATGCGGAACATCGAGCCGCCGCCGGTGACGCACGCCGACACGCCTGCCTCGGTGATCAGCCCTGCGATGCGCTCGCGGGCCAGGTCGCCGAGCCGGTTGAGACGTCCGACCTCGGCGTGGTCGAAGAGGCGCATCGCAGCCAGCCCGGCGCTCATCGACACGGGATTCGCGGAGAAGGTGCCCGAGTGCGGGAAGCGCACGGGCGTGCGCAGCGGGTCGAGGACTTCCATGACCTCGCGCCTGCCGGCGATCGCGCCGATCGGGAATCCGCCGCCGATGATCTTGCCCAGCGCGGTCAGATCCGGGCGGGTCTCGTAGCGCTCCTGCGCCCCGCCGTAGCCGCACCGGAAGGTGATGACCTCGTCGAACACGAGCAGAGCGCCGTTGGCCCGCGTCCAGCGGCGGAGGGTGTCGACGAACGCCTCTGTCGCCGGGACAAGCCCCACGCGGTGGGGCATCGGGTCCAGCAGCACGCACGCGATCCGCTCCGCGTGCCGGTCCAGCAGCGCGACGGCGCGCGAGGGGTCGTTGAACGGCAGCACCACGACCTCCGCGAGCGCGGAGGCGGGCGTGCCCGCGCACACCGGCACGCTCGCCGGGCGGTCGGGGTCGCCCCAGTCCGCCGGCGTGGCGGTCTGGCTCACCTCGGCGTAGTCGTACAGCCCGTGGTACGCCCCCTCGACCTTGGCGATCATCGGCCGACCCGTGAACGCGCGGGCCGCCTTGATGCAGCACATGACCGCCTCGGTCCCCGAGTTCACGAACCGGATCATCTCGAAGGCCTTCGAACGTCCGACCATGTGCTCGGCGAACTCGACCTCGACCTCGGTCGCCAGTGTGAAGGCCGTGCCGCGCCGCACCTGTTCTCCGACCGCGCGCACGATCGCGGGGTGCGCGTGCCCGTGGATGAGCGAGGCCATGTTGTTGGCGAAGTCCAGGCGGCGCACGCCCTCCGCGTCCGTCAGGCGGCATCCTTCGCCGAAGGCCGCGTATGCCGGGTGCGGGCGGCGGAGCACCGCGTTGCGGCTCACCCCCCCCGGCAGCACGCGCACCGCGCGCCGGTACAGCGACTCGCTCCGCGACGGCTCGGTCATGGATCCGCCTCCCTGTCCCCGCGTCCGTCGATGAGCGGCGCGCCGGTGCACGCGCGCACGGCCTCGATGCTCACGCCCGGCGCGAGCCTTCGCACGACCAGCCCCCGAGCCGCGACATCCACCACCGCGAGATTCGTGTACACGCGGCTCACGACGCCCACGCCCGTGAGCGGGAGCGTGCACCGCTCGACCAGTTTCGGCTCGCCGCGCCGTGTGGTGTGCTCCATGAGCACAAGCACGCGCCTCACGCCCGTGACGAGGTCCATCGCGCCGCCGACCGCGGGGATGGCGTCCGGCTCGCCGGTGGACCAGTTCGCCAGGTCGCCCGTCGCCGAGACCTGCATCGCGCCGAGGACGCACACGCCGATGTGTCCCCCCCGGATCATGGCGAAACTGTCGGCGTGGTGGAAGTACGCCGCGCCGGGGATCGCCGTCACCGGCTTCTTTCCGGCGTTGATGAGGTCGGCGTCCTCCTCGCCCGGCGCGGGGGCGGGACCGACGCCGAGCAGCCCGTTCTCGGTGTGGATCAGCAGTTCGCGCCCCGGGGGCATGCGCTGCGCCACCAGTTCCGGGATGCCGATCCCGAGGTTCACGCACGTGCCGTCCGGGATGTCCAGGGCGACGAGCGAAGCCATCTGCTCGCGGCTCCAACCGATCTGCGCGCTCACGGGTAGCGCCTCCCCTCGCGCACCAGCACGGACTCGTCCGCGGGTTCCCGCACCTCCACCACGCGCTGCACGAAGACGCCCGGGGTCACCACGACCTCGGGGTCGATCTCGCCCGGCTCGACGACGCGGCGCGCCTGCACGATCGCGACGCGCGACGCCATGCACATGATGGGGCCGAAGTTCCGCGCGGTCTTTCGGTAGACGAGGTTCCCGTAGCGGTCGGCGCGCTCCGCCTTGACCAGCGCGAAGTCGGCCGTCAGCGCGTGCTCGAGCACGCACTCGCCCCCGGCGAAGGTGCGCCGTTCCTTCCCCTCGCCCAGGGGCGTGCCGACGCTCACGGGGGTGTAGAAGGCCGGGATGCCCGCCCCCCCCGCGCGGATGCGCTCGGCGAGCGTCCCCTGGGGCACGAGGTCCAGCGCGACCCGGCCTGCGCGGTACATCGAGGCGAAGACCTCCGAGTCTGCACTGCGCGGGAAAGAGCAGACGACCCGCTCGACGCGGCCGGCCTCGATCAGGGCGGCCAGGCCGACACGCCCGCACCCGGCGTTGTTGCTGATGACCGTCAGCCCACGGACGCCATGGTCGATCAGCGCGTGGATGAGTTCGACGGGGCTGCCCGCGCTGCCGAAGCCTCCGATCATCACCGCCGCCCCGTCGGGGACGCAGGCGACGGCCTCGGACACCGAACTGCACCGCTTGTCGATCATCCCAGGACCTTCAGCGGCGTCCGGCGTTCGAGCGTCGCCGCCAGCGCCCGCTCGATCTCGCGCAGCTCCGCCTCGAAGAAGAACTCGCCCCCGTCCAGCGGGACGAGCCGGTCCACCCGCGTTTCCTTCTCGTCGTACACGGCGAGGAATACCCGGTCCATCCAGGCCATGTTGCGGGCCTCGTTGAACTTCAGCGCGAGCGCGCGCCGCCCGCCCACCGTCGCCTCGCCCAGCAGCGAGAGCTTGCCCGCAGAGGTCGTCATCGTGATGTACCGCGAGGGGCGGTTCAGCGAACTGAGCGAGCGGAAGACGAGGTTCGAGATCTTCTCGACGTCCGCGAGTGGGGCGGCGAAGTAGTGGTGCTCGCCCGTCGCGCGGGCGCAGTACATCGAGTGGAACCGCACCAGCAGCGTGCCGAGGACGTTCGCCAAGTCGATCCAGTTGCGTGCGGAGCGTTCGACGTCCGTCGTGCCGTCGGCGCGCTTGAACAGGCTGATGTGGTTCATGATCGGGCTTTGGCTGCGCACCACCACGCCGTGTGCCTGGAGCCGCCGGACGGCGGCGATCGTGCTCGGGTTCAGCAACTCGCGGGGCGTGGAGAAGTGCGCCATCCACGACAGCTGCACGCCGTTCGCGTGCATCTCGTCGAACAGGCCGAGGGTCCGCTCGTAGCGGCGCGTCAGCAGCATCTCGGGCTGGTAGGTCAGGGCGCGAGAGGCCAGCCGGACCGTCCGCACGTGCAGCAGCGACGGGTCCTCCATGATGGGCCGGACGTACTGCCGCAGCCGCTCGGCGGGGATGTACCCCGCGTCCCCGCCGGTGATGAGCAGATCGGTCACCTCGGGGTGACGGCGCAGGTACTCGTGCACCTGCGCGATGTCCTCCTGGATGAACATGTCGTCGTCGCGGCGGAGCTGCGCGTGCCGGAAGCAGTAGGTGCAGAAGGCGAAGCACGTCTGCGTGGTCTTGTCGAAGATCAGCTGGCACTGCGGGTACTTGTGCTGGCTCCCCTCGACGATCTCGACGCCGCCGTCGTCGCGCTCGATCCACGGCTTGTTGAGCAGCTGGTGCCCGTCGTGCGGGTTTGTTTCTTCCTTGTACGCCTCCGCCACACGCGACCGCGCCGCCGCGTCCGACGCGGCCTCGTACCGCGCCACCACCTCCGGGCGCATCATCCCCGGCTGCGGGAACATCAGGTGGTACATCGAGTCCGTCTCGTACGCGCCCCAGTTGATCGTGTTCAGCGCGTGGCTCGTCGCCTTGAACCGGTACACCTCGACGAACAGCTCGCGCTCGACCATCGCGCCCAGGCGGATGCCGTGCTCCCCCAGGATGCCCGCGACCTGCCGGAACCCGCGCAGCCCCTCGTACTCGCGCCGGGCAGGAAAGAGGAACGGGGCACGCTCCATCAGGCCGCTGTGCTCGGGGTAGGTCCGGTGCAGCCGACTCAGCAGCCCCAGCGGCAGCAGCCCCTCCGACTCAACGATCGATCGGGTCTCTTCCGGATACCCGTACCGGTCGAGCAGCGCCTGAAGGTCGGCCTGGGTCATGGCGGGTGGAACCACCGGGGACATCGCCCCCGGTTCGACGGATGAGGCAGATCCAACCACGGCATGGCTCCAGGAAGGCGGCGAATGGCTCAACAACGGTATATTAGGATATATTATTCCTGAAATACACCCCGGCAAGGGACCCCGCCGAGACCGTGCTTCCACACACGCCAGGCTGCTCTCGCCAGCCCCGATAACCGCGCACCCACCCCGCCTCACGACCACGCCCCAGTGTCCGCTGTTCCGATGTATCCTCCCCGCGTGGCCCAGCGACGGCACCACTACGAGGCGGCCTTCGAGCGGCTGCTGCGCGATCGGCGCATCCCGTACGTTGCGGTTGACGAGGCCCGTAAGGCACTCCTGCCCGACGGCGCGCCGCTGAGGCCGTCTCGCAGCGGCGGGCCGGAGCGTTCGCTCAAGTCCTTCGACTTCGTCCTCTATGGCGAAGGGTCGAACCTGCTCGCCGAGGTGAAGGGCCGGCGCTATGTCTCGCCGCGCGCTCGTCCCGGCCGGCTCGATTCGTGGGTGAACGCCGAGGACGTGGACTCGCTCCTGACTTGGCAGCGGCTGTTCGGGCCGGAGTTCGCGGCGGCGTTCGTCTTCGTCTACTGGTGCGTCGAGCAGCCGCCGGACGGCCTGTTCGAGGACGTTTTCGATCACCGCGAGCGCTGGTACGCCCTGCGCGTCGTCATGGTCGAGGACTACGCCCGCCTGATGCGAGTTCGCAGCCGCCGGTGGGGCACCGTCCATCTTGACGCGGCGTCATTCGACCGCATCGGCCGCCCGTTCGCGTCCGGGGCGTGGCCGTGGTCGCCACCCGTCGCGCCCGCGCTCGAGCCGCTCGGCGTCGTCGCGTAGGCCCCGGGCTTTACTCGTCCATCCCCCTCCGGTACGATGCCCGCGTGAAGCAGGTCGCCCTGATCGTCGCCCTCGCGGTGTGTCTCCTGGCGGTTTCGGCGGCCCTCGGCCAGCCGAGCGGCCCGCAGCCACCCACGCCCACCAAGGCCGACACGCCGCCCGTGGTGATGAACTACCTGTGCCTGATCGTCATCGTTGCGGCGGCGGTCGGGGCGAACCTGATCCCGAGCAAGCGCGGGCATCAGGACTGACCCCCCTCGTGGGCCTTGGAGGGACGAACCCCATGCGCCGGAACACGCGCGGTACGCTCATCGCCGTCAACGCGGGATTGGCCGCCCTGCTCCTGATGCTCACGCTCGCGCCGGACGGGGCGATCGGCCAGCCCGCTCAGCGCGCCCGGGGCGAGTACACCGTCGTCGGGGGCAAGATCCGCGGCGGGCCTTCCAACGCCATCTGGGTCGTCGATTCCGCGAACCAGGAACTCGTCGCCCTCCGCTGGAACGATGCGCGAGGTCAACTCGAAGGCATCGACTATCGCGACCTGAACGCCGACGCCAGGGAGCAGCCGGGACGATGAGCACCAACCAGACACGCGACCAGGGGATCGAGGCATCGATGGATCAACGGACTGCCACCCTGTCCCTTCGGCCTTCCACCTCCGGCCTCCGGTCTCAAGACCCAGGGCTCGGGACACAGGCCTCCCCCCGTTCCGTCCGCTGGCTGCGGGCGAGCGCGCTGGTGCTGCTGGGCCTCGTGATCGCCACGGCCGCGCCGCTCCTCGGCGGCGAGGCCCGGGCCGACATGGTCGCGCGCAGCGGGTCGTACATCGTGATGACGACCGACGGCGGGAACGAGGAAGTCCTCGTCGTGATCGACGAACGTGCCGAGACCATCTCCGTCTACAAGGTCGTGAACCAGCAGAACGTCCAGCTCTTCCAGCGCGCGGACCTGCGCGAGATCTTCACCGCCGCCCGGGCCAAGCGACACGGCCGCGGCTGACACCCGGCCCCGCGCCGTCGCGGGGCGACGCACCAGAACCGTCCGCGCCCGCCGGGCGCGCGGGCGGGCCGAACCCCACGCCCGGCGACAACCCCCCCTTCGAACGCGACCGGCTCGTCGTGCGCCGGCGCGGCCCGTGCGTCCGCCCGTTCGGCCCGGAGGTGCCATGCCCATCCTGCCCCTGCCACAGTTCGAGGAGGATCTCCGCGCCTGGGAGGAGGACCGGAAGGCGTACGAGCGTCTGAACGCGCCCAAGAGCATTGTCGTCCGCTTCGGCGTGATGAAGCTCATCGGCGAGTACCCCTACGACGGCGACGCCAAACCGGGCTGCGGGAGCAGGCTCGTCGTCCGCACGCACCGCGGAGTCGAACTCGGCGAGATGCTCACCAGCACCTGCCCGAACTCGGGGTGCTCCAAGAGCGTCTCGCGCCAGGACATGCTCGCCTACATCGAGAACTCCGGCGGACGCGACTACCCGTTCTTCGATCAGGGGCGGGTGCTGCGGGTCGCCACGCGGGAGGATCTCGACCGGCAGACTGCGATCGAGCAGCGGGCGAACGAGCTGCGCGTCGAGGCGCGTGCCGAGGCGGAGCGGCTCAACCTCCCGATGAAGATCGTGCAGGTCGAGCCGATCCTCGGCGGGGAGCGGATCACGGTCTACGGCATGTCCGAGGAGAGGGTCGACTTCCGCGAGTTCGTCCACCGCGTCTCCGACCGGTGGCGCACCCGCGTGGACGTGCGGCAGGTCGGGGCGCGCGACGAGGCCCGCCTGGTCGCCGACTACGAACGCTGCGGCCAGTACTGCTGCTGCAAGAACTTCCTGAAGGTGCTCAAGCCCATCTCGATGCGCTCGGCCAAGACGCAGAAGGCCACGCTCGAACCGCTCAAGATATCCGGGCGGTGCGGGCGGCTCATGTGCTGCCTGCGCTACGAGGACGAGACCTACGAGGACCTCAAGAAGCGACTCCCTCACCGCAAGAGCAGGGTTGGCACACCCGAGGGCGACGGCATCGTCATCGACGCGCAGATTCTCACGCAACTCGTGCTCGTGCGCCTCGACGCGGACGGGCGCGACATCGCCGTCCCGGTCGAGGAACTCGTGCCCGTCGGCACCCCCGCGACGCGCGAGCCGTCCACCCCCGCCCCGCGTCCCGGACGACCGGCTCGACCCGAACGCCGCGCTCCAGGCCCCGCGCCCGCGCACGTGCGCGACCGCGAGCGTGCCCGCGATACGGCGCGGGAGCCGACGCCAGCGAGCGAGGAACGCACCCCAGAACCCGCCGCGCCCGTTGAGGGCGAGCAGCGCAAGAAGAAACGCCGCCGGAAGAAGCGCAGGCCCGGCGCTGGCGGCACCCCCCAGTCGAGCGGAGCGCCGGGCGCTCCGGGAGCGTCCGGTTCGTCCTCGCCCCCCCCTGCCGCGAGGCCGGAGGGCGCGCGCCCGCAGGATGCCGACGGTGCCCACCCCCGCAAGCGTCGTCGCCGGCGCAAGCGCCCCGGTGGTGGTCAGGCGCCGACACCGTGAACACCTCGACGGATCACCGACACCCGTGCCACCAGCGTCGGCTGCCGGGAGCCGAAGGTGGTGCCTCGCCTCACGGCCACCCGTCCGACAACGCCCCGCTACCCTTCCGCCATGCCCGACGCACCCGCTCCGGATCGGCCGCCCTCGTCCTTCAAGGAGACCGCGATCTCCGTCGTGATCGCGTTCGTGCTCGCGTTCGTCTTCCGCGGCTTCGTGGTCGAGGCCTTTGTCATCCCGACCGGCTCGATGGCCCCGACGCTTCTCGGGGCGCACACCCGCTTCCACAGCCCGGAGTCCGGGGCGGTCTGGACCGTCAACCCGCGCGACGTGGGGCAGGCACGCTCGGGTGAGACGCTCCCGCTGCCCATCCAGGGCGAGAACCGGCCGCTGCGGGTCACCGACCCGATGACCGGCGCCCGCATCGGCGAGCAGCTGCCCGAGAGCCTCGGGCGCAACAAGCGGCTGCTCGGCGGCGACCGCATCTTTGTCCTCAAGTATCTCTACTCGGTCTACGACCCGTCGCGCTTCGACGCCGCGGTCTTCAAGTATCCAGGCCGGCCGCAGGAGAACTACATCAAGCGGCTCGTCGGCCTGCCGGGCGAGGAGGTCGCCCTCGTCGACGGGGACGTGTTCGTGCGCCCCGCCGCGGCCCGCGCCGCCGGCGCGACGCAGAGCGACTGGACCGCCAACGACTGGACCATCGCCCGCAAACCCGAGCGCGTGCAGCGTGCCCTCTGGATGCCCGTCTACGACAGCCGGTACGCGCCGCTCCGCCCCGAGCGAGACCTGCGCCGGTGGTTCCGCGCCCCGTGGCTCGGCACGACGGGCGCGGGCGAGACCGACCCTGCCTGGCAGATCGAGGACCGGCACGACTACGTCTACTCCGGCGAGGGACCGACCGTGCTGCGCTGGGACCACGAGAACTGGCCCGTCACCGACCGCTACCCCTACAACGAGATCGACCCGCTCGGTCCCAACCCCTTCGGCGGACGCTTCGACGTGAACCAGGGCATGGCGATCTTCCCGGTCTGCGATGTGCGCGTCGCGTTCGGCGTGCGGCCCATGCGCGCCGGGCCGAGCATCGCCGCCGTGCTGAGCGCGCGCGGGCACGAGTTCCGGGCCGAGCTCGAGGGCGACCGCGTTACGGTGCGCATGCGCCCCGTGTCCGAAGGGAGCGCGAGCGAGGCTGAGTCGTGGCGCGAGATCGGCACGGGCCGGCTGCCGCGCGCCCTGCCCGCCGGCGAGGTCACCAACCTCGAGTTCTGGTTCGTCGATCAGAGCGTGCAGGTCTGGCACGAGGGCAGGCGCGTCGTGCTGGCCGAGTACGCCTGGTCGCCCGCCCTGCGCGTCGCGCACGCGACGGGTCGGCCGTTCGCCGAGGTCATGCGCCAGCAGCGCAGCGGCAACGTGCTCGCCGACTACCGGCTCTTCACCCCTCCCCGCGTGCGAGTCGAGTTCTCCGGCTCCCCGGTGACGCTCTCGCGCGTGCGGCTCGACCGCGACGTGCACTACCAGGCATCCGCCTACGACCGTCGGCACGGGGCGCGCGGCACCCACGTCCGCGACGGCCAGCCCGCTCTCGCCACCCACCCCGCGCAGCCGTGCGTCCTCGGGCCGCACCAGTTCTTCGCCTGCGGCGACAACGCCGCCTCCAGCCTCGACGGCCGCCTCTGGGACACGCCCGACCCGTGGGTCGCGGCGGAGTTCGACCCGACGCCAGGCGTCGTGCCGCGCGACCTGCTCATCGGCAAGGCGTTCTTCGTCTACTTCCCCGCCGTCAGCTGGGAGCGGCGAGCGCCCGTGCCGGACTTCGGACGCATGAGGTTCGTCTGGTAGAGCGACGACACTCAGGCAGCGACAATCGACGGGATTCCGCTCTCTGGCGGCGGTTTTTCGATCTCCCCTCTTGGCGCGCGTCGGCACATTGGGCATACTGATGCCGTGGGCCGCTCGTGCCCGGCTCTCCCTCGCGGCGGGCCGGGTTGGTGGACGCACAACGCACATCAGGAGACCGACCATGGCAGCGACCGGCACGACGAACTTCGCGCGG
>JAANMU010003358.1_pt1 | contig 10339 bp, 8 predicted proteins | sample 7279701 | NCBI WGS metagenome assembly JAANMU01 (sample SAMN14094539, study PRJNA606508) | bioreactor metagenome | isolation source: A lab-scale SPAN reactor treating ammonium-rich wastewater day 57 | place: Ireland: Galway | collected 2017-03-13 | reverse complement strand
CGGTCTGGCCCGAGGACGGGACCGCGCTGGAGTCGCTTCTCGCCGACCTGCTCGACCCGGGGCTGCGGGGTGAGGCGCTCGCGGCGCGAGCGACGCGATGGCTCGACACGCTGCCCGGCGCGACAGCGTGGGTCATCGACGACGCCGGGCGCGAAATGGCCGTGACCGGTGAAACCGTGGCGACGATCGGTCTGGCGAATCTCCGCGACGCGGCGACGCTCGGTTGGCTGACGCGTGCCCCGGGGGGCGGACCCGGCGCGCCCGAGCCGACACCCGTGCCCGGCCTGAGCACGGCGAGATTCACGATCCCCCTGCCCGCGAACGGGCACGATCTCGCGGGCGTGGCGGTGTGGCGCGGTCCGACGCCCGCCTCTTCGATCGACGCCAACTGCGGGCCGTGGGCACTGCGCCTGCCGGTTGCCTCCGGGGCGCTGATCGCGCTGCCGCCGGGCCTGCGCTGCGGCCCGCTGCTGCACGACTGGACGCTCGCCGCCTGGATCACAGGGCGCGAAGATGCAGGCGCGATGCCCGCGCCGGACGCGCTCAGCGTGGCGATGCTCCAGCGAGGCATCACCGGTGGCGGCGCGACAGGAGTGGGCGAATGGACACTCTACGTCGAGTGCATGACGAAAGGGGGAGACGCAGGCCCGGACGCCGTGCGGGTCTGGCTCGGGCCGTACGGCGCGGCGAAGGCGGTGCTGCGCATCGCGTCGGACGGCTCATTCGTGGACGAGTTGTCGGCGTGGACGGGCGATGGCGCGACGGGTTCCGAAGCGAGCCTGGCCGTCACGAGGGGGCGCGATCGCTGGACGGTTGCCGTACCGATCCCGGCGCGGTGCATCGAAGCCAGCGGCCTGCTGAGGCTGGCGATCGAGCGATTCACGGGCGAGGAGGGTCGCCGCACGGCCTGGCCGCGCAGGATGCTGCCGTGGCAGGCGGAACCGGGACGGGTGACGGTTGACCTGAGGGCGTGGTAGCCGACGGACCCATGGACAGTGGACATTCGGAGAGGAAGCTCCGCACGAGGATTTGCTTGACGATTGTGATCCATCTGACCCGCTTGCACCGATCGCATCGTCGTCGGTACCTTGACGGAACAGCGCGGATGGCGCGGGAGGGCCTCATGGCACGGATGGGTCATGCACGTGCGGCGTTCGAGGGGCTTGAGGGGCGCGTGCTGCTCTTCGCCTGGACGGCCAACGAGGTCTACATGCTCGAGCTCGTGAACCGTGCGCGCTCGGACCCGGCCGCGGAAGCGGCACGGCTGGGGCTGGACCTGACGGCGGACCTGAGCGCGGAAGAACTGGCGAGGCTCGTGCCGCAGGAACCGCTCGCGCTCGTGCCGGAGTTGACGACCATCTCGCGCAACCACAGCCTCGACATGGCGCAGCGGAGTTTCTTCGACCATGAGAACCCGGACGGCGACCGTGCCCAGCAGCGTGCCGACAAGGAGGGGTACACCGGCTCGGTCGGCGAGAACATCGCGGTCGGATACAACACGATCGACGACGCCCACAAGGCGTGGCTGGATTCGGTCGGGCACCGCAAGAACGTGCTGAGCCTGTGGTCCACGTTTACCGAGACGTTCCACTACGACGAGTTCGGCACGGGGTTCTTCCTGCCGGGGGCGGGCGGTGGCTTCGAGTTCCGCTCGTACTTTACGCAGGTCTTCGGTGCATCGGGCTTCAGCACGAGGACGTGGCTGCTCGGCGTCGTCTATCACGACGCGAACAACAACTCGTTCTACAACGTCGGCGAGGGGTACGGCGGCGTGCGCATCGACGTCAGCCCGAAGGACGACCCGAGCACGATCGCCGGCACCTACACCACCGACGCGGCGGGCAACTACCAGATCCAGCTTCCCGGCGGCGAGTACCGCGTCACGTTCACCGACACCTCGACCGGCAAGATCAAGGTGTCCGACGTGACGATCGTCGCCGGCACGAACGTCAAACTCGACGCGAAGCGTGCCGAACTGACCGGGGACGCGCCGCCGCCGGCGAACGTCGTCGCCGATGGCGCGGTCGTGAACGGGAGCGCGTCGCCGACCGGCCTGATGACCGTGACCACCATGAACAGCGACGGCGTGCCGATCGCGTTCCAGGAGCAGGGCCTGGGCACGTGGGAGGTCGTGGACATCCGGGCGACGGCGGGCGGGCCGGTGCCCACCGGGCCGATCGAGACTTGGACTGATCCGAAGGACGGTCGGACCTACGCGGCCGCGGCGTCGGACGAGGGGCTGCTGCTCTACATGCGCAACCCGGCGGGCCAGTGGAGCGTGCGCAACCTGACCACGGAACTCTCGGGCGCGGGCGGCGTCGTCGGGGCGGTCACGGTCTTCATCTCGACCGACAACCGAGTCGGCATCGCCGGGCTGGATGGGGACGGCGACCTGCTGCACTTCGCCCAGACGGGCGCGGGCGGCCCAGGCTCGTACGGATGGGCCTTCCAGAACATCGCCGAGAGCCATCTGCGGGCCAACGGGCAGGAGATGCCCGAGCTAGTGAGCGAGCTGATCAGTTACGTCACGTCGTGGAACGGCATGAACATCGCGGGCCTGGACGCGAGCGGCGCGATCCAGGCGGTGTGGTGGGCGCCGGGGATGGATTCCTGGCGCGTGGACAACCTGAGCGAGATCACAGGCGCGCCTGCGCTCTCCGGAGGACTGACCGCGTATCTCACCGCATGGGGCGGGATCAACCTCGCCGGAACGAACTCGGCCGGGAAGGTGCTCGTGACGTGGTGGGTGCCAGAGTTCGGCGGCGATTGGCTGACCAACAATCTCTCCGACCAGTTCGGCGGGCCGCCGCTCACGGCGGGGAGTATGACGAGTTACGTCACGTCGTGGGGCGGACTGAACGTCGCCGGCATCGACGGCGGCGGTGCGCTCGTCATCTACTGGTGGGCGCCGGGGATGGCGGAATGGGTGATCTCGCCCCTGAGCGACGAGATCGCGGATGCGCCCCTGCCCGTCGGCACGATCCGCGGTGTCACATCGGCCGCGACCGGGTCGATCAACGTGCTCGGCGCGACGGCCGACGGCGAAGCGGTGCGCTACACGTGGGTACCGGGCGGAGCGTGGGAAGTCCAGAACCTCACGGCATTGACGTGATCGCAGCGTCGGACGCACCGCGATCGGGCCAAAGCGGCCGATCGTGCCGGCGCCGACACGGTTGCCCGAACCGGCTCCCCCGGCTCACACCGGCGGCTCGGAGACGGCCGCTCGGAGCGCGGACTCGCCCTCGCGGAAGCGGAGTTCAAGCATGGGACGCACCACGGGGACTCCCAGAGCAGAGAGGTCGCGCCGGGCAAGTTTGGTCCAGTCCTTGGCGGTCGTGACGACCGCCTCGGCGCAAGAGGCGACGATGCGCCTCACGATCCGCGAGATGGTCCGGGGCGCGTAGCGGTCGTGGTCGCGCAGGACGATCGCGTCGACGACGTGCGCTCCACGTTCCTGAACGCCCCCGAGGAACGGGGCGGGGTTGCCGATCGCGCACACAGCCAGCACGTGCCGGCCGCGCAGCCAAGAGACCGGTTCGGCGCGGACGCCGCTCGAATCCGTGATGCGGAGTTCGGACCACGCGTGCTCGGTGACGGCGATCGGCGGGCGACCATGGACACGCGAGATGCCCTGCGCGAGGCGCGCCAGCACGTCCGGCTCGACGCGCTCGGCATGGGTGATGACGACGTGCGTGGCGCGGCGGAGCGACCCGACCGGCTCGCGCAGGCGTCCCGCCGGGATCAGGGCGTCCGCGAACGGGTCGCGCGTGGCGTCGATGAGCGCCAGGTCCAGCCCGCGCGCGATGCGCCGGTGCTGAAACCCGTCGTCGAGCACGACGCTGTCCACCCGTTCGCCGCGTTCGCTCGCGAAGAGTTCGATCAACCCGTGCAGCCTGTGCGGGCGGGCGACGACGGGCAGGTCGTCGAAGGCGGCGCGGTATTCCTCGGCCTCATCGGAGAGGCCGTCGCGGGAGCGGTAGCCGCGCATGGCGATGCACGGGTCGTGTCCGGCGTCGCGGAGTGCGCGCACGATCCACGCGACCATGGGCGACTTGCCCGTTCCCCCCGTGGAGAGGTTGCCGACGCTGATGACGGGCCGGTCGAGCGTGACCACGCCGCGCCCCGCGTCGAAGGCCCGGTTGCGCCGGGCGATGGCCGCCCCATAGACCATCGCCGCCAGCCTCCCGGGAAGGCCCGGCACGATCGGGCGATCAACCGCGCCGGGGGGGGGAGCCGCGCTGGTCGCGGGGCGTGTCGCCGACTGGCTCGGGGCGTGGTTGCTCATCGGCGGACGCTGCGGCGGCGCTTGAGGCGAGTCGGGCGAGGTGTGCCCGCAGGGCGGCGGCACGCGCCTCAAGGTCGCGCCGCTGCGAGGCATAGAGGCGGAGGTTGTTCAGGATATCCAGCCCGGCGAGCAGGACGATCATCCCCAGCAGCCCCGTGCACGCCGTCCAGACCATGGCGAAAGTCCGCGGGTCGCGGGTCGTGGCGATGCCGAAGGCGTAGGCGAGCATCGGCGTCGCGACGAGCATCACCACGCCGTTCGCCTGGCGCAGCCTGCGGCGAGTCGCGGGCATCTCGGCGTGCTGCATCGCGGCCAGGTGCGCGGAGATCACAAGCACCGTGGCGATCGCCAGCGGCAGCACGAACCAAGCCGGCAGGATCGGTGTGGTGGCGATCTGGGTCACGCACGGGCCTCAGGCGGCGGAGCGGGCGAAGGTCTCCAGCCGCTGCAACACCCTGCGAACCGGCAGCCCCATAACGCTCTCGGGATCGCCGTCGCAGGAGAGAGGCCAGCCGTCGGCGAGGCGTTCGGCGTAGTTGTACGCCCCGGCCTTGCCGCGCCAGCCCCCCGAGGCAATGTACCCCGCGATCCGGTCGTCGCCCACGATTCCGAGAGAAACGGTGGCCGGGTCGGTGAAGAGGTCTCGCCGACCTGTGCGTGGGCAAACGAGTGCCACCCCCGTCAGCACCCGGTGCGAGCCGCCTTGGAGCATCCGAATGATCCGCTCCGCGTCGGCCTCGTCGCGGGGCTGGCCGAGGAGTTCCCCGTCCTTAAAGCAGAGGGTGTCGGCGGCGAGGATGACCGCGGCGTCCGCGGCGTCCGCGTCGTCGAGCGAGGCGGCGACGGAAGCCGCCTTGAGGTACGCGAGCGACGCCACCCAGGCGTGTGGCGGGACGGAGCCTGGGCTGAGCAGGGCGTCGTCGATCGCGGGATCGACCGCCTCATGCGCGACGCCGTGGCGTGCGAGCAGCTCGCGCCTGCGCGGCGAGGAACTGGCGAGGATCAGTCGCGGCAGCGTAGCCGGGCGAACGGGTGCGTTCGTGGATGCGCCGGCCATCGCGTGAGTGTACCGCCCGCGCTGGGCGCGGTTGATCGAGAATCGGGCTGTTGCGCTACAGTTCGTCATATGCGCGCACACCTCGTGCAGATGGACATCGCGTGGGAGGACCGACCGGCGAACTTCGCGCGGGTCGAGACGTTGCTGGACGGCGTGGACGTTCGGCCGGGCGACTTCGTGCTCCTCCCTGAGATGTTCGACTCCGGGTTCTCCGTCAACGTTTCGGCGACCGCGGACAAATCGGGCGAGACGCTGGATTTCCTGCGCCGGCTGGCGGAAGACCTCGGCGTGTACGTGCAGGGCGGACGGACGGTTCACGGGTGCGGGTGCGCGAAGGCGGAGAATCGGGCCAGCGTCCTCGCGCCGAACGGCAGGCTCGTGTGTGAGTATTCGAAAATCCACCCGTTCTCTTTCGGGCGCGAGAGCGAGGCCTTCGAGGGGGGCAGGCACGTCGAGACCTGGGAGTGGCGGGCGGGCGAAGAGCGGACGCTCGTCTGCCCGGCGGTCTGCTACGACCTGCGGTTCCCGGAACTCTTCCGCATCGGTGCGTTGCGCGGGGCGGAGGTCCTCGCGCTGGGGGCGAACTGGCCCGACGCACGGCAGCACCACTGGCGGGCGCTGCTCATCGCTCGGGCCATCGAGAACCAGGCGGTCGTGCTGGGCGTGAACCGCGTCGGGCGCGACCCGCACCTGAACTACATCGGCGGGACAATCGCGGTCGGGCCGAAGGGCGAGACGCTCGGCGAGTTGAAGGACGAGGAGGGCGTGTTGAGCGTGGACGTGGACGTGCAGGCCGTGCGGGAATGGAGGCGGGTGTTCCCCGCGCTGAGCGATGCCAGACTGCTCTCCGAAGAAGTCGCACGCGCAGGCTCGGAGACACGGAGAGGGGGAGCAGGCAGGGTCGGGGCGTAAGATCGAGGCATGTCGAAAGGGCTAGAAGTGCCCGCCGGGCGGACGGTCGATCCGGTGATGGCGCAGCAGCGTGCGGCCTCGTTCACGAAGCGGTCGATCAAGACCACGACCAAGGCCGTCGGCCTGCGGTTGGCTCTCTCGATGGTGGACCTGACGACGCTGGAAGGGAAGGACTCGCCGGAGAAGGTGCGGAGCCTGTGCCGCAAGGCGGTGCGGCCGTTCGAGCGCGACGAGGACGAGCTGGGCGAGCGGCTGCCGAGCTGCGCGGCGGTGTGTGTCTATCCGAGCATGGTGGCGGTGGCGCGTGATGAGTTGGAACAAGCGGACGGGCGGGACGCCCGCTCCACCAGAAACGCGGTCAAGGTCGCCAGCGTGGCGACGGGGTTCCCGAGCGGGCAGTACCCGCTGAGCGTGCGTCTGCGCGACACGGAGCAGGCGATCGCGGACGGTGCTGACGAGATCGACATGGTCATCAACCGCGGCGCGTTTCTCGCGGGGCGCTACGCCGAGGTGGCGGAGGAGATCCGCGAGGTGGTCGCGGTGTGCGATGCCGGCACGGGCGGGGCCTTTCCACGCCCGGTCCATCTCAAGGTGATCCTCGAAACCGGCGAACTCGAAACGCTCGACAATGTGCGCCGCGCCAGCGATATCGCCATCGCCTGCATCCGCGACGGCGACTTCATCAAGACCAGCACCGGCAAGGTGCAGCCGGCCGCGACGATGCCCGTCACGCTGGTCATGCTCGAAGCGATCCGCGACGAGTGCCTTCGCAGCGGGCGACGGATCGGCATGAAGCCGGCGGGCGGCATCCGCACGGCCAAGCAGGCCCTCCACTACTTGGTGATGGTGTGGGAGACGATGGGGACGGTAGGGATCGAGACCTCGCGGCATCAAGGCGCCGAGACGGGGAAGAGCGCGTGGCTCTCGCCGGACCTGTTCCGCTTCGGCGCGAGCACGCTGGTCAACGACCTGCTCCGGCAGATCGTGAAGGAACGGACGGGCCGGTACGCGGCGGGGTACGACTTCTCGGAGGCGTAACGGTGGACCGCGCGCCTGTCGTCGCCGTTTCGCTGCTGATCGGCGCGGCTCTGACCGTGTTCGTCGCCTGGGGGTTCGCGCTGTTCGGCACGTTCAGCAGGGGCACGCTCCACGTGAACTACGGCGGTGCTGGCCCGCCGCGACCGGAGATCGCGCCGCCCGAGGGGTGGGACGTCGCGACGTGGCGGGAGTTGCACGGCCTCGGGCTGCGCATGGACATGGTGAGTGAGCGGGAGTGGGTCGGCTCAGAACTCATCCTGTCTCTGAACGGCGGGCTGCAACGGACGGTGACGCACTACCGCGCGGGGTTCCCGTTCCTCGCGCTGCGGTGGCTCGGCGAGGGGAGCGACGTGCCGCAGCAGAACACGACGGGTGTCGCGCGGGCGTGGTGGATGGGGATCGAAGTTGGTTTGCCCGCACGCGGTTCGGGCGTGCCGCGTGGGGGCATTGTGCCGAGGCTGCCGATCAGGCCCGCGTGGCCGGGCTTCACGCTGAACACGCTGATCTTCGGCGCAGCGGCGTGCGGAGTGATGCTCGCGGCCGGCTCGGCGTGGCGACGTCGGCGGAGAAGTCGAGGGCTATGTGTGAGGTGCGGGTACGATGTTGTCGGCCTCGCGGTCTGCCCGGAGTGTGGGGCGGAGACGGGGCGTTGAAGGAGGCCGACATGACCCGCCAGGCCCCGACCGCGCCGCGCCGGCTGGACTTCGCCACCGAACTGACGCGGTGGGAGTACGCGGCCGCCCCGGAGACGACGAAGGTCGAGATCGCGCCGCGCTACGGGCACTTCATCGGCGGCGAGTTCGTCGGGCCGACGGGGGGAGGCGGGCGCTTCGCGTCGATCAACCCGGCGACCGAGCAGCCGCTGTGCGAGGTTGCGCAGGGGTCGGAGGCGGACGTGGACGCAGCGGTGCGCGCGGCGCGCGATGCGCTGCCGGCGTGGGCCGCCATGCCGGGCAGGGAGCGTGCGAAGTACGTCTACCGCATCGCGAGGCGCATCCAGGAGCGTGCCCGCGAACTGGCCGTGCTGGAGACGATGGATGGGGGCAAGCCGATCCGTGAAAGCCGCGACGTGGACGTCCCGCTCTCGGCGGCGCACTTCTTCTACCACGCGGGATGGGCGGACAAACTGGAGTTTGCGTTCCCGGGGCATCGGCCGAGACCCGTCGGGGTCTGCGGGCAGATCATTCCGTGGAACTTCCCGCTGCTGATGGCGGCGTGGAAACTCGGGCCCGCGCTGGCGTGCGGCAACACCTGCGTGCTCAAGCCCGCGGAGACGACGCCGCTGACCGCGCTGCGGCTCGCCGAAATCTGCGCCGAGGTCGGCCTGCCGCGGGGCGTGGTGAACGTGGTGACCGGCGACGGTCGCACGGGCGCGGCCCTCGTGAACCATCCCGGCGTGGACAAGATCGCCTTCACCGGCTCGACCGAGGTCGGCAAGAAGATCGCCGCGGCGGTGGCGGGCACGGGGAAGCGGCTGACGCTCGAACTGGGCGGAAAAAGCCCGAACATCATCTTCGAGGATGCGAGCATCGACCAGGCCGTCGAAGGGATCGTCGAGGGCATCTATTTCAACCAGGGTCACGTCTGCTGCGCGGGGAGCAGGCTGTTCGTGCAGGAATCCGTGCTTGACGAGGTGGTCGAGAAACTTCGCATCCGCATGGCGAGCCTGCGCGTAGGCGATCCGCTGGACAAGAACACAGACGTCGGGGCGATCAACTCGAAGCAGCAGTTGGAGACGATCCGACGGTACGTCGAGGCGGGGGTGAGCGAAGGGGCACGGCTTCACGAGACCAACGGCAAACCGCTCCCCGAACGCGGCTACTGGTGCAGGCCGTGCTTCTTCACGGGCGTGCAGCCGAGCCACGCGGTCGCGCGCGAGGAAATCTTCGGGCCGGTGCTGGCGGTGATGAGTTTCCGCACGCCGGAGGAGGCGATCACGCGAGCGAACAACACGCCGTACGGACTGGCCGCGGGCGTGTGGACGGACAAGGGTTCGAAGATCTTTGAGATCGCGCGGCGGCTGAAGGCAGGCGTGGTGTGGCTGAACACGTACAACAAGTTCGACCCCGCCTCGCCGTTCGGCGGGTTCAAGGAGAGCGGGTTCGGTCGCGAGGGGGGCCTGCAGGGTCTGCGGGGGTATGTGCGGTTCTGATCGCTTCAAGAGCGGTTCGAGTGCGCAAGATTCGGCGGTCCACGCCCGCGCACGGGGTCCGTTGAAGCCGGTGCCGCCGTGAGCCGATAGACGGGGCGATGACCACCAGCGACCCCTCGGCGGCGGCGAGCTTCCTGCGGACCCGGGTGATGACCGCCCGACCTGAAGAACTCCGCCTGATGTTGCTGGACGGCGCGCTCCGATTCGCCCGGCAGGGACGCGAGGGGCTGGAACGGCGCGATTACGAGGCGAGTTTCATGGGCCTGAGCCAGTGCCAGGACATCGTGATGGAACTGGCGACCTCGGTACGGGCCGACCAGGACCGCACGCTGGCCGGGCGCGTGCGCGGGCTGTACCTCTATCTCTACCAGGAACTCGTGCAGGCGAGCGTCGAACGCGACCTGAACCGCGTGGACGGCGTCATCCGACTGCTCGAGTACGAGCGCGAAACGTGGGCGATGCTTCTCGACAAACTCGCGGCCGAGCGGGCCGGGCATGCGACGCAGGCGGCCGAGGTCGCTGTCGAGCCGGCGTCGCGCTCGATCAGTCTCAGCGCGTAGCGACCGCCCGCGACGCCATTTCCACGAGTTGCGCGGCAAGGTTCTCGAACACGAAGGCCAGCGGCACGTTGCGCTCGATCTGCCGCTCCGCCTCGGCGACGAGTTCGACCGCGCGGGCGCGCACTTCGGGGCGTCGTGAGCCGCGCATCGCGGAATGATGATGATCGGCGACGAGGCGGAGCATGTCGGCGGCGGCGGCGACGTTCGCGGCCTCCTTGCTTGCCGCGGGGTTGCGGACCACCATCGCGGCCGCTCGCTCGTCCACCAGTTTCGCCATCGTCGCCCCGATGGCGAGGTCGAACTTCCCGCGGTCGGCGTCGGCGAGCATCGGCGCG
>JAANMU010003353.1_pt1 | contig 10366 bp, 9 predicted proteins | sample 7279701 | NCBI WGS metagenome assembly JAANMU01 (sample SAMN14094539, study PRJNA606508) | bioreactor metagenome | isolation source: A lab-scale SPAN reactor treating ammonium-rich wastewater day 57 | place: Ireland: Galway | collected 2017-03-13 | reverse complement strand
CCAGTCCGCAGGCTGCTGCTCATAGCAACCCGGCTGCGGGTAGTGGGTGGGGTAGCCGCGCGCGGCACTCGCCTGAAGCTGGCCGTGCAAATCATAGCAGGCTGCTTTGCCGTTGGTCGTGCCCAGATCGATGCCGATCAGCAGCGGGTCATCCATCTATGAGTCCTGACGCGCCGGGTTCTCGCGGCGCTGAAGCGCGTCCAGCACCCGCTCAGGCGTCGCGGGCAGCTCGGTCACAACGACCCCCACGGCGTCGTGGATCGCGCTGATCACTGCCGGGGCAATCGGTACCAGCACCAGCTCGGCCATCCCCTTGACACCCAGGTCGCCAAATGGCACCGGCTTATCGACAAAGTCCGCGGTGATTTCCAGCGGCACGTCATAGGCGGTAGGGATCAGGTAGGTGGTCAGGCTGTCCGTCTCCGGCCAGCCCTCGCGCTGCTTGAACTCCTCGGTGAGCGTGTGGCCCAACCCCATCGCCGCGCCGCCTTCCACCTGCATCTCGGCCCCGATGCGGCGCACGATCTGGCCCGCATCCACGAACGCCGCGAGGCGCAGCACTTCCACCTCACCGGTATCGGTGTCTACCTCCACCTCGGCGACATAGGTGGCATAGCTGAACTGGTTGACACCGAAGCCCTGCCCGTGCTCATCCAGCGACTCGGTGGGCAGTCCGCGAAACGTGCCGGTCACCACCAGTGACTGCCCGGTGCGGCGTGCCTCGGCGATCACGTCGGCCAACGAAACCAAGCGGCCCTCCCTGCCAGCCAGAACCTCCCCGCGCAGGTCAACCTCCTCCGGCGGCGAATCGAGTAGCTCTGCCGCCACCGTCTTGAGCAGACGCGCCATATTCCGAGCGGCTTCCAGTGCCGCATTGCCGGTGATGGCCGTCTGGCGTGAAGCCCCGGTCGCGCCACCGTCGGGCGTTGCGGCTGTGTCCGGGTCGACCATCACGATGAGGTCAAACGGCATATCGCCCAGTGCGCGCGAAACAATGATGGTGTTTGTTTCCGGGATCCCCTGGCCGAGATCAGCGGCGGCCACGCCCACCAGGAACAGACCATCATCGCTCAGCTCAATGCGCACCGTCGAGGTGTCGGGATGCCCGAAGTGGTAGTTGACGCCTTGCCAAGCCGACCCAAACCCTATGCCGCGCTTCTTCATCACTCACCCCTCATCCAGATTCAGGCCGACGCTGCGAGCGGCAGCTTCAAGCGTCTCCCTGAAGCGGCAGCCGGGCGGCACCTCACGGCCCGTGATCGTGATGTCACCGTCGCGCAGCGCGTTGATCCAGCGCAACCTGAGCGGGTGCAGTCCCAGTTTTTGAGCCAGCCGATCCATCTGGGTTTCGGCGGCGAACTCCACGCCGGGCGTGCCCCAGCCGCGCATGGCCCCGGCCACGATGTTGTTGGTGTATACCAGCCGGGTTGAGACGTGCGCGTGGGGCAGGCGGTAGGGGCCGGTTGATTGAAGGCTGGCAAAGCGGAAGATGCCTTCGGCCCAGTGGGCATAAGCGCCAGTATCCCCCAGAAGGCGGACCTGCGCCGCCACCAGCGTGCCGTCGGTGCGCGCACCCAACCGGTGATGGATGATCTGCCCGTGCCGCTTGGAATGACCCCGGATCGAATCGCGGCGGCTGAGCACGAAGCGCACCGGCCGCCCGGTGTGCCGGGCCAGCAGTGAGGCCCAGACCGGCAGGATATTGTCGTCCTTGCCGCCAAAAGAGCCACCCGCTGGCACCAGGATCACACGGAAGCGCTCCTCCGGCCAGCCAAAGGCCCGGGCCAGCACCGTCCGTTCGCCATAGATGTTGTGCGCGCCCAGCCAGACTGTGATCGTGCCGTCGTCGTCGGGCGCGGCCACCACTGATTCGGTCTCGATAAAGGCATGCTCGATCCAGGGATAGCGGTAGGTGTCCTCGACGATCACGTCGGCCTCCGCCATGGCGGTCTCGGCATCGCCGTGCACGATCTCGAGCTCCATCAGCAGGTTGCCATTCGGGTACAGCTGCGGCGCGTCCGGCTGAAGGGCCTCCTCCGGGTCAAACACCGCCGGGAGCGGGGTAAGGTCCAGCTCAATGGCTTGCAGCGCCGCCTCCGCCGCTTCCTCGGTCTCGGCGGCGACAATCGCCAGCGCATCGAGTACGGTCCGCGCCCGCCGAAAGGCGATGAACTCCTGATCCTCGACGGTCTTGCCGATGCTGTTAACGCCAGGGATATCGGCAGCGGTGAGGACGGCCACGACGCCGGGAATTGCCAGTGCTGAGCGTGCGTCGATGGCGTTGATCTCGCAGTGGGGATAAGGGCTGCGCAGCGCCCTCCCCACCAGCATCCCCGGCAGCATGATGTCGCTGGCGTAGATCATCTGGCCGCAGGCTTTGGCCAGGTGGGAACGCGGTGATACCTCACCCTCAGGCGCAGCCCACGTCCCTGTCTGGCTGGGACTCCATTCCTGTTTATGCACGCCTAGCCCTCCAACCATCTTAACCCGGCGGGCGATATGCTCACAACGCAGTGTTCCGCCCTCAACCCTATGTGGCTACTTCAAAGCCCCGACGGCCAGGCCGGAGACGATATAGCGCTGGATGAGCAGGAACACGATCAGCAGCGGCACACTGGCCAGCATACCGGTAGCAATCAGGCCGGTGAAGTCGATGTTATACTGGCCAATGTTGGCGGCAATGGCCGTCGTGATCAGCTGCTTGTGTGGTGAGCGGATGAACGACACCGCAAACAGGTACTCATTCCATGTCAGCAAGAAGACGAACGCCCCGGTGGCTGCCAGGCCGGGGGCCATCAACGGGAAGACCACGCGGGTGATGCCGCCGATCCGGGATGCCCCGTCAATCCAGGCGGCTTCCTCCAGCTCGACAGGTATCGCCTGGAACATTGTGCGCAGGTTCCACACCGCAAACGGCAGGTTCAGCAGACCGTTCGCCAGGATCAGGGGGAGGTAGGTATCGTACACACCCAGGAAGCCCGCGATCTGGAACAGGGCCAGGGCCAGCAGCACCCCCGGAAACAGGCGGATGACCAGCAGCAGCACCTGAAGCGAACGTTTACCGGAGAAGCGGAAGCGGGAGAATCCGTAAGCGGCCAGGCTGCCGATGACCAGGTCGAAGGCAGCAGCGGCAGAGGCCACAACCAGGCTGTTGCGGAAGGCGCGCACGGTGGCCTCATTGCTGAGCACCTTCTGGAAGTTGACCAGCGTCAGGTGGCTGGGCAGGATGCCCAGATAGAACGGCTCGGACGGATCGCGGAAGCCGGAGATCAGCATCCAGATGATTGGCAGGAGCCAGACGAGCGTGAGAAGCCCCAGGCCAACATGGGCGAGTATCCAGAGAGGCTTGCGGGTGATTTGGGCGTAATGGCTCATCATGGATCTCCTACCGTTCCCCGCGTTCCATGAGATACACAACGCCGGAAGCCAGTATGATACACACCACCAGCAGGATCACGCCTACCGTCGCGGCGCGGTGCCAGTCCATCGTCAGGAAGCCGATGCGATACGCGTAGGTGGCCAGCACCTCGGTGCTGCGCACCGGCCCTCCCCCCGTGGTGACCCAGATCAGGTCAAAATAGGCCGCTGTAGTCACCAGGTCAAACAGCGTCAGCGTGAACAGCACACTGCGGATGTGCGGCAGCGTGATGAAGCGAACTCGCTGCAGTGCCGACGCCCCGTCGACTTTGGCCGCCTCGTGCAGTTCGGGGTCCATCGTCTGCAGCCCGGCCAGGATCATCAGCATAAAGAAGGGGGTAAACTGCCAGACGTTGATGATCGTCAGCGCCGCGAGCGCAGTACGGGGGTGCCCTAACGGCGTGAACTCAATTGTCGACCCCAGCATCTGCAGAATCTTGGCAATGGGGCTGATGAGTGGGTAGGCCCAGAGCTGGGCAATGATGGCGACCACGATGGGGCTGAGCGCCCAGGGCAGCAGGATCAAAGCGCGGCAGGCCCCCACAAAGCGCCGGCTCAGGTTGGCGTTCATAGCCAGCGCGATCAGAAAGCCCAGCCCGACATGCCCTATTGTGCTGAAAAGCGAGAAATACAGTGTCTGCCGGAGAATCCGGTGAAAGACCGGGTCCGTCAGCAGCCCAATGTAATTATCGAGGCCGACAAAGGTCAGCTCTTGTGTGCGCCGGGAATAGTCCATCACGCTCAGATAGGTGACACGGATGGTGGGATATACGGCCATCAGCACAATCAGGATGACCGCCGGCGCCACGAACAGATAGCCCGGACTGAACGGCAGCCGGAAGGGCTTTCGGTGCGCGCGCGGAGTTGCGATTGTTGTGTTCATGGCAGGGCCAGCGGTTGCCGGCAGGTGCAGCCCGGAGCCGCCTTTACCTCCTCGTCAGTTTCCGTCTCTGGAGCCAGCAGCCGAAGGCACCGGCCAGCGCTGGCCGTGCTTTCGCAGGGCAGAACCCGGCGCAGCACCAGCTCTCATTTGACGGCAGATCGATCAGGCCAGGGGGGCCAGCGAGCCAGCCCGCAGGCTGAACTCGCTGGCCAGAGATGTTAATCTGTTCGGGTACGAGTCTCGTTGGAGACTTTCACAGGCCGATCAGGTGGCTAGTCGAGCCACTGATCCCACCACTGGTCATCCTGGAACTGCTCCAGGATCGGGTCCCACTCCTCAGCAGCCGCAGCCAGCGCCTCCTCGGGCGTCATCACCTGGAGGTAAGCAGCCTGGATGTAGCTGCGCAGGATGCTCTCCAGCTCCGCGTTGTTGGGATAGTGAGACAGCGAGTACATCTTCTGGTTGAGGATGGCATAGGCAACCACCTGCTGCTCCGGGTCCGAGGCAAAGGCGGGGTCTTCCAGCAGCGTGACGTTGGGCGGCGTGAACTCAAAGGCGGTAGCCCAGCGGCGCATCACGTCATCGGAGACCATGAACTTGATGAACTCCCAGGCCTCGTCCGGATGCTCGGTGATAGCCGACATACCAATCCCGGTGCCGCCGACCAGCGTGGAGGCCCGCGCGTCGACCGGCATCGGCGCGATGGTGATGTCGACATTCTCGTAAAAGGAGCGGATGAAGCCTAGCCACAGCGAGGCATTCGTCCACATCCCGACCTTGTCGGCAGCCAGCAGATCGATGCAGGTGTTGGCCGTGGCACTGGTCGTGCCGGGCGGCACCACCTTGTACTCATGGATCAGGTCAACCATGAACTGGAGTGCCTCGGTGCCGGCCTCGGTGTCGAAGCCCGACAGGCCCTCCTCGTCGATCATCACACCACCGGCCTGGAACAGAAACGGGTAGAACTGGTAGTCGGTGCCGGGGTCATCGCCCGTGCCCATCAGGCAGAAGCCGTACTCGTCGTTGGCCGGGTCGGTCATGGCCTGGGCATACTCAACAAACTCCTCCCAGGTCCATTCTCCGGTTGGGGCCTCCAGTTCAGCCTTGGCCAGCAGCCGGTTGTTCAGGAAGACCACACCGGGGGCCACGCGCCAGGGCACGGCAAAGTAGGAGCCGGCATACTCATGGAAGGCCCAGCCATTCTCCGACAGGTTGCTGAACCAGGCATCCCCCTCAGCTTCGATGAAGGGGGTGAGGTCCATCGCCAGGTTGTTCGTCGCCGCGCCCAGCGTCCAGTAGGTCAGGAACACATCGGGCGGGGTCTGGGCTTCGGTGGTGAGGACCAGCTTGGGGTATGTATCCTCGGCGGGCACGGTATCAGCCACCACCCGGATGTTGGGGTGTGCGGCGTTGAACTCATCGATCAGTTCCATCTCGATCTCGTGCCCCTCGGCGAAGCGCTGGAACACGATCTCAACGACCTCGCCCGGCTCCTCGGCAGCCGGTTCCTCGGCGGCTGGTTCTTCAGCAGCCGGTTCCTCGGTGGCCGGTTCCTCAGCAGCCGGCTCCTCGGCAGCTGGCTCTTCGACGGTCGGTGCCGGGGTGGTGGTCGGCGCGCAGCTGGCCAGCGTGACAACCAGGACTGCCAGAAGGGCCAGATACAGCAGATTTCTCAGCTTCTTCATTTTGCTTCTCTCCCTTTGCATTGGACGCAGAAATCAAAACAAACGGACCATTGTGCACTTCTTCTTGCCGGAGACGTCTTGTTCAGAATCAGTTCCCTCCTCCAGTCCGAATTGGCATTCGAACCACCAGCGCGCCGCCGCGTCCGGCCCCGGCCACCCGGAGCAGAGCTACAACGCGACACCCACTCCCAGCACATCCAGGATGTGCTCGGTCTGCTCCTGCATGGACTTGGTCGGCACAAAAGCCAGCCAGGGAACATCATAGCCGCGCGCAACCAACTCGTCGCGCAGAACGCTGGCAAACGCACCCTTACCGCTTGCGCCGCGTGCCTTCATCTCCTCCGGTGTCTCAAGGTTCGCGATCAGCTCGTCAAAGATGAGATTGTCCCACGTGACGCCGGTGTCCAGCAGGTCGAGGTGAATCTGCGGGAACGTGTCAACATGGTCCAGGCCGCACGTCGGGCTGTCACCAACGTGGATGATGCCCAGAATCTCGTACCCGTTCTCAACGTAGTCCTGGAAGCGGTCCGCCGTCCAGCGGGCCCACCTGGCGGCTAGCTCCGGGTACCCCGTGATCCAGTCCTGGTCGAGATTATTGCGATCCAGGTCAAACTCGATGTGCTTGCGTCCCACCCCGCCCCAACCCAGCACCTCCAGGCAGGGCATCTGGAAGATACCAATCCCCGCCTGCAGGATCGGGATGATGAAGTCGTTGTAAGCGCCCGGCATATCGGCAAAACCTGGGAACTTGTTGTTGCAGTTGATCATGCAGTGCGAAACAAACACGATATTCTTTGAACGCCGATCCTGGAACTTCATCGGACTGTCTTTCTGCTCATTCCGGCTGGTGCGGGCAGATGCTTTCTACAGCTCCCCGCGTGACCAGGCCGGCAGCATCGCGCTCAGCTTGCGGCTGGGCTGCATGTGCTCCATCACAATAAAGGCTGCTGTCGGGTGCAGAAGCCCCATCTCGGTGATGATGGATGTCACCAGTTCAGGTGGCGTCTCGTCAAACAGGTTGCCGACCACCTTGGCCTGAGCGGGATAGGTATCGTCCAGCACCTCATCACGGCGAATAGGCTCGTTGCGATAACCCAGACCGAACAGCGTGCTTGAGTCGAACTTGAGCGTGTCGGCGGCGATGTAGAATGGTACGCCGTGTGCCCTCGCAACCAGCGCCGACGGATAGGTACCCATCTTGCACAGCGCATGCCCGGTCGATGCGATCACGTCTGCGCCAACAAACACCGCGCTGCACGCCGGGATCAACTCGCCGATGCAGGCATCAATGCTCACCGACACCGGGATACCCAGCTTGTCCATCTCGGTTACTGTCCACAGGCCTTCGTTGGCCGGGCGTGACTCGGTCACGACGACGCTGAACGACTTGCCCCGTTCTTTGGCCCGCCGGAAGATGCGCCACACCGTTGAGCTCATGCTGTACATGAAGACGGTGCTGCCGTCCACGACCTTCTCCGCACCATATTGGGCCACCTTGTCGAGCGCATCCTCCGCCCATTTGTAGAAATCGGCGGCGGTCTGTTGGAGCGCAACCTTGACGTCACCCACCGACGCACCGGCGTCCTCGGCCCGCTCCATCGTGCCGACAAAGCGGTGCATGGCATTGATGGGCGGCGCCAGCGACGGCATCACGCGCATGATGTCCAGCACGGCCTCATCCACCTCGGCCACCAGCGCTGCTGTATCTGCGGCGGTGCTGTCATTGACGAGGCTGATCAGGGCCTCAACCACTTCCCGTGCGGTGTCGGCTGCACCACCAATTGAGTCGGTGCGAACCCGTTCCACAATGGTCTTGATTTCTTCGTGATTGGATGGCATCTATTCCTCCCTTACTTGGCTTGCAGGGTCAGGTTGAGTCAGGACTGCCGTATGCCCAGACGGCCAGGCGGCGGCTGAGTGAGCGGCTGAGCGGCATCCCGGCGAAGATGGCCCGGCAGGCCGCCGGGCTGAGAATCCCGCGCTCGGTCACCAGCCCCGCGATCAGGTGCGGTGGGGTACAGTCAAAAAGGTGCCCCACGACCGGCGCACGTCCGGGCGGCGGGCCGCTGAATACATCGGTGGGCGGCAGCGCATCCAGCCAGAGCGGCAGGCCCAGCAGCGAGGTGACGTTGAACTTCATTGTGTCAACCACCACATATACGGGCACCCCGTGAGCCGAGGCCACAAGTGCCGCCGGGTAGGTTCCCACTTTGCACACTGCGCCGCCATTGGCCATGATGGCCTCAGCGCCCACCATCATGATGTCGGCCTGCGGCACCAGCTCCCCGATGCAGGCGTCAATGCTGATCGACACCGGCACACCGGCCTCCACCAGCTTGCGGACAGTGTCCCGTCCATCGTTGTTGGGCCGCGACTCGGTCACCAGCACGTGGAACGGTTTGCCGCTCCGCCCGGCGCTGCTCAGCGTATGGGCCACCGTCTCGCTGAGCGTGAAGGTGAACACCGTCCCACCATCGGGGATGATGGCCGCTCCGTACTGCGCGATACGGGCCCGCGCCTGCTGAGACCACTCGTGGTAGCGGGCGGCTTCGTCCTTGAGGCTGGTCTTCAGCCCGTCCGCCGGGCCGGGAGTCTCTGCCGCTGCCTCAACCAGCGCCATCAGGCGGTGCATGACGTTCAGCGGCGGAGCGTAGGCCGGCATGGCCGCCAGCAGCGCATCGACCATACCCTCAATCTCGGCGGCCAGCGCGGTGCTGTCTGTTGCGGCACTGGCGTCGGCGGCCTGCACCAGCGCCTCCATCACCTCACGCCCGGCGCGTGCGGCATGCAACTCGTTCGCCTCAAAACCGGCGACGACTTTTCGCAGGGCGGGATGCAGGCTCATCGGACGATCAGTTCTCTCCGTAAAGGCAGCAGCGGTCCGTCAGCCTGCGGCAGCCAGGGCGCGCACCTGTTCCACACGCTCCATAAACAGGGCAACCTGAGCCGGGTCGACGGGATTCCAGGTGTAGCGGTCAACCTTGAGACTGGAGCCTACGATCACGCCGTCAGCGAGCTTGAGGAACTCGGCCACGTTCTCGGGCTTGGCCCCGGTGTTGATGAACACAGGGGTATCACCCACCACCCGCTTGATCTCGGTGAAGTGCTCGACTTCAGGGGCGTCGCCCGCCATAGGGCCAGAGACCAGTATCGCATCAGGCAGGGCCGAGACGACGGTGCTGCGGGCGCGCTGGGCGACGGTCCGGGTACCCAGCGGTGATGCAAACTCCGGCACCACGTTGTAGAACACGCGCACCTGCTCCGCCCCGATCTGATGCCGGAAGCGCAGCACCTTGCCCGCGTCGGGCGACCAGAGACCCATATCCGACTCGTAAGTACCGGTCAGCACCTCGCGGATGAAGGATGCCCCGGTCGCGTGCGCGATTGCCATGGCTGCCATCGGGTCCCACAGGAAGTCGACGCCAAATGGGATTGTTTTGGGAGACAGAACGGCAACAACACGGCTCATGGCCGCGATCTGCTCAATCCCAGCTTTGAGCACGTAGGGACGGTCATCTTCATTGCAGAACATAATGGCATCCACACCGCCGGCAATCAGATGCTCGACGTCAGGGGCCAGTCTCTCGACCAGGGCGTCTACGCCCCCCACTGCGTCATAGCGCGGCGTGCCGGGCAGCGCCCCGATGTGGGCCATGGCAATAACCGGCTTGGGTGATGAGAATAGCTCGCTTAACCACGATGGCATGCAGGACTCCTCCTGTGTATCAGATATTGGCTGTTCGATCAGCCAGCAATCATAACCTGAATGCCCCTGTCCCTCAGGGCGGCCACAAGGCCCGACGGGGCGTCATGGTCAGTGATGAGCACGTCCACGCAGGAAAGCGGGGCGACCGACGCAAACGTCGTACGTTCCAGTTTGCTGCTGTCGGCTACCACAATGCGCTGGTGAGCGTTATCGATCAGCACCCGCTTGACCAGTGAGTCCTCAAGGTTGTATTCGGTCAGACCGTTCTCCAGGCTCAGCCCGCCGATGCCGATGAAGGCCTTGTCAACATGCAGCCTGGCATAGGTTTCCTGCGCAATGCTGCCGATCATCGACAGCTCGCCGGCGCGGACGATTCCCCCCGTCAGGATCAGGCGCACATTGGAGGTAAGAGACTGCCGGGCGACGATCTCGTTGGCGATGGGGAGGCTGGGCGTGATGATTGTGAGATTGTGCCTGCTGCTCAGGTTTCGTGCGATCTCCAATGTGGTAGTCCCCACGTCCAGCGCAATGCTGTCACCGTCGAGGATCAGGTCGGCGGCGGCCCGCCCGATTGCCTGTTTGGTCTCCATCTGGCGGGTGCTGCGAACCCGATAGGGCGGCTCATAGCTGCGCCCCAGATTGCTAATCGCGCCACCATGCACCCGCCGCAGCAGC
>JAANMU010003344.1_pt1 | contig 10394 bp, 9 predicted proteins | sample 7279701 | NCBI WGS metagenome assembly JAANMU01 (sample SAMN14094539, study PRJNA606508) | bioreactor metagenome | isolation source: A lab-scale SPAN reactor treating ammonium-rich wastewater day 57 | place: Ireland: Galway | collected 2017-03-13 | reverse complement strand
CGCCGCCAGTAGGGGAGGGTGATGAGCCGGAAGAGCTTCAAGCGGGCGCCACCCTTCCGTCCCGCATCGCGAGGCCGCGGTCGGTCCAGGCGGCGGCCTCGGCGTCGTGCGTGGCCAGCAGCACCGCGCAGCCCTCCTCGCGGCTCAGGTCGCGCAACAGCTCGTAGACGCGACGGCGATTCTCGGAGTCGAGGTTGCCGGTGGGCTCGTCGGCGAGCAGAAGCTTAGGCTTAAGCAGTAGGGCTCGGCACAGCGCCGCCCGCTGCATCTCGCCGCCGGAGAGCTCGCCCGTCCGCGCCCCGCGCTTGGCGGCAAGTCCCACGCGCTCCAGCAGGGCCTCGGCCCGCGCGCGCAGCGGCCGCGCGGGGGCGCGCTCCAGCCTGCCCGGCAGCAGGACGTTGTCGAGCAGGGTCAGCGAGGAGAAGAGGTTGAAGAATTGAAAGACGATGCCCAGCTCGCGGCGCCGCAGCAGGGCCAGGGTACGGGCGTCGAGCGAGCCTAGCTCGACCTCGCCCAGCCGGACGCAGCCGCCGTCGGCGCGGTCCAGGCCGGCGATGATTTGCAGCAAGCTGCTCTTCCCGCAGCCCGAGGGGCCGACCAAGGCGACCCGCTCGCCGGGCGCGATGGTAAGATTGAGGCTTCGCAAGATCGGCACCGAGCGATCCGCGATCCGGTAGCTTTTTTCCAAATTCTCGACGCGTAGGAGCGTTATGGCCTCGATTCCGGACATGTGGGGGATCGAAGCAGATACCTATTAGAGAAGGCAAGCGGTAAAGAAATGTAGGGGCGAACCTTGTGTTCGCCCCCCGTGCAGGGATTGGGGAGGGCGAACACCATGAAGCTCTCCCATCTTACTCAACCGCGCCTCCCCGATTGAATTTTACCCCAACTTCCCTTACCTAAAGAGACATGCCCCCCTTGCCCACGCCCCTCTGGTCCTCCGTCTCCCCGGAATTCACCCTCCCGCCGGGCGAGGTCCACGTCTGGCGCGCCGAACTCGATGTCGCGGCGAAGACCCTGGCCGAGCTGCGCGAGCTTTTGGACGAGGCCGAGCGCGCCCGGGCCGACCGCTTTCTGCGCGCCGAGGACCGCCTGCGCTTCACCGCCGCGCGCGGCCTGCTGCGGCGGCTCTTGGGCTGGTACCTGCAAACCCCGCCGCAGAAGATCCGCTTCGCCTACGGCCCGCAGGGCCGCCCCGAGCTCGCCGACCCGGCGCCCGGCGCCGGCCTGTGCTTCAACCTCTCTCATTCCGGAGAAATCGTCCTGATCGCCTTCGCCCGCGACCGCGCGGTGGGCGTCGACGTCGAGGCCCTGCGCGCCCCGGTGGACGAGGCGGCCCTGGCCCGCCGCTACTTCCGCCCCGAAGAGTCCGCCCGCCTGACCGCCCTGCCCGAGGCCCAGCGGCGCCGCGAGTTCTTCCGCCTGTGGACGCGCAAAGAGGCCCTGCTCAAGGCGAAGGGCCTGGGCGTGAGCGGCATCGCGGTCGCGCCCGAGTCGGATCCGGAATTTTTGACGATGTCCCTCGAGCTGGAAGAGGGCTACGCGGCGGCCCTGGCCTACCGCCGGCCCGAGGCGCGGCTAGGCCTGTTCCGCTGGGTTTAGCTGCAGGTCGCCCGCGGCCTCGGCGCGCAGGGCGCTCTCGAGCCGGGCGATCTCCTCCCGAGCTTCCTGATAATAGTCGGCGAAGCGCCGCTCGGCGTCGGGCAGGCCGCCCAAAAAGCGCAGGCCCTGGTCCAGGCAGTGCCGCGCCCGCGCCGCCTGCCCCATCTCGGCCAAGAGAAATCCCATGTTGAGCAGGACCACCGCGATCGAGAGCGGCTCGTGGCCCTGGAAGGCCGTGTCGAGGGCGGCCTCGTACATCGCCAGGGCGTCGGCGGGCCGCGATTCTTTCCACAAGTTGGCCAGCGCGTTGCGCAGGCGCAGCTCCATCTCGGGATTTTGCAGGTTGCGCGCGGCGCGCGAGGCCTGCGTGAGGTAGGGCTCGGCCTGAGCCTTGTCGCCGCGGTCGAGGTGGGCCTGGCCCAGCTGGTAGAGGCAGCGGACGTAGGGGTTGGGGTCTTCGCGGCGCTTCAGGTCTTCGAGCTGCGCCTCCCAGTGGGCGACCGCCGCCGCGAAATCCCCGCTCTGCAAGAGGGCCGCGCCCAGGTCGTTGTTGGTGAGGATGCGGCGTCGCTCCCAGGGCAGCGTCGCGGCGAGGGCGTGGGTCTCGCGGTAGGCCGCGATGGCCTCGGCGTAGCGGCCCTCGATCAAGTCCAGTCCCGCGAGGAAGTTCTTCAGCCCCAGGAATTGCTCGAGCGGCTCGCGCCCCGGCTCGAGGCAGCGCAGACCGGCGCGGAAGTACTCGCGCGCCTTGTCGTGGTGCCCGCGCCGCGTCTCGATGAGCCCGAGGCGCTCGCAGATCTTGGCGAGGAAGAGGCGGTTTTGGTTTTTCTCGCGGGTGAATTGCTTGAGCAGGCCGTCGAAGTATTCCTTCGCCTCCTCCAGCCGCCCGCCCTGCACGATGCTGCGGCCGCGGTCGATGGCGAAGCGGAAACGCAGCTCGGCCTCGCCCTCGGGCGCGGCGGCGAAGGCGCGGGCGTAGGCCTCCTCGGCGGACTGCCACAGGCCGCGGCGCGCGTGGCGGTCGCCCCATTCGCCCCAGGCGAGGGCCGCGCTCTTGGCGTCGGAGCCCTGGGCGCGGTGGAAGAGCCGCGCCTCTTCGGAAAAGAACTCGGTGAGGCGCGGATCCTCGGCCAGCGCGGCCCAGCGGTCGTGGGCTTGGGCGAGCTCGGCGGCGGGGAGCTTGCCCAAGAGGAATTCCTTCAGCCCGCCCGGCGCGAGGCGGTAGGGGTCGGCCCCGCCGCCCTGGACCAGGCCCAGCGCGACCCACTGGCGCAGCGTCGCGTGCACGGACTCGCGGCCGGTGAGGCGCTCGAAGAAGGCGCCGGGCATGGGGCCGAAGGCGAGGGCCAGGGCCCGCAGCAGCTCGCGCTCTTCGGCGGAGGCGGCCTCGTAGAGGCGCTCGTATTCCTGCGGGAGCTCGCCGGCGGCGAAGTGGCCGCGGAAGAGCTCGGTGGGTTGGAAGAGGTCCTTGCGCCAATGCCCCTGCGTGTCGAGGATCAGGCCGCGGCTTAAGTAGTGCCGCAGCAGCGCGACCGCGCGGCGGGGCCGGCCGCGGCTCTCTTCCTGGAGGCGGCGGGCGAGGAAGTCGGGGATCTCCTCGGTCTGGAAGATGTCCTCCAGCCAGGCCTTGGTTTCGAGCAGCGACCAGGGCTGAAGCTCGAGGCTGAGCGCCGCGGCGCCGAGCAGGGCGCGCAGTTCCTCGGGCATATTTTCCAGGCGCTCGAAGCCGGTGGCGAAGACCCACCAGCGTTCGGCGCCGCCCTTGTAGGCCAGCTCGCGCAGCTTGGCGGCGAGGGCCGCGACGGCTTCCGCGCCGCGCTGGACGACGAGGCGGTCCAGGTCGTCCCAGATCCAGACGAAGGGGAAGCGCTGCGGCGTCGATTCTTGCCGCGCGTCGAGGCTGTAGCAGGGCAGGCCCTTCAGCTGCGCCATCGCCTTGATTTCGGCGGCGAGATAACCGGCGCCCAGGCCCTCCGCGCCGCGGATCGCGCCCAGGCGGCGCTCGGGCGCGGCCTCGGGCGGCGTCTCGAGGAAGTATTGGATCTGGCTGAGCAGGGCCTCTTTGCCGACGGGTGCGCCGTGCTGGCGCAGGCGGTAGGCGATGTCGGCCTCGGAGAAGGCGAGCTTCTTCTCGCCCAGCAGGGGGTAGAGCTGCTGCAGGACCGCCGAGGCCGTGCTGTAGCGCTGCGAGGCTTGGGTCTGCAGCAGGCCCATCAGCAGGCCGTCCCACAGGGTGCCGAGGCGCGGGTTGATCTGGGACGGGAGCTTGGGGCGCTGCGTGCCGTGGGCGACGATCAGCTCGGAAAAGCTGCGCGCTGGGTAAGGCTTTTGCCGGGTGAGGCAGTGGTAGAAGGTGGCGCCCAGCGAGAAGAGGTCGCTCTTGGCGTCGGGCCGGGCCTCGTCGCCGGTGAGCAGCTCGGGGGCGCAGTAGCTGGGGGTGCCGCCGATGGCCGGCGTGCCGCGCACCGCGACGTCGAAGTCGATGATCTTCAGCTCGCCCTTCGAGGTGACGAGGATGTTGCCGGGCTTGAGGTCGCAGTGGAAGACGCCCTGGCGGTGCATGTAGTCGAGGGCGCGCAGGGCCTGGGCGAAGAGGCGGGCGGCCTCTTCCTCGGAGGCGGTGTGCAGGACGACGTCGAGGCTGGCGCCTTGGACGTATTCGGCAACGAAGAAGTGGCGCTTGAGGCCCTCGTCGTAGCCGAAGTCCTCGGGCTGGGCGATGTGGGGGTGCTTGAGGGAGCGCAGGATGGAGAACTCTTGGCGGAACCGGGTGAGGACCGATTCGGAACATTGACTCGCCAGGCACTTGATGGCAACCTCTCGGTCTCGGGGGTCCAGGGCCAGATAGACCGTGCCGCTGTGGCCGCGGCCCAGCTCCCGCAAGACCCGATATTTTTTGTCGCTGCTCTCAATAATCAATGGAGGTTCTCCGATGTCGCTTCGATCTTATCTATTGTATGCCTTCCCGGCCAATATCAAACGGATTTCCTTGGCGGCCCTGTTGGCCCTGGGTCTCGGCGGGCTGGCCGGCTGCGGCAGCGCCGGCGGAATCAACCTGCCCGCGCCGGTCGCGGACCTCGAGGGAGGCACCACGCGGGAGGCCTCGGTTTGCGACACCATCGCGGGGGCGCCGGCGGGGGCCTTTGTGCGGGTGCGGAACATCAGCGACTCGCAGGTGACGGACGTGGACGCCTTGCTGGCGTCGGATGGGTCATTCTCTTTGCTGGTCTGCGTGGAGGTGGGTGAGACCTTGGAGATCGAGATCTTCGACGACGAGGGGGCCTCGATCAGCGGGATTCAGACGCTGACGCGGACGGGGACCGAGACGACGACGTGCCCGACGGCGACCAATTCGCCGCCGACTTGTCCCTAAGCTAAGGATCAGGCGTGAAATGGTTTCGCTGGATCGGCGGGGTCAGCCTCATGGCGCTGGGCGTCTTGGGGCTGTTTCTGCCGATCTTGCAGGGGTGGCTGCTGATCGCCCTGGGCGCGCTGTTGTTGGCGCGTGAAGTTCCGCTGTTTCGGCGGCTGGCGCTTTGGGTGGAAGCGAAATATCCGAGGCTCGGCGGACCGCTGCGGCGGTTTCGCCGGCGGATCGGTGGAGAGGATGAGGAGTCGCGCGATGGCGGGTAAGGTGAAGAAAGAGAAATGCCCCCGGTGCGAGAGCACGCGGTGGATGGAGCGATTGGATGGGCATAAGGTCTGCCGGCGTTGTGGGCAGAAGTGGATTGGGAAGAGGGTGCTGGCTTCGCATGATAAACGGAAGCCGTCGAAGATTTTGGAGGGGAGGAGTTTGGGTAGGCCTAGTCGGAAGAGGCAGATGGATTTGTTTTAGTTGACGGATGTTTGTCTTAATTTTTTTTAAAAGTGAAAAAATGATAAGAAAGATTCGAATAAAAAATTATAAATCGCTTAAGAATGTCGAAATTAATTTAGGCAATCTAACAGTTATTATTGGTCCTAATGCCGCCGGGAAAAGTAATTTATTCGATGCACTAAATTTGTTGTCTAGACTAATTACAAAAAAGAATTTGAAAGAGGCATTTGAGGGACATAGGGGGCATCCATTAGAGGCGGTACACTATAGTTCGGGGACAATCGCAGATTTGCAAAGCTCCGAAACACACACCATATCATTCCTAATTGATGTTGAGCTTAGTCAATCTGTTATTAGAGATGTTGAATCAAGAATTCGTGAATTAAGAAAAGGGATAGATGATAGCGGTTCAGTAAATTTAGAGAAAAGTAGAATTACCCATAAGTTTTTAAGATACGAATTGGAATTGCAGGTTATTTCTTCGTCGGGGCAAATGAGAGTAGTGAATGAAAGGCTTGCAGCGCTAAGGAAAGATGGGACGACAGAAAAAGCAAGAAATCCCTTTGTTGAGAAGGTTGGGAGTAGGCTCAGTCTTAGAATGGAAGGTCAAGCCCATCCGACACTGCATGAATTGGGGTTGGATTATACAATAGTATCTACACCTTTGTATCCTCCGCATTATCCACACTTGGTGGCTTTTAAAGAGGAAATGTCTCGTTGCTTTTTTTACTATTTAGAACCAAGGGTCCTAATGAGAGAGGCTAATGCTATTGCAGATGTCACCCACCTTGGTCCTAGAGGGGAGGATTTAGCTGCATTTTATTATACCCTTTCGCAAAGGTCCCCCAAGCAGTTCGAGGCGATAAAGTTAGCAGCAAAGCAAATTCTTCCTCGGTTAAAAAATATTGATATTGAAAAAACACAAAAAGCAGAACTCTACCTTAGAATTTGGGAGGACGATGGATCATATTCTAATAGATTGATTTCCGAAGGAAGTTTGCGAGTTTTAGGGCTATTGGCAGTACTTTCTCCTACGTCTATGGCGACGACTATCGGATATGAGGAGCCAGAGAATGGAGTTCATCCTCATAGATTAAGTAAAATTGCCGATCTGATTAGGAATGCATCGAGGAGTGGCAGGCAAATTATTATCAATACTCATTCTCCTATTCTGCCTACCTTTTTTGAGAATAAAGAATTGTTAATATGCAAAAAAATGAAATCAGACACAGAGTTTATTCCGTTTTCGACATTAGGCGGATTATTCAAAAAATCCGAAATCGAAAAGCATTTAGAGGAACAGATTATTAGAGGGGATTTTGGTGGCTGATTTCGTGGTAAATTTTTTTTTGGAAGATAGTGCTCAAGAGGCATTTATTCCGCATCTATTTAAAAGGCTGGTATGTGAAAAAGGATTGGATGCGGAAAAGTTTGAGTTGAGGTTGTTGTCTGACAGGGGGGGAGTTTCTATTCAAAGTTACAAAAACTTTGTAAAGGAAGCTAAGCGTTCGACACATCTCAACGCAGATGTGCTTGTTGTTGGTTCAGATGGTAATTGTAAGGGTTTTCAACAAAAGAGAACTCAAATTACTCGAGTTGTTGCGAAGCCTCCATTTTCTACTGTATTTACAGCTATTCCTGACCCTCATATAGAGAGATGGTATTTAATTGATCCATCGGCTCTTTCGAAAGTTCTTGAGGGTGCTCAAGTAGAATTGCCAAAGCATAAGTGTGAAAAAAATTACTATAAAACACTTTTGATGGAAACATTTAGTCAATGCGGGGTTTTGCCTCCGCTTGGAGGAATTGAATATGGTCCGGAGATTGCTCATATTATGGATATATATTCTGCATCTAAATTAGACCATGGATTTAAAGATTTTGTTGATCAGGTTCAAGCGTGGTTGGAGCATTTGAAAAGAAGATAGGCAAGAGATGCAAGGCGGAAGAATATAAGACGGAGCAGATTTCCCCTCGTTTTGCCCCTATCCATGCTTTCCTCCAGCCCGATAACTCCCGATTATGTAATTCCCGCCTGAACTCCCAATTTTCGACGAAAATCAGCGGATCAGATTCAATTCTGTAAGAATAAATTCAAATTTATTGCGTTAAGGACGCACTTGTCCGGCTCCGCCTGCGTGTGCGGACTATTCTGGGAGGGAAGTGTGGTTGGTGTGTCTACGGCGAGGCCGCAAATTTTTCTTTAAACCGGGTCAGCCAGCTTTTTCTCTGCAGCCTCTGAAAGATCTTCAGCTGCTCCATGCGCCCCGTGACCCAATCGGGATTTCCGATGAAGGGGATGGAAGAGTAGGGGCGTTTCTCTTTCCAGTCATTTTTCAAAATGTGCTGGATCATGGTTAGGTAGTTCTTCCGGCGCAGCCCGTCCGTGTCCCCCAAATTTAAAAAGCTCGGCGCCGGGGTGATCAGGGGGTCCTCCTTCCCGTAGGCGTAGTAGTGGAAGGACGACCATGCGTACTCCTTCGGGTGCGTGACCATGCCGGCCCGTTTGGGGTTGAGATCGATGTAAAACATGACCTGTAAATGATTGAAATCGGTCTGAATCACGGGAGATTTGAACCGGTCCATGACCACCTGGCCCCGCCTTCTAAATCTCTTGTTATAGACCCTGGCGAAGAGGGAGTTGACGACCCGGAAAAAGTCCGAAAGGAGCTTCTTGTCCAGGCAAAATCCCGTCAAATGCGGGTGATTGGACATGAAGCAGTAGGAATAGATGGTTACTTGATACCGGTCTTTGTATTTGAGGAGCAGGTTGTAATAGAGCCTCTTAGCCCAATCGGTCTTCAGCAGCCAGTTTCGGTTATGGCACTGCCAGGTGACGTGGAAGGTGGATCGATCGGTTAAGATGGCGTATCGCGGGCGATTGGGCATTTCTTGGGATTAAGCAAAGAAGGTGCCAAATCGCAGATCGAATATAGTCTTCCCCAGGCTGCGACAGTACGAAAATCGAACCTCGACGGCCCGAAAATCGAACCTCCGTCTTCCTATTTCTCTTCTTTTCCTTCTACGAATTAGGGCTTGATCCCAACGACCTTCAAATTATTCGCCGCCAGCTGTTTGGTCTGCTTGAGCTCTTCCGCATTATTCTCCCGGAGGGCCTTTTCGTAGAAATGGTAAGTAAGGCCTCCTCCGATGATGTAAAGCTCGTATAGCTGCTGTTTCTCCCGGTCCGAAACATTGTTGAAGATACCCTTGTCGGTGGCATATTCCGCGACCAGGTCCCGCAGCCCGACATTCTGTTCAAATGGAATAATCGGTTTTTCCCTAGATCCATTGTAAACGAGGGAATTGAGCCCAACGTAGGAGACATAGGCTAAGGCCCAATCGTTCGGCAGGCCCTTGGCGGCGGCCGCGGCCTCCCATTTTTTAAAGATATCCAGGACCAATTGCTTGAGCTCGGCCTTGTCCTGCGGATTTATCTGAACCGCATCCAGGTATTCTTGCAGCGTGAGCCGGGTACCGGTGGATTTGAATTGAACCGCCGAGTATCTCCGATATTCCGGGACCTCCTCGATCACAGGTTGGCTGGAGTAATTGGATGTGGAAGCCCCCGAACTCCCTCTCCCCTTATTGGGGTTCAACCCCGTATACCTTGACATGGAAGAGTTCCAAATATGATTGGAAATCAGGTTGTTCACGAAGTTGTTATAATTGGGGCTGGTGTAAAAATTGGCCATCTGCGCAAGGCTCTGATGAGGAGCCGTCATGGCCAGGAGTAATGTTAAGCCGATCCAATAAAGTTTTGCGGGTTTCATTTTTATGGCCCTCCCTGCCGTCGCAGGCGAGACTTTCCCTGCGTCGCGTTCTCGCTTCTCAATATTGAAATGCATTCATAGCCCTCAGTCACCTCCTTTTTTTCATATTTTCTGCCTCTTGCATAAATTTCTATAGGCCGTCTCGGCGACGGCCTAGTCCTGTGAAATAATCGGCCGGAATGCTCGTAAAACACTAGTCTTAACGGCGAATTGGCATCGATTGATAAAGCAAGAGTAGTGCCAAGTTGCGATCGATCGCCTCGGCGACCGAAAATCAAACCTCCGTCTTCCTTTCGCTTCCCTTCACCCCTTGGGAGCCCTAAAATCTGGGGCATCTTCTTCAAAAGCCCATTTGCTCCGTCTTACTTTATTTTTTACTTTATTTACTTTCGTACTCCACCTTCGAAAGGGGGATGAAGATGTTCAAGCTACTCATCGCCGTTCTCTTTCTCTCAACCCTCTCCCCGGCCGCCTTCGCTGCCGACCTGACCGTCACTTACCAAATCAAGGAAGCCAAAAAGAAGGGGGAAAGGACCGTTTATTGGTCCGACAAATTCAATCTGACTAAGGACTCCCTTAGCAAGGTGGATAGCCTGTACGACTACGACGCCGGGATGATGTACACCATCGACCACCGGGAGAAAAAAATCGAGGCCCTCAATTTCAAGGCAATGGGCGGGATGATGGGCGACGCGCAACAAATGATGGGCGAGATGATGGGTCGCAAGGCGCCGCGCAGCGACAAGACCATTGGCCAAAGCATGGAAGAGAGCGCCGCCAAATATTTCGGCGATCCCGGCAAGGTGGTCCTGCAAAAGCTGGGGACCCTGACCGTCGCCGGCCGAAGCTGCGACAATTACAAGGTCGAAAGGAAGGGCGGTAAATTTGAGACGAGCCAGGAGGTCTGCGTCGATCCCACCTTGAGCCCTCCGCAAAACCCCAACGCCGAAGCCGCTCAGATGCATCAAGCAGCCCAAGCCATGTCGGGAACCCTGGGAAATCTCCAGTCCCCGGCCGAACGGGAGCTTGCCAACCTCCCAGGGACTCCGCTAAGACGCGTCAATAATACCAAAATGAAGGGTATGATGTTCGGAGGAGGGAACATCCAGATGGAAGAGGAGGCGACCCTGGTGCAAGTCGGCCCCATCGATCCCGCGGTCTTTAAACTTCCCTCCGGCTACAAGCAAGTCGATCAGGCTCAG
>JAANMU010003341.1_pt1 | contig 10396 bp, 5 predicted proteins | sample 7279701 | NCBI WGS metagenome assembly JAANMU01 (sample SAMN14094539, study PRJNA606508) | bioreactor metagenome | isolation source: A lab-scale SPAN reactor treating ammonium-rich wastewater day 57 | place: Ireland: Galway | collected 2017-03-13 | reverse complement strand
GTCATCCGGCGAATCTCGAACGCCAGACCGGGGCTGTCCAGGCCGATGAAGTCCTTGGTCACCGCCAACGCCTCGGCGAGAAACCCTGTGCTGCACGAGATGATATAGATCGTGACGCAGATCAGCGCACCGACCGGAAAACTCAAGAACGTGGACGCGCACACCGCAATCGCGCCCAGGCACGCCAGCGGGATCATCGTCGCCAGCCAGACCTGAACCAGGCCGGTTTCGAAGGTCCCCACCCGATAGAGCACCTCCAGATCGCGCGCCTCGTGATCGAACACCGCCGTGAGATCGCGCGGATCCACATTCTGGAACACAACGCTGATCGTGCCGTCGTCGCTTACGCTCTGAACCGGAATTTCGACCTCATAGGCCGTATTGATCGGAAACGCATCGATCGTCTCCAGGTAACTCGGCTTCGTCGGATCGCCGATGCCCCAGACGCACAGAATCGTGTTCTCCTCCAGCGTGCGCCCCTCCACTTCCTTCGCTTCGGGCGGCCCGCCGAGGTTCCGAATCTTGAACCGAATGCTCATGATGAACGACGGATCGCGCCGCGGCGGCGGCCCCTTCATGACGAACTGCCGCCCCTCGTATCGCGGAACGGTGCAGAACATCCCGCCCAGCTCCAGGCGAATCTGATCGCGCGTCCGCTTCTCCGTCCATCCTTCGGGCAAGCGGCCTTCCTCCCGCAACTGGTTGTACCGCTCGTCCACGAACTTCGTGAAGTCGGGAAGTTGAGCCGGGACCGCCGCCCGGGACACCAGCACCTGTCGCCGCACCTCATCGTAACGCCGCAGGTTCACGCGAATCGGCTCCGACAGCTTCAGGAGCGTGTCAAACACCTGTTGCGTCGTGAAGCCCAGCGTTTCGGCAAACTTATCCACGATCGGGCTGGCAATCCCCGGCTTGCCGATCCCGCTGACGCGATCCAGCGCCTCGACGAGGCTCGCGGCCTGCGATTGCGTCAATCCGCCCTTGGTCGACAGTTCCGCTGCCAGATCGCGCTTGAAACCATTCACGATGGCGCGCGAGCCGGCGTACGTCGCCACGATCGCAACCAGCAGCAGGCAGGCGTTCATCACCATCACGCCGATCCACTTGCCCGCGACGATCTGCCAGCGCGCGATCGGCTTGCTCACGATTGAATAAATCTGCCGGCTGGAAATTTCCACCGAGAGCGATCGACAAGCGAAGAAAACCGTCAGCAGCGCCAGCATGAACGACGTGAACCCCAGGCTGTAGCTCATGAACATCTGGACGCGGCCCTTGATCGTGCCGTCGCCTTCCGCCGTGAAGTAGAAAAAGGGAAGGCTCACCAGAATCAGCAGCGCGAAACCCGATGCCGTCTTCGCGCGAATGCCCTCGGCCAGCGTCGTCCGCGCGACCGCCGCGATGCGGCGTCCGGACCCGCCCAGCTCCCAGCCGCCGATCTCGCCTCCCTGGCGCGAGAAGGCGCGGCGCAGCACGTAGCCCAGCGTCACCAGGGCCATGAAGGCCCCGATGCTGAACATCACCATGAAGAACGTGTTATCTTCCACCGACTCGCTCGTTGAAGGTACTTCTTCGCGCGGCGTGCCCGCGCGATCGTGACTACGGACCGTCCTTGCGCTTCGTCAGCCGGTCGAGCACCGAGCGATCCGGTTTCGTGTCGCCGGACTGGCTGGGCGGAGGCGCCGGCTCGACCGGCGTCATCTGCGGCTTGCCCTTGCCCGTCAAGTCCGCCAGCACGTCGGCGCGCGGCGCGGGCACGGCCTCCACCGGCTCGGTCGACACATGCGACACGCCCGCGGCCGGCGCAGCACGGCCCGCCTGCACCAGCGAATCCACCAATGCCGCGCCGCCCTTCTTTTCGGCCGACAAGAATCCCGCGACGCCGGTCGACACTTCCGCGCCGCTCGTCTGTAACTGATCCCGCTGCGCCTGACCCACCACGCGCAAGAAGAACGCCTCCAGTCGATCGGTCGGATGCTCGACTGCCACCACTTCGCTTCCGGCCGCAGTCACCACCGACCGAACCTGGGCGATCGTCTTTTCATCCAACTGCCGCGCAACGATCTGCGTGACCTCCCGACGCTCCAGCAATTCGTCCACCGGCCCCAGCGCGCGCCGCTTGCCACCGTACATGATGCATACGCGATCGCAAACATCCTCCACGTCGGCCAGCAAGTGGCTGCACAGCAGCACGGTCTTGCCATGCTCGGCCAGCGTCCTGATGACATCCTTGATCTGGCTCGTACCGACGGGGTCCAGCCCGGTCGTCGGTTCGTCGAGAATCAGCAGGTCCGGGTCGTTGATCAGCGCCTGGGCCAGCCCGATGCGCCGCGCCATGCCCTTCGAATAGGTCCCGACCGTTCGCCGGCCCGCGCGGCGCAGGCCGACCATTTCAATCAATTGCTCGGTCCGCCGGCGGCGCTCGTGACGATCGAGCTTGAACAGCCGCCCGTAATAATCGAGCGTCTCATACGCGTTGAGGAAACGATACAGGTACGACTCCTCGGGCATGAAGCCGATGCGCGCCTTCACGGCCGTGTCAGTCGGCGGGCGGCCGAAGACCCGGGCCGCCCCGGTCGTAGGGTAGAGCAGGCCCAGCAGCATCTTGATGGTTGTCGATTTACCGGAGCCGTTCGGGCCGAGCAGCCCGAACACTTCGCCCGGCTGAATCTCCAGATCAAGGTGGTCGACGGCCAGCACCTTGTCCCGCCCCCAGAAGTCCTGAAAGACTTTGGTCAGCGACAGGCATTGAACGACGGGCGGCGCCGATGAAGGGGTGTGGCTCATTGGATCAGCTTGGGCACTTCAAAGGGCTTGGGCGTTTCCTGGCCGGGCTTCTTCTTCTCCTCGGGCTTCTGAAGCGGCGGCCTCGCGATCTGCAGCCAGAACCGATCGCCCGTCCGCGGCACGAACGTCTTGAGGATCTTCTCGTTGTTCATCGCCGCCGCGAACGTCTCGTCGTACATGCGCGACATGAAGATCTCCGGATTGCGGAGATACTCCGGCAACAAGGCCATGAACTGATTGAATTCGCCCTCGGCCTCTTTCACGATCTGATCGCGCCGCACCTCGGCGTTGCGGATGATCTCTTGCACCTGCCCGCTGGCTGCGTGCAGCATCTGCTCGGTTGTGGACCGCGCCGCCGCGAGCTCCCCCGACAGATCCTCTCCTGCCGGCGACGCGGACCGTTTCAGCATCAACTGAAACTCCCGGTTCACCTGTTCCGCCAGTGGCGCGTACTGCGGACCGGCCGTCTGGAACAGCTTCGATTGTGCTTCGGCCTCGGCCTTCTTGATCGCCACGGCCATCTGGGATTGCGCCGAAAGCACCTGGTCGAAGACTTCCTGCGTCTGCCGCGGCGGGAGAATTGCCTCCACCGTGCTCGCTTTGGGCGCGAGCACACCCGTCGCCGGATCGAGCGTCAGCCCCAGCGGTAGGCCGGCTTGCTCGAACTCGCGGAACTTACCCAGCAGCCGCAGCGCGACGGCCTCCAGAAACTCGTTCTGCCTGGTGCCGCGAATGTCCAGCGCGCCGCGCTGCGCCGCCGTCTCGATCACCGCATCGCGCACGAGGCTCGTCAGCAGCGTGTACTCCGGATAGAGCCGGTAGGGATAAGACCGTACGTCGGCCGTCGGGTCGGGCGCGGGCTTGATGTTCGTCAGGTAGGCGACCGCATCGGCGACTTTGTATTTGATGGTCAATGAGGCATGAAGAATGTTCACGTCGCCGGTGATGAGGTAATCGTCGCGATCAGGGCTAAGCGTGCCGTACTTGTAGCCCTTGATGCCGCCAGTCTTCTCGTCGTCCGACAACTGGAACATGAACTCGACCGGCAGCTCGCGCTCGTTCACCGCGACCGTTTCGAAACGCTCAAACGGGTACGGCCAGGACCAGTGCCAGCCAGGCGGCAGCACCGGGTTCTGGCTCATGTCGTCCTTCGACGCGCCGACGATCCGCCCGTAGCGCAGCTTCACGCCGACCTCGTTGGGCTGCACCGTCGAAAAGCCGCTAAGAAAATAAACCACGACGAGCACGAACATGAGCAGCTTCAGGATGCTGAAGCTCTTGCGCAGAGCATCGGCCAGCGATTGATTCGCGAGGTCGAGATCGCCGTCGGGCAGCACCTTGAGCGGACCATATCCGCCCGCGCCGTGATCATGACCATGGAACTGCCCGGGGGCATGATCGTGAGTAGGATCGTGCGGTCCGCTGCTCATGGGCGATGCCTCGGCTTTTCGATGGGCGTTTTGTCACCCGAAGGATGGCTCATCGCCGCGCGGGTGGGCTCGACCGCATCCGCCGCGCCGACCTGGTTCGACCCCACGACGCCGCGCACCGCCTTGGTCGCGTCGCGCAGCAGCTTGAACAACTCGATCACGTCCGCATCGAGCACGAGCGTCGTCTGACCGGCCAGCACCTTGAGCAGCGTCTCACGCTTCTTGAGAAAATCGCTCAATGCCCGGTTCTTGTCGAAATCCTTGTAATACTTCGCCGCTTCGGCTTCGCCTTTGCCCTCGATCGACTTCGCATAGGCCGCGGCGCGGGCGAGGATCTTATTGGAGATTTCTTCCGCTGTGACGCGAATCTCCCGCGCCTTCGCGTCGCCCTCGGCCGACAGCTCCTTGATCGTCTTCGTGCGGTCTTCCTTCATGCGGTTGAAGACTTCGCCTGTCACCGACTCCGGAATGCCCAGCCGCTTGATGCCGACGCTCACCACCTCGATGCCGTAATTGTCGCGCGCCGGCTGGCGGATGCCCTCAAGAAACTCCTTCTCGATCTGCGAGAACTTCATCTCATCCGGGTTCACATTCACCAGGTTGCTCAACGGATGACCCCGCAACACAATCGAGACCCGGTTCTCCAGCATGTCGCGGATCTTCACGCCCGCCGTATCCTCGCGCCCGACGGCCTTGAGGAACTGCTTGCCGTCACGGATTCGCCAGGTCGCATAAGCCGTCAGCACGACAGTCTTCTGATCTTCTGTGCCGATCTGGCGAAACTCCGTCTCGAAGCTGCGAAGCCGGGTGTCATAGCGATGCACGGCCTCGACCGGCCACGGCAGCTTGAAGTGCAGTCCGGCCTGCTCGGCGGGGATCACTTCCTTGATTTGGTCAAATCGCGTTATGACAGCCGTCTCCGTGAAGCGCACCTGAAACGCGCACATCATCAGGCAGACCACGGCCAACAAAATCGCCGCGACAAAGAGTGTGGATACTTTCGGTGACATAGTTTGTTTCCAGCAGCGGTCGGACGGCGGTTCGTGCTTGGCAACGCGGATTGGCGGGCCGTGCCCACCCTACGCCGTTCTCCTGTTCCCTGTTCTCTGCTCCCTGTTCCCTTGCCTTTATGCCTTCATTTCGACTTCTTGACGTTTCGACGTTTCCCTCAATCCCCCTTCGCTTCGCTCGCGGCCAGCTCGGCGCCGAGCGCTTCGAAACCAACGGGCGGCTTGAGGTCCAGGTCGTACACCACCTTTTCCGGCTCATCGAGCAGAATGACGTACTTGCGCACCCCCTCCAGCCCCTCCTCGAGCATCCGCAAATACGAACGCAGCATATAGGTGTACGGCGACGACTCAAACGCGGCCAGATGCAAACCGTAAAACTCCGCATCCGACTTCTCGCGAAAGACGCGGTTCATGGTTTTCATCTGCGCCATAGCGACCACCTCGCGCGCCGTGCCGCCGGCCAACTCGCGCAACATGCGCTCAACCTGCTCCGCGGCCGCCGCGGTCGAAGCGTCATTCGCTTGCCGCGCTGCATCCTCCGTCTGGATCGCTTCGAAGATCGCCTGCCACGACGGCCCCGCCGCCAGCATTTTCGTCGCCGTCGCTTCGCCCTCGGCCTTGCGAATCGCCGCCTCGCGCTTCTCGTACGCGCTGACCACGTCCTCATACGTCTTGGCGACTTCCTGATCCGGCGGCGGATGAACCCCGCCGATCCCGACATAGACAATCTGCACGCCCAGGCCTTCGCCGTCGTCTCCCGCCTGATCGCACGCTCGCTGCAACCCCTCGTGCAGATGCGCCGCCGCGTCCAGCCCGCCCTTGCCAAGCAAATCGAGGATGTCCGCGCCCGCCGCATACCGCGTCAACTCGCGGAACGCCAGCGACTCCACGATCTTCGCCACGTCCTTCGACTGCGCGTGATACCGAATTACCTCCGCATCAGCATCTTTCACGCGCCACTGAACCGGCATGTTCATGCTGACCAGATTGATCGGTGTCTTTGAAGCGGCCGACGCCGCCCGGTCCGCCACCAGTAACTGATATTCCTTCTTGTAGTGCTTCTTGGTCCACAAGATCGGCAGACCTGCCAGACGCTGCTCCGTCTCGGCGTCCATCTCGTAACCGATCTCCAGGCGCTGCACGCGCTCCACCGGAATCAGCGTCGCGCGATCCAGCGGCCATGGCCACGTCAGATGCACGCCCGGCTTCGCCGTCGTCGTCGGTCGCCGGCCCAGTCGCTCGATCACCGCCTGATGACCCGGCGGCACCACCACGATGCAGGTCACAGCCATGATGACCGCCGCCTGAACCAGCAACAGCGGAACCACCACGCGCCCCATCAGCTTGTAAAACCACGTTTCGCTGACTTTGAAGCCGAACTGATAGTCAATCGTGCGCGAGATGTTTCGCACGATGCCGCCCGGCTCGCTGAACATGCCCAGGAACCGGCTGTCGTAGAACGGCCGCTGCTCCTGACCCGGAGTGCGCGGGCGATAGAAGTCCAGCACAAAGTTCATCACCGTCTCGGCTGCCAGCAGGAGCAGCAAGAAGCCGATCCCGATGCCAACCCAGTAGTCGGCCGTCTCGATGCCCGTGAGATTCAACAGAATCCCGATCGAAGCCGCGAAGCAAACAACGCACGCCCCGAACATGAAGTTGCCGCCGGCGCGAAGGTGCGCATACCCCCCCACGCGGCTCATCCCCAGGGCGTAGCGGCTCATCATGAAGCACACAAACGCGAGGCCGCCGGTGAAGAAAATCAGCACGCGGTCATTGATGATCGGTCCGCCGACGTTGCCGGCGATCGGCGGGAACTGGAACTTCCAGGGGAAGATCAGAAGTGCCGCGGCGAGATTCGCAGCCGCGCCGAGCAGCGCAATCGTCGGCACGAGGTAGCGCTCGATGGCTCGAAGCCGCCGACCCATGGCCAGCTTCTCCATCTGATCGGCGTCTTCATCCTCAAAGATCGTCTGGGCGCCGGCGAGCTTCTCGCGCCGCTGGCGTTCCAGTTCGGCCAGCTCGAATTTCTCTTCTTCCAGGAGCCGCTGTTGATGAATCTGAATCCAGCAGAGAATCCACACGCCAAGCGTGCAGAAGATCTGAAACGCCGCAGCCCACACGGAGATCGAACTACCCCGGGTCCAAACCCCGAGGATGCCCAGGACCACGGACGCGACCAGCGCCAACATGGCCCCCAACAAGGCGACGGTTTCTCCGCGTCGATCGGTCGATTGCATGAACTTGATCCGTAAGAGCAGTCGTCAGGTGGTGCGACGAGGTCGCACCCTACGGCTGTTAAAGGTGTCAGGCATTGGGCTTAAGGCTTAAGACGCGCGGATCGCCGCAACGCCGGTCGCTATTGTAGGGGCCTCACGCTGCATGCCAAGTCGGGCAGGAAGACCGGAGCGAAGGGCCATAAGCCAATCCAATTCCCTTCGCGCCGCAGTCTGGTCGCCGCGTCGATCGACTCCGTGTCTCCGAACTTTCGTTCCTTCACCGAACCACCCTCTTTTTCCCACCGTCCTTGACCATGCAGGCGCGTCAACGTATTTATGCGGGACAGGAGCCATTGGCCCTGTTCGGTGGGCAGTGCCCACCTGACGGCTGAACTCGGACCCCGGCCCATTGACCACTGATCCCAATGACCCAACTGATCGGCGTCGCCAAGAACACGTATCTCCAGACCCTTCGACAGCCGGTCTATGGAATCATTGTCCTCGTCACGCTGGGTGGGCTGGCCATCGCCCCGACCGTCACCGGTTGGACCCTTGACGATGACAACAAAATGCTGCGCGACCTGGGGCTTTCTACGCTGCTCATCCAGGGTTTGTTCCTGGCATGTTTCGCGGCTTCCAGCGTCCTGAACACCGAAATCGACGACAAGACCGTCCTTTCCGTCGCTGCAAAGCCCGTGGCCCGGTCCATCTTTCTTTCCGGGAAGCTCGTCGGCGTCTTCGGAGCCATCGCCACGGCTCACTACCTCGCCGGGCTGGTGCTTTACATGGTCATTCGCCATGGCGTGCTTCAGGCCGCCTATGAGAAATCCGACCTCACCGTGATTTTTCTCGGGTTGATCCCGCTTGCATCGATGCTGGTCCTGGGTGCCGTCCTGAACTACTTGTTCGATTGGCGGTACCTGCCCACCGTCGTGACGCTTTTTCTTATCACCGGTTCGCTGTCCACGTTGATCCTCCTCGCCATCGATCGCGACTGGAAGATTCAAGCCTACGAAGTGACGCAGATCGTGGATCCACTCCCGCAGGAAATCGGCGACCCCGCGCTGCTCCGCGGCATCGTCGAGTTCCGCCCCGACGCCGGGCAGGCATACCTCACCGGCCACAAGGGCGTCATCGTACGAAAGATGTGGAAAGGCCCGATAACCGAGAGCGATCTCGAATACCTCATAGGGCTATCCTCAAGCATCGTCTGGAAAAATGATTGCCGATTTCTCGCGGACAAAGCGCGCGAGCTGCAAGGCAGCGAAGTGTTCAAGTCCGGCATTCTCGTACTGGGCGCCCTGGGATTGCTCACAGCCATCGCCGTGGCCGTTTCGACGCGTCTGGGGCTGATGTCGACGCTTCTCATCTGTCTCGCGGCGGTGGGGATCGGCCTGACCGTCGATCACGTGATCCGGCCCATCGCGGATACCGGGGCGACGTGGGCGCGAATCGCTGCCAATGCGCTCCCGAACTTTCAGATGTTCTGGATGGTAGATGCCCTGGCGGATGATCGCGTGATCCCGTGGGGCTACGTCGGCTCGGCGATGGGTTACTGCGCCGTCTACTCGCTGGGGCTGCTCCTGCTGGGCATCGCCCTGTTTGAGACGCGCGAAGTGGGATAGAATTGAACGTCGAAACAACAAAGAGTTGAGAAGGCGAAACAAAGGCGCCTGGGGATAATGCAGGGTGGGCACGGGCGCACCCTCGGATTGGCTAGCGGCTCAAAGCTCACGGCTAAAGGCTTCTCTTCACATGGCTCATCAGATCATCGGCGTCGGCGCGGCGGAGGCGGAACACTACGCCCACCACCACGACCACAAACACGACCACAGCCATTTCCACGAGCACGCCGGCTCGGCCGCTCACGCCGCGCGCTCGGCGACGTTCTGGCTCTTCCTCACCTTTGCCGGCGGGATCCTTGTTCTGACCAGCTACTACATTCAGTGGTTCAGCCCGGTCATTGAGACGGTTGACGAATTAGGCCGCGTCACCGAAACCTATCAATACCAGTTCCACATGGACCTCGTCGCCGCCGTCGGCGCGCTGCTCCTGGCTTTTCGCATCATCGGATACGCCCTGCGCAACTTGCTTAGCGGCCACATGCACATGGACGAACTCGTCGCCCTCGCCATCGTCGCCAGCATCGGCATCGGCGACTATCGCGCGGCCGGCGTCATCGGCTTCTTCCTGCTGCTCTCCGAAATCGTCGAGACGCGCACCGCCATCGGCGCGCGGGCCAGCATCGAGGAACTTATCCGCCTCACGCCCAAGACCGCCCGCCTCATCACGCCGCAGGGCGAGCGCGAAGTCGAGGCGGCCTCGCTCGAGAAGGGCCAGCGCGTTCGCGTGCTGCCCGGCGACAACGTGCCCGCCGACGGCGTCGTCGTCTCCGGCGAATCGACCATCAACCAGGCGAACATCACGGGTGAATCGCTGCCGGTCGACAAGCACCCCGGCGATCCGGTTTTCTCCGGCACGTCCAATCTCACCGGCGCGCTCGAGGTCGAAGTCACCCGCGTCGGCGAGGAGACCACCCTCGGCAAGGTTCAGGAACTCATCCTCGCCGCCGAGCGAACGCGCATTCCCATCATGCGACTGATCGACCGCTACGTCGGCTGGTACACACCGGTCATTCTGATGCTCGCGTCCCTCGTGCTCTTCTTCACCAAGGACGACAACGGCATGTATCGTGCGATCACCATGCTCGTGGCGAGTTGTCCTTGCGCGCTCATCATGGCGACGCCCACGGCCATGGTCGCCGGGCTGTCCTGCGCCGCCCGACTGGGAATTCTCATCAAAGACGTGACGCACCTCGAAGGCGCGGGGCGTCTCAACGCCGTCGTCTTCGACAAGACCGGCACGCTGACGACGGGCGAATTGTCCGTCACGCGACTGATCCCGCTCGAAGGGGTCGACGGAGCCGATCTGCTGGCGACCGCAGCGTCGGCCGAAC
>JAANMU010003340.1_pt1 | contig 10397 bp, 18 predicted proteins | sample 7279701 | NCBI WGS metagenome assembly JAANMU01 (sample SAMN14094539, study PRJNA606508) | bioreactor metagenome | isolation source: A lab-scale SPAN reactor treating ammonium-rich wastewater day 57 | place: Ireland: Galway | collected 2017-03-13 | reverse complement strand
CGCCGCTCCGATCACCTCGCGCATCATACCGTTACTCCTCCTGCCCCATAGCGCCGAAAACTCCCGTCTGCCTGCTTGACCAGCAATTCCCGCACATTCTGCTGCGGGTCATTGTCCCAGCCAATGTGGATCCGCGGCGTCCCCGACTGATAATAAATCAGCTCCGCAAACGGCACGGTCGCCGAGTCCTTCAAGAGGTTAAACAGCTCGGCCACACTCTCCGCGCTCTTGCTCGCCGTGGTCAGATCTGCCGCCGCCCCGCGATTCGCCAGGTGGTAACTGGTGGCAACCCCGCCCGCCGCCTGATTCGTCGCCTTCGACCGAAAACAGCTCAGCACCAACAGCGGACCGTCCCACACCCGCCGCGCCGGCAGCAGAACCTCGCTCACGAATCTCCGCACGTTCGTCAGCTGCGCCGACGTCGGCAGATTGTCGTAGCCCTTCTGCCGCGCCAGATCGGATCTGAACAGCTCGCTGAGCGAAAATTGAGTCGGCCAACCGCTCGCCGCGAATAAAAACTCCTGCACAGAAAGCACGCTCATCCTTCAAGTCTCCTGGTATACTTCCGCTTAACCCGGCCCGCAAGCTGCCGCGCACGGCAGCGGTCACAATACATTCCGTTCGTTCGACCCCCGCAGCCCTCCGCACGGCAAGGCAGCTTGTGCAGATAACAATACTGCTGCCCGGGCTTCGGCGGCTTCGCGCACCCCTCCAGCGCGCAGCGTCGGGAGTCCGGCAGCGGGCGGTGGGGATACAACACCCGGGTGACCTGCACGCTGATCGCCTCGCTGATCGTATGCTCGCGGCACAGCCGTTCCGTCAAACTGATCGTCACCCCGCAAAACGGGCATCTCCTGCGCTTCATATATCCGTCCTCTTTGCATCCCGTAATCGTCGCTTGATAAATCCCAGCCGCTGGCGCATCTCCGCGCGCTCCGCATCCCCCACTGTCAAGGGCAGCAAATGTTCCAGCTGCCGCGCTTCGTCCTCCAGCCTCTGCACCCAGGCCGGCTTGCCCGATCCCTCGTCGCCAAAGATCCGCGCGAAGGCGGACTTCGCCTCCTCCGCCCAGCGTGCCTTCTCGCTCTCGTATTCGGTCTGCTTGTGCGCCAGTGCCAGCATTTCCCAGCGGCTCGCCCGCTTGCCCTGCTCCGTGGACAAATAATACAGCAGACTTCGCCGCACTCCCGCGTCCGCCTTCAAGTCATCGAGATAGATCCGCAGCGGAGCCATACTCAATAATCCCCCCAACACCTCGCGGAAGTGAATCAATTGCCCGGGCTGAAAGTCTGCGGGCCACGCCCCGCGACCCGCACACCGCTCGAAATACTCCTCGATCCGCCGGATCTGCTGACCGTGCCGATGCTGTAGCCCGTGCCGCCGCGCCGCGTTGATCTCCCGCAGCCTGGCTTCCGCCGCAAACGTCTCCAGCCGCAGCAACTCCCAGATTACCTCGCGGATCGCGGCGTCCCCGACCCGTGACCCGCTCATCCCGCAGGCACGTCAACGTAGAACTTCTCCTGCTGCACCAGCTTCACCTTCAACCCGTCAAACTGCTCTTCCGGCAGCTTCTTCAGCTTCGACAGCGAGACAACTTCCTTGATCTCGATGCACTGCTGATACAACTTCCGCTCAATCCCCTCTGTCTCCTCGATCCGCTCGTGCAGACGATTGAGCAGCTTCTCCTTGTCCGCCGGCTGACCGCCCAGCATGATCACCGGCTGGCCGAAGCGGAAGCCCAGCGTCACACCGCTGATCTCCACCGACTTTTTCCCCTTCTCAAACAGCTGGTCGCGGTAGTCTATCGCGAACGCCTCCAACTGCGTGACCGTCTCCTCGTACGCCGCCCGCTCCGCGGCCGTCTGCTTTTCAAAGCGCTCCGCGATCCGCTGCTGCTCCTCGTCCCGCGCCGCCATCTCCGCAGCGATTTCCTGATGCAGCTTCACCAGCTTCGTGATCTGCTTGCCCGCTAATTCCAACACCCGTGACCGATCCATACCCATCCTTCTCCGGTCGTCCCCGTTGACCTGCCACCCCGGACTAATCGTCCTCACGCACCGTCACCCGCGCGATCCGCACCAGCGGATAAAATGCTCGAATCTCCTCTGCCTCGCTTCCAGCCGCGGCCACACACTCGCTCTGTATCGTTCTGAAACTGCCCGCGTCCAAAAATTCACCCTTCGGACTGCGCCGCACCGCCATGTATCCGTAGACCTGCAGCGGGCCGTCGTCGTCCAGCCGCGGCTCAATGTCCACCTGCGGATTAATCGTCTCCCGCTTCCGGTTCCCGACGTGAATGCTGGGATCACCCAGCGCCAGACTACTGTTCATGAGTCCTCCGCTCCCGCAACAGCCGCAGCCCCTCCTGAACCAATTCCCGCGCGTCCAGGATGAACTGGTGCCGACCGCTGTCCGGACTCACAATCCCGATCACCACATCCCCCGTGTGCGTCGCCTTGCCCACACAGCATTCGTATCCGTTCTGCTGAATCGTCTTGAACCCGTCATACACCACTCGCGGACTCGCATATCGCGCGTCGATCCGCAAGAGCCGGTCGCCGAATAGATCGCTCATGCCGCCCGCCTTGCCACGATCTGCCGGATCGCCGTCTGCACCCGCTTTAGCTCGCTGAGCTTGATGTCTTCGCCGTGCGCCAGCTCCCACACCCGCTTTTCCGATAGCCGCGTCTCCCGGGCCACCAGGCGGAAATCAAAATCCAACTGCGCCAGCCCCTCGTTTAGCTTGTCTAAAAGCTCCCGCTCCTCCGCCGTCAAACCGGAGGCAATCGTCGAATAGAGCGCCGCCATCGTCCCCGTCCGGCCCACCAGCACCTCGCGGATCGGTCCCGCCAGCGCGCTGCCCGGCGTCCGGCCCTCGATCACCAGCTTGACCGTCGCCCGCGCCGGACGATGTCCCAGCTTGGACAGTTCCCGCTGCACCTCCGTGTAATCCATCCCCGACAGAATAAACAGACTGTGCAGATTGTTCTCATACGTCACATACTTCTCCACCAGGGACAGCGGGACCGGAATCTCCCCGATCTCCACGGCCTCCTGTAGCAGCCGCGTCATATGGTGGTTGATCCGCAGCGGCCAGTGCAGACCCTTGCGGATCGCAGAGAGCGCGTCGGACGTGAACAGCTCCGCCGCCGCTTGGCCCGCCGCTTGCAATTTGAACTCCAGATACTTCCCCACCTCCTCGGCGGACAGACCCTGTAGTTCCAACACCTCGCTGCGCATAAACACCTCCGGCAGATCCTCGAGCACCGCCCGCATCGCCGGCTGAGCCAGAATAATAATCGTCAGCAGCCGCTCCCGCAGCGCGAACCGCAGCTCGCGCAAACGCTTCAAATTGATCAGCGTCTGCTGCTTCATCTTGTGCCCGTCCTCCAGCACCAGCACCACCTCGTGGTCGCGCGAAAATTCGCCCAGCATCTTCTGCAGCTGCGTGTTGCGCGCCACCGCGCTCGCACGGATCGGCCGCGCGTCTCCCGTCTGCGCCTTGATCTGCTCTAATAGCTTCCACTCAATCTGCCCGACGTCCAATTCCTCGATCCTCGTCACAATATCGCGGATCACCAATACCTTGCGGCCCTCGACAGACGGAGCCGCCGAGAGATAATCGTACGTTGCCGTCGTCTTGCCCGCCCCGGGCGGACCAATCACCACCAGCATCGACCGCTGATACACCGCCGCCGTAATCGCGTCCTGCAGCCGCCGTAAGTCGCGGCTCTCAAAGACCTGCTCGCTCGACTGGATCGCCTTGTCGAACGGATTGTGGGTCAAACCTATTTCTCGCATCCAGCTCACCGGCCACCTCCAATTGCCACCCGTAATCCGTCGCGCCTTGCCCAATGCGCGACCTCCTCCCGGTTTAATGTCTTGCCCAACAGCTCCTCAAACTCCGCCCAGAGCCCGGGATAATCCCGCTTGAATACCAATAGCCCAATCCCCAGTTCCGTCGCCAGCCACTTCTTGGCCTCCAGCGCATCCGCGAACTCCTTGCCCTGCGTGAACGGCGTCTGCCGCGCGTCGCTCTCCACCGCCGCCATGAACGGCACTACCGTCGCGGCGGCCTTACCCGCCAATTCGTGCGGCAAATCTCCCCACTCGCCGCGGTCCCGCCGCTTCGCCGTCCGGTCCATTTCCGTCTCAACCCGACTCTCAAATTCCCCGTAGCCCCGCGGTCCGGACCAAACCTCGGGAGTCACCGTCGCGTTCGTCAGCGGATCCGTCACCCGCACCTCGCCCGCGACATTCACCTGCACCAGCAACTCGCGATTCCGCAACTCATTCCCCACCTGATACAGCACCCCGTTCAAACTGATCACTCCGTCCGTCCCGGACTTCCGCGTCACCACGCGGTAGGCATTCCTCCGCGCCTCGTCGTGCGGCAGCCGCACCGGACCCGCCAGATGGGTCAGATAGGCCTCCGCACGCGTCATCGGCAGCTGCCGGTGCCGCAGCTTCCCGGTCTCGGCGGCCCACTGCAGCAGCAGACCGTTCATGTCCGACAATAACCACTCCGCGCGCGAACCTAAAAATTGCATCTCAAATCGCGACTTCTGAAACCGATGCACCGCCTCCACCTTCCCTGTCGCCCGAGCGCGGTACGGCATGTGTGTTTTGAGATCCACCCCCACCCCTGTCGTTTGTGACAGAAACGAGATCGTCGTCTCCGCCCGCGCGAACGGGCCGTTGTCACAGTACAGCAGCTCCGGTAACCCGCGCAGCGGGACGGCCGCATCCAGACCGCGCCAGGCCCGCAATAGAAAGTCCTGCACCAACAGCGCGGACTCGCCCGCCGCCACCGCGTACTGCGAGACAAATACGCCCGAAAAATCATCCTTCACCGCGACCGACCAGAGCCGCAGCCGCTCTTCCGTCGGCTGTTTTGCCAGCCGCTCGCGAGGACTGCGCCGCCGCAGCAGATATTCCCCTCCGCCCAAATCCCGCACTACCGCCAAATAGGCACTGCCCGTCACATCCACCTGGTGCACCTGGTTTGAATGGCTTGCCTGAATGCGCACAATCCCGCGCGCCTCGCGCAGGCCCAGCCGCTGCACCCACAAATTGTAGTTGCGCACCGAGAGCTCGCCCGCCGCGATCAACCCGCGCCGCTCCGCGTGCGCTAGCGCCACCTCGGAGGCCATGAAACAGCCCTTGTCAAAATCCGATAACTGACACTGCAATTCAAAAATCTCCGTCACCACACGGACAAATTGCGCCGACTTCCGCGGTCGACCGCAGTCACTCCGCCGCGCACCGCATTCACTCCGCAGCAGCTTGTAAAACGTCTGCCTGCGCAGACCCATCGCCTCAAACTTCCGAAAAACCTGCTCGCGGGCAGACTCGCCGTGCTCTCCCCGCCGCGTGCGCGAGGGTAATGTCGCAAGCTCCTGCTTCAGAGCTGCGTAGAGATACGAGGGAATGGTCACTCCCATCAGCAGGGTAACCCGGGAGGTGGAGTTCGCCGGGCGCCGTCCGTTCCCGCGGCATGCCGCAGCAGAGCGGAATAGACCCCGCGCTCATACATATCGAGTTCTACACTCTCCTGCGGCGGGACCTCAATCCCGTTCTCCTCGGGCAGCACCGCCGTCGCAATCTGCTCCAAGTGTCTGGCCAGCCCGCTGTCCCCTAACCGCTCCTCGGCCAGTTCGGCCAGGGACAGCATGCGGCTCCGGTAATCCCCCCAGCAGAGCGGAGGACCCGCCGGCAGCGACGCGAACTTCACAAACCGATAAACCTGCTGGTCCGTCGCATTCCTCAAAAGCCCGACCGGGACATCCACCTCTACGCCCCGCTCGTGCTCGATGCGGATGACCAGACCGCCGCGCGAGGGCAACGTCCCCGCCATCTGCCACCCGTACATGGCGCAGATCCCTGCAAATTCCGCTTTAGTCATGGTCTGGTTCCGCATTGAATTGCACCAGTGGCGGTAGCTGTTCAAAATTAGGCTTGGATTTCGTGGGCAGGATGTTCAACCGCTGATTCACGTGCCGAAAGACCCGCACGCGCGCCTCCGTATCCAGTGCGACCAACGCATCCACGATCGCCTGCATCGCCTCGTACTCCGGCTCGACCAGTGTGCGCACGCGGCGTACCGCCGCCGGCCTCTTGGCAGAGCTCCGCTCCGCCTTGGACTTGTGATCCGGCTCGGCCTGTAAACCCAGCTTGATCGCGCGCCGATAAACCTGCAGCGGAATACAGTTCCCTATCCGGCTGGCGATATCCTGATTTGTCAGCGTCCCGTAGTGCTGGCGGATCAACCGATCCTCCGACTCTGTCCAGACTCTGGCCATCACTCACCTCCGAATTTCATCTGCTCAAACTCGTCCAGCATCGCCGTCACCTCCGCTCCGGTCTGTGTCCCGGAGGCAATCGCGCGCGCGATCCGCGCCGTGGCTCGGCCAACCTCCAGCTTCAGGGCTCTTAACTTCTCCTTGTCCGCCGCCGCCTGCTGGTCAAATTCGGCTTCTAAGTCACGCACAACTTTTCGATCAATAAACAATCCGGAGACATCCGTGTCGAACGTGTCTCCAAACTGAATCCCACTTTCGGCCTTCGAGAGAGATATAAAATTCGCCCCCGCAGCCTTGAATAGTTCCACCACGGCCGCGCGCAGCTCTGCTCCCTCTTTCAGCGCTAGCCGTCCCTTGTCGATCGCGCGGATCAAAATCATGGTTTCCGGATGAATGGTTTCAGGGTCATACCGACCATAGTTGTCCGGGTCTATCTTGCCCAACATTCGGGATTCAATCTTCTTCAGCCGATGTTTCAGCAGTTCAGATTGCGTCGCGTTGATCAGGCTTGGCCGCTTCGTCTGCCGCGGCACCCTCACCGACTGCTCGGTTTTCGTCAGGTGCGGCTCCACCAGCTTAGTCATCTCAAACATCGAAACCTGTGGCTTGCCGAAGATCTTCTCCAGCACCGGAGTGGCGTTGATCATCCGCCTGTTCTGCGCGTCCTGGCATTGATTGGCCTTGATGTATTCCCATAGCCGCTTCGTGATCTCCATGTGCGTCATGTCGCGGGTGCCGACCACCTCGGCCAGCACTGGAGAGACGGCATACAGCGAAAACACGGTGGTGGCCTGTGACGTTGTCTTGCTCTTTGTCTTGCTCATTACCACTTCTCCGGCCAACAGTGAATCACCGACACCCGCAGCAAATCAAAATCGCGCGAGCTCCACACCACTGCTCCGTGCTCGCTTGCCAGATAGCGCGCCAGCATCGTCTCCAGCGGATAACATCTCTCACCCGCCACCCGTCCGTACTCACTCGTCCAAAAGTCCTTCGCCACGATGAGCGTGTCGATCTGCTCATGCTGGGCCTCCGCTGTCCAAATTTGCATCGCTTTGCTCCTTCTTGATTGGTTATCTCCGGCACAGACCCCGCGCCGCGGCCCACTCGCCCGCGCTCACATATCGGCCAATCGCCGGACGTTTGCCCAGCGGATAGCGGGCCTTCGCCGTCCGCCGTTGAGGCCGGCGCCGGGGAACCCTGCGGATCTCCGGGTTTTGCCCCAGCCGCGGGAAATCCGCCAGCGCCAGCATCCCTAATAGATTCCCCACCTGCCGGTGCAGGTTAAATGGCCGGCGGCGCTGTTCCTTAGCGTCCATGCCGTCCGCCCGGTCGCTGATTCAGCGCGTACACCTCTTCCCAAAAATAGTCGCCGCCATTCCACACCAGATGTTCAAATCTCAATTCACTGCTGTAGCGGAAAATCTCCCAGCCCAAGCCGCCGATCTGCTCCGCATACACCGTCAGCGGGTCATCCTGCGTCAAAAACCCCGTGTCGCCCGTCCACACCAGATAGCCCGCCTCTGCCTCGCGCTGGTGAGTAAATATCCCGCTCGGCGCGAGCTCCGGATCTGTGGGAAGAGTCCCGCAGCCCGCCAGCACCAACCCCAACAAACAAATGATCCGTCGCATCTTAGCTCCTTCCTGTCCAGTCGTCATGATTTCTCGTATATCGCTGAGCCGCGTCGTCCAGCTTCGCGGCATACGTCGCACAGTGCCCGGCCGCCTCGGCCATCGCCTCCGCCAGCACCGCGTCGTCAAAATCCGTACTGCGGAGCGGCGCATATTTCCCCAGAATCGCCGCCCCTTCCGCCAGTTTTTGCCTGGCCTGCTCGATCTCCGCCAGGGCCGCCTCGCGCTTCTGCTGTGCCCCGCGCTGCGCCGCCAGCTGGCCCTGAAGCTCCTTCATCCGCGCCACTACCTCGCCCGCCGCACCCGGATCACCTAGGGCGGCCTGCAGCTCCCGCATTTCGGCTTCCAGCAGCTGCACCCGGCTCTCTGCCACGGCAGCACGGTTCCTCTGCTTGGACAGCTGATCCTTCAATTCCCGCGTGGCCAGTCCGGCCACCTGTGATAACGTCAACACCGAGCCATCCGGCGCGATGTATTCGTCCTTGGTCGCCAAATGCTTGAGCTCGTCGTCGGATAACAGCACCAGCTGCTGCCATTGCGAATTGCCGATGCCAGACAACAGCCCGGCCACCCGCGCCCCGTCCCGTCCCTCGTCACTCTCCGCCGCCGTGATCATCAGCGTGATCTTTTCACCAATCTGCGCGTAGCGGTTCGCCTGCCGGTAGCCGAAATCCCATTCCTGCTCCACGTAGTCGGCGAACGTCTCATACCCCCACTGTGTATACAATCCCCGCTCGCGGATCATGTGCAGCGCCAGCGACTTGTTGAACTGCGCCTGCATGATCTTGTTGTGCGCTTCGTGCATCAGCGCCTGACCCTCAATCGTCACAATCCGCTTTTCCTGCGCTTGTCGGTCGTAGACCAAAATCCCCACCTGCGGCAGCGACCGTCGTGGCGCCGCGTGTACCTCTATCCCGGTTTCCTGCATGGTCTGTCCTCGTAACTTCAATATTTGCGTTGTTGTTTGGGAATTAAAAATTCCTGTGTGACTTTCTCACTTAGGAATTTTATGTTCCTATGTGAGATTGTCACGATGAGTGGCCGCCCGCTTCGGAGACCGAGAATTCTGCCGACCCGACTTCGTATTGCGTTTCCTGCTATTCGGGCGTATATTGGGTTCGGGCCACAAATCCGCCATCGGTAATTTTAGTCGCCGTGCGATTTTGCGCCTCAGCTTCTTCCCGGGCCGCAGCTCGTTGACCACCTGATACACCAGCTCAACCCGGCCAAAATCGCTGTACTGCAGACCGGCCGCCTTGATCTTGTGCTTCCGTAGGGCAATTCGGATTATTTTATCGCGCGCTTCGCTCATTTGTCTATATCAGGAATTTCGCTTCATTTTGTAGTTTTCACAAATATAGTCTCACGTTTCGTCAATGTCAAGAAATTTTTCGACGATTTTGGTTTTTCCGTTATGCCAATAGTTGCTGATATTGGTCAACGTATCATTAACGTCCGCAAGAAGTTGGGCCTGAATCAGGGGCAGGCTGGCATCAAAGCCGGCCTGTCACAGACTGTAATGTCCTCTATAGAGCGTGGAGAGGGAGGCGCCACGCTGGAAAATCTCCTGGCCCTGATTACCGCCTTTAACATAAACCCCGTGTGGCTGCTGCTCGGCCAGGGCCCGATGTTCCTGCATGAGGCCATCCAGCCCTACGTCCTGCACTCCCTCCAAAAAACGGCCGAACTGATCGCCGGAGATGCACCCGCCCTTCAGGATCTGATCCAGGATGAGGAATTGAGTGCCGTCGGGGAGATTACTTATGAGGAGCTGCAGTTTCTGGGAAACTTCCTGCGGGACAACCGCGCCCTCAATAACTATATCAGAAAGGACGGCCTGATCGCCGTCCTGGAGGCTCACCGCGCGCGGCGGCTCGACACGATTCAGAAGATGTATGACCTGTTGCGGAGCCGCGCGAACCGCAGCGCGAAAGGAGAGTGATATGACCGGTATGATTCGTCTGATCGGATTCGCCTACCTGGCCGGCGGCCTCTATGCCGCCTACCACCTTCGCCAATTCTCTAAAACCCTGGACGCCGGCGCGCTCCGCGATTACATCACCGGTATGGCCTGGGGAACTGGACTCGCCGCGCTCGGGACAGCCCTGCTGATCTTCGCCCTGGCCCTGATTCTCGAACAGGTCACGGCTATCGTCAAAATCCTGCGGCCCGAAACTCCAGAGCAATCCCCGCCGGCCGCTGCGTCCTCCTAGTCGTCCGGATCTCCTGTCTGCCTACCATCTTATTGACGTCAGTAAATTGGTCCGGAGCAAAAAAAAAAAACGGGCGGCCCGCCGTGGGTCACCCGTTTTCTCGTCTGTTGTCTATCTAACACAAATTTCCCGCCCGCCTCCGCCTTCCTCTCATCAACCTCTTAATGTCTTCCTCACCCCTCTTGATTTCACACCCCCCGCAGATGTGTCAGTAAATGACGAGGTGAACCATGTGCAGCATGAAGAGAAT
>JAANMU010003339.1_pt1 | contig 10400 bp, 10 predicted proteins | sample 7279701 | NCBI WGS metagenome assembly JAANMU01 (sample SAMN14094539, study PRJNA606508) | bioreactor metagenome | isolation source: A lab-scale SPAN reactor treating ammonium-rich wastewater day 57 | place: Ireland: Galway | collected 2017-03-13 | reverse complement strand
ATGTTGGATTAGTTAAATTTCATCAGACAGAATTAGATACTTTTCCTGATTTACAAGAGACAATAATTTTCGCAATAGAAGAAGGCGACTTAGTTGCCGCGAGAATAAATTTTTCTGGGACACAGTTAGGGAAGCTTATAAACTTTGCCCCGACAGGTAAAAAATTAACAGCAGATTTCAATTGTTTCTTTCGTGTGACAGAAGGTAGAATTAAAGAAAGTTGGGTTGAATATGATAACTTAAACGGACTTATTCAACTTGGACACTACAAATTAGATAATGATAATGTGTAACAAAAATAACATCGAACCACTAACACGGGTTTTGTATCAGGCGGTGGTTGTGTGGTTCTAATTAAAAACTTTTGCTAATTTTAGGTATTGGGTTTTGGTTTGGGAAAGTGGGTTCATACCCCGCACGAACGCAAAACGAGAACATTGGCTGCCGTTGTAAAACGAACGACGAAATAAAAATGAACAACTGCGAAATATGACTTGAAAATTTTTCTGGAACCGACTTTGACACATTGATTTCTTGGGTTAAAGACAAAAATATGTTAAAATGAAAGCAGAGGCTTTTTTAAAGAAAACAAATATTTACTCTAAAAAGTCTGAAGGTATTTTTTTTTCGCCTTTTAGTTTAAATATTGACGATATGGAACACTTGATTCTGGTTAATTTTGAAAAGGATCCTGATGAGTTCTATAATGTCTTCGAACTACAGCAGGCATGTGATAAAAATGGCGAAAAGCGATTTTTGGTAATTGCTTACCGAAAGGATGGCTCAACTGATGTTTATCATCAGGAGGGGTATCCGTTTTGCTCACAATCCGATATCTTAAATGATGTTAGCTTTTTTGTGAGACCTATGGTGGAAACAAAATTCGAAGTAAGTGCTGACTATTTAGAAGTTTTCTTTGCATTTGAAGACAAAATTCATCGTGAAATAAAAGTTACTGTCAAAGAAACAAACAGGCTTAAAAAAAGACCCTTTTTCTTGCTCGCACCTATTGGAGTGCTACCCAGAAAGCCAATGGCTCTCCCAATATATTCGTTATATGAAATGTCATTTACAAAACAAAAATACTCGACTATTGAAATCTCAATTGATGGATTAAAGCATAAACCGGATACTTTTCCACTTCCGATTGATTGTGGTAAAAATTATTTCACCAGATATTCGGCAGATACATTTAATGTGGATTTGAATAAAAGCTTTTGTGGTCCTTTATTACCAATGAAACCTGACAAGAATAACTTTATACAAAGCAACGGGATAAATTATGAATTGGTTGATAATGATGGGCATTTTGAAATTAGTAGCATTAACGTAAAGAATAAAAAACATCAACTTTATATTTACTTTTCACCACCTATACCTGATTTGTTATGCTTAAGAGATGAAGTGATTGTTGATGGAAATTTCATTATCACAACAGACAAGTCAACAGGAAGATTATCTGGTGAGTATCATCTGCAAAGAATAAAAAATGAGATAGAATTACGGCTTCAGCCAAATAAAGGATGGCAACCGAATGAGAGAAGATTGATACTTAAAATTTTGTTCATGGTGGTAAAAGTATTTAAAGAATGGCCAAAGAGCTATGTTTGGAATGCAAAGATTAAATTAGACGAAACAGAACCACCAATGATGGAAACAAGATGGGAAAAGGATACCGGAATAACAGTAAACTAAAACTTAAATGAGATACAACATGTTTATTAAAGTTTTGTACTCTTTACTTAGTCTTTGTGCAATTTCCCTTTTATCCGGTGAGTCAAGCGAAATCGTATTTAATGACAAGCCGGAAATTTTCATAGTAGGGACCATACATTCAAGGCATTTTAATCCTGAATATCATTATTCCCTTCTCGATCTTCAGACACAGATTTGTGCTTTGAAGCCTGATTTGGTTTGTGGAGAGATTACACCTGAAGCATATGAAAATGTAATGGAAGGCTATTTTCCTCAGGAAGCCGCTTTTCTAGCACAAATGGCATCAATACTAAATTATAGATTTGAGCCTGTTGACTGGAGACTCAATTATGCGACCCAATTAAAAGCTGAGAAGGAATATCCTGAGTCAGTATTGGAAAAAGTTTCCTCCTTTGCTAAGACTTATTTTGCCAGATTTAAAGAATCTGACAGCCCATCGGTATATGACGACATTCATAACGAAATGAATATAGCAATTGTTGATTCATTATTTGAAAAAATAATAGGTGCAAATCAGATTGCAGAAATAGCACATGGAAATTGGAATGAACGAAATAGACGCATTGTAGAAAATGGTTTAGCTGCTTCCAGAAATGCACATAGGATTGTTTTTGTTTTTGGTAGCGATCACATACCACAGATTAGGCGTCAATTGGAAGTTTTAGGATATAAAGTTCGAATACCAGCCCGTCAGTTTGAACCTTGCAATAACTTCAAAGTGTCAGATGAAGTTCTTGAGAGATGGCAACGCAACCTGAAAAACCTAAAGTTAATCCGTGAGGGAAAAATTCAGGTAAACGAAGACGATTATCAAAAATTAATCAATAGTCATCGAATTGAGGATTTAGAACTTGCAATACAGAAATCAACTTAATTATCAATATTATATGTAATATCATGAACAAACTTACAATAACTGAAAAAATAATTGCTTTGGAGACAGAAGCCCTCGATGCCTGGCTCAAAGGCAATCCCTCTCCTTATCTCCATCTTTATTCGAAAGACTTTACGTATTTTGACCCCGCTCAGGAAAAGCGGCTCGATGGCTGGGACAAAATAAAAGAGTTGTATGAAAGCATGCGCGGAAAAGTAAAAATGGACAAGTTTGAAATAATAAATCCAGTAGTACAACAAAGTGATACAATGGCTGTCCTGACTTATAACCTGCACTCAAACACAGGCGAAACTATCTGGAAAGAAAATTGCACCGAGGTGTATAGGCTTGAAGAAAATAACGAATGGAAAATAATCCACAGTCATTGGTCGTTTACCAAACCATCAGTTGAATAATCTCGCTTTACAACTTTTTGATTGGCTATGAATAAAATATTGACATTTACTGATAGACAAGCGTTCCGGGAATGGCTTGGCAAGTATGGATCAGAAAGCGATGGCATATGGATACTTTTTAGTAAAAAAGGGAAATTTATCACTCTCTCTGCTGCCGAGGCATTGGAAGAGGCGCTTTGTTACGGATGGATAGACGGACAAATGCAATCTCTTGATGATAATACTTATAAAAAGTATTTTGCAAGGCGTTTACCGAAAAGCAAATGGTCCATTAAAAACAAAAAGCTTGCACAAACTCTTATTGAAAATGGCATAATGACCCAACAGGGCTTAGAAGCCATAGATCGTGCGAAGAAAAATGGTTCATGGGATAATGCTAAACGTATCCTTATTACCGATGAACAAATAAAGAAGTTTATGGAAGTTATTCATCCATATAAACTTGCTTATACCAATTTAGTGGCTATGTCGCATTCAGTACAGCGTACATATACCGGATTTTATCTTGATGCCAAATCTGACAAAACCCGTCAAGACCGGCTGGAAAAGATTATTGATAGACTTAATAGAAATTTGAAGCCAATGTGATGTACTCTATCTGTCAGATAGCATCCAAAAAAGGAAAGAGTTTTAAAATCTAAGATCGCACAACATCGTGTATAAAACATCTGGCAGTCACTGGTAAGAGTACTTGTAACTTGACAGGAAAATGCTTCGAAATGCCAAATGTTTCATATACGTAACCGTCAGCGGCAAGTTTAGTACAACAGTACACAAACGAACATACCTTCAAAAAATGAACGAAAGTAAATGACAAGACAAGAAGCAGAAACAATTTTACAACAAACATTCAAACTCACTAAGTTTTATGACGAACAGTGGATTACTATTGAAAAAATCCTGAAAGGCGAAAAGGTTTTACTTATCGAAAAGACTGGTTTTGGTAAGTCACTATGTTTTCAATTTCCTGCAACAGTATTTAAAGGGACAACAGTAATATTCTCGCCTCTTATTGCACTAATGCGTGACCAAGTAAAGAAATTGACGGTTCTTGGGATTTCTGCAAAATGTATCAATAGTGAACAAACACCAGAAGAAAACTCACAAATAATAAATGAAGCCAAACAGGGCAAGATAAAAATTCTTTACATAGCACCTGAACGACAAGAAAACAGCGAATGGATTGAAGCTACTCGACAAATGAAACTGTCAATGGTGGTAGTCGATGAGGCACACTGTATTTCTGTTTGGGGACACGACTTCCGACCTGCGTTTAAAAGAATAATTAATCTTGTCAAGTTATTACCTAAAGGACTTCCTGTTTTAGCCACTACAGCAACAGCAACAAAAAGAGTTGAACTTGATGTTGCACAACAAATCGGTAACAATATTTTGACTATTAGGGGAAATTTAATGCGCGACAATTTCAAATTATTTGTCGTCAAAGTTTCCTCGGAAGATGAAAAATTGATTTGGCTGGGTAAGAACTTGAATAATCTGCCAGGTTCAGGAATCCTTTATACCGGAACAAGAGTTGATACAGAAATTTATTCTAAATGGTTTGAGCATCTTAAAATATCATCTACTGCTTACAATGCAAGTTTGGATGCAGATTCGAGAATTACAATAGAAAACGGCTTGATGAATAATAAGTGGAAATGTATTATTTCAACCAACGCATTAGGAATGGGGATAGACAAACCCGACATTCGATTTATTATTCACACTCAAATACCACAATCACCGATTCATTATTATCAAGAAATTGGTAGAGCAGGAAGAGATGGACAACCTTCATACATCATTCTGTTTTACAATCCAGAAGACAGAAAATTACCAGAAGCATTTATTGAAGGTGGCAGACCAGCTATTAAGAAATATGAAAGGGTTATTACCGCTGTAAAATCCGAACTACTTGGAGAGAGAGACTTGATGAAGCGAACCAACTTTAATCGAAATCAAATTAGGGTAATTAAAGCAGATTTGATTGAACAAGGGATAATTCGCGAAGTGATGATTGGTAAAAGTAAAAAATATGAGTTTGTTCCAAACTCACAACCTTTAAACACAAAAGCATTTGAAGAGTTGCGAAATGCAAAGTTAACAGATCTTGAAAATATGATTGCGTATGTTGAAACCGACAAATCTCGAATGAAATTTCTTTGCGACTACTTAGGTGACAACTCAAATCATACATTCATGAACTGTGACAATACAGGAGAAAAGAAAATTAATGTTTTAGTAACAACTGAATGGACAGAAAAACTTCAAAATTTCAGAGAAGATTATTTCCCTGAACTCCAAGTTGAATCTAAAGGTTCTAACATAGTAAACGGTGTAGCTGCATCCTATTATGGTGTTTCAAAAGTTGGTGCAGCATTGCACCGTTCTAAATATGAGCAAGGAGGTGACTTTCCTGATTTTTTACTAAAATTAGTTTTAAAGGCATTTCGCAAGAAGTTTGGGCAAGAAAAATTTGACTTGGTTCTCTATGTTCCTCCAACTTCATCGGGTGATTTGGTAAAGAACTTTGCTGTTAAAATTTCACAAGTTTTAAAGCTTCCTATCTCCCATAATCTTGTAAAAGTAAGACAGACTAAAGAACAAAAAGTGTTCAAAAATGGTTATCTTAAGACAGACAATGTAAGTGGTGCTTTCACGTTTACAACACCAAATGACATAAAAGGAAAGAGCATTTTGCTAGTTGACGATATCTTTGATAGTGGTGCAACCTTGAAAGAAATAGGCAAATTATTAACTAACTTTGGGGCAATAAAAATTGCACCTATTATAATTGCAAGAACAGTAGGTGGTGACATAGTATAAAATGAAAGAAGAAGAAGCAACATATTGGATAGCATTGGCTCACCTGCCAAGATGGGGACATTTGAAAATAAATAACCTCATCATAAGGTTCTTTTACGAAAACAAAATATCTATTGAAGAGTTTTTTCAGTTAAATGAAAATGCTTGGAGAGACCAATATCAATTAGATGAAAAACAAGTTTCAGATTTAAGACTGGCAAAATCTGAATTAGCAAGTAATGCTTTTTTGGCGGAATCTTTTTTTAGTCAAGGTTTTGAAATTATTCCAATCATTTCACCCGAATACTCCAAAACATTAAAAACAAATTTAAAGGTAGCCCATTCTCCTGCGGTATTGTATGTAAAAGGGAACAAGAAAATCCTAGAAGAAAAATCTATTGCAATTGTTGGTTCAAGGGATGCTTCAGAAATTGCATTAAACTTTACAGACAACATTGCAAAACTTGCGATTAAGGAATTTAAAGTTGTAGTAAGTGGTTTTGCCAAAGGCGTTGACAAACAAGCATTGGATTCAGCAATAAACTACAAGGGACAAAGTGTTATAGTATTACCTCAAGGTATAATGACTTTTAGTTCAGGTTTTAAGAACTATTACAAGCAAATCATAGATGGAGATGTTTTGGTTCTAAGCACTTTCTTTCCGAAAGCTCAGTGGAAAGCAGAATTGGCAATGGCACGAAATCCAATTATTTATGGACTCGCTGACGAAATCTATGTTGCTGAATCAGCAGAAAAAGGCGGGACTTGGTCAGGTGTAGTTGATGGTTTAAGAAAAGGTAGAAAAATCTTTGTGAGAAAACCTGAACCAAACGAAAAAAATGCGAATAACCTCTTAATTCAAAAAGGTGCAATTCCTATTGACTTTAACGGAGTTGAATTGCCAAAAACCTACAACACAACAGATACAAAACAAATATCTATTGTTCCAGAACCGACAGACAATGAAACACTCGAAGCTAAAATTCGTACAGTTTTTATCGACAGACCATTGAGTGCAAAAGAACTTCTTGCAAAACTAAATCTCCCTTGGACAACACAGAAGTTAAACAACTATTTAAAGAAATTAGATTTTATCGAAGTTGTTAAAGAAAAGAAAAAAAATTTATACAAACTAAAAGGGACAGCAGACACGAAACAAACAACACTTTTTGTTTAGATAAAAAAGTAAAACAACCGATAACAAGGTATTGCCAAAGCTGGGCTGAACGGCTTTGATTTGACATTTGTGCAAGGTTCAACTTTCGTTCTTCGAATGAACTTTTGTGCTAAAAATTCGCTATTGTGCTAAGCCGTAAAACTTTATTGGTCAGGATAAAACGACAGCAACCCAGCAAAAAAATGAACAATAGAAAATGAATAACAAAATAACAACCATTGCATTCGACGCAGATGATACTTTGTGGGTAAATGAACCCTATTTTCAGGAAGCTGAAAAACAATTTTGTGCATTGCTTGAAAATTATCATCCACAAAACACTATTTCACAAGAACTTTTCAAAACCGAAATGAAGAATTTACATCTCTATGGTTATGGAATTAAGGGCTTTTTGTTGTGTATGATAGAAACAGCAAACAGAATCTCAAACAGGACTGTTTCGTTGAATGTAATTGACAAAATTATTGAAATTGGTCACGAATTATTACAAAAACCAATTGAACTTCTTAAGGGTGTTCAGGAAACTTTGGAAGCATTAAATGGTAGTTATAAATTATTAGTTGCAACAAAAGGCGATTTGTTAGACCAGGAAAGAAAGTTAAAAAATTCAGGATTGGAACACTACTTTCATCATATTGAAATTATGAGTGAAAAAAAAGTAAGTGACTATCAGAAATTACTCAACCACTTAGACTGCAAACCAGAAAATTTTTTAATGTTAGGCAATTCAATAAAATCAGACATTTTACCGGTATTGGAATTAGGAGCAACAGGTGCTCATATTCCTTATTATGTTACCTGGACACACGAACTACAAGAACACAACATTAAACACCAGAATTTTATTCAATTACAATCAATTAATGAAATACTGAATTACCTGAAGTAAAATGAAAGCATTAATAGAAATAGATAATTGGAATAGAAGAGAACATTCTTTGTGCTTTTTCACATAAGGATAAACCAACAAGTGAAGACAATGAAATGCTAATTGTTGCAGAGAGATAAAAAATGAAATCGCTGGAAGAAAGTGTAATTACTGCAATGGATGGCTCGGATATTAAGATTTTTCCTTATCTTCCCTATATTTTGCAAGACTTATGGGAGCTCGGAGCCATACCTGATACAATGATAAAATTAATTAAAAAACATTTCACTGATTATAGTAATCTTAAAGTGCTTGATTTAGGCTGCGGAAAAGGTGCTGTTTCAGTAAAAATATCCCAACAACTCAACTGCTTTTGTTATGGAATAGATGCTGTTCAGGATTTTATTACATACGCCCGGCAAAAAGCAAAGGAGTATAGTGTTGAACAACTTTGTAGGTTTGAGGTTGGTGATATCAGAGAAAAAGTTAAATACATATCAGGTTACGATACAATAATTCTGGGAGCTATTGGACCGGTCTTCGGTGATTACTTTACTACCTTAAATACCTTATCTGACTGCCTGAATGAAACGGGAATTATTCTAATTGATGATAGTTATATTGAAGATAGTTCTGAATTTACACATCCCTTGATATTTAAAAAATCCGATATAACACAACAAATCGAAAAAGCAGGAATGATTATTTCAGAAACTGATATTTTTAAAATAGATGATATTAAACAGACTAATGATTATATGTTTGATAAACTAAAAGCAAGATGCTATGAACTAATTGAAAAAAATCCGGATAAAGAAAACTTATTTATTGACTATATAAAAAAGCAGGAGAAAGAAAATGTTGTGCTTGAAAATAAAATAATTGCAGTTACATTGGTGATTAAGAAAAAACAGAAGTTATAAAAAAGAATTCATCAGAAATAAACACTATTTAAATATCACATTCTAAACCCTCTCAAAAAATCTTCAGTGGTCATTCTCCGCTTTCCTTCCTGTTGAATTTCAAGAATTCTCAAAGCATTACTTCCACAGCCAATAATCAATTCTGTTTTTGTATGCTGTATTTCTCCGGGTTTTAGATCGGGATAATTAACAACTTCTGATTTGTATATCTTTATTACTTTATTATTGTGTAAAAAATAGGCTGCCGGATAAGGTGATAAACCTCTCACCAGATTATGAACCTCTGTCGCAGGTTTATTCCAATTAATCAAACATATTTCTTTAGTAATCTTTGGTGCAGGTGACGCAATTGAATCATCCTGTTCTTTTAATTCTGCAATTCCGCTTTCAATCAGTTTTACAGTTTTTAAGACGAGTTCAGCACCAATCAGACTCATTCTATCGTGTAAAGATTCAAAATTATCATCAGAGTTTATTTTTACTTTTTCCTGCAGATAAATATTTCCAGTATCAACTTGCTCGGCAAGTTTAAATGTTGTTAAACCAGTTTCAGTATCGCCATTAATTAATGCCCACTGAATTGGCGCTGCACCCCGATATTTAGGGAGAAATGATCCGTGAAGATTAAATGAACCATATTTTGGAATTTCAAAAACTTCTTTTGGTAAAATTCTGAATGCAACCACAACAAATAAATCCGGCTCAACAGATTTCATTTGTTCAATAAATTCAGCATTATTTTTTAATTTATCGGGTTGATAAACAGGTAGATTATTTGCAACTGCAAATTTTTTAACAGCAGTAAAAGCAACTTTTTGTCCTCTTCCCCTTCCTTTATCAGGTTGAGTAACTACGGCAGTAACATTATATTTTTTTTCGAGAAGAATTCTTAAAGAAGGAATTGCAAAATCCGGTGTGCCCATAAAAACAATTTTCATATCACACCTATTTAATCAAAATATAATCAACATCATCACTTACAGGATATTCAATTTCCAGTTTCCGTTTTTTGATTTTATTAAGATGTTTTTTTGAACGCTTTTTCATTTCTTCATCTAAATAATCTGTAAACAACACGCCCTGCAGATGATCATACTCGTGCAGCATTACCCTAGCTAAAAGCTCATCTGCTTCTATTGTTTGTTCTTTCATATTTGCATCAAAATATGAAATGTTAATCATTTTAGGTCTTGTAACTTCAAAACGTAATTCCGGGATGCTTAAACATCCTTCTTCAATAACACTTTTTTCATCTGACTTTGCAACAATTCTTGGATTAATTAATGGAATAGGTTTATAAGATTCATAACCTTCGACAGCAGAAATATCAACAACAAAAATTTGTTGATTTACACCAACCTGATTTGCTGCAAGTCCCACTCCATTAGCATTTCTCATAGTTTCAAACATATCAGAAATAATTTTTATAGTATTACCGTTTATTTCTGTAACCTTTGCAACTTTTTTCCTTAGTATTTTATCACCAAAAAGAGTGATTGGTAATATTGACATCTATTTCCTAAATCAATTTTAAATTACTAATGCCAAAATAAAAAATAAGCACTCAATTAGAAACTAATACATAAAATGCAAAATGTTCAATGAATTAATTAACACAATT
>JAANMU010003337.1_pt1 | contig 10417 bp, 5 predicted proteins | sample 7279701 | NCBI WGS metagenome assembly JAANMU01 (sample SAMN14094539, study PRJNA606508) | bioreactor metagenome | isolation source: A lab-scale SPAN reactor treating ammonium-rich wastewater day 57 | place: Ireland: Galway | collected 2017-03-13 | reverse complement strand
CCAACTGCAATGTGCGCGGATTGGTCGGCTCGCTGCTGTCAGCCGCATTCGCCTGGGCCGCGCGGATCGAAGCGAAGCACGTCTACATCGGCGTGGCAGAGAACCTCGGCCCGCCCGCGCCGCCGACCGCGGCGCTGTACCCCGAGTATTCCCGCGAATATCTGCACCTGTTCAATCACTTGTACACAATCGCATCGCCTTCGCGCGAGATCACCGTGGCCGCGCCGCTGATGGACCTGTCGCGCGCGGACATCGTGAAGCTCGGCCACCGGCTGGGCGTGCCGTTTGATCTGACATGGTCATGCCTCTCTTCGGGCACGCAGATGTGCGGCGCGTGCGTCGGGTGCGCGACGCGCAATCGCGGCTTTCTTGATGCGGCGGTTCCCGATCCGGTCATGCTGGCGGCGCAGCGCGCGGCCGCGGCCGCCGCGGCCGTCGGGGCTTACTGAAACTGCGGGATCACATTCGCTCAAGCGTTCGGATGCCGAGCAGGCCCAGGCCGATGGTCAGGGCGCGATGGGTCAGTTCGCACAATCGCAGTCGCGAGGCGAACGTCGCGTCGTCCTCGGCCTGCAAGACCGGGCATGATTCGTAGAACGACATGAATCGGCCGGCCAGATCGAACAGATAATCACACAGGATGTTTGGCAGCAGCGTCTCGCCGACGGCGTCGATGACCTCGGCGAGTTGGAGGATGCGAAGCGCCAGGGCGCGTTCAGCGGCGTGGTCCACGCGAAGGGCGGTGGTCGCGGGCACTTCGGCGCGCGTTTCGACGGCCCTTCGATGGATGGAGCGAATGCGGGCGCAGGCGTAGAGCATGTAGGGCGCGGTGTTGCCCTGAAGTGCCATCATCTTGTCCCAACTGAAGACGTAGTCGGTGTTGCGATTCTGGCAGAGGTCGGCGTACTTCACCGAGCCGACGCCGATGGTCTCGGCGATGTCCTTGATCTCGGCCTCGCTGAACCCGCGCTTTCGATCCGGGTCAGCCTCGGATTGGCGCACGAGGGCTTCAGCCCGCTGGACGGCTTCTTCGAGCAGGTCCTTGAGTTTGACGGAGTCGCCGCTGCGCGTGCGGAGCATCTTTTTGTCAGCACCGAGCACCGAGCCGAACGCGACGTGTTCGAGACGAACGTCTCCTTGCGGCCGATGCGTCCAGCCCATCGCGTGGGCCGTGGGGAACAGCATGTCGAAGTGAAGCTTCTGGGGCGCGCCGACGACGTAGATGACGCGGTCCGCCCCGAGGCCGCCGTTGAACGGCTGACCGGCGAGCGTGTCGGCCAGCGGCTTCGTGTGCAGCCGGACCGGATTGCGCTGTGGATGGGCGACGCGGTAGAGGATGGCGGCGATGTCGGTGGTGGCATAGAGCGACGCGCCGTCGGACTTCTGGATGATCATCGGCAGCGGATCGCCGGTCGGCCCCTTGAAGGCCGGCGAGCCGTCGGGCTTCTCAAAGAATATGCAAACGGCCTTATTGTCCACTTTGCAAACAACGCGCCGTCCATCTGGCGCCTCACGAGCTTGATCAAGCACAACTCGTACTTCGGCAACAACGTCTTTGAGTAGGTGGCGATAGAAGCTCTCTCCGCAAACATGCCCCGCTCGCAACTCTACTCCAAGTCGACTATACACTCGGTCACATTCACAAACAGTTACCTTGCATGCGTTTTCCCACGCTTCTCGCTCCTGAGCATTACTCGGATTGTCGAAGTCCTGGAGCATTGTGGTTACCAGGTTTGAGATTTGGGAGTAGGGAGTTGACGTGTTGTCCCTTGGGTCATGAATCGCATACTCAGTACCGCGAGCCAACTCCTCGAACTTGTTGACAAATCGGTAGGCATCCATGAGGTCCGCATAGCGGGCCTTAACATCGAGAACTCTTAGGAAAGGATGGAAGTGTTTCTCGCCATCTTGCGTTTCATCAACTGGGTCTATATCCGCCTCGTAGTCCTCCTGATGGCGTAGGACCACGCGAGAAAGAACTTGTTCCGTTTCGCTTCGATCCTTGACGGCGGCATCTAGTTCAGCGAGCGTCCTCTTGATGTATTCAATCCCATCCCCGCGCCGTTCCGCCATGCAGAGGTGCCACATGCCAAGGATGACCATGCCGAACTGCGTGCCCCAGTCGCCGAGGTGGTTTTGTCGGACAACATCGTGCCCCTGAAAGGAAAGGACGCGAGCAAAGACATCGCCGATGGCGGTGGTGCGGAGGTGGCCGACGTGCATCTCCTTGGCGACGTTGGGCGAGGAGTAATCAACGACAACGGTCTGTTTGTGCGAGGCATCCACCGCGTCGATGCCCAGCCGGTCGTCGCCGCCTTTCGGCGCGGGCGGAATCGAACCCAGCGAAGCGGCGAGGGCCTCGCTTTTCAGGCGAAGGTTGATGAACCCCGGGCCGGCGATCTCCGGCGTTTCGAGCAGGTCGTCCGCGGCGGGCGGCAGGGCGGCGACGATAGCGGCGGCCGCATCGCGCGGTTTCATGCCGAGTTTCTTGGCGAGGCCCATGGCGACGTTGGATTGATAATCGCCTAGTTTGGCATCGGTCGATGTGCGCACAAGCGGATCGGCCCCGGCTGCCTGTTCGCCGAAGGCGGCGACCATTGCGGCGGTGACGAGCGACTCAATTTGCCGGAGGAGCGACTGCATGAACGTTCGAGTCTCATCTCCGCGAAGAAGGCTTCGTTCCATTCGCACTGCTTGAAGCAGTGGCACCCGGCACTCGGTACCCGGCACCGGTTTCCGGCGTCAGGCCCAGTCCACTTTCGGTCGATCGCCCCAGAGCGAATCGAGATCGTAATACGAGCGTTTGTCCGCGTCGAACAGATGGATGACCACGTCGACGTAGTCAACGATGATCCACGCGCCTTCGTCGTAACCGGCGACGCCGAAGGGCTTGTCCCCCGATGCTTTGCCCAGGTCGGTCAGGTGGTCGGCCACGGCGCGAAGCTGGCGGTCGCTTGTGCCGGTGGCGATGACGAAGTAATCGCAGATCGGGCTGACGCCGACGAGGTCCAGGGCGACAATGTCCTCGCAGTGGTTCTGGGCGAGCAGCTTCGCGCAGGCGACGGCGAAGGCGCGGGCCTTGTCAGTGGGGCGAGTCGGCTTGGGCCGCGGGCGCGTCGAATCGGGAATGATCTTGGTCACGCGCGGCGCGCGCACGGGCTTGGCGGCGGGGGAGCGTGCGGAACGTGGGACACGTTTAGCCATGGTGGTGAATTATCGCCGCGCTGCGGCGTCCATTCCAGCAGTCTTGTATCAGAAAGAAAGCCCCAGGCAGGTGCCCGGGGCTTTCGGGTTTGCGAATCAATCGCGAACCACGCGAGTTGGAACCCTCGCGCTCGTTACTGCCCGAGCTTGAGCATCTCGCCAATGCGCGGGCCGTACGCCACGACGAGACCGGCGAACACGACGCTAACCATGCTCATCAGCTTGATGAGAATGTTCAGAGACGGGCCGGACGTGTCCTTGAACGGGTCGCCGACCGTGTCGCCGACGACGCCAGCCTTGTGATCCGATGAACCCTTGCCGTAGATAAGTTCATCGTCGGACTCGGCACTCTCGGCGCGGGCGGCAATGGCCTCGCGAATGGCCGCCGGCACGCTCTCGCGCACCTTCGGGTCCTTCTTGAAGGCGCCGGCCGTGATCTTGCCGAATGTCTCGATGTACTTCTTGGCGTTGTCCCACGCGCCGCCGGAGTTGGCCATGAAGACCGCCACGGCGAAACCGCTGACCAGTCCGCCCGCGAGCAGCCCCATGACGCCGGCCACGCCGAACACCAGGCCCACAAGCACCGGCGCGATGATCGCCAGCAAGGAGGGGAAAACCATCTCTTTCTGGGCGCCGGCCGTGCTGATGGCGACGCAGCTTGCGTAATCGGGAATCTGCCCGCCCTGGAAGCTGACGGGCGTCCGCGGCCAGTTGTCCGGGTTGCGGATATAGGCATCGTCGTGACCCTGACCCTTGAGGTAGGACCGCATCAGAGCGAACTGCCGGCGACATTCCAGCATCATCTGGTTGGCTGCCCGGCCGACCGCCTTCATCGTGAGCGCGCAGAAGAGGAAGGTGAGCAGCACGCCGGCGAAGAGTCCGCACAAGACGCGCGGATTCATGAGCGTAATGTTGTAGAAGCTCATGAACTGATCCATCGAGGCACGGCGCACCGGCACGACTTTGAGGTGGTGCGTGCCGAGGTTCAGGAGGCCTTCGTAGCCGTCCTCCCGCTTTCCTGTTACGTAATCCGTGGCATTGAAACGCTGGCCCTTCTTCAGAAGGCCCTTCGTCTCCATCTGCTTGATTTCTTTGTACTCCGGGCACATCAGGGCACCGTAACTGGCGAGCTTCTTGGAGTCGCCTTCCCACTTGAGGGCGAACTTGCCGTAGCCGATGTACACCGGCGCGACGGCGGCGTTCTTGTCGGCGGTGCCTTCCAGAATGGAGCGCTGAACATACGTCTCGGCTTCATGCAACATGCCGATGCGCACTTCGTCGATGTAGGCAGCGAGGAGTGCAAGGGCTGTCAGCGCGGCCGAGCCGATGGCGAAGCCCTTGCCGGTGGCGGCGGTGGTGTTGCCGAGCGAGTCGAGAGCGTCGGTCCGCTGGCGAACTTCGGGCTTCTGGTGGGTCATTTCGGCGTTGCCGCCGGCGTTGTCAGCGATGGGGCCGTAGGCGTCGGTCGCGAGGGTAATTCCGAGGGTGGCGAGCATGCCGACCGCGGCGATGCCGACGCCGTAGAGGCCGAGCATGTATTCCGTGGCGCCGCCGGCGGAGACGAAGGCGACAAGAATCGCCACGATGACGGTGAAGAGGCTGGCCCAGGTGCTCTTCATGCCTTCGGCGATGCCGCCGATGATGATAGTCGCCGGGCCGGTGACCGCCTGGGCGGCGAGTTCCTGGGTCGGCTTGAAATCGTAGCTTGTATAGATTTCAGTGGCCTTGCCGATGATGACGCCGGCGATGAGGCCGGAGGCGATACTGCCCCAGATGCCCAGCCACGAGGGGCCGGTTCCGCCGTCGGGAACTTTCGGGAAGCTCGGACCGAGCAGGTAGTAACAGACGCCCAGGGCGGCGATGAGGATGAACGCGCTGCTGCCCCAGATGCCGCGGTTGAGAGCGGCCATGAGTTCGCCGAGGTTGGCGTTTTCCTTTGTCTTGACCATGTAGATGCCGACGATCGATAGCAGAATGCCGACACCAGCCAGTACCATTGGTGTCGCGACCAATCGCATTCCGGCGTCGAAGCCGACGGCGGAGGTATCGTCGCCGAACATCGAAACCGCCGCGGCGACGCCCAGGGCGGCCGTCGCGAGAATCGAACCGGCATAGGATTCGTACAGGTCGGCGCCCATTCCGGCCACGTCGCCGACGTTGTCGCCGACGTTGTCGGCGATGGTGGCGGGATTGCGCGAGTCGTCTTCGGGGATGCCGGCTTCGACTTTCCCGACGAGGTCGGCGCCGACGTCAGCCGCCTTGGTGTAAATGCCGCCGCCGACGCGGGCGAAGAGGGCCTGCGTCGACGCACCCATGCCGAAGGTCAGCATGACGACGGTGATAGTCGTCAAGCTCATATCGCCGCCCCAGAGTCGCAGGGCGATGAACCAACCGGTGACGTCGAGCAGGGCGAAACCGACGACGACGAGCCCCATGACCGAACCGGCGCGGAAGGCGACAACGAGGCCCTGATTCAGGCTCTCACGAGCACCTGCTGCCGTGCGGTGCGAGGCATTGGTCGCGGTCTTCATACCGAAAAAGCCGCACAGGCCGGAGAAAAACCCGCCGGTGAGGAAGGCGAATGGAACGATCTTGTGCTGCACGCCAAGGCCGTAGGCGAGATAAGACAGCACCGCACACAGCCCGATGAACACGAAAAAGACGACTTTATATTGTCGCCGGAGGTAGGCGTACGCGCCGTCACGGACGAAGCCCGCGATGAGCTTCATGTTCTCATCGCCTTCGCTCTTGCCCATGATCTCGTTATAGAACTTGTAGGCGAAAATAAGCCCAACGACCGAACTGGCAACGGCGATCCACCAGATGGTTGGAATGCCGTTCAGGCCGGTCGGCGCGGCTGCGGCCGCGGCGGTGTTGGCGACGTCCTGTCCCATCGCCGCGCTGGTGACGGTCAGGAAGGCAACCGTGCAGGTCGCCAGCAGGGTGAGCATTCGTCGTTGCGTACTCAAGGTCGGTGACTCCTAATCGGGGTTAAGTATTTCTTTTTATGTCGAGATTCGAGCAATGCTCGATTCATGTCAGTGTGAGCGACGAGAGGGCAGCTCCGCCGATGTGTACGACTCGCGCTCGAGTTTGTGATAACTTTCACAATCCGCGAGTGCAACGCGACCACCCTGATCGCGCTAAGTTCCAGCTTTGAACGGAGTAACAACCCGGCTTCCAGCCCGCGAGGGCTTGCCGAGCCTGCTCAACCGCGCCGTTTCCATCGTTGAATCGCCGTGTTTGCTCAATCGGACGCGGCCAACTCCGCAACCGACTCACGGTGATTCAAGGGCTGGAATGATAAGGGTTTGTGCGTATTGCATTCAAGCCCCGATGCCATGGCCCAAGTAGCAGGTTGCCAATCGCATCCCCGTTAAGGGGGCTTGGGCTGCTGCCTATTCATAACATGTTAACAATAAACGAGTTACGGGATCATGGCCAAGTGGGACATTTAGAGCACCTAGCACGATGTTTGCGGTCCACGGAGTTTGGACGGGCGGGACGCCCGTACCACCCTTTCTGTTAGGCCCCTTTTTTACAGGTGATGCGAACATTGCAGTGGGTTCGCTTCGAGTTTACGGAGCCGGGTTCAAACAGGGAGCATGTGTTCGGCGCAACCGTGGAATGCGGTCACAATGCGCCGGTTAGGTTCGGCGTAGTGAATCCTGCAACGTGATTTCTCGTTGCGGCCCGGGAGGATTGATCATGGCATCGACGAGTCGGTTCGCATCGCTGGTTTTCGTGGCATTCGGCATGGGCGGAGGTGTGGGGATTGAGGCGGTGGAGGCGATGCCGCCGGCGACGAAGACCATCACGATGGAAGGCCGCGCCGCGGGGACGAACGCCAACGCGATGGAGCAGGCGAAACAGGACGCGCTGCGGCGTGCGGTGGAGCAGGCCTGCGGGACGTTTATCAACTCGCAGAGCCGCGCGCAGAATTATACGGCGGTCTATGATAAGGTGATGGCGTCGGCGGCGGGCTACGTGACGGAATTTGAAGTGCTGTCGCGCCGCGTGGAAGCGGGAACGAGCATCTGCGAGGTGCGCGCCGTCGTCTCGACCGAGAGCTTCGAGAGCGAATGGACGCGCTTGGCGCACACGATCGAGGCCGAGGGCAACCCGCGCTGCATCGTCGTGTTCATCGAGGACAACGACGCGGACGACGATCGCCCGGCAAAGGCCAACGGCGTGTCGCAGTCGGTGATTGAGAACTTTTTTCTGAACAAAGGCGTGCAGTTGATGGATCGCGGCGCGGGAGAGGAGGCGCGCGGCCGAGACATCACGCTGGCGGCGATGAACGACGACGTGGGGAAGCTGGCGGCCATGGCGGCGAGTTTCAAGGCGGACGTGGCAGTTCGAGGCAACGCCGAGGCGCGTCGGGCCGGCACGTCGCAACTGGGCGGGCGCACGCTGTACAAGTGGACGGCGACGATCAACGTGCGGGCGTATCACGCCGATTCGGCGCAGATGCTGATGTCCAACAGCTACAGCGCGACCCACAGCACGGTGAACTCAAACGCCGGCGGCGACGAGGCCCTGCGCAAGTGCGCCGAGGAGCAGGCCGGGGCGATCCTGCGAGACGTGGGGGAGTCCTGGCGGAAGCGGCAGCAGGTTCGGCGTGTCTGTCAGATCACGCTGGAGAACTGCTCGCGCAAGGATTACAAGGTGTTTGAGGAGGCGCTGCGCGAGGTGGATGGCGTGCAGAACGTGAAGCTGCGCGAGCTGGTGAACAACGTGTGTCAGGTGGAAGTGGACTGGTCGTACGATCTGGAGCGACTGGTCTCGCGGATCGAGGAGTTGAAGCTCACGGGGCTTTCGTTTGAGGCGTCGGAACAGACGCACGATCGCGCGACGTTCAAGATTCGCAAATGAGCAGTCGGCGCGTTTTCGCATTGGTGTTGGCAGCGGGGGCGAGCCGGCGCATGGGCCGGCCGAAGCTGCTGCTGGAGTACGGCGACGGCACGATTCTCGAAGCCGTGCTTGACGCGGTGTTTGACTCGCCGCTGGACGGCGCGGCAATCGTCACGACGCCGGAGATCGAGACGCTGCTGCGGGATTCCGTCCCGCCCGACGTGGCGGTGGCGGTGAATCACGATGCCGATAGCGACATCATCACGTCCGTCAAGCTGGGCCTTTCGAAGGCCAAGACGCGTTTTCACCTGGCCGACGACGACGGCATCGTGGTACTGCCGGGCGACATGCCGGAGATCACGCCCGCAACGGTGTCGATGTGCGCCGAGATGTATCGAATGGCCAAACAGCCCCGGATGCTTGTCGCGACCTATCACGGCGTCCAGAGTTACCCGGTGATCCTGCCGTTCTCGCGCATGCTGGAAGTGTTTTACTGGGAGCGGCCGCGAGCGTTGGAGGATTTGTGGCAGCGGACGGGGGCGGACGTTCGCGAATTGCCGATCGGCATGGTTCCGCAGCCGATCGACGTGGACTCGCCGGAGGACTACGAGCGACTCCGTGCCGCCCACCTGGCAGGCGCCGGGCGGGCCGCGCCCGCGCCGCGATTAAGGTTGACCCGCGACGAAGACGCCGTGGAGCGCGATGTGAATTCCCCGAAGGATGGGAGCCTGGCGACGTCGGACGAATCCGCGGTGGGGCCTGGGCCGCGCGGCGACTGGCGCATCGCGATTGCGGAGCGCGAGGAAGAGATCGCGGCGTGCTGGCCGGTGATGGCGGAGCTTCGGCCGCACATTTCGGAAGAGGAGTTTGTCGCGCGAGTGCGGCGGCAGGGGGAGCATGGGTTTCGGTTGGCGTGGCTGGAAGCGGATGGCCGGGTGGTGAGTGTCGCGGGATTTCGGTTGAGCGAGAATCTGGCGTGGGGGCGGCATTTATACGTGGATGATCTCGTGACGGCGGCAGCGGCCCGGTCGCAGGGATACGGCGAAGCGCTGTTCAACTGGCTGGTGGAAGAGGCCCGGCGGCTCGACTGCGACGCGCTGCACCTTGACAGCGGCGTGCAACGCTTCGCGGCGCACCGGTTCTACCTCGCGATGCACATGGATATCACCTCGCATCATTTCGCGATCAAGCTCAAATGACGCGATCGCAAATGAATTCGCGCGATTGACATTGCGCGAGCATGCAGCTTGCTTCCAGATACTCCCGCGTATCGGGGCCCGCTCGCTCGCGCTCGGGGCTGGGATTGGAACGCGCTCATTCGCGATGGATTCTGTTCAAGCAATTCCGGCTTGGTGCGGGAATCGATTCCCGTCATTCGTGGCGCAGGGCGTCGATGGGATGGAGGATGGCGGCCTTGAAGGCGGGGATGATCCCGAAGATGACGCCGACGAAGGCGGAGAAACCCAGCGCGAGGGCGACGGCCCACCAGGGGACGACGACCTCCACCATCATCGGGTGGCGCGTCGCAATCAGACAAATGGAGTAACCGAGGCCGACGCCGATCGCGCCGCCGACGGTGGCAAGCACGACGGCCTCGGTGAGAAACTGTGCGAGGATGTCTCGCCGCCGCGCGCCGACGCTCTTGCGCAGGCCGATCTCGCGCGTGCGCTCGGTGACGGACACCAGCATGACGTTCATGACGCCGATGCCGCCGACGATCAGGGAGATTCCCACGATGCCCGCGAGGACGCTCGTGGCGATCAGCCGGACGCGCTCGAAGTCGCGCAGGAACTCGTCCTGCCGGAAGAGCAGAAAATCATTGGGTTCGCCGGGGCCAAGTCCGTGCCGCTCGCGCAAGACACGCGTCACCTGCAGCGAACATTCCTCGACGTCCTTTTCATCGGTGCATTCGAGGGTGAAGGGCATGAAGTATTTCGAGAGCGGCGAGAGCTTCAGGGCCGTCGTGAACGGAATGATGATGAGATCATCCTGCTTGTCGCCGAACATCGAGCCTTTCAATTCAAGCAGGCCGACCACGCGAAAACGCATGCTGTTGAGGAAGATGTGATCGCCGACGATGCGCTCGTCGCACTCGAGCCGCTTGAGCACGTCGCGCCCGATGACGCAGACGTATTGCCCGTGATCGACTTCCAGCGGGCTGAAGAATCGCCCCGCGTCGGTATAGAACCGGCGGATCGACTGAAACTCCTCGGTCGCGCCGCGCATCTTGACGTCGGTGAGGCGTCGTCTTCCGTACTCGACGGTCGCGGCCGAGAACACGAGCGGCGAAATCCGCCGGACCTTGTCGCAGCGCATGGCGACCTCGCGCACGTCGCCGACATCGAGCAGGACGCGGCCC
>JAANMU010003335.1_pt1 | contig 10418 bp, 14 predicted proteins | sample 7279701 | NCBI WGS metagenome assembly JAANMU01 (sample SAMN14094539, study PRJNA606508) | bioreactor metagenome | isolation source: A lab-scale SPAN reactor treating ammonium-rich wastewater day 57 | place: Ireland: Galway | collected 2017-03-13 | reverse complement strand
CACCTCGATCTTCCTCTTCGTCAAAACCAACTTTGTGTCCATGAAGCCAGTCAGTTATTTTGTGAGCTCTTCCATCAATCGGGGGACCAATTAGCTCTGTAATATGCTGCCATATTTCAGCAGGGAAAATTTTTCAGCCATCTTAAGTGTTCTTGGATGAATAGGCAGTACAATTTTTACGCCCGGGTCATGCTTTAAAGCTTCTGCTGAAACGCTCTTCAGAATACTTATTATTTTAGAAAAGTTTTGCCTGTTGTCTACATTCACCGGGCGGTGGATTGTGGACAGAATATATCTTTTTTCGCTGAGCTTAAGCTTTTTTAATACCCGCGATTCATCAAATTTCTTTTTGAACAGGACCAGAGAGTCTATCATAGTATCGCCGGTAAGAAATATTTTTTTTCTGTCTGTTCCTTCTTTGATCAGATTTTCTACCCCTGCAGGCTCTGTAATAAAAAGCATTTCGCTTAATGCATCGGTAACGATCCTGTTTATTTCCTCAGGCATTGTATTATCAAAGCTTCTTAATCCTGCTTCAACATGCGCAAGCGGAACTGTACCCCCGTTATGATGTATCTTAGAGCAAACTAAGGCGCAGGCTATTGTTGAATTAACATCTCCGAATACAATTACCAGGTCCGGTCTTTCTTTAAGAACAACTTTTTCAAACTCAGCCATTATTCTTGCAGTCTGCTCTGCATGTGTGCCTGAGCCGGCGCCGAGAAATATATCAGGTTCCGGAAGGTCCAGGTCCTTAAAAAATACCTTTGAAAGCCTGTGGTCGTAATGCTGGCCTGTATGTACTATTTTATGTGTGAAAAGGTGTTTATACCGGGTAAGCTCCAGTTCAACAGGGGCAAGCTTCATAAAATTAGGTCTTGCCCCTACAACTGAAATTATCTTTTTCTTTTTTCTGCCCGTTGAATTCAGCTGACATTTTTGAAAGCTCATCTTTTAAAATGCCTGATTCATTCTCAGCTTCCCGTAACGATGCATCAAATTCTGATACTTTATTGATATTTACAAATTTCGTAAAATTCTTTGAATTCACCGCTTTTAAATGTGAATTAATATGGGTATTCTGTAATCTTATTTTTAAAGTTGGGAAGGGATTTAAGCTTCGGCGAACCCGTTTTTTTATGTCGCTCTAAATTAATAATTTTGTCGGCGGATATTTTCTGTTGTAAAATATTGCCGTTACTGATATAATGTATTGATATATAAATATTTAAATGAAAGTTTTCAAGTTTGGAGGGGCATCGGTTAAAGATGCCGAAGGAGTGAAAAATGTTGCACTTGTTTTGGAATCTCAGGGTTTCGAAAAATGTCTGCTTGTAGTGTCAGCCATGGGAAAAACAACAAATGCACTTGAAAAGGTGGTTGAAAACTATTTTGCAAAGGAAAATTATCATGCAGAAATAGAGAAAGTAAAGCAGAATCATTTGGAGATCTCTAATGGGCTTTTTCAGGAAAATCATCCCGTATTTTCTGAAATTTCTTTGTTTTTTGACGATATTGAGTCTTTTTTAAGAAGAAATAAATCACCCAATTATAATTTTGTTTATGATCAGGTGGTAAGTTGCGGCGAGATGATCTCTTCCAAAATCCTTAGCGAGTATCTGAATGACATTCAGTTTAAAAATACCTGGCTGGACTCGCGTGATTACCTAAAAACCGATAGCAATTACCGCGAAGGGAATATCGACTGGGAAGAAACGCAGAAAAATATTTCAGCTTTGGATCACGGAATTTCGTATGTAACCCAAGGTTTCATAGGTTCTGAAAGCAATAATTTCACGGTGACACTGGGTAGGGAAGGTTCCGATTATTCTGCGGCCGTTTTTGCATATTGCATGAATGCGGAAGCGATGACCATCTGGAAAGACGTTCCCGGAGTGATGACAGGCGATCCCCGAAAATTCGATAATGTGTCGCTTCTCTCGAATATATCTTATGAAGAGGCGATCGAAATGGCCTATTACGGAGCCTCGGTCATTCACCCTAAAACCCTGCAGCCGCTTCAGCAGAAACTGAGGCTCCGAAATCTGATTTTATAATTTTGAAATAATTAAGTGAGAAGAATCCGGTAAGTCTGTTTTCAAATAATTCTTAAGGAATGAAATCGGCTGATATACAACACGACAAACAGATTGTTCTATGTTTTCAAATTAACAATCGTATCACAAATACAATCAGTTGTACTTATCAGACAATATCAGCTTTTGCAATATAACAGCATTGTTTCTAACAGTATCTTTATAGGAATAAACCAGAGTTATAGTACCTTTTTCCTTTTCAAGATTTTTGATTTGCACAAGTAATTCCTTTTTATTCTTTATTTCAGCAAGGAATTTCTTTCTGAAAGAATCCCATTCATCAGGATTCTGGTGAAACCATTTTCGCAGTTCGGTACTTGGTGCAATATCTTTAAGCCAAAGATCTAATTTTGCTTCAGCTTTGGTTATACCTCTTGGCCATAATCTGTCAATTAAGATTCTGAATCCATCAGCTTTAGATGGTTTATCGTAAGCTCTTTTAATTTGTATCATATAGAATTACAAAGAATAATTGAAATTCATTACAGACTATAAAGCTTCTATTACAATTCTGCTTTTATCAACCTTTAGATTATCAAATATTTTTCCAACAGCATTCATCATCGGCGGAGGTCCGCAGAGATAGAACATTTTATTAAAGTCATCTATATTTGATTTAAGAAACTGTTCAGTTACAAACCCTGAGGCATACTTTCCGCTCTTATCATCTGAAAGAATATTGATAAAATTCTTTCCAAGAATCTTTTCAAATTCATCTTTATGGATTATATCTGATTCTGTTTTATTAGCAAAGATAAGTTTATTGCTGCCAATCATTTTTTTGCTATAAAGATCTCTTAATATCGCAATAAACGGAGTAACTCCTGCACCGCCGGCAAGAAATATTCCTTCACCTTTATAGCTGATAGCACCCCAAGGATCACTGACAATCAGTTCGTCACCTTCAACTAATTTTCCTATTTCTTTAGTAACTCCATCATGATCAGTATAACTCTTGATAGTAAACTCAAGATAATCCCAATCATTTAATGCTGTAAATGTGAATGATCTTTTTTGATCAACAAACCCAGGTTTGTTAATTGCAACATCAGCAGCTTGTCCCGGAACAAATCTAAATCCTGCAGGTTTCTCTAATCTATATGATCTTACGTCGTGTGTTAATCTTGTAATTTTCAGAATTTTTAATTTATGATCTTCCATTTTTCTCCTAACAGTTAATGGTTTAGAACAGATTTATTTATGAATTATTTTATTTACCGGACTTCCGGTTTGACACATAGTGTCCGGCTTCAGATTCAAATCCAACTGCCAAACGATTCCAGCCATTAATTACAACAATAGCAAGAGTTAATTCGACTATCTGTTCATTTGAAAAATGTTTTTTTAAATCACTAAATTGTTTTTCAGGTGCACCTTTTGAAGAAATTTCTGTAAGTGATTCGCACCATGCAAGTGCAGCTCTTTCTTGTTCAGAATAAAAGGGAGCTTCCCTCCAAGCAGCCAACACATGCAGTCTTTGTTCAGTCTCACCGATTGCGATTGCATCCTTTGTATGCATGTCTAAACAATAAGCGCATCCGTTAATTTGAGATGCCCTAATTTTTATAAGTTCAATCAGTTTATGATCAAGAGAGCTTTTATCTGTAAATCCTTGTACAGCCATCATAGCTTTTAATGCTTCAGGTGAAGTTTTAGCCCAGTCTAATCTCATCTTTAATCTCCTTTCAAATAAATATCCTTTGCAATAACATCTTATCACAAATTTTAAAATTATCCGTAATTATTTCGGCTGAATTATGGTCAGCAAAAATATTGAATCTTCTTTCGCAACAACATCATGACTAATTGTTTCATCAAGAACGATAAAGCCATCCTTTGTTAAATTTATACTGCTTTCACCAGCAATGAACTTTATATTTCCTGATATTACAAATAATGTTATTGGTCCTTCAACTTTATGTTTATTTAATGCAGCACCTTTACGCAATGAAATCAATACAACTCTTATTTCAGAACTTTTTTGAAGTGTGATAGCATTGCGGTCTCCTTTCTCAAATTTTGATTCTGCTTTAAGTTTTTTAATTTCTTTATCAAGTGAGAAGAATAATAAGGGACCTGTTAAAGCCCTTTCTTTAAGTGATGGTCTTCTATTTGCAGCCATTTTTTTATTCCCTATGATTGTTTAATAATTACATTTTAATCTAACAGTATAGAGTTGAATTATCATTGAGTTGAATCACAATACAAATTACTTAAGTTACATCAAGTTGTAATGGTCACTTGGCTTTTCTGCGGTGCGAAACATAATACCCGACATCAGAATGGAAGGAGACTGCAAGCCTGTTCCAACCATTAATTGCAACAATTGCAAGAGTCAGGGCTACAATCTCTTTATCTGTAAAATGCTTTTGTAAATTTTTATAAAGATTTTTCGGAGCACCTTTTGAAGAAAGCTCAGTCAGAGATTCGCACCAGGCTAAAGCAGCTTTTTCTTTTTCGGAATAGAATTGACATTCTCTCCAGGCAGCTACAACATATAATCTTTGTTCGCTTTCTCCGATTGCAATCGCATCTTTTGTGTGCATTTCCAAACAATGTGCACAACCGTTTATTTGTGATGCCCTGATCTTTAATAGCTCAAGTAATTTTGGTTCAAGACTGCTTTTATGCACAAACTTCTCAAGCTCAAGCATAGAATGATAACCATCAGGCGATGTTTTATACCAATCAATTCTCATACACAATCTTTCGTACAACTTTCTGACTGCTTTTGAAACCGTGTTGCTTCAATAAATCTTATCTATGATTACACTGTTTCATTTATCTTCTTTTCAAGTTCAATAGTGCCGGGGAAAAGAATATTGTTTTCTAAATGAATGTGCATATATAAATCTTCTTCAAACTCTTTTAATAAAGAAAAAGTTACATTATAAGTACTGCAGCCATCCGGAGGTGTAGTATAATTATCTGTTAACGCAGCTATCTGTTTAAAACGCACACCTTCGTTCTCATGTTCAGATATCATAGTCTGAACAATTGTAGAAACTGAGCCTGGTTTCTTATTTCTATCAGCATCGTTATTTTCACTTAGTTTTACAAGCGCCTTAATCTTGGGAAATAACATCAACTCTTCTTTTTTCATATGCTGTGCAAGTTCACCAGCACCCTGAGTAAATAATTCTGTAATCTTAAAAAGCTCCGGATGATTATTTCCATGAACTCTGCATAGTTTATCAAGGTATGCTTTTATTTCCGGTGACCGTTGTTCAATGTAGCGGTGGTGTTTCTTTTCAATATAATCTGCAAGTAAATCCAAAGGCCAGGATTGAAAATCAACCGTTGGCTTCTGATTAGAATTAATTACTGAATTTAATTCTTCAGTAAGCAAATCAACATTAATCTTTTTAGCTTCACACACTTCACCAAAACTTTTATGCCCGTTGCAGCAGAAATCAATCTTGTATTTATTAAAAATAGTTGCAGTACGAAAATCATCTGCGACTATGCTGCCAATAGATTTTGATAAGTAATTATTCATTATTGTTTCCTTTTTAATTTATAAATTCAATTTGTGATTCAATATCCATAATAACGACTGCTTTAAAACTGCTTAGTATAGTCAGTTTATGTTTTGCACCAGCAGGAATTATAAACACATCATCTTTTTTAAGGTTGTAATTTTCATTATTAATTTCAAAAATTGCTTCGCCCTCCTGAACAATCACAACTGCTTCCTTTGTACTGATATGATCAGGCATACCCATTCCGGCTTCACCTGTAACACGTAATACTTTATGCTGTTCCTTTTTGTCCAGTAAAATTAATTTAGGTAATACTTTTTCCTGTATTGTATCCATTTTATCTTGTAATATTTTTTTAATATGCTCGTTATACTTTTTATTTAAGCTGGCTTTGTTTTAATAGTTTATTAAATAAAGCTGCAATCTACATTAGATATCCAGGCAGGTTTATTATTTATCAATTAGTATCTTATCCAATTACGACTCTCTTTCCTCAAAAGAAAAACATGTTTTTCCTTGATCGCAGCTTTTAGAAGGTTTGCCAGAAAACCTACAAATGTTACTTTCTTAATAAGCGGTAAAGCCAGCCAGCCAACAGCCAGATGTCTGCCCAAACTAACAACTTCACCCATTACCTTAGGAAGATATTGCTCCTTATGTTTATTGGTTACTTCTGATAATATATTTTTAGCAACCAAACGACCTTGCTGCAAAGCAAATTGTGCCGCTGCTGGAACAGGTTTATTTGTAACCGGATTTATTGCATTGGCGCTGTCACCTATTGCATATATCTGCTTATCATCTTTGGACTGTAAAAATTCATTAACCATTACTTTGCCTGCAAGCCCGGTTTGCAGCCCGCTGTTTCTTAACAAATCAGATACTCTTATTCCACCTGTCCAAATAAAGTTGCCAGATTGAATAACAGTTCCATCAGAAAGCATTATCTGATTACTTGTTCGCTTTATTATTTTAGCGCCCTTTAAAATACTTATACCTTTTTCGAGTAGTTTTTTCTCTACTCGTTCAGAAAATTCTTTATCCATAAACGGCACCAACCGCTCTGCTGCTTCAATAATTATTATTTCAACTTCACTTTTGTTAATCCCGAAGTTGGTTACACATTTAGAAGTGTGGTCTGCCAATTCACCTGCAAATTCAACTCCTGAAAGACCGCCGCCGCCGATAACAAATCTTAAATTTTCTTTTCTTTTTAATTCATCCTCCTTAGATGCAGTTGAAGCACAAATTTTTGAAATGTGCTCATAAATTAAATCTGCATCATGTAAAGTCTGCAGAGCAAATGAATTTTCTTTCATACCCGGGATGTTGTAAAAATTAATCTTGCTTCCGATTGCAATTACCAAAAATTCAAATATCAGTTTTTCTTCTTCAGTATTATCTGAGATATGAATAATTCTATTCTTAACATCTATAAAATTTACTTCACCCAGATGAAATCTTATATTCTTATTTTTTAATATTCTATCTAACGGAATAGTAACATCAGTGTTACGCACTGCTGCTTCGTGCAATTGTGTTTTTAATGTATGATATGGATTTTTATCAATCAGATGAATTTTATAATTGTCAGATTTTCTGAAAAATTTTTCCAGCCTTAGTGCTGCTGTAAGCCCGCCATATCCTGCACCGATTATTACAATATTCTTTTTTAGCTGCATAGCAGACCGATCATTTAATGCTGGTAATAAAGATTCACTTTCTGAATGATTTTGAAAAGGAAAAATCTTTGTAAACATTTCCTTGTAGTGTTCTCTTGCAAAGATATCGTCATAATCTTTGTATTCGATTAACATAAAATCGTCTAAAATCTTTTCAATATTTTCTTCTAACAAATCTGACATTTTAATTCAAAGTTCAAATAAAATTATTATTTACCTTTATAGCATCCATTGGACAAACAGAGATACATTTTATTTCTTCTAATTCTGCACATTCATTGCATAGTTCAGGTAAGATAAAATAATGCTCGGTTGATAATGGTTGAAACTTATTATTATAGAAATGTCCGGAACCGTTTGCTATAAATATTGCTGATTCAGGGCATTCGGATGCACAAGCAGCACAGTTTATACAATCATCATTAATTATCATTGACATTAAAACCTTTCTCCTTTCGCTTCGCGATGCTGGCTTCCAACTGCTCTTATTCTTCCCCACATGGAATAGAAGAACAAGATCATTGCCAAAACCTGAAAAGATGAAAATATAGCAACTGAAGTATTAACCCAGGGAATATAATAGTATGAAGAAATCATCTGCATTATAAATCTAAATGCTGTTGCAATTGTAATCATCCAATAAGTAATCCAGATTAAATCAGGATTATACTTTTTATCATTTTTTTCAGCTCGCGGAAAAAACCATAGTGCAACACCCATGATCATCATCATAACAGATCCGACAAGAATAATATGGGTATGTGCTGAAACCAATTCCTGTGTATAGCCGCTTCCCGAAACATATTTTGCAAATGACATATGCAGACCTGCTAATATGCCAACTACAAGAAAAACTAAACTTGTTTTAACAAAATATCTGACAGTTGTAAACACTTTTAATTCCTTTCAAATAATTCTTGTTTTGCTTCAGGACTCATTTTATCGGGAGTCCATGGCGGCTGCCAAACTAAATTTACAAAGACATTTTTCTCCGGTTCAATTTGTCTTACCGCATTTTCCACCCAATTTGTTATACTGCTGTGCATCGGGCATCCGGGTGTTGTCAGTGTCATAGTTATCTTATTTGCATCTTCAGTTGATTCAATTTCATAAACCAATCCAAGATCAACAATGTTTATTCCAACCTCCGGATCAATGACACTTTTTAGCACTTTAAGTATTTCTTCTTTGTTAGCCATAGTTATTTCCTTATGAATATTGTAACCATGTTAAATGAAAAGATCAGTGAACTTAAAAACATTAATGTAAATGATATTACTAATCCAATTTCATTTCTTAATGTTAACGAAAACAGCGAACCAAATAATGCTGTTACCATAAAATAAAAACCATACAATGCAATTTTTTCATTAAACATTTCTTTTAATAACGGAACTTTTTCCAAACCAACTTTACTGCTGTATCTGTGATACCATACAAGAAACGGAACTATCTTATACATCTGCCCGACAATGAGCATTGACAGATATCCAAAGATTATCATATAACCGTAAATTAAAGTCAGGTTAGTTATGTTTTCATAATCTACAAACGCGATAAAAGATCCAAGTATAGTTGTTAATGCCAGCATCAGATATGAATAAGAAGAAAATTTTAATCCGATATCTAATTTTTTTCTCATTCTCTTTTGGAAAATCAAAAAAACCTGTATAAGAAAAAATGAAATACCAAGTGCAATCATTGGTATAAAAATGTAATATAAAAATGTAGTATCCTTGTAATGAAAAATAGTATTGATCCCAAGAAGCCCGACATTAATTAGCCCAAATGCCCACTTTGCAAAAGTTAACTTAAAGCCATGTGAAAGAGTAAACATTGGAATCAGTTTGTAGGTTACTCCCATTACAACCATAGAAACCCAGCCGATAATAGCAACGTGAGCATGAAGACTTAAATATTGAAGATGATCTATTTTTATATATGGTGTTCCAAGATTTATTGCCAGCAGAAGTCCTGCGATAGCTGTAACAATTAGATAGAAGATTGCACCTCCAAGATATAAACCTGTTACATTCCAATTCTTTACTCTGGTAAAGGTCATAATGATATTGAATGAAAAAATAAACATGACAAGAGTTAAAAGAATAGCGGCAATATTCATAAACATTCCTGTAGTAAAAGTCCAAAAGCAGTAAACCAGCCCAACAGCACCAACGATATAAATCCAGTATTGAACTTCTGCGAGAATTTCACTGAATAGTTTTACTTCAAGTACTACAGGAATTAACTGAAATAATGCGCCGAAGATGATCATTGTTATCCATCCGAGTGTTGCTATATGTGTTATCGCCAGGATTTTAGGACTGAAATGATGACCGGCGATATACGAGTGATTTAACAGCAGAAAAAGATTAAGCAGTACAAACGAACTTATAGCTGTAACAAAATACTTTGATACAATTCTGAAAGGCGGCGAATATGCAGACACTATGGAAGTTGGTTCGCTCAATTGCTGTTACCTCTTTTTTGTAATAACTACTTTGTAATAGTTATCCTCTATCTTATTTGTAACTGCTGTATAGCCTCTTTCTTCTAATTTTGGATAAAGCATCATTGGCTCACGATGATGATGAACTATCATAACTGTTTTATCATCAACCTTTGAAATGTTCTCAAGAATTTTCATCATTGGTTCCGGCGGAACTAACTGACGCACATCAAGCTCAATCATATTTTCATATTCTATAGTTTCAGTTTGCTGAGATTTAGGCTCTTCTGTTTGCAGCTCATCTGAAACTGCAGTTTTAAAGAAAAATACATTAAACACATTTTCACTTTTTTCAGTCCAGTGATTAAAACCCTTCTTTTCCAGAACACTGTAAAGCGGGATCGGTTCGAAAGAGTTTATCAAATGTAATATCTCATCATCATTAAGAGATTTTATCTTAGTCATTATTTCAAGAAACGGATCTTTACCTGAATCTATTATAGGTCTTACATCTAACTTTTTAATTTTATCAGAGTTTATATTTTTTAGTACTTCAGGTTTTACAGCATCAGTCATTTTGTTTTCTGTTATTCCTTCATTAATAGTTACTGCATTATCAGAGTTAACTGATTTATTCAATTCATTTAGCAGCAGGATGAGATTTACTCCCGCTATTCCTGCTGCCTGCTCAACATTTACCCTGCTTGCT
>JAANMU010003328.1_pt1 | contig 10435 bp, 9 predicted proteins | sample 7279701 | NCBI WGS metagenome assembly JAANMU01 (sample SAMN14094539, study PRJNA606508) | bioreactor metagenome | isolation source: A lab-scale SPAN reactor treating ammonium-rich wastewater day 57 | place: Ireland: Galway | collected 2017-03-13 | reverse complement strand
ATGGGCGCCTCCGGCAGCTACCTGCTGCGCGACGCCCTGACGCAGGCCGCCCTGGTGCTGTTGGCCGGCGCCGGGCTCGGCGGGCTCGTGGGCATCGCGGGCGGCATCTTCGCCGCCAAGGCCGCCCCGTTCCTGCTCACACCGGCCACCACGCTGCTGCCCATGGTGGGCATTGTGGCCCTGGGCCTGGCCGGCGCCGCACTGGCCGTCCGAAAGGTCACCCGCGTCGACGCCATGATCGCCCTCGGCGGCAACTGACCCGCTGCCGTGCCTGCCGAACTCCCCACAATTTCTAAGGAACCTCCCATGACTGCATTGAATCTTGTCAACGTGACGCTGGAATACCCGGACGGCGAAGGCACCATGACCGCGCTGGATGCCGTAAACCTTGCCGTCCACCCCGGCCAGTTCGTGTCCCTGGTGGGCCCGTCGGGCTCGGGCAAGTCGAGCCTGCTCGCAGTGGCCGCCACCCTCATCAAGCCCACCAGCGGGCTCGTGGTGATCGACGGCGCCGACGCGACCGGCCTCAACGAGAAGGAGCTGGCCGCGCTGCGCCGCGACAAGGTGGGCATCATCTTCCAGCAGCCGAACCTGCTCGCCTCGCTAACCGCCGCCGAGCAGCTTGTCATCACGGACCACCTGCGCGGCAAGTCCCCCAAGTCTGCCGCCGCCCGGGCCATCGAACTGCTGGATTTGGTGGGCCTGGCCGACTGCGCCAAGAAGCGCCCGCACCAGCTCTCCGGCGGCCAGCGCCAGCGCGTCAACATTGCCCGCGCCCTCATGGCGCAGCCAAAGGTGCTGCTGGTTGACGAGCCCACCGCCGCTCTGGACCACGCCCGCAGCGACTCCACCGTCCGCCTGCTGCGCGAGGTCTGCGACGAATTCAATGTCGCCACCGTCATGGTCACCCACGACACCGAGTTCGTCCCGCTCACCGATGCCGTCGCCACCATGCGCGACGGCGTCCTGACGGCACCGGTTCCTGCCGACGCCGGCGTTGGCGCCCACTGACACCTGCGACGGCGGGTGCCCGGCCTGTGTGTCCGGCTCCGGTCCGGGCGGCTGCAGGCCCGGGGCCGGGCGCCGCTTCCGCGCCGGAGCTCCCGCCAGAAGCCGGGAATTCCCGGCCATGCAATAACATAAGGGAAACGGACCTTTAGACCAGTGCGATCGGAGCCACCCACACAATGAAACGTCTTGCAGCCCTTGCCGGCGGCCTTCTCCTTGCCTTGACCATCTCCTCCTGCGGTGCCACAACGGGCCCCGTCGGCACGTGGGGCGACGGCTACAACACCGACAAGCAGCCGTACCTCGAACTCGCATTGGCCGCAGACCAGGATGCCAGCTTCGAGCAGGCCGGTTTCATCAGCGGCAGCGACGGCTGCAACCGCCTCTCCGGTCAGTGGTTCTACGCACAGGGCGAACTGAAGTTCCAGAACATGGGCGGCACGCTGATGCAGTGCGAGGGTGTTGACACCTGGCTCTCCAAGGCGGCCACCGCCAAGGTCGACGGCGACACGCTCACCGTCCACGACGCCACCGGCGCCGAGCTTGGCACCCTGGACCGCCGCAACTAGCCTGGTCGGCAGGCCCCACACCGGCACCACATTCTTTGCAACCGGCCCGCAGCCCGGGCTCGAGACTTGGCGATTGTTCGCCAGTTTTGGCCCCTGGCTGCGGGCCGGTTGTATTTTTTCACCACGCAGCAGTGCGGTTTGGGAGCCCAGCTTCGGGACCTGGGTCTAGGCACCCATTCCCAGGTCGGGGGCGGGCAGCCCGAATGAGTGCTTCAGCGCCGACCGTGCGGCCAGCCATCCGCCCATGCCGTGCACGGCCGGCCCCGGCGGCGTGGAGGCGGAACCCAGGTACAGTCCAGCGGCTGGTGTGCGCCACGGGTCGGCGGACACCACGGGCCGCTTCAACAGCTGGCCCAACGTCACTGCGCCGGAGCTGATGTCCCCGCCAATGTAATTGGCGTTGTATTCGCCCATGTCGCGGGCCGTCTGCCCCCGGCTGGCCAGGATGAGGTCGCGGAAACCCGGCGCGTGCCGCTCCACCGCGGCAATGATCTGTTCTGTGCAGTCCCGCGTGGAGCCGGCCGGCACGTGCGTGTAGGCCCAGAAGGTGTGGTGGCCGGCAGGTGCACGGCTGCCGTCGAGAACGGATGGCTGAACAGCCAGCACGTAGGGATTCTCGGGATGGCGGCCAGCCAGCACTTCCGATTCTGCGAAGGCGATGGCTGCCCGGGATCCGCCCAGGTGCACCGTGGGCGCCCGTCCCACGCCGGGCGCGATCCAGGGAACCGGGCCGGACAGGGCAAAGTCCACCTTGAACACGCCGGGCCCGTACCGGAAGGATTCCAGGCTGCGCATATAGCGCGGCGGCAGGATGTCCCCGGCCATGGCCGCCAGCGCCCTGGGCGTGACATCGGCAATAACTGCCCTGGCACCGGTGGCGGCTTTCAGTTCCGCTATGCTCCGCACCTTGTGGGAGACGGTGATTTCCCCGCCGTGCGCCACAAGGTCATCGGCCAGCGAATCAGCAATGGCCTGGCTGCCGCCCGCCGGGACAGGCCATCCGCCGGCATGGGCCAGGACACCCAGCAGCAGGCCGGCCCCGGACGTCGTGAGGGAGGGCAGCCGCCCGATCGCATGCGCCCCCACTCCCGTCAGCATGGCCGGGACCACGTCCGACTTAAACCCAACGTTCCATGCCGGAGTGCCCTGGGCCAGCACACGAAGCCCAAAGGCCGCCACGGCCAGCGGATCGGCGGGAAGCCGCAGCAGCTTGTCCTGGGTAAAATCAACGATCCCGTCAAGGCGACTGAGCAGCGGCTCCATCAGGCGCCGCCAGGCGGGCCCGTCCGGCCCGAGTCCGGCCACCGTCCGGTCCAGGCTGCGGTGCGCAATGCCGGCGCGACCGCCGTCGAGCGGGTGGGCGTAGGAAACGTCCGGCACCAGCAGCTCGATGCGCCTGCCCAGTTCAAAGGCCTGGAAGAATGGCGACGCCAGCGCCATGGGGTGGACTGCCGCGCAGACGTCGTGCCGGTAACCGGGCAGTGTCAGTTCGGCTGTGCGGATGCCGCCGCCCACGGTCCCGGCCGCCTCAAACAGTTGCACTGAGAGGCCGGCGCGTGCCATCGTCACGGCTGCAGCCAGGCCGTTGGGCCCGGAGCCCACCACGGCGACGTCAGGCATGGGGGGCCCGCGCGGGGGCCGGGTCCAGGACGCCGCCCTGCGGGTCCTGGCCACCCCGGGCCACCACATCATGCTCAGGGGCGTATATGTCGCGGACGACCATCGCCGCCAGGGCACAGGTGGCCAGCATGGAGATCATGGCCGCCAGCAAGAAGTAGGGCATGTCGATCGCGTGTTGGTTGCCAAGGTTCCCCAGCACCTTGCTTCGGAACAGCATCAGCGCGATGAAGTGTGCCACCACGGCGGCCTGCCACAACAGAACCGGGCGCCATTTGGGCAGGGCCAGCGCCGCGAGGGGAACCAGCCACATTGCATGCCACGGCTCGGTGTCCTTGCTGAGCACCACGTATCCGGCCACGGCCACGAACAACAGCTGTCCCACACGAGGGGGGTGCGGTGCATAGAACGCCAGAGCCATGATCCCGAGAACCAGCACCACCAGCAGCACAGCCGACAGTGCATTGACGGTGCCCACATGCATCTCGTCCAGGCCCAGCCGCTGGGCAACCAGGTTGTAGCCGCCGTAAATGGAGGATTCCGTTGGTTCGGCTGCCATCATTTGTTTCACGTGGTCTGCGAAGGCCGGCGGGTTGAACAGCATGACCGGCGCCAGCACCAGCAGCCAGGACACCAGGGCGGCCGCCAGAAGCTCCAGCATCTTGGTCAACGCGCCCGCACGGATTCCCAGGAACAGCAGTGCCAAGAGGATGACAACGGGATACGGCGCTGCCATGGCCGCAACGCCCAGGGCCGCTCCCGACGCCACGGCACGTCCCCGGGCGAAGAAATACAAGGCCAGGGCCACCGGTGCCACGGCCCAGAAGTCCCAGCTGACGTACGCGGTCAGGATGAGCACGGGGCTGGCGGCAATGATCGCCGCGTCCCAGCTCCTGCGCCCGGCGGTCCGTGCCGCAACAACCACCGTCAGGATCCACAGCAGGGCAATCAGCGCTGCGTTGACGTCGAAGAACGCCAGCTGGCGCACCGGTCCGCCGCCGGCTGCGGAGGTCAGCCACGCAGCCGCGCCAGCCACCCATCCGGCCAGGACCGGACCGTCGAAAGGTGACCCCTGGCTGAAGAACGGCACCAGCTTCTCCAGCTGGCCGTCCAGGAAGGCGTTGGGGAACACGGAATAGCAAACCGTGGAGTACTGGTCGGGCGTGGCCCATCCGGCGGTTCGGCAGTGGCCCTTCAGGACAACCGCCAGCAGCGCGGCCGCGGCCGTCATGAGCACCAGCACCCGCTCCACCGTGAAGAATCCTGGCTTGACAACACCCGGTGCAGTGCGCCTGCCCAGGGGCCCGCCCACCACCTCGGTCATGGCGGACAGCAGGGGGTCGCTGCGCGACGGCACGATCAGTGGCTGCGGCGTGGACGACCCCGAAGGCGGTGTTTCCTGCATGGACACGAGCCTACCGGCTGGCGCAGTCCCGGTGCCCGTTCCGGCACAGCATTACAGCCCCCACTGCTCCACGGCCGGCGTCTTCTTGTCCCAACCCAGGGTGCAGACCTTGGCGGTGCCGAGCATGAAGTGCCGGCCCTGGCCGGCCGGCAGCCCCAGCCACCGTGCCGTCAGGATGCGCAGAAAGTGCCCGTGGGCCACGAGCAGCACGTTGGCCTGTGCCCCGTCCTCGCGCGTCACGGCACGGACACGCTCCACGATCCTGTCCGCCCGCGCCGCCACGGAATCCAGAGACTCACCGTTGGGAACACCGTTGTCCCAGATCAAGTAGCCGGGATTTTCCGCCCGGACCACGGCGCTGTCAATGCCCTCGTAGTCGCCATAGTCCCATTCGACGGCGTTCGGCTCCACCACTGCGTCCGGGTAGCCCGCGAGGATGGCGGTCGTGTGCGCCCGCTGCAGTGGCGAAGTGAGCACCAGGTCAAGCTCGACGCCGGCCAGCGTCTTGCGTGCCGACCGCGCCTGACCTTCCCCTTCCTCGGTCAGCGGAATGTCCGTCAGGCCCGTGTATTGCCCGCTGCGGGACCATTCCGTTTCGCCGTGGCGCAGCAGCCACAGCTTTGGTCCGCCGGGAACGGCGGCAGCAGGTGTGGTTCCAACATTGTCAGCGCTCATGGTTCATATTCCAATCTAAGAATATAGGGGTGTGGGAATATCTCCCGTCAGTCTGAGGGGTCCTGCGCCGGAAGCGGGGATCCTGGCGCAGCCGGGGGCTCGGGGGCCCTGGGTTCCGTTTCGGGCCCAGTTTCCTGCGACTCCGGCTGGTCCGCCCACCATGCCCGCAGCTCGGCTTCAGCCCTCTCCGGGCCCAGCGGGCCGTGTTCCATGCGCAGTTCAAGCAGGAAGTTGTAGGCGCGTCCCACCACACGGCCCGGCTTGATCCCAAGCAGTGCCATGATGGCCCCGCCGTCCAGGTCGGGGCGGATGGAATCCAGCTCCTCCTGGGCGGCGAGTTCGGAAATCCGCTGTTCCAGGTCGTCGTAGGCAAATGACAGGCGCTCGGCCTTGCGCTGGTTCCGCGTGGTGACGTCGGAGCGGGTCAGCCGGTGCAGGCGTTCCAGCAGCGGCCCGGCATCCGTCACGTAGCGGCGCACGGCGGAGTCGCTCCAGCCGGATTCGCCGTATCCGTAGAAGCGCATGTGCAGTTCAACCAGGCGTGAGACGGCCTTGATCGAGTCGTTGTCAAAGCGCAGCGCCCGCATCCGCTTGGCGGTGAGCTTCGCGCCGGCCAGGTCGTGGTGCCGGAAGCTGACACCCCCGCCCGGTTCAAAACGGCGCGTCTTGGGCTTGCCGACGTCGTGCATCAGCGCGGCAAAGCGCAGCACGAAGTCAGGGCCGGGCACGGCGCCGTCGGGCCCGGTTTCCAGGGCGGCCGCCTGTTCCAGGACCTGCAGCGAGTGCTGGTAGACGTCCTTGTGGCGGTGGTGCTCGTCTGTTTCCAGCTTGAGCGCTGGAACCTCGGGCAGCACCAGCTCGGCCAGCCCCGTGGACACCAGGATGTCCACGCCGGCCCGCGGGTGGGCACCACAGATCAGCTTCACGAGTTCGTCGCGGACCCGCTCGGCGGAGATGATGCTGATCCGCTCAGCCATGCCAGTCATGGCGGCCAGCACGTCCGGGTGGAGGTCGAAGCCCAGCTGCGAGGCGAACCGGGCTGCCCGCATCATGCGCAGGGGGTCGTCGGAGAAGGAGTCCTCGGGCGTGCCGGGCGTGCGCAGGATGCCTGCGGCCAGGTCGGCGGCGCCGCCAAACGGGTCCACCAGCTCCATGCCGGGCAGGCGCAGCGCCATCGAGTTGACGCTGAAGTCACGGCGCTGCAGGTCATCCACGAGCGAGGTGCCGAACGCCACCACCGGCTTGCGGGAGTCGGGGTCGTACGCCTCGGCCCGGTAGGTGGTGACCTCAATGAGCAGCACCTCCTTGTTCCGGTTGCGCTTCCGGAAGCCGATGGTGCCAAAGTCCCGGCCCATCTCCCAGTGCGAGTCCGCCCATTTCCGGGCCACCTGAAGAATCTGCTCCGGCGTGGCGTTGGTGGTGAAATCCAGGTCCGGGGAAATTCGTCCCAAAAAGAGGTCCCGCACAGGCCCGCCAACCAGCGAAAGCTCATATCCGGCGTCGTCAAAGAGCCGTCCCAGCTCAAGGACGACCGGGTCAAGTTTTGAAGTATCAGGCACTAAATCCATGGTTCCTTAAGAATGCCAGACTTTTGCCGACACGCCGCCGCCCGCATCCGCCGCCTGCACGCGCGGACATGGCAAACTGCGCGCCTTCCTGTCATCATCGGCGCCCAAAGATAGCTAGAGTGGACTCCATGGTCCACCCCGTGCCGCGCGCGCCGAAGAGGAACCCGTTGCCGCCGGCACTGGGCTCCCAAGGCATGCCCGCGGCACCGGTCCCCAGCCAGCTGCCCACCATGGAGGAAGTCTCCGCCGGCGGCGTGGTGGTGGAGATGCACGACGGCGCCCCCCGGGTTGCGATTATTGCCCGCATCAACCGCGGTGGCCGGCTTGAGTGGTGCCTGCCGAAGGGCCATCCCGAAGGTGTGGAAACCCATGCCCAGGCCGCCGTGCGGGAGATTGAGGAAGAGACCGGCATCGCCGGCGACGTGCTGGCCCCGCTCGGCAGCATCGACTACTGGTTCACCGTCAGCGGCCACCGCGTGCACAAGACGGTCCACCACTTCCTGCTGCGGGCCACCGGCGGCTTCCTCACCATTGAGAATGACCCCGACCACGAGGCCGTGGATGTGGCCTGGGTTCCGCTTGACGAATTGGCCCGGAAGCTGTCGTTTCCCAATGAACGGCGCATCACGGACCTTGCCCGCGAACTGCTGCCGGAGCACTTTTAGGCCCATGCCGGGAAACTGCGGACACCCTGCCGAGGGGTGGGCCCTGTGTCCGACATGTATCCAACACCGCTTTCCCGGTTACCAGCCCCCACCAAGGCTGCGGTGAGATGATGGGAACGATGTCTAACGAAGAACGGGTACAAATCCCGCCAAAACCCACGTGGGCGCCGCGATCTGCGCGGCCCACCGTGGACACTTCCATGTTTGCCGTGGTGCAGGCCAACCCGCAGTCCGCCATGATGGTCGGCCCCGCCACGGGGGCCCTGCCCATCATCGACATGGACAACGAGTGGGAGGATGAAGCACCCGGCGGTGCCGCGCCCAGCGCGGTGCGGTCCAGCGCGTCCCTGGCCCTGGGCACCATGGCATCGCGCATCTTGGGGTTCCTCAAGGGCATCGTGCTCAGCATCGCCATCATCGGCAGCCCTGTGGCGGACATCTTTGAAGCGGCGAACTACCTGCCCAACCTCATCTTCATCATGATCGCCGGCGGCGTGTTCAATGCAGTGTTGATCCCACAGATCGCCAAGGCCAGCCGCGAGGCCGACGGCGGCACTGAGTTCATTTCCCGGCTCTTGACCGTGGGCATCACCGGGCTCTTGGGATTGACGGCCCTTGTCTTGGTGCTGGTGGTTCCGCTCATGGGCCTGACCATGTCCTTTACAGGCAAGAACATGCAACTGGCCATCATCTTTGGCCTGTTCCTGCTGCCCCAGATCTTCTTTTACGGGTTGTACTCATTGTTGGGCCAGGTGCTCAACGCCCATGATTCCTTCAAGGCCTACGCCTGGGCGCCCGTCCTCAACAACGTGGTGGCCATCGCCGGGCTGCTGGTCTTCATCCTGGTGGCCGGCAGCGAGGCCAACAGCCATCACACCGTGGACAACTGGACCCTGGGTGAAACGGCGATGCTCGCAGGCACCGCCACGCTGGGCATTGTCATCCAGGCGGCGGCTCTGATCATCCCTGTGCACCGGCTCGGGCTCAACCTGCGTCCGCGGTTTGGCTTGAAGGGTACGGGCCTTGGCTCCACCGCGAAGATCGCCACCTGGACCATGGGCACCATGATCATCGGCAACCTGTTCTTCCTGGTCATCCTCCGTGTTGCGACCATCCCCACGGACAGCGACCCCCAATCGGCCACCTCGAATCCGGGCATCCTGGTCCTGAACCGCGCCACCGAGCTGTACATCATGCCGCACTCGATCATCGCGCTGTCCATCGCCACCGTCATGTTTACGGCCATGGCCCATGCTGCCGCCCGCAATGACTCCTCGGGGGTGCGTGACTCCCTGGCCGCGGCCTTGCGCACCACGGGAATCGCCACGGTCTTCGCCGGGATCGCCCTGTTGGTGCTGTCGGGACCCTTCGGCATGCTCTTCTCAGGCAACCAGCCCGACGTCGGCCGGCAGGTGGCGATCACCCTCGCCATCCTCGCCATCGGCGCCCCTTTTTACAGCATCAATTTCATCCTCAACCGTGTGTTTTATGCGCAGGAAAACGCCAAGACGCCATTCATCATTCAGTGCATCATGGTGGCCATTGGTTTATGCACCGCACTGTACGCGGGATCACTGCCGCACGAATGGATCATTTACGGATTGGCGCTCAGCTACACCATCAGCAATGTGGCTGCCGCAGTTATCAGCCATTTCTTCCTGAGGGCGAAGATCGGCGACTACGGCCAAGGACTCGTCATGCGCGCCCACATGCGCTACCTGGTGGCGGCCCTCGCAGCCGGCGTTGCGGGCGAGCTGCTCCTGCGGCTCTTTGGCAGTTCATCCAGCGACGGCTTCATGTGGCAGTCCATTACTGCCTCGGCAATCGTCCTCGCCGTTGTGGGCACCGTGATGGCGGTCATCTATTTCGTCATCCTCAAGCAGATGCGGATTCCAGAGGTGGATGCCCTGATGAATCCCGTCCTGTCCAAGGTCAAGAGCCGCCTGCCGGGGCGCTAAAGGTTGATGTTTGGGCGCCGTTGGGGCCTTTATCGGGTGCCGCCCCGAGCTTTTTAGGCAGCCACGCATCGTTTTATGGGGTAGTTTCGGCATAATGCCGCCGCCATCATCCGGTAGCGGAATCCATGGTTCTTACAGGGTTTTCCTATAGAATCAGTCAGAATATGGCTTCGTGCGCATCCGCAGCACAGGCCACCATGCATGTTAGAGGAGGAATTGGTGCCACAACCTATTGATGTGGGCTCCATCCTTGGCGGTCGCTACAAGGTGACTGGCCGTATCTTGGCTTCCGCTGAGAACGACGTCATTTTGGATGGCCTGGACCAGGTCTTGAACCGGCCCGTTAGCATTTTGGTGGCGTCCGTCGACAACTCCGAGCACCTGACACAAAGTGCCCGCGAAGTGGCCACCGGTGCACGAATTTCCAACGTCTCCATCCTTGACCTTGGTGTCCAGGACAGCTCCGCCTACCTGATCGCCGCACGAACCACCCCGGCTGATCTCCTTGACCTTGTCGTCCCCACCGAACCCGTGGAAGAAACGTACCAGGAGCCGTTCTTCACCGACACCCTGGGCACTGAAATCTTTGGTGCGGCCCGTGATGCCGCCGGTCGCTACCGGGCCAATGAGGGCACCGACGAAGCGGGCTGCGGTGCCTGCGACCATCGCTCTAACAAGCCCAGCAGCAACCGCCGCAGGTGCGGCTGAGCCCGGTTCGCATTGTCGACAATCTCGTCGATCCCCACCGGAGCCAGATGGTCGGGCAGGCAGACATTGGTCACCACGGCGAATCCCAGCACCTTCAGCCCACAATGCCGGGCAACAATCGTTTCCGGCGGCATCGACATCCCCACGGCGTCGGCGCCGACACGGCGTAGAAGGCGGTACTCACTCCGCGTTTCGAGGTTCGGCCCCCGCAAGGCGGCCAACACGCCCCGGTGGAGCATCACCCGCTCGCGCAGCGCCACTT
>JAANMU010003313.1_pt1 | contig 10477 bp, 7 predicted proteins | sample 7279701 | NCBI WGS metagenome assembly JAANMU01 (sample SAMN14094539, study PRJNA606508) | bioreactor metagenome | isolation source: A lab-scale SPAN reactor treating ammonium-rich wastewater day 57 | place: Ireland: Galway | collected 2017-03-13 | reverse complement strand
GGATATCGTCGCGACGTATCCCTTCGCCAAGAGCTTCAACATCCGCTGGCTGCGCAGTCCGCTCATCGAGGGCGGCACGGCGGCTGTGCTGGCCGGCAACTGGATCACGCGCACCGTCGGCGAGCAGCGCATCCTGCAACAGCCGGGCGATGAGCAGGTGCCGGGGGCGGATTTCGTCTCGGTCGGCGATGTCGACGGCGACGGCGATCTCGACGTGGTCAGCGTTTTCGCGCAGCTCGATCTGATCCAGTGGTTCGAGAACCCCGGCCCGTCGGTCGGCTTGCAGACCTTTCCGTGGAACGTGTACAACCTCGGCACGTTCAAGACGGATGTCTCTGTCACCGCGCTGCAACTGGTCGATCTGAATCTCGATGGACGGCTGGACTGCTTCGCCGGCGCCAGCGGCAGCATGGTCGGCTATCAGCCGGGCCTGGACCCGCGCGATTTCTGGACGCCGTTCACGATCCTCGGCACCAACCCGCCCGCGACGATCGGCCGCTGCGCCTTCGCCGATATCGACGGCAACGGCCTGCTGGACATCGCCGCGCCGCTGGACCGCGACGGCGTGACGCAGGATCAGTTCCTGCTCCTGACGCGCCTGACGCCGTAGAGATGCCTCGCGCCGCGCGCTGATTCCTGCACACTGGGTCGGACGTTCGTGTAGATCGGGTCCGCAGTCCCGACTTTCGGGCATCCCGATCGTTGAACATTTCTTCATTGTGTTACACTCGACGATCAAATGGCTCGTTCTGGTCATGATTCTTCTCGAAAAGTCCCACGCTTCTTCCGGCGAGCAGGGGAGGGGATCGTCACCATCGCTTTCGAGGGGGTTGCTGAATTGGTACTGTCCGGAATTTGCTTGCTGGCTTATCGCGGGCTGCGAACACTCGGCATGTCGGCAAATGAACTCTACCTCGCTTGGATCGCGATTCTGTCGGTCTTTGTTGTTGTTACTGGGATTATTGCTCTGCGTGCGCGACGCAAAATTCGCGCTCGCCGAAATCACATGGGGCTTGCGTCAATCAATCGTCTTGGATTGGCTTCGAGTCGACGCAATCGGGGGACTTGATTGGCAATTGACATATTTGGTTATAAGCCCAAGCATCCACCCGGTCATTGCCAAATCTGCGGGTACAGCTTGCACACGCTTGAAGGAGAGTTTTGTCCGGAATGCGGCAAGTCTCGATTCGGCTGGGTCGAAGTGGAGTGCGAATCGTGTCGGCGTGTCGTGGTCTTTCCCGTCGAGGACGCAGGTCGACTTCACGACTGCCCATATTGCTACAAGTCTGTAGATGTTCAGCGACCGGACGGTATTCCAGCCATTCCGCGCGATTCGATTGCGAAGACGCGATTTTCCTTCATCGCATTCATCCTTGTGGCGGTCATTGTATGCATGTCGGCGTGCTTCGTTGTGGTGGGGAGCCTGGCAATATTCTACGCGTCCACCGGAATCCGCCCGCCCGCCATCGTCGTGTTGGTCATGTTCCTTGGGGCGCTGGGTTGGAGTATCAGAATCGCAATCAATGTGTCGTATCGATGACACTTTGAGCGAGAGTTGCGTGTGCCCCCTTTGCAGGTCGAGCCATCAGACCCAACGATGGTCATCCCAAACGCCAGTCAAATGCCCCGCTAAAGTGGGCCTGCAAAGTTGAAGTTCATCCTAAGGCCCCCTTTGAAGCACGGACTTTTTCAAGCGGCAGAGAAGTCGATAATTACTGGACGTTATCAGATTGAATCTCGAATGGAGGTTGGAGCCGAGATTTGAAACCAAAAAAATCGGCACTTCTCTTGGTTTCATGGTTGACTAGGCGGGTTTGTTGGCTATTATTCTGTTTTGAGGAAATCATGCCCAGGGATTCGGAACAAGAACGTGAACATCGAGAGTTTCACTGAATTCAAGACAGGCCACCTGGAACCAATTGAAACTGCGAAAGGCCCGAACTTTGCGTTCATTCCCGGGCTCCTTCCGCAGAGCTTTCGCATGGATGCTGGCCTTTGGCCCTTGGTTTGTAATGCCCGCGATGCAGTGGCAAGACTCGAGCAAATCAAGGCGATTCTGCCGCAGCCACTTCTCTTGCTGCGTCCGCTACAGCAGCGAGAAGCCATCCATTCAAGCAACATCGAAGGCACCCACACGATACCAGAGGACTTATTGTTGTTCGACGTTCAGCAGCAAGGGACTGCTGCCATCGCAATTCCGAAATCGTCATCGGGCAACGCCCAACTGGAAGTTTGGAACCATTACGAAGCGCTCCGGCAGGGTCACAACTGGGTCCAGGAAGGCAAGCCGCTCGATAAGTCATTCTTCCTGTTCTTGCACAAGACACTCATGACCGGCGTCCGCGGAAAAGACAAGAACCCAGGACAATTCAGGGATAAACACGTCTTTGTTGGTCGTCGCCCCAGGCTGTTCATTCCCCCGCCTCCAATTCAAATTGAAAAACTGCTGGACAATCTGATTGCCTTCATGGGCGCCGACAGGGGAGTCGATCCACTTGTCAAGTGCTTCGTGGCTCATTATCAGTTCGAGGCTATTCATCCGTTTGAAGATGGAAATGGCCGCGTCGGCCGCGTCTTGCTATCGCTTTGTGCCAGTTTATGGCTGCGGCTTTACCTGCCGTGGCTCTATTTGAGCGAATACTTTGATCGCAACCGTCGTGAGTACACGGAGCGGCTGTACCGAATCAGCGCAAACGGCGAATGGAATGAGTGGATTGAATTCTGTCTTCAAGGCGCCATCGAGGAGTCGGAGTCGGCAATTCGAAGATGCGAACAACTCCGAGCGCTTCGAGACAACTTTAATCTTAAGTGTGAATTGTTGGGCCGAAGGATGCGCCGGATCGTTGAGATGCTTTTCGATAATCCAGTTCTCATTATTCCCCAGGTTGCCAGGGTGTGTGGCGTTTCAGATGAATCGGCGAGACAAGACCTCCACAAGCTTGTGGAGGCGGGCCTTCTGAATGTGATTCCAAATACGAGGCCGAAGGCGTTTGCCTGCCTGGAGATCATTAAAGTCGCCTACGGCGATGAATCATCCTCTATCCCTCGTTGATTGGTGTTTGGGTCGGATCGGAAACCCCGACAAGAGGCTGGGCATCACGACCCCGCGGCGAGGCGCTCGGGCTTGCTCGGCCCGGCTTTGCGCAAAGCGTCGGTCACGATCTGCGGCGTGAGCAGCTCGGGGAGAATCTGCGGCTCGTCGGGGCGGCCGGGGGAATAGACGAGATAAAGCGGCACGCCGGCGCGTTTGAATCGCTCCAGCACGGCCTTGATCATCGGGTCTTCGCTCGAGTAGTCGGCCTCGATCGGCACGACGTTCAGCTCGCGCATCAGGGCCCGCGTCGCCTCGACGTCGATGGAGGTCTTGAGATTCGTCTTGCACGAGGCGCACCAGCTCGCCGTGAAATCGACAAACACCGTGTATCCCGCCTCGACGTAGCGGCGAACGTGCTCCTCGTCGTACTCCAGCCACGGAATGCCGCGGCTCCAGTCGGGCTTCCATGCGACTTCGCCGCGCTTCTCGGCGTCGAGCTGGGCATACAGCTTGCCATCGTTAATCAGCTTGCGACGGTGCGACACATCAAGCCGCAGGTCGTCGATGGTGTCCATCGCGCGGAAGGGCAGCAGCCAGCCGAGAGCGACAATCGCCAGCGCCACGCCGTTCATCGCCAGCTTGCGCGTCGGCGGATCACCGAATTGAATTCGGCCCTTCACCCACACCGCCAGTGAGACAAACAGCAAAAAGATAATCGTGAGCAACAGGCCCCAGTCGCCGATTTGATCGCGGAGCGGATTGAGCAGCCACACGGCCGTGCCCAGCAGCAAGAAGCCCATCAGCACCTCGAACGTGTGCATCCACGGCCCGGGCCGGGGCACGAACTTCAGCCATGCCGGCTGGGCCGACAACAACACGAACGGAAACGCCATCCCCACACCGACGGCCATGAAGATCATCGCGCCCTGCGCGGGCGGGTAGCGCGTCGCCGCGCCGACGGCCGCAGAGAGAAACGGCGCGGTGCAGGCCGTGCCGAGAAACGTCGCGAGCAATCCGGTGGCGAACGCCGACGGCAGCCCCTCGCGCTCGGCGGCTTTCTGGCCGAGGTGATCGATGACTTTGGGCGTGAAGACGGCGAAGACGCCGAAGAGACTAAGCGCGAAGGCCGTGACGACCGCGGCGAGACCGATGACGACGCGCGGCTTCTGAAACAGTTGGCCCCAGCCGGTGCCGGTCGTGGCGAAGAGCACGGCAAGGAACCCGAAGAACACGAGAATGCCGGCGCAATAGGTGAGGCCCAGCGCGAGGATTCGGCCGCGATCTTCGCCGGCCTGACGCACGAAGGAGAGCACCTTCAGCGAGATGACGGGCAGAACACATGGCATGAGGTTCAGCACAAGCCCGCCGATGAAAGCCATGGCGAGCACGCCGGTGAAGCCGTAGCGGTTGAAGAATGCCTCGGCGGATGAGAGCCAGGTTGCGAGGTTGGAAGAGGAGTCGGCGGCAGAGGGTGCTTCGGAGCCGGCGCGCGTTTCGCCGGTTTGGTTGTCCGGTGCTACGGATGCCGACGCCTGTTCCGGATCGGGCGCCCCGAGTGCCCGCTCGTCCGCCACGGCGGATCCGAGACTCGCGCTCGAGGCCAGGATGGACGCAAACTCGTCGTCGCCGGCCGCCGGCGCGGGGCCGCCTTCCATTCGGATCGGCAGCGACCATTCGATCCGCTGTGGCGGGTAACACGTGCCCGCATCGTTGCAGATCTGGTATTGCAGGATGCCGCGAACGCGACGTGGCGCGGTGCCTGCGTCGTCATTCACCGTCACGGGCACCTTGAACGCGACCGTACCCGAATACTCGCTCAACTTGCCCAGCACCTTGTCGGTGCGCTCGACGCCGGGCGGATAAACCACGTCGCCGATCTCGAAACCCTCGGCCGGCTCGACGAAGACATACGCCGCGATGTAATCCTCATCGAGCGGCTTGTGCGACTGCATGTGCGCCCCGCGTTCGAGGTCGGCCGACACGATCACGTTGAACGCCTTGCCCGGCGCGGCGGTCGGTGCGTCGGCGGCGACAGAGACCTTCACATGCTCGGCCTTGTCCAGCGGTTCGGGCAATGCGCGGCGGGCGCGTTTGAAGATATCTTCATTGGCCGGCGACGGCTTTGCGCCCGGCCCGGCGACCGGCAGCGTAAGCACCAGCTTTGCCTTGCCGGGGATGCACTCCTTTTTGCACGCGAGGAATGACACATCGGCCGTCAACGTGATGTTCGAACCGGCGGCCCCGTCTTTCGCCACGCGCAAGGGTGTCAAAACTACGGCACTCGGCGGCAGGTAATACGAGTCGCCCTCCAGTGTCGGGTCGTACTTCACCGTCGGCACGGGATAGCGCGAGCGGCCGACCTGCCACCCGGCCAGGCCGCTCCACTTCACTTCGGTCGGCAGTCCGCCGTTCGGTCCGGGGTTGATCCAGTAGACGTGCCAGCCGTCCTCGGGCTTGAGCGTCACGGCGAGGTTCACGATCTCACCGGGCGCGATTGCCGTCCGGTCGGCGAAGGCCTGAAGCGTCACGTGCGAGACGGTCACTGGCTTGCTGGCCGGCTCGCCGTGCGCGGTTGTGGCGCTAAACAGGCTCATCAGCGACCCGACTGCGATCATGGCGAATCGGAAACGCGCCGTGCGATGGGGGTACTCGTTGGTTGGGTACCTCTGATTCAGCGAACGACCACAGGCTGACAAGAAAAGCTCCCTCGTAGTTGGCCGGCTGCCGGATGGCGCCCGGTATCGATTCGGTACAGGCATATACGTCGTCTTGCGGCGGTCCATTCCCGAATCTGCCGGAATCGCACGATTCTCGCTTCATCCGGAAGTTCAGCGAGTGATACCGAAATCGCCTTAATTCTAATCGTATCAACCAGTTCCGTGCGGATAGCGGTCGAAAACTCCTTGACGACCGCGCCGGCGCATTTATACTCTACCGCAGTCCAGGCGCGACAAACCTCGTGCCTGATTATAGATAGATGCGCGGCGGGTGCGGGCGACTCGGGTTGTCCGGATCGGTCGTGCGCGGCGGAGTCGCAAGGCTCGCCATGAAAAGGAGCTTCGGTTTGCGTCGCCCGGCATGAGTCTTCGGCGAGGGCAGATCGAGTCCGTGGATCCCCTAACTTTCGGCGTCGCCCCTTGGTCGGCGCCGATTTGAAGTACGGCAGTGCAATTGGTTGTGAACCGACCCAGCGTGAAGTTGAAATTGATGCGAACCTTCAGAAGCAGCTTGGCCGTTCGGACGACGATGAGCGAGTGGTTCCATTCGCGATCGACACCGATTCGAGCGGCCGTGACGCAGGCGGGTGTCGTCGGAAGCATGTAAGGACGATTCACTCTCTGGCGGCACGATGCGTTGAAGGTTCGCTCTCCTGGGCCGGACGGGCGACACGCGTTTCCCATTCATGACCGGCGCTGGCCGCCGCCGGGCCATCCACCCTTGATCGTTGCAGACCCTTCGTTGGCGGACTTCCGTCCGGCTGACGGTATTGAGCGTTTTCGCGGCGCGCGCGTTCGCCTCGGCGGACGCTTCGCACCTTTAACTGTTCGTTGAGTTCGCTTGAATTGAAAGGTGAAGATCATGGGACCCTGCATGGTGGCGGAGGTCTCGACCGGCATGTCGGTTGGATTGCTGATTCTCGGGCTGGTGCTGGGCGGCGGCGCGGTGTACGCGGTGCTGTCGATGCAGGCCAAGTCCCGGGCCGGCGCCCGCCGTCAGGAAGCGGAGCGAATCATCGGCGAAGCGCAGGCCAAGGCCGCCGAGATCGTTCGTGCCGCGGAAGTCGAGACCAAGGCAACGTTTGTGAAGCGTCAGGAGGAGTTCGACCGCCTGACGACCAATACGCGCAATGAGATCCGTGAGGCGGAGAAGCGGCTGGACAAGCGCGAGGACCAGCTTGAGCGCAAGCTGGACATGCTGAACATCAAGGAGAAGAACATCGAGCGCGGCGAGGCGCAGGTGAAAGAGCGCCTGGCGGAGATGGAGAAGAAGTCCGCCGAGATCGACGAGATGGTGAACAAGCAGAAGACGGAACTGCTCAAGGTGTCGGGCCTGAACATGGACGACGCAAAGAAGCAATTATTCCAATTGCTGGAGCAGCAGCTTGAGCACGAGTGCGCCGAGCTCGTCGCGAAGAAAATCAACGACGCCCAGGAGGAGGCCGAGAACAAATCGCGCGACATCGTCGTCACGGCGATCCAGCGGTACGCCGCCGCGCACACCTCGGCCAGCACGGTCAGCACGATCGACATCCCGTCGGACGAGATCAAGGGCCGTGTGATCGGGCGCGAGGGGCGGAACATCCGCGCGTTTGAGAAGGCCACGGGCGTGGACGTGATCGTCGACGATACGCCGGGAGTGATCGAAGTCACCTGCTTCGACCCGATCAAGCGCGAGGTGGCGCGCGTCTCGATGCAGAAGCTGATCGTCGACGGGCGCATCCACCCGACGCGGATCGAAGAAGTCGTCGAGGAAGTCCGTCAGTCGGTCGAGAAGGACATCATGGAGTACGGCAAGAAAGCGTCGCTCGAGGCGAACGTGCAGGGCCTGCCCAAGAAGCTGATCGAGCTGCTCGGCCGGTTGCACTATCGCACGAGCTACGGGCAGAACGTCCTGCGGCACTCGATCGAAGTGGCGTATCTGTGTCAGATCATGGCCGACGAGCTCGGCCTGAATGGCACGCTCGCGCGGCGCTGCGGACTGCTGCACGACATCGGCAAGGCGGTCGTGCACGAAGTCGAGGGCAGTCACCCCGCGCTGGGCGAGGAGATCTGCCGCAAGTTGAACGAGCGGCCGGAGGTACTCAACGCGGTCGCCGGTCACCACGGCGATATTCCATCGACCAGTCCGTATACGCCGCTTGTGGCGGCGGCCGACGCGATCAGCGCGGCCCGGCCGGGCAGCCGGCGCGAGTCGCTGGAGCGATACATCAAGCGGCTGGAGCAGCTTGAAGGCATCGCAACAGGGATCAACGGCGTGAAACAGGCGTACGCGATTCAGGCCGGTCGCGAGGTGCGGGTGATCGTCGATGCCGACAAGGTGGACGACGCCAGCGCGATGCGGATCGCGCGCGAGATCGCGCAAAAGATCGAAGCCGAAATGACCTACCCCGGCGAAGTGAAGGTCACGTGCCTGCGCGAAGTGCGAGCGGTCGAATACGCGCGATAGCGGGCTTGGCGAGTCGGCGCCGCATCAGGGCATCGTTGAAAGCGGGGCGGTCGCGGGTTCGTCGGGCAGGGGGGCGTCCGACTCGGGGTCCGCGTTGTCCTTTGGATCGAACGCGTCGGCGCGGGCCAGGCGCTGCAGCTCGCTGTCGCGCAGCAATTCGCTGTGGGTCTGAACGCGGCGCAGCCAGGCGCGGTTGACCGGGTCTAACTCGTCGCGATTGAGATACTCCAGAATGAATCGCAACTGGTCGCTCTTGGAGCAGAAGTCCGGCGCGAGCACGCCCATCGCGGCCACGTCGCGCACGATGCTCTCCTGCCGCCGCGTGGTCAGGCGAATGCGCTTGCCGACCGAAGCATCGAGGAAGTAGAACTCAAATCGTTCGTCGGGAAGCGAGCGGATCAGCACGTTTCGCCAGAACAGATCACGATGGACGAAACCGGCCTCGTGCATATGCCGCACCTGTCGCGCCAGCGAAAGGAGAATCTCCCTTCGCGCGCGACGCACGCGCGAGGATTCGGGGAAATCGCTGTAACGCCGGATAAAGGATGACAAACTGATGGCATCGGGCACGGCCTCGGTGATGAGAAAGCAGCTTCGCAGAAAGTGGGCCGTGCGCCGCTCGCCGTAGGCCACGGGGCGCACCGCCTGAATGCCCAAATCGCGCATCAGCGTCAGCGTGTGATACTCGTTCCGGGCGCGGCTCGCCTTGCAGAACGTGCCGCGAAAGAACCCTCGCAACCGCTGCTTCCACCGCGGGTAGTGATAGCGCTTCACATACAGCGACGCACCGTCGTCGAGCGTGCAGCGAATCGTGTCGCTCGTGCGGCTCCACGCGGCGAGATGATCGCCCAGCCGCTCCAGCACAGCCGGCACGCTGTCCAGCCGTGCGGCGGCCAGTCGCTCGCGAAATGGCAGGTCGATATGGATCGTGTCGGTGTAGAGCATGTGAAACGCCAAAAAACGCCAAAACGTCGAAACGGGCAGAGCGGGCGGGCCATCCGCGCGCCGCGCGGACTGAACAGTGGGCGGCGCCCACCCTACCTAGGCAGAACCGAGCAGGCCTTCATGTTTTGTTGTGTGGCACAGGCTAATAGCCTGTGTCGGACCGGCTGTGAGGGTCCCACACTTTCTGATTTCTGTGCAACAAACGAAACTTACTGCAGTTCTACATAGCTGGCTCCTCCGTGCTCTCGTGCCTCCGTGCCGTCGTGCCTTCATCCAATAACTTCGCCGCCGCATCGTAAACCAAGTCCGGCTCCAGCTGGTTCATACAGTTGTGATGCACCAGCGGGCAGGTTCGTTTCATGCAGGGCTGGCAATCGAGCTTGAGCATGACGTTCCGCTCGCGCGCGAAGCGCGTATCGGTCCACGCCGGGTCGCTCGATCCGAACACCGTCACGACCGGCACGCCGAACGCCGCCGCGAAATGCCGCGGCCCCGTGTCGTTCGTCACGAGCAGATCGCACCGGCGCACCAGGGCCTTGAGCGGCCCCAGCCCCAGCGGCGGGTCAATACAGATTTCGACATTCCCGGTGGCCGCCGCCAGCCGATCCGCGATCGCCCGCTCCTTCGGCCCCAGCGACGCTACCACCCGCGCCCCGCGCTCCCGCACCAGCCGATCCGCCAGCGCCGCGTACTTCTCCGCCGGCCAGCACTTGGCCGATCCGTAATTCGCGCCGGGGTTGAACACCACAAGCGGCGCATCGCCCGCGCGCCGTGCGCCGATTCGCTTGTCGATCGCTGCTTCGTCCTCCGGCGTCGTTGCCAGTATGAGCTGATCCCCCGGCGCGGGGCAATCCGCCGCGACCGCAAGCGCGTTGTAATAATCCAGCGCGGGGATCGGCGTAAACGTGCCTCCCGCGCGCGGCGCGTGCAACCGATGAGTCAGTAGCCAGCCGCGGCCATCCCGCGCGTATCCAATCCGCTGTGTAACGCGCGCCAAGCGCGCCAGCAGCGCCGAGCGAAACGAGTTCGTGAATAGCACGGCGAGATCAAATCGCTCCCGCTTTAATCGCGCCGCCAACCCCAGCAGGCTCCCGATTCCCCCGTCGGGCCAGGGGATGAACTCGTCCGCCAACCCCGCGCCGGCCAGCACGTCGCCCACGTACGGGCGCATCAGGTGCGCGATCCGAGCTTCGGGATAGCGCTGGCGCAACGCGTTCATCGCGGCCGTCGCCATGACGACATCGCCGACCCAGTTGGGAACAAAAACGAGGATTCGCGTGGGTGTCATGCGCGGACCGCGGCGGGGAAGAAATCAACCCGCCGACGGCCGTA
>JAANMU010003310.1_pt1 | contig 10497 bp, 8 predicted proteins | sample 7279701 | NCBI WGS metagenome assembly JAANMU01 (sample SAMN14094539, study PRJNA606508) | bioreactor metagenome | isolation source: A lab-scale SPAN reactor treating ammonium-rich wastewater day 57 | place: Ireland: Galway | collected 2017-03-13 | reverse complement strand
CCGTATTCGATCACGCTCGAGTTGACGTTGAGGGTCAGGACCTCACCGGTCTTGTGGCGAATGCGGAACTCGAGGATGCCGAGGTCGCGCTCGCCGCCGATGTGGCGGCCGTAGGCGTTGACGAGCAGCGGGATGTCTTCTTCCAGAATGAAATTCGTGAAGTGCATGCCGAGCAGTTCCTCGGCGCCATAGCCCATGATCTCCTGAAGCCGGCGGTTGGCGGACTGAATGCGAAAGTCCTGGACGATCAGGATGCCGTCGTATCCCAGGTCGTCGAGATGCGACAGTCGCTCCTTCTCGTTCTGAAGCTGGCGGACGACTTCGCGAAGCCGCTGATTTTCGGCTTCGAGACGCTCGACCTGCTCGGACTTCAGGTCCTCCAGCACTTCGACCGACGGTGACATACAACCACCACGAGGGAAGGTGACCCGGCCCCCAGCCGGAATCCGGGTGAGACCTCAACCGTATCGGGACTCGTTCTATATATCACAGGTCCGCGGCTCGACAATCGACCGGCCAAACCCCCATCGAGCGATGACCCGGCGGGATGGCCCGAAATGGTCGGCATTGTCGCCCCGGCGCATGGCCCGCGTGAAATTTCTCTCATCATTTCCAAAAATCTGCCGATTCGTAAAATTGATGGAAATGTCATTGGGGTGTCGCGTGCGCAAAAGCGTATGGGTGTTGCTTTGCCTTGTTGCCGGATTGCCCGTTTCCACGTCGTTCGCCTCGCCCGAGGTCTGGAAGGATCTGGACGGACTCGTCCACTGCCAGAACGTCGGCGTGGCTCCCGAACAGATCTTTCCCCAACTGGCCGGCGACGAGGTGCAGGAATCCGGTGTCATGGCCATCGGGCTCGAAACGCTGCGCAAGGCGTATTGGGTCGAGCACCCCAACACGACGCAGGCCACCGTGCACGAGCTGCTCGCCGATTTCGGCGTGACCTGGACGCCGGTTTACCTGCGCCCCGCGCGCTGGTCGGTGGAGGAGGAGACCGTCATCGCGACGGGCATCCTGTCCGAGACGCTGCTCGCCATGGTCGCCGACCGGGTTTATCAATACAGCCAGTCGAAGGCGTCCTCGGATTCGATGGGCGTCGTCCTCTTGTTCCGGGACCTGGTCCCCGAGCACCTGCGTACGCGCGAGGTGCTGATCCGTTTGACGGACGGCGAGGTGCTGGGCTGGCCGCACCTGGCCGTTTCGGGCGATCTCAACATTCCCGCGTTCACCTGGCGGCTGACGCTCGAGGACGGCCAGAGCCGACCGCTCCTGGCCGAGTGGCCCGTCGTGGTGGGCAAGACCACGACCAAGACCCCGCGCACGCCGCAGACAGTGTACTGCACGATGCTGCACCACTATCCGCCGTGGACCGATCCGGAGACGAAGAAATACGTCGGACCGGGGAAGCACAATCCGCTCGGCATCTGGAAGCTCATGCCCACCGAGCCGAAGAAGGTGATCTGGTACTACCACGGCACGAACCAGCCGAAACTGCTGAACCGGACCTACCGCGCGTTCTCGCACGGCTGCATCCGCAACCGGAACGAGAATATCGCCCACCTCGCGCTCTTCATGCTCACGCGCAACTCGGGCGTGCAGCTTCCCACGGGTCAGCTCGCGGGAAACCTCGACGTGTATGGCGAAACGAAGACTCGGCTCGTGCCCCTGTTCGCCTCGGTTCCGGCGCTCAACCGATACCACTGTCTGGACATCGTGAAGAACCCCGTGACCGGCGAATCGGAACTGGCCGCGTATCCCGACGTGTATTGGTTCCGATCGGACGACGGCAAGACGCACCGCGCGGTCAACGCGGATTATCTATCGGAGAAACTCGCGGCGCTGGGGTTCGACACGGCCCAGCTCGCACCGGCGGACGTGGCGGTCTTCGCCAAGCAGTTGTCGACGATCAAGCAGTCCGTCCGCTACGGGGTCTCGCAGCTCAAGCTGATCCTCTCGGCCGGCAAGGGTGGGGGAGGCGTTCCCCTGGCCGAGAACGTGAAGGTCAAGGCCGTGAATTAGACCACGCGCGGCGAGCCGCGCCATGAACGGGATGCCATGAACGCGCGCGGCCCCATCGCCCTCGCGGGGCGGCTCATCGCCGAGGCGATGGCGGCTCCGGTCTTCGCCTGCGACAAAGACGGCGTCATTCTCGAATTCAATCCCGCCTTCGACGAACTGTTCGACGAATTGAAAAAACCCGGGCCGGGCGACTCCGTCGACGACGTGTTTGGCCCACGCGCGGCGTCGCTCGTCCGCGAGCACCTCGTTGCGGCGATCGCCGAACCGGGCGGACCGGCGCGGTCGGTCCACGTCCCGCACCTCGATGCCGCCGGCGAGGACACCGCACCGTTTCCGCCGTTGACCGACCTCACATTCATCCCGGCGGGCGAGGCGTGCGTCGTCCTCGTTCACTCCTCGGCGCTGCCGGTGCTCGCGGGCGGTCCTCTCCGCCGGCGAATCCCCTTTGTCGCGCTCGCCGAGCATCTGCGCGACATCGTGTTCATGACCGATGCCGGCGGGGTGGTGACCTACGCCAGCGCGCCGCTGCGCGATGTGATGGGCGCGGCCCCCGAGAGCATCGTCGGCCAGGAGATGTCGTCGTTCTTCCACCGCGACGACCGCGACGCCATCCGGTCGCTGCTCGACGAAATCCGCGACGGACACACCGGTTTCCGCGACGGCGTAAGGGTCTTCCACGAAGACGGACACATCCTCCGACTGTCCATCAGCCTTTCGCCGCTGTGGACGCGGTCGAACGTCTTCGCGGGCGCCATCGGGATCGCGCGGGACACCACCCGCGAGCACAAGCTGGAGCGGCGGCTCGAACGGACGCGAAATCTGGAGATGATGCGCAACCTCGCCGAGGGCATCGCGGGCGATTTCAACAATATTCTCACCGGCATCATGGGGAATCTGAGCATCGTGCGCGCCATGGTGCCGCGCGGCGATCTGCTGTGGGGACCGCTCGGGCGCATCGAGCAGTCGGCCGAGCACGCCGCGCGCCTCACGCAGCAGCTCATCGCGTGTTCGCGCGGCGGGCGCGGCACACCGCAGGCGCTCAACATCAACGATACGATCCGGCGGTGCGTGGAACAGCACGACATCCGCCGGGACGACGAGATCCGCATCCGCCTCGACCTCGCCGAGCCCGCGTCCGTGGTTTACGCGGACCCCGCGTATATCCGACAGGTCTTCGACAATCTTCTCCAGAACGCCTGGGAGGCGACGCCCGGCGGCGGCAAGATCACGATACGCGCCGATCGGATCCTGATCCCGCCGGGCACGGATTCCGATCTCGGCCCCGGCGAATACGCGCGTATTGTCGTCGAGGACACGGGCGTCGGCATCGAAGAAGAGCATCTGGGGCGTATCTTCGAGCCGTTCTTCACGACCAAGTCGATGCGCCGGGGGCTCGGACTCACGGCCGTCCACGGGATCGTCTCGAACCTCGACGGCTCGGTCGATGCCTCCAACATCGCCGAGGGCGGCGCGGCGCTCACGGTCTGCATTCCCCTGGTGGGCGGGCGGACGTTCCCCCGCGAGGACGATCGCGCGCGTCCCATCGACCTGTCCGTCCTCGTCATCGACGACGAACGGGTCGTGCGCGACTTCTGCGAGGTCGCGCTCGCGGGCAACGGCGCGCGCGTCACGGTCGCCGAGACCGGTGAGGAGGGCATTCGCCTCTTCGCGGAAAATCCCGACGCCTTCGACGCGGTGCTCCTCGATCTGGTGCTCGGGGACATGACGGGCGAGCAGGTCTTCCGCGAACTGCGCCGCATTCATCCCGATGCCCGCGTGATCCTGTCGTCCGGGTTTCCGCAGGCGATCGACGACGCGCGGGAGCCGGGTCGCTTCGAAGGGGCGGCGGGCCTGCTCGTCAAACCCTTCGACATCAACCGACTTCTCGAGATCCTGCTGCGCGCCCCCGACGCCGAACGCGATTGACCTCGCGAAGGTCTCACCGACGTCGGACCCCGCGGATGTGATGACCCCGCGGATGTGATGACCCCGCGGATGTGATGACCACGCGGATGTGTGGACCTCGCGGATGTGTGGACCTCGCGGATGCGAGGACCCCGCGGATGTCATTGACAGCCACGCGCGGGGCTTCTGTAATGCCCGTCTTGTCGGGCCGAATTTTTCGAGCGCGGCGCGCCTTCGTCCGGGGATGCCGAGGCCGCGGGAGGTCGGATTTTTGCGTTATCTGAAACATGCGCTGGTGCTGGCCGTCACGGGACCGATCGCGTTCCTGACGCTCTTCGTGCTGTTCGGCAAAGTCGCGCCCGAGCGCTTCTGCCCCCAGGACAGCGGCGCGGTCATTTATCTGCCCGACATCCTGGGCACGGCGGACAAGGCGCTCTCGTCCCAGGGCTTCCGTACGCTGGCCGACGCCGGCATGGGCGGCGGCTCGTTCGCCGGCATGTTCCGCGACATGGAGAAACTGCGTCAGGAGTCGTTCCTGTACACGCTCATTCGCAGCCTCTCGCCGAAAATCGTCGTGGCCGTCCCCGCCGATCTCGACTGGTACGGCACGCGCCAGGTGCCGATCCTTTCCGTCGTCGATCTCGGCCGTCCGATGCTGCTGCTCTCGGCGATCGGCCTGGCCGACAACATCAAGCGCGGCCAGAGCATGGGCTCCTACATGGGCCATCCGCTCTCGGTGGACGGCGAGACCGCGACGACCGTGATCCGCAACATCATCGTGATGGGCACCGACGCCGACGTGAAGCGGGCGATCGAGGCCTACGCAGGCGCGAAGCCCTCCCTCGCGGACCGAAATTCCGATGTCCGCAGGGCGCTGCGGATGATCGACGACGACGCCGAGATCTACGGCGTTTTGCTCTCGAGCAAGATCCTCGCGCCCACCGTGTCGTTCGGCGACGAAAAGTCGAAGACCGACATCCCCGAGGCGAGCTTCGAGCGAGGCGCGTTCGACGTCGCGATGGACACCGATGGCGTTCACATCCGCGCCGTGCTGGAGGCGGCGTCCGGCAAGTCGGTGTTCTCGTTCCTGCAAAGCGGCGAAAAGCCATTCGAGCTGGCGAAATACCTGTCCAGCCGCCCCGCGCTCGCGTTCGGGCTTCGGGCCGAAAACCTCGCCGCGCTCACGCCGACCTTCCTGCAGATGACGCGCTTCGCCGAGGGCGAGGACGCGGCGAAGTCCGGCCAGCGCCGGCGGTTCATCGAGATGCTCTACAGTGAACTGCTCTCGTCGGTCGGCCCGGACGTCATGTACTTCACCACGGAAAACAACGACTGGTGCGCGGTGCTGCGTCTGCGCAACCCCGAGGCGATGGGCAAAATCCTGTCGAGCTACGCGGGAAAGGACAAGCCGCGGGATCCGGAAGATTTTCAGGGGCTCATCAAAGCGGGGCTCGAAACCCCCGGCGCGCTCCGGGGCCTGATCGAAAACGGCACGCTCTCGATTCAGGATCTGCGTCAGGCGGTGGGCGTGCTGCCGCCCGAGCTGGCGACGCTGCTCGCCAAGGCGCTGCCCGACCTGGAGACGGTGGTCGCCCCCGGCATGCCGTCCATCCATTTCCTCGGAAAGACGATCTACTACGACATGTCCGGCGACCTCGCGCTCTTTTCCACCTCGATTGACGAGATGCGCCGCATGACCGGCGCCGCCCCGGACGGCCTGTCCACGGTGCGCGTCTTCTTCGACGGCGACCCGACCGGCAGCGCGTTCTTCGCCGCGGACGTGAAGCAGTCCATCGTGCGCCGGCTCGGCGGGGCCGAGGACCCGATCCAGTTCGGCGAAAAACTCCGCGGACCTTGGACCTTCGTCGCCCAGGTCAAGGACGAGACCTCGCGCGTGGAGATCGAGGCGGGCCTCCAGGCGGATCTGGAGATCGTGCAGACCCGGCCGGGGCGCGTGTGGTTCTATTCGGTGTTGCTGCTCGGGCTCAAGCTGCTCGTCGTCGCGCTCGGCGTGTTCTGCGCATACCTCTTCGGCAAGCGCGTCGCGCGGCTCGTCAGCGAAATTCGTGGCGTGCCGGCCGTCACGCCGCCGCGCGGCCCGGCGCCGAAAAACACGACCGCCGCTCGGCGCAGGTAGCGCGCCGCGCGGCGGTGTTCGTCAGCGCCCGCTCGTCCGTTCAGACGGGGCTAGAAGCCCGCGTAGATGAACGGCAGAACCGCGCTGCCTTCCGTCACGAAGATGAAGATCGCCAGCAGAAGGAGGATGATGACGATGGGCGAAAGCCACATCAGCTTCTCCTCCTTCAGGAAGACCAGAAATTCCTTGAGAATCCGCATGTCGTCCCCGTCTCTTGGCCAAGTGGATCCGTTCGCCTGAATCCGTCGCTCGATGATTTCAAATCGGGGCGGATTTGGCAAGTTCCTCGCCGAATTCCACCTCGGGATTTTCGGGGAGATCGTGCCCCGGCCGCCCGACCGGCTCGCCGCCCCACCAGCGGTCGCAGCGATCCGCCATCGCGTTGAGCCGTCCTTCCACGAGACGCCGGATGCGCTCGCACTCGGCCTCGTCCGCATCCGGCGGAACCATCACCGGATCGCCGTGCAGCACGACAACCGGTGTGAACGGCACGGGCAGGAAGTAGCGGTCCCAGGACCGAAACACGATGCGCCGCTTCGCGCCGTACATCATCGGCACGATCGGCATGCCCGTGTCGCGGGCGATCTTCACCGTGCCCATCTTCAGCACGCGCGGCGGACCCTTGGGACCGTCGGCCATCATCCCGGCCGTGTGGCCGGCGCGCTCGCGCAGCCGCTCGATCAGCGCGTGCATCGCCGTGCGTCCCTCGCGCGAGGCGCTGCCGCGCACCGAGAAAATACCGAGCTTCAGCGCCAACGCGTTCGCGTACTCGCCATCCTTGCTCTGGCTGATCATCATCGTCACGTGCCGCGATCCGAAGTCGTGGAAGAAGTAGAACATCCGCTGGTGCCATGTCGGATACACGCACCCGCCGTATTTGCGAATCGCCTCTTTCTCCGCCTCGTCGTTCTCGCGGCGCACGACGCGGCAGCTCGCGCACCACGCGCGCAGCAGCCACGCGACGAGCGTCGGCCCCACGGCGAGCAGGCGTCGCTCCCAGAAGTTGAATCGGTGGCGCGTGGGTTCCATCGACGCGGACTAGAGATAGATGATCGCGAACACGACGATCGCGTAAGCGGCGGCGTTGATGCGCAGCGGACGGTCGGAGATCAGCGCGCGCTCCAGCGACGTCGGCGCTTCCGTCTGCTGGTGAATCAGGTAGAGGTAACGGAAGATGCCGTAGAGCACGAAGGGAACCGTGAGCGGCAGCGACGCGGTGCCGAACTTCTGCGCCGTCGCGGGCGAGATCGTGTAGAGCGTGTAGGTCACGAGGATCGCGCTGGTGATGACCGCGATCATCTGGTCGAGCAGGTAGGGGTTGTACTCGGCGAGCGCCTTGCGGTGGAGTACGGCGTCGTCCTTGAGGAGCTTGAAATCGAGCGAGCGCGCCGACAGCCCCAGAAAAAGCGCCAGCAGCATCGTGCAGATCATGAGCCATGGACTCATCGGAACGCCCACGGCCACCGCGCCCGCCGCCACGCGCAGCACGTGGTTCGCGGCGAGGGCGAAGACGTCGAGGATCACGACATGCTGCAAGACCGCCGTGTAAAGCACGTGCGTGAGAACGAACGCGCCGGCCACCATCAGGAATTCGCGGCCGAGCAGCCACGCGCCGACCAGTCCGGCGATGGTGAGCCCCGCCGCGGCCAGCGCCGCCGTGCGCGCATCGAGCCGGCCGTCGGCCAGCGGTCGGGTGCGTTTCATGGGATGCGCGCGGTCGCCGTGGATGTCCGCCATGTCGTTGTAGAGGTAGCTGCCGGACGCCAGCGCGCAGAACACGGCGAACGCCCAGAGCGACTTCGCCATCGCGAAGCCGTGCGTCAGCTCGTGGGCGAAGGCGGGCGCGGCGAACACGAGCACGTTCTTGATCCAGTGCTTCGGACGCACGCTGACCAGCAGCTCTCGCTTCCACGAATTTCGCGCATCACCGATCATGACGGCCCGGATTGTAGGAGCCGTACCCCCACGTGACAAGTTCGCGCGCGTGCGCGTCGCGCCCCCTTTTTCGCCGTGCGTTTCGCCGCTAATGTGCGCCGATGGTTCCCGCATGGAAGCAGTGGTTCGCCCTGACGGCGCTGGCCGCGTTTTTCCTGTGCACGCATTCCGGGCTCGTGGATGCGCGGGATGAGGCGCATTCCGCGCTCTCGCGCAGCGTGATCGGCGACAACCGCGCTCCTGAGATCGCCCTGGGGGATGCGGGGACGCCTCCCGCGGAAAACGGAGCATCCGTCGGGGCAAAATCGACCGTGCCGCCCGTCGAGCGGCCCGGCGCGGCGATTCTGTCGCTGCCCTGGGCGATCGGCGGCTCGCTCGTCGAGAAGGCCATCGCGCCCTCGACGGATCAGATTCCCGTCAGCGTTGCACGCCAGTTCTTCGCGGGCGCGGCGTGCGTGGCGATGGCGCTCGCGGCGTGGCTGATCTACTGGATCTGCATCGAGTTCGGATGCCGCCCCCGCGCATCACAGTACGCCGCCATGGTCTTCGCGCTCTCGACGCTCGCCCTGCCGGCGTCGGGACGCGTGGCCCCGGCCACCTTCGCCACGCCCGTCCTGCTCGCCATTGTGTACGGCTATCAGCGCCTGCGCAGCGGCTACGACCGGCCCGGCCAGAGCCTCATGCTCGGCGTCGCGCTCGGGCTCGCGCTGCTCGTCCACGACCTGACGCTGTTGCTCGTCCCGCTCTTTTTCGCGCTGCTGGCCTTCCAGATCCGGCAGGTCGTCACGCCGCGCGCGAAGGCCCTTTGGATCTTCGGGCCGTTCGCGCTCGGCGCGCTCATCCTCGCGCTCCACAGCTCGGCGACATTCGGCGGCGCGCTGCGCGGCCCGGAGGGGCAGGATGTCGTTGCGGGGCTGATTGCGCGGTACACGGGATCGAACCTCACCGCGCGGCTGGCGGAGACGCTCATCGTTCCCGGCGGCTGGAAGGCGGCGCTCCGCGCGCTCGTCGAGCCGCAGGAACCGATCCTGTCCGCACGCGCGACGGGGCTGTTCGCCGCGATGCCGCAGCTCGGCTTCGCGTTCTTCGGCATCCTGAACCTGCGCTACGATCCGAACACGCGGCGGCCCATGTATGTCGTCGTCGCGTTCATCGCGGCGTGGACAGCCCTGCTGCTGGGCCGCGCGCCGGGGGCGCCGCTCGACATGGGCGATTTCCTGCCGGTGATCGCCTTGCTGTGCGTGCTGGTCGGCAGCTTCATCGAGTATCACCTGATGACGATCTCCGGCATCGTCCTCAAGCCGGCATTCTGGATCTTCTTCCTTTACCTCTCGCTGATGTCCGCCTTCGGCATGGCGGCGGGCGTCATGAATCGCACGGCGGCGGGACCCGAGCCGCAGCGCATCATGGACGTGTTCGGCAAGACGCCGAAGGCGATTCCCCGCCGGCTCGACCCCAGGTCCGTCGGCGCGCTGCTGCTGCCCGGGCTGCCGAATCTGCCGATCACCCTGCCGCTGTGCGCGCTGGCGCTGGCGGTGCCGTTCGCGCTCGGCCGCGTCCTCGGCGGCGATGCGATGGTGCGTCTTGGCCCCAGCACCAGCAAGCTCAGAAGCGGCGCGAAGCCCGACGCGCCGAAACCGCCCGCCCGCCGGTCTGACCGTGAAAAGTATGAGGAGAGCCTGAACGCCGCGCACCCGGAGGAACCGGAGAAGAAGCCGGTGGATTGGGAGAATATCTATGCGGACGACGACGAGCCGCCCTCGTCGTCGCCCTTGCCCAAATCCGACCCAAAACGAGCGCCGGAAGAGTCCGACGACGGTGACGAGCCGCCGCCCTCGGCCAATCTCGCGTGATGCGCGCCGGGCCGCGTCACGGATAATCCTCGCCGCGCCTCGTGGTGAACGGCGAACACCGCGCGATGCGCCACGCCGCCTTGAGCGAGCCGCGGATCGACCCGTAATTCAAGATGGCCATGCGCGCGTACTGGCTGCACGTCGGCGTGAATTGGCAGTGCGAAGGGACGCTCGGGGCGAGGTGCGTCTTGTAGCCGTCGATGGCCGCGACGAGCGCGCGCGCGGTAAACTGGCGCGGCGGATCGCGCAGGTTGTCCGCGCAGATGAGCGCGAAAACGATCGCGGCGCCGACGAACCATCGCCGACGCCGCGCGAACACGCTCGTGTTCGCGTCGCGTGTCAGTGCGACGCCTCCAGATTCTCGAGATATCGCTGCGCCTGAATCGCGGCCTGGCAGCCCATTCCCGCCGCCGTGATCGCTTGCCGGAAGTTCGGATCGGAGATGTCGCCCGCCGCGAAGACGCCCTCGACGTTGGTCTTCGTGAACTCGCGCACGCGCACGTAGCCCTGCTCGTCGGTCTCGATCCAGGGCTTGAACACCTCGGAGTTCGGTGTGTGGCCGATCGCCATGAACAGGCCGTCCACCTCGATCTCCTCGATCGCGCCCGTATCCCGGTGACGCAGTTTCAGCCCCGCCACCACCTCGTC